>Ga0209157_1000261_pt1 | contig 46567 bp, 47 predicted proteins | sample GraSoiAngelo_135_FD_185892 | JGI IMG/M metagenome (GOLD analysis project Ga0209157, IMG submission 185892) | Grasslands soil microbial communities from the Angelo Coastal Reserve, California, USA - 14_0929_05_40cm (SPAdes) (version 2) | ecosystem: Environmental > Terrestrial > Soil > Grasslands ...
TCGCATGCAGGCGCGCCAACGGCGGTCTCACGTGAACTTGGTGCCCGGCTTGATCCGCGCCCCGTGGAGCCAGTCGTCTGTCGTCATGCGTGCTTTGCCAGCGGGTTGTACTTCGAAGACTTCGACCGTGCCCCCCCCCGTCGCGATCACCAGGGAGCCGTCCGCCGAGAGCACTTCGCCGGGCGCACCGCTTCCCGGCTCGTTCACCTTGGGGTTGAAGAGCTTGATTTCGCCGCCCCCCCCGTTGAGCGCGGTCCAGGCGCCGGGTCGGGGGTCGAGGCCGCGAATCAAACAGCCGATCGCGCGCGCATCCTTCGTCCAGTCGATGCGCGCGAGCTCACGCGTCAGCTTCGGCGCGTACGTCGCCCGCTCCTCGTTTTGCGGCACGGGCACGGGCGGCGGGTCCGCCTGCTCCAACATCGCAAGCGTCTCGATCAATGCCTGCGCGCCCATCTCGGCCAGGTGCGCGGACAGCTCACCCGTGGTCACGTCCGGCGGTATGCGGTGCGGGATCTGGTGCAGAATCGGACCGGAATCCATGCCGGCATCGAGCTGGATGATCGTGACGCCGGTGATTTCGTGACCGCGGATAATGGCCCACTCGACCGGCGCCGCACCCCGCAATCCAGGCAACAAGGAGGGATGGACGTTCACCATGCCCCGGGGTGGCAGTTCGAGCAGCTCGGGCTTGAGAATGTGGCCATACGCGACGACGACACCGATGTCGGGCGTCAGGTCGCGCAACCGGAGCAGAAAGGCGCCGTCGGTCGGTTTCTCGGGTTGGAAGACGGTGAGGTCTTCGGCTTCTGCGGCGACCTTGACCGGCGGAGGGATCAGCTTCGACCGCGAGCGGCCCTGCGGCGCATCGGGTTGCGTGACGACGGCGACGACGTCGAATCCTTCGCCCACGAGTGCGCGGAGCGAGGGCACCGCGAATTCAGGCGTACCAAAGAACACCACGCGCACCTACAGCTCACCCGCCGGCTCCGGCGTGACCTCCTTGAGATAACCGGTCTGACCTTTGCGCGACTTCTTCCATTTGGCGAGCAGGAGGCTGCGCTTCACCGCGCTCAGGTGGTCGAGGAACAGCACGCCGTCGAGGTGGTCGATCTCGTGCTGGATCGCGCGTGCCTTGTACCCTGTCGCCTCCGCGCGAAACTTGTTGCCCTCCCGGTCCAGCGCTTCCACCACGATACGCGCGTTGCGTTCGACGTCGCCGAAAATGTCGGGGATCGACAGGCAGCCTTCCTCCGCGGTCACGAGCTCGTCGCCGCGCTCCACGATCACGGGGTTGATGAGGGCGAGCGGCGGCGGGTCCTCTTCCCCGACATCGACCACCGTGACGCGCCGCGCAACGCCGATCTGATTGGCGGCGAGTCCCACGCCTTTGGCCGCGCGCATCGTCTCGAACAGATCGTCGACGAGCTGCCGCACCGCGTCATCCACCCGCGCGACGGGCGCCGCTTGCTGTCGCAGGACGGGTGAGCCGAGCAGGTGGAGCGTCCGAACGGTCACGCGGGCTTCGCCTCGACCGCGGTGCGGTTCGTGATACTCGCGACGCCTGAGCGCAAGATGACGAACTTGGCTTCGCCGCTGCGGATGGTGACCTCGTCGTCCTTGATGTGCACGACTTCACCGACGATCCCGCTCGACGTCACGATCTTGTCGCCGCGCTGCAGCGAGGCGAGCAGCTGCTTGTGCTCTTGCTGCTGGCGGCGCTGCGGCCGGATCAGGATGAAGTAAAAGATCGCGATGAACAGGCCGATCTGGATGATGAACGCGCTGGCCCCGGCCCCACTCGAGCCGGAGGGAGCGAACAGCAGCAGGGACAGCGATGCGATGATCATGCGACTCCTGTGTGTTGGTAGCGGCGCCGCCAGTCATCGGCCCAGGTGCTGAATGCGTCGCCGCCCCGCTGGATGGCGGCCCGCATCTCCGCCGCGAGGCGGATCAAGTACCGCACGTTGTGCAGCGACAACAGCCGCAGGCCGAGCAGCTCGCCGGCGACGAACAGATGGCGGAGGTAGCCGCGCGAATACGTCGTGCACGTCTCACAGTCGCAGCTCGGGTCCAGCGGGCTCTCGTCGGTGCGATACGCGGCGTTCCGGATGTTCAGCGTTCCCTCCGGCGTGAACGCCGAGCCGTTGCGGCCACCCCGCGTGGGAGCCACGCAGTCGAACAGATCGATACCCCGTTCGACCGCGGCGACGAGATCCGCGGGAAACCCGACGCCCATAAGATAACGGGGCAGTGTAGGTGGCAGCCGCGCCTCGAGGACGTCGATGGTTTGGTACATCTTGTCCTTCGGCTCGCCGACAGACAGCCCGCCAATGGCGATGCCGGTCCAGGGCCCTAGTTCGATTATTCGATCCAGGGACTCGGTGCGAAGCGCGGACAAGGTGCCGCCCTGGATGATCGGCCAGAGCGTCTGCTCGCTCGTCTTCAGTTGCTCATGGCGCTGCTTGCAGCGCGCGAGCCACTGCAATGTCCGATCGAGGGCGTCACGCGCGGTCGCTTCGTCAGCCCCGCCCGGAATGACGTGGTCGAATGCCATCGCGATATCGGAGCCCAAGGTCGCTTGGATCTCGATCGCGCGCTCGGGCGTCAGCCTGCGCCGCCCGCCGTCGACGTGACTCTGAAATTCCACACCGTCGTCGTCGACCTTCCGAAAGCCCTCTAGCGAGAAGACCTGAAAGCCGCCCGAGTCGGTGAGGAGGGGCCGCTCCCACGCCATGAACTTGTGCAGGCCGCCCAGCTGCGCGATCACGTCTTCGCCGGGGCGGACGTGGAGGTGATAGGTGTTGGCGAGCACGATCTGTGCGCCGACCGCTTTGAGATCCGCCGGCGACAGGGTGCGCACCGTCGCTTGCGTGCCGACGGGCATGAAGACGGGCGTCTCGACCGTGCCGTGGGGCAGCGTCAGCGAACCGGATCTCGCAGCTCCGGACTGTCCGTCGATCCAAAAGTCGAACACTAGGAATTGCGGATTTCGGATTGCGAATTGCGGATTGACACCGGCAACGCAAATCCGCATTCCGCAATCCACAATCCCCAATCAAACGATGAGCATCGCATCGCCATAAGAATAGAACCGATATCCCTCCCGCACCGCCTCTCGATACGCCGCCATCACGGGCTCGTAGCCGGCGAATGCGCAAACGAGCATCAGCAGCGTCGAGCGGGGCAAATGAAAGTTCGTGATCAGGTGGCTCGCGACCTTGAAGTCGTACGGTGGCCGGATGAACAGGCTCGTCTCCCCCGGTCCGCCACGCACCTGGCCACTCGTGTCCGCGGCTGATTCGAGCGCGCGAACCACCGTGGTTCCAACTGCCCACACCTTGCCCCGGTTGTGGTTGATGCCGTTGGCGGCGCCCGGAGCTATCTCGTAGGCCTCCGGGTGCATCGTATGTGCACCGAGATCGTCGGTTTCCACCGGCTTGAACGTACCGGGGCCCACGTGGAGATCGATCGCGGTGACCAGAATGCGGTGCTCGTGGATCTGCGCGAGCAGCTCCGTGGTGAAATGCAGCCCCGCGGTCGGCGCGGCGACGCTGCCATCGTGCGCAGCGTACACAGTTTGATAGCGGTCCGTATCGGCCGCTTCAGGCGCGCGGCGGATGTACGGTGGCAGTGGCACTTCGCCGTACTTCGCGAGTGTAGCGCGCGCGTCGAGTGCCCCGATAAAGCGCACGCGCCTGAGCCCGCCACCCAGCATCTCCACGATTTCGACCGCGCTGTCGTCTCCGAACGTCACGCGGCGACCCGGCTTCAGCTTGCCGCCGGGATGCCCCATCGCAAGCCACGTGCGGTCGGATAGCTCACGCACGAGGAGCAGCTCGGCGATTTGCCCTCCGTCGCGCCTGCCATGAAGCCGCGCCGGAATGACGCGCGAGGTGTTGATGACGACCAGATCACCGGCGGGAATCAGCTGAGGGAGGTCGCGAAAGTGCAGGTGCCGTGTCGCACCCGTCGCTCGATCGAGGACCAGCAAACGGCTCGCCGAGCGGTCGGGGAGGGGATGCTGGGCGATCTGCGTGCTGGGGAGATCGTAATCGAAATCAGATAATTGGTATGTCAATCAGGTTTCGAAAATACTTGGCTGCTCCGTCGATTTGGGGGGGACGAATCCGAAATGCCGATACGCCGCCGGCGTGGCGACGCGCCCACGCGGCGTGCGCGCGAGAAAGCCCTGCTGCATCAGGAACGGCTCGTACACCTCTTCGAGCGTTCCGGGGTCCTCGCCGACCGCTGCGGCGACGGTCTGCACGCCCACCGGTCCGCCGTCGAACATCTCGATGATCGCTTTCAGAATGCGCGCGTCCATGTCATCGAGGCCGAACTCGTCGACGTCGAGGCGCTTCAGCGCCTCGACGGCAACCGCCGCCGTGATCTTGCCGCCGGCGCGGACCTGCGCGTAGTCGCGCACGCGCTTGAGCAGCCGGTTCGCGACCCGCGGCGTACCGCGGCTGCGCCGCGCGATCTCAACCACGCCGGCCGCGTCGGCGGCCACACCCAGGATCCCGGCCGACCGCGTGATGATCTGGACGAGATCGTCGGGCGGGTAGTAGTGCAGGCGCTCGACCAGTCCAAAGCGCGCGCGCAGCGGCGGCGTCAGCAATCCGAACCGTGTCGTGGCGCCGATCAGCGTGAAGCGCTCGAGCTGCATCGGGAGCGTTTGGGCGTGCGGGCCGTCGGCGATGCGCACGTCCACGCGGAACTCCTCCATCGCCGGATAGAGGAATTCCTCCAGGGCCGGCCGCAGGCGGTGCACTTCATCTATAAAGAGGATATCGCCCGTCTTGAGCGAGGTGAGCATGCCGACCAGATCACCGGGGCGCTCGAGCACGGGGCCGGACGTGGTACGGATGTTTACGTCCAGCTCTTTCGCCATGAGCAGCGCCAGCGTGGTCTTGCCGAGTCCCGGCGGGCCGAAGAACAGCGCATGATCGAGCGGCTCCTTGCGCTGCTTGGCCGCGTCGATGGCGATCTGGAGCGACTCTTTGACTTTGGCCTGGCCGACGAATTCGTCCAGGCGTGAGGGCCGAAGGGCGGCGTCGGTCAGCCGCTCGCTGTCGAGCGCTTCGGGAGTCGTGATCTCGGAGCGCGCCATTACTTCCGCTTTGCTCGCGCGATCCAGCGCACCGGCCGCTTGTCAGCCTCGATCTCGTGCTGGGTGTGGCACTGCAAGCACACATCCTCGGCGCGCGTCGCGCCGGCGGGGACGAGGCGACGGTTCGTCGATCCGCAGCGCGTGCAGATCCATTCGGCGGTGATTTCAGCGGGGATCGTGGTCATCGGGTCGTGAGAATTTGTAGCGCGCGTCGCACTAGCGCTTCGGTTTCGTCGTCGCCATTCCCCGCGAGCACCTGCCGAACTGCTCGATCGGCGTCCGCGGGTCCATACCCCAACCGCTCGAGCGCCTTGAGTGCGGCTTCGGCGCCTGCCGGAACGCTCATCGCGGGAGCCTCCGTGAAGTCCTCGACTTTCTCTCCCAGCTCGAGCGCGAGGCGCTCGGCGGTCTTCTTGCCGATCCCGTTGACGGACGAGAGCAGCGCGATGTTCTTCTCGCGCAGCGCCCGCGCGCCGCGCTCGACGCCGAGCGCCGACAGCAACGCGATGCCGATCTTGGGGCCCACGCCGCTCACGCTCGTCAGCCGCTGGAAAAAGCGACGCTCGGCTTCATCGAGGAATCCATACAGGGCCCAACCGTCCTCACGCACGACGAGCTCGGTGGAGAGTGTGATGTCCGCGCCGGCGGCCGGCAGGCGCTCCATCACGCCGAGCGGCACGACCACTTCGTAGCCGACGCCGCCGGGGGTTTCGACGACAACGCGATCGGCGGATTTGGAGGCCAAGCGGCCGCGGACGTGGGCGATCATGAACGGAGAATGTACGTCAGTGCGGCCGCTACACCGTCGGCCGCATCAGCCGGTTTCGGGGCGTGCTTGAGTCGCAGCAGATGCGCCACCATCGCCCCCACCTGCGACTTTTGAGCACCACCGGCGCCCACCACCGTCTTCTTGATCATCGCGGGAGCGTACTGCGCGATATCGAGGCCCTCTTGCTGCGCGGCGAGGAGTATGACGCCGCGTGCATGCCCCAGCACGAGCGTGGTACGGACGTTCTTATGATAGAAGGCATCCTCGAGGGCGAGTACCGAGGGCTGGTGACGCTTGATCAGCTGGGCGATGGCGTGGTGCAGTTCGGCGAGCCGCTGGGGGAGGGAATTACTGCGTCCGAAGCGAAAGACCCCGCATTCGATGAGACGTCCCAACCCCGGAGTCCCCCCCCCGTTCCCCGTTTCGATCACGCCGTAGCCCGTGATCTGCGTGCCGGGGTCGACGCCCAGGACCCTCACGTCATCCCGTCACCGCCGCCATCGCCTCGGCGTCGATGTCGAAGTTGGAAAAGACCTTCGCGACGTCGTCCATCTCCTCCAGGCTTTCCACGAGCTGCAGCAGCCGCTTGGCGTCGCTGCCCTCGATCTTCACGGTGTTCTTGGGAACCATCGCGATCTCGGCGCTCTGGACCGGCAGCTGCTTCGCGCGCAGCGCCTGGTCGATCGCGTGGAGCTGCGCGGGCGGCGTCGTGATCACGTAGATGTCGCCCTCCTTCGTCATGTCGTCCGCCCCGGCATCGAGCGCCACCTCCATCGTGGCGTCCTCGTTCGCCTTGCCGTCGACGACGATCTGGCCTTTGCGGTCGAACATCCACGCGACCGCGTTGGCCGCGCCCAGATTGCCGCCGTGCTTGCTGAACACATTCCGGATCTCGGCGACCGTGCGATTCGCGTTGTCGGTGGTCGCCTGAATCAGCAGTGCCGCGCCGCCGGGCCCGTATCCTTCGTAGGTGACTTCTTCGTAGGTGACGCCTTCGAGCTCGCCGGTGCCCTTCTTGACGGCGCGATCGATGTTGTCCCACGGCATGTTCTCGGCTTTGGCCGCGTCGATCGCCGTGCGCAGGCGCGGATTACCTCCCGGATCGCCGCCGCCCGCCTTCGCCGCGATCGTGATTTCGCGAATCAGACGCGTGAACACCGCACCGCGCTTCTGATCGGTGACCGCTTTCTTCCGCTTGATCTGTTTCCACTTACTGTGACCAGCCATGCCCCGCTCCGGTTTTCCCAGGCTGAAGCCTAGGCTCGGCACTGCACTGTCCTGAAGGACAACTTAGTCTATCGGTCGGGATCGAGCATATCTTCAAACCGCATCCAGCGCCGGTAGAAATACAGATCGACGAACCCCGTTGGGCCGTTGCGATTCTTGGCGACGATCAGCTCGGTCGCCCCGTCCACGCCGCCACCCGGGTTGTACATCTCTTCGCGAAAGATCGACAGCACGACGTCGGCGTGCTGCTTCGGTGCTCCCATCACGCCATAGTCGTCCAGGGTGGGCCGCTTGGCGTCACGGCCGGTCTGAAAGCCGGGGAGCTGCGCGACGACGAGCAGCGCCACGGCCCGCGCCAGCGCCAGCGCCTTGAGGTGACGGAGCACGAGGGCGGTGTCTTCGTCCTGCGTCGTGCGCGCCTTCGGTGGGGGGACGAGCTGCAGGTAATCGACGACCACGAGCCCGACCTGGCGCAAGGGATCGAGCTGCTCGAAGGCCGTTTCGAAATCTTCCCCGGCCAGCGGTAAGAGCGACAGCGGAAGACCGCGCAGCCGGACGGCCGCGCCGCCGATGCCGGCACGCGTTTGGTCGCTGAGCTTCGCGGCGCGGAGCTCGTCCACAGCGACTCTCCCCTCGATCGCCAGGGCGCGCTCCATCAGGCGCTCTTCATTCATCTCACCGGAGAGATAGGCGACGCCGACCGACTGCTGCGCCACGCGCAAGGCGATGCCGAGCGCGAGCGCGGATTTCCCGCTGCCGATGTCTCCGCCCAGCAGAATCAGGTCGCGCCGGCGAAAGCCGCCACCGAGGAGCTTGTCGAGCGACCCGAAGCCGGTGGGGATGGTGTCGCCGGTGATTTCCCCGGGACGCTGCGCGTCCACCCGCTCCACCAGGTTGTCGAGGGAGGGCCGTTTTTCGAAGCGGCGTGCGGGCGAAGGCATAGTCTATAAATGCAATCTCGCGCTACGCGCGGCAACGGTGACGGCGTCGGCCGCTTCGGCTCCGAGCACGTCGCGGGCTGGCGCGGCCAGCTGGCTGAGCACCAGGGCGGCGGCGTTGGGCGTGGCGGTCTCGAGGTGCTGGCGCGCCGCCGCCAGCGCCCGCTGCAGCGGCGCGGGGAGCGCCAGGCCGCGGAGCCGCGTCTCCAGCGCCTGCAGCCGGCGCCGGTGATTTTTCGCGCTCACCGGCGCGGGCGGCAGCAACGCCTCGGCGGCGCGCACGACCAGCCACAGGGCAAACAGGCCTTCCCGGCGGGGGCCGCGTGACGACTCGGCGATCAGCGTCACCAGCCGCTCTTCGGCCGGCGTGCTCATGCCACCAGTCGCTGCACGGCGGCAGCCACCTGATCGGGAAGCACGTCTTCCAGGCAGCGGTGATGTCCCAGCGGACACCGGTCCGATCCCATCGCCGAACAGGGACGGCAGCTCAGGTCCCGCTCGAGCACCGTCGCACGGGCGGGGGGAGTGTAGGGAAAGAAACCGAACGGCTTCACCGTCGGTCCAAAGAGCGCGACGACGCGGGTTCCCAGGCCGGTCGCCATGTGCATCACGCCGGTATCGCCGGAGATCAGCACGGTGGCGCGCGCGAGACACGCCCCGGTCTCTTGGAGGGTGAATTCGCCGGCCACGTTGATGACACTGGGTTCGAGCGCAGCGGCGAGCTCGCGATCGATGCCCGGGCCACCGACCGCTACTATGCCGAGCCCGAGTTGTTGCAACCGCTGGATGAGGGCCCGCCAGTGTTGAATCGGCCAGCGTTTGGTCGCGTGCGCCGCGCCCGGGGCAATCACGGCAACGGGCGTTTGATCGAGCCCAGCTTCGGCGAGCCAATGCGTAATGTGCGCACGCGCGGCCGGCGCGAGAAAGAACTCCGGCGGGCCGCCGTCCGGTTGCACATCGAGCCGCGCCGCCCGCGCCGCTTCGAAATACCGCTCCGCGACCGGGACGTGCTTCCCGTAGATGTTGATCTTCGTCGCGATCAACGTGGTCCGGGCGAATTTCCGTTTCGAATAGCCGGACCATTGGCAGGGCACCAGCCAACGCAGCGCCTTGCTGCGTAGGCTGCCGTGCAGATCGAGCCCGTGGGTCGGTCGCCGCCGCGCGAGATCCGTGATGCGCTCCTGGGGCGCGAGCTCGATCACTTGCGTGAGATGGGGATTCTCGACCACGAGCGGCGCCATCGCCCGCTTGGTGACGAAATACAGCTCGGCGTCGGGATGGCGCCGGTGCAACGCGCGCACGAGGGGAGTGGTGAGGAGGACGTCGCCGATGGAGCTGAACCGGACGCACAGAATACGCAACACGCGGCCAATGTAGTCGCGCGTTGCCCGGCTTCGCCAGCGGGACTAGCTTGTCACGCAAGATGCCGCGTCCCAAAAGTATTCTCTGGATCGACGACGAAGTCGACGGCCTGGCGGCGCACCGCCGCTTCCTCGAGCAGCAGGGATTTGCGGTGACGCAGGCGGCGCACGGTGACGATGCGCTCGCGATGCTGCGGCGCCAGCCGTACAGCGTCGTGCTGCTCGACGAGCAGATGCCGGGACGGCGTGGCATCGAGCTGATTCCGGAGATCCGGGCGATCGACCCCGCGATGGCCGTGGTGATGGTGACGCAAAGCGAAGACGACGGGCTGCTGCGCGACGCGATCGGCATCGAGATCGACGACTACCTCGTGAAGCCGGTACATCCGCGCCAGGTGCTCTCCGTGGTCACGCGGCTCCTCGAAGGCGACCGCATTCGCCAGCAGCGCCTGGCCCGCGACTTCGTCACCCGCTTTCGTGAGCTGGAAGGCCGCCGCGGCGCGGCGCTCGCGTGGCGCGAGTGGAGCGAGCTGGTCGCGGAGCTGGCGCGGTGGGAGGTGCGCCTCGCCGCGGCCGATGAGCCGGGGCTCCAGGAAGCGCTGCGCACGTTGCAGGAGAGCTTACGCAAAGACTTCCAGGGATTCATCACCAGGAACTACCCCCGGTGGCTCGCCGACCCCGAGCGCGACCGGCCGCCGCTGTCCGTCGACGTCGGGGCGGAATTCCTCGTCCCCGCGCTGAAGCGCACAGGTCGCGTCGTGTTCATCGTGATCGACTGCTTGCGGCTCGACCAATGGGAAGTGCTGCGTGATCTGATCACGCCGCTGTTCGACGTCGAGGAGTCCCACTACTACAGCATTCTCCCGACGGCGACGCCCTTCGCCCGCAATGCGATCTTCAGCGGTCTGTTTCCGATGGAAATCGCGGCCCGGCATCCGGAGTGGTGGGGCGCGCCGACGGACGAGGAAAGCCTCAACGCCCACGAGCCCGAGCTCCTCGCCGAACAGCTGCGCGAGCTCGTCGGCGAACCCGTGCCGGTGCGCTATGAGAAACTGTTCACGGCCGCCGATGGCACGGATCTCTTGCGCCGCCTGCCGGCGCACCTCGCCCAGCCCGGCGTGACGGCGCTGGTGTTCAACTTCATCGATCAGCTGACGCACGGCCGCTCCGAGAACGCAATCCTGTATGAAGTGGCGCGCGACGCCGACGCGCTCCGCGGGTTGACGAAGACCTGGTTCGAGCGCTCGCCGGTGCTCGCGGCGCTCGAGGAGGCCGAGCGGCGCAATGTCCCGGTGCTGCTGACGACGGATCACGGCGCGATTCACTGCGACACGCCCGCGACGGTCTTCGCCAAACGCGACGCGACCGCCAACCTGCGCTACAAATTCGGCGAGGACCTGCGGGCCGAAGATCCCGAGGCGGCGATCATGGTCGAGGACCTGAAGGCGTACGGCCTTCCCGCCAAAGGGCTGGGCGTTCGGCTGTTGCTCGCGACCGGCGACCGCTTCTTCGTGTATCCCACGAAGCTGCGCGAGTATCAGGCGCGCTATCGCGGCGCGTTCCTGCACGGCGGTGCGACCCCCGAAGAAATGATCCTGCCGGTCGCGCTGCTCACGCCACGTCGCTCCCGGTGATGATGCGCGTGCCCCCCCGCTCCCCCCGGCTGATGGGGCTGCTGCGCCCCTACTCGCTGCAGTTCGCGACGACGATCGCCACGACGGTGATCGCGTCGGTCCTCGATGGTTTCACATTCGTGCTACTGATCCCGTTCCTGCGCACGCTGTTCGGCAACGCCGCGCTGCCCGCCGAGGGGGGAGGCGGTACTCAGGTCGAGGCCGTGCTCAACAAGATCGCCGGGCCGTTCCTGCAGGCGGGATCACCGGACATCGCCCTGCGTAACGTCGTGATCATCCTGCTCGTCGCGCTGCTCCTGAAAAACCTCGCGGCCTACTTCGCGTCGATGGGCAGCGTGGCGATTCAGGAAGGGGTCGTGCGGGACCTGCGCGTCCGCCTGTTCGACCATCTCCAGACCCTACCGCTCGGCTATTTCCAGCGCACGCGCGCCGGACAGACCATCGCGCGCGTCATCAGCGACACCGATCAAGTAAAGACGGCGGTGAGCGCCGCGCTGGCGTCGCTGTTACAAAACGTCGTCGTGATCATCGTCTACGTCGTTATTCTGTTCGGCCTCTCCGTCAAACTGACGCTGCTCTCCCTGCTGCTCGCACCCGTGCTGCTGCTCATTATCCGCCCGATGATCAATCGCCTCCGCCGTCGCTCGCGCGAGCTCGCGGCGGAGCGTGGCGAGGTGACGAGCCACGTGGGGGAGGTCATCGCCTCGGCAAAGCTGGTGCGTGCTTACGTGGCCGAGGCGTTCGAGCTGGAGCGCTTCCGGGTGCTCGCCGAGCGCTACCGCAAACGCGTGCTCCGGGCACAGCGCTACTCCAGTCTCACGAGTCCGGTGAGCGAAGTGTTCGGCGGCTTCATGATCGTCCTGATCCTCGTGGTCGGGACGCGCCTCGCGCTCGGCGCCACGCTCAATCCCGCGGTGCTGATCACGTTCCTCGCGGTCAGTTTGCGGCTGATGTCGCCGATCAAATCGGTCTCGAATTATCCGACCGTCATGGCCGCCGCCGTCGCGTCCGCGGAACGCGTGTTCGAGGTGCTCGACCTGCCGTCCGCGGAGGGGGACCGGCCCGGCGAGACGACGGCGGAGTTCAGCGAGCGCATCGAATTCCGCGGCGTGTCGTTCGAATACGAGCCGTCCGAGTCGGTGCTCCGCGATGTCGATCTCGAGGTGCAGCACGGCCAGGTCGTCGCGATCGTGGGTCCGTCCGGGGCCGGCAAGACCACGCTCGTCGATCTGTTGCCGCGCTTCTACGAGCCGACGCGCGGCGAGATCCTGATGGACGGCGTGCCGCTCACGAATTTCACGCGGACGTCATTGCGGCGGCTCATGGGGATTGTGTCACAGGAGACGGTGTTGCTCAACGACACGGTGCTCGCGAACATCGCCTACGGATTGAAGGATTTGCCGCTCGACCAGGTGCGCGCCGCGGCGCGCGCGGCCAACGCGGACGACTTCATCCTGCGGCTCCCCGAGGGCTATGGCACGATGCTCGGCGAACGCGGCACCAGGCTGAGCGGCGGCCAGCGCCAGCGGATCGCGATTGCGCGCGCGTTGCTGCGCGATCCACCGATCCTCATTCTCGATGAGGCCACCAGCGCGCTCGACACCGAGTCCGAGCGGCTGGTGCAGGAGGCGATCGACCGTCTGATGGCGCATCGCACGGTGTTCGTCATCGCGCACCGGCTCGCCACCGTGCAGCACGCGGACTTCATCGTCGTGCTGGCGGAGGGGCGCATCGTCGAGCGTGGCACGCATGGCGACCTGCTGTCCGCCGACGGCCTGTACCGCCGGCTGTATAACCTGCAATTCCGTACCTGACGTGCTGTCCGGTTTTACCATCGTTCGAAACGCGATCAAGCTCGACTTCCCGATCGTCCCGGCGATCAGGTCGGTGCTCGCGGTGTGCGATGAAGTCGTCGTTAACGTCGGCAAATCGGAGGACGACACGCGTGATCTCGTCGCGTCCGTCGCCGACCCGCGGGTCCGGATTCTCGATACCGCATGGGACTTCACGAAACAGAACCTCATGCTGTCCATCGAGACGCAGCGCGCGATGGACGCGTGTCGAGGGTCGTGGGGCATTTACATCCAGGCCGACGAAGTGTTGCACGAGCGCGGCGCGCAGATTCTCAAAGAAAAGGTCGCCGAGTGGGATGGCGACGCGCGCGTCGAAGGGCTGCTGGTGAAGTATCTCCATTTCTACGGTGGCTTCGATCGCATCGCGACGAGCCGCCGCTGGTATCGGCGGGAAGTGCGCTGCATCCGGCTTGGTCGCGACATCCACCCTTATCAGGGCGCGCAGGGTTTTCGCGTTGGGCCGGACTACCGGAAGACTCGTGCGCGGCCGACCGAGGCGGAGATGTTTCACTACGGCTGGGCGAGACCGGCGCGGGCGATCAAAGAAAAGCACGAGATCTCCAAGACGATCTATCCATGGAGTGCGGAGCGCTCGGCGCGACATCAGACACGCCAGTTTCTCGAATGGATTCCGCTGCTGCAGCCGTTTACCGGTGTTCATCCCGCCGTGGCGCGCGACTGGATCGCGGAACGGTCGCACGATCCGGAGCGGGTCATCGGCCCGCGACACTTCAAGCTCGCGCATCTGCGGTTCTACCTGTCCGATTGGATCGAGCGGCTGACGGGCGCCCGCGTCTTCGAGTTCCGCAACTACGAGCCCGTGTAGTCCTTCCCGGCAGTTCCTGGGTGAAACCACGACTGTGCTGAAAGTCGAAGTCGGAGGGTCCTTCTGCAAACGGCCATCGACCGCGATGGAGCGCGCAGCCAGGATATGCTTTCCGGGTTCACACTGGTTCACAATGCTGTCAAACTGGACTTTCCGATCGTCGCGGCGATCCAGTCACTGCTGGAGGCGTGCGACGAAGTCGTCGTCAATGTCGGCGCCTCGGACGACGGCACGCGTGACCTCGTGACGGGAGTCGATGACCCACGCGTGCGCATCATCGATCGGAAATGGGAGTTCGGTATCGGCGACGAAATGCTGGCCGTCGAGACGCAGTGCGCGATGGACGCGTGCCGTGGCTCGTGGGGCATGTACATCCAGGCTGACGAGGTGCTGCACGAGCGTGGCGCGCACGTTCTCAAAGAAAAAATCGCCGAGTGGGACCGCGATGAGCGCGTCGAAGGCCTCCTGGTCAGATATCTGCACTTCTACGGTGGCTTCGATCGCATTGCGACGAGCCGCCGTTGGTATCGGCGCGAAGCGCGCTGCATCCGTCTCGCGAGCGATATCCGTCCCTATCAGGGCGCGCAGGGGTTTCGCGTTGGCCCGAACTACCGGAGGGTTCGTGCCCGCCCTACCGACGCCGAGGTGTTTCATTACGGCTGGGCGCGCCCCGCGCGCGCGATCAAGGCAAAGCTCGAGATTTGCAAGACGATGTATCCGTTGTGCACACAGCGGCTCGAGCGCGAGCTGCAGGAGAACGGGGGCGCGCGTCTTCGAGTTTCGCAACTACGTCGTCGTATAACTCAGGCGGCGTCCAGCGGCTGACCGGTCGGCAACCGGCCATGTTCGAGCAGATGCGAGTACATCCGGACGTAGTCTCGTGCCATGCGGAGATGGCTGAAGCAGCGCTCCGCCCGTCGACGACAGGCATGCGGATCGAAGTCCGCGAGTCGCGCGCGGAGCCCGAGGAGGTCAGCGGCGTCTGCTCCGATCCCGCCGCCGTCGGCACCCACCAGCGCCGGCAACGATCCACGCGGAGTCGCCAGGACGGGCGTGCCGCTGGCGAGCGCCTCGAGAACGTTTACCGGACAGGGGTCCTCCCACTGCACCGGCATCCATAGGCAGCGCGCGCCGGCGAGCAGCTCGCGTTTACGTGCGCCACCCACCTCGCCGACGAATTTCACCCAGCGCGAGAAGGTCGGCCGCCATCCTCCCGCGACGACCAGTTTGAATGGCACGCGCTTCGCCGCCGCGACGGCGATGCGCCAGCCCTTAGCAGAATGCAGCCGCGCGAGAAAGAGGTCGAAATCCCCCTTCACCGAGCGGAACTCGTATTCGTCGAGTCGCACGCCATTGTAGACATATGTCGCTGTGCCGTGGCGGCGCGCATGGTCCTCGCTTACGCAGATCGTGTGTGGTGAAGCGCTGCGGCCTAGACCCATGTTGCCATGCAGCGTCCCGACGTAGGGCACGAGAGGCGGATGCACAACCGGCTCGTGGTAGTGCATCAGGTCCACCGGCTCCGGGACGTACCGGCGCACATCGAAATCCGGAACGCGCACTTCACGCGCATCCACTTCGACGACTCGGACGCCCGCCACTTTGCTGCCACGCCCCGCAAGCAGCGTCACCTCATGGCCCAACTCCACGAGCGCCTGGCTCAGCCACACGACGATCCGTTGCGCGCCGCCGTACTTCTCGACCGGCACGCGCGTGTGCTGGAATTGAACGATGTGCATTCAGTCGGCGGGACGACCCGGCGGCAACGTTCCGTTCGCCTGCAGGGCCTGGTACATCCGGATGTAGCTCTCGGCCATCTTGAGATGTGTGAAGTGACGTTCGGCGCGGGCTCGACAGGCCTCGGGCGATCGCGTTCCGATGGTCTGTGCGGCCCCGATCATCTCGTCGAGTGTATCGGTGAGCGCGCCGACTTCGGGTGTGAGAATCTCCGGCAACGCGCCGCGTTTGGTGCCGAGCACCGGAGTCCCAGAAAACAACGCCTCGATCGTCGGCAGCCCGAACGGCTCATCCCACTGCGCCGGCATCCAGAGACATCGCGCGCGCGCGAGCAGCACGGCTTTGCGTTTGCCGCCCACCTCACCGACGTACTTGATGACACCCGTGAAACTCGGGCGCCACCCGCCGGCGACGATGAGCCGGCGACCCGTACGCTTCGCCGCTTCTATCGCCCAGTGATAGCCGCGATCGCTGTGCAGTTTGCCGAGGAAGAGATCCCACTGCTCCTTGCGGCGTCGGAGGATGAAGTCCGCGGGATCGAGTCCGTTGTACACGAACGTCTCGCTGCCGTGACGGCGCGCATGATCGCGTGAGAGAAAAATCGTGTTCGGGGGCAGCGGCGCTCCGGGTTTCCAATTGCCATGCAGCGTCTGCACGAAGGGGACGGACTTCGGGCCTTGCTTCAGCGGAAAGTGGGCGTGGACGATATCGGCATTGTCGGGAAGAAAGGGCGCGAGGTCGGCGGTGCCGTTCTTCAGCGCGCGGGGCGAGATCTCGACGATGCGCGATGCCGCCGCGAGTTTGGTGCCCGGCTGAGCCAGGACGGTGACGCGATGGCCCAGAGCCGCCAACGCCTCGACCAGCGCTACGACGACGCGTTGGGGTCCGCCATAACCTTCGACCGGAAGCCGGTGATGGGAAGCGACCACGACGTGCATCGAAGTCCCAGTATAACTACCTTCGCTCCATGGCGCCTCGGGCACTCACGATCCTGCAACTCACGCATCAAGGTCAGGGCGCCGGTTCCACCCAATCGATCTTTAGTCTGAGTCGCGAGCTCGCCCGGCGGGGGCATCGCGTCCTCGTCGGGTGCCCGCGGGATACGTTGCTTGCCCGCGCTGTTGCCGCGGAGGGCGGGCTGATCACGCACGTGCCACTCGATTTCACGCGGCTCCCCCCCGTCGCCAACACCATCGCGGCCGCGATCGTGCAACACGGCGTGGACGTGGTCAACAGCCACGCGACGGGCGATCGACGCGCGGTGACCTGGTTGCGCTGGCGCCGCCGCTTGCCGCAGGCGTTCGTCGTGACGCGCCGCACGATGCCGCTCACGCTGCCCCCCGGGCTGATCGCCGTCGGACTGACGGCCGACCGCACGATCGCCGTGAGTGCGGCCGTCGCGAACGCCCTGCGCCGGCGGCTGCATCCGCGCCGTCGTCTGCGCGTCGTTCCGAACGGCATCGATCTCGCCCGCGTCGACGCGGAGCCGTCGCAGCACGACCTGGCCATGGCGCAAGCCGCATTGGGAGGGGGGGACTCCGGTCGCCCGGTCGTCGCGGTCGTGGCGCGCCGCAAGGATCAGCAGGTCCTGCTGCGTGCGTTGCCGGCGCTCGAACGGCCCGTCACGGTCGTGTTCGTCGGCATCCGTCCCGACGAGGAGCTGGCAGCCGCGGAGGCGGCGGTGCCCGAGCGGCATCGGATTGTCTTCGTGCCGTTCACCGAGCACCCGCTCGCGTTCTACCGCTTGGCCACGGTCGCGGCGTTGCCATCGCGCATCGAGGGGCTGTCGCAGTCGTTGCTCGAGGCGATGTCACTCGGTGTTCCGGTCATTGCTTCGGCGGCGGGGGGGAATCCGGAGCTCATCTATCCCGGCGAGACCGGATTGCTCGTGCCGCCGCTCGACCCGGCCGCCTGGACCCGGGCGCTCGATCGCATGCTCGGCGACGCCGAGTTTCGCGCGGGGGTTGCGCATGCCGGCCGCACGCTCGCCCGCGAAGAATTCACTATGCCGCGCACGGCCGAGCGGACCGAGATCGTCTATCGCGAGGCGATCGAGCGGCGGCGATTGCTAGCGGGGGAACGCTCCCGTTAGACTTGGGAACATGCCAGGTACGACCTCGCTCACGGTGGTCATCCCCACACTCAACGAAGCGAACCAGATTGTCGACTGCGTCCGCGGGTTGTCCTGGGCAGGGGAGGTGATCGTCGTCGATGCCGGATCGCAAGATGGGACGGCAAGGGCGGCCGCAGCGGCAGGGGCGCGCGTGCTGGATGGCATGGCGCCTGGGATCGCCGCGCAGCGCAACGCCGGCATCGCCGCCGCCCAGCACGAATGGGTGTTCGCGCTTGATGCGGATGAGCGCATAGGACCCGCACTCGCGGCGGAGCTGGCGCAGGTGGTGGTCGCGCCCCAACACGAGGCCTATCGCGTGAAGCGGCGCAACGTCTTTCATGGGCACGTGCTGCGCCGCGGGCACTGGGGCCGCGACTGGGTGGTGCGGCTGTTTCGGCGCGGCCGGCGATTCGGCGGCATGAGCGCGCACCCCGGCCTCGACATCCCGGAACGCGAGCAGGGCGAGCTGGCCAACGAGCTGGATCACACCCCCTACCGGGACCTGGGACATCACCTGGACAAGCTCATTACCTACAGCCGCCTGAGCGCCGCCGACCTCGCCGCCCAGGGGCGCCGGGCGACGTTCAGTGACGTCGCGCTGCGGCCTGCCTTTCGGTTTTGGCGCGACTATATCCTTCACGGCAGCATCTTCGACGGCCGGCTCGGCGTGATTCACGCGGGGATGAGTGCGGCGTCGGTGTTCTTTAAGTATGCTTTCCTATGGGAACGACAACGCCGTGGCTAAGACCTTCCTCCTGACCGGCGAATTTCCGCCGATGCAAACGGGCATCGCTCGCATGATGGGCGAAGTCACGCGTCGCTATCCGCGCGGCGAGCTCCTGGTCTCCACCGGCCAGCATCGTGATTCTCAGGATTCCGACGTGAGCTTCAGCGGCGCCGTCGTCGACCGGTTGCCTGTGCCAAGCAGGGCGCTGCGCAATCTGGCGGGCCTGTTATTCTGGGCGCGCCGCGTCGCCGGCCTCGCACGCCAGCACAAGCCGCGGTTCGCGTGGTGCGATTCCATCCGGCCCTGTACGTACCCGGCGAAATGGATGCATGAGCGCGTGGGCACGAAGTACGGCGTGTTCGTGCACGGCGGCGATCTGCTCAAAGAGCTGCACGCGATCCACCACTCGCGCTTCGCGCGGAAGACGGCGAAGGCGCTGTTGGGCTCCGCGGTCGCCGTCGTCGCCAATAGCCAGTGGACGCGCGAGCAGGCGCAGAAGGTGCTGCGCGAGCTGGGACTCGATCCGCTCGCCGAAACGGTGCGGCTCGTGCCGCTCGGCACTGACCCCGAGCAGTTCCGACCCGGCATCGACACGCGCGCGGTACGCGAACGCTACGGTCTGAACGGCGGCGCCTGGGTGCTCACCGTCGCGCGACTCGAGCCCTACAAAGGCGTCGACATGGCGCTCCGTGCGGTGGCGCTATGCCGCAACGACGGGCTGGAAGTGAACTATCTGGTGGTCGGCAGCGGCAAGAAGCGCAAAGACTATCAGAAACTCGCCGGCGAGCTGCACATCGCCGATCACGTCCGCTTCGTCGGCAACGTGCCCGAGGCGGAGCTGCCGGCCGTCTTCAACATCGCGAGCGCGTACGTCGGCGTGTCGCGCCGCGCCGACGGATCGCGCGTCGAGGGATTCGGCGTCGCGCTCGCCGAGGCGAGCGCCTGCGGGCTGCCGGTGATCGCCGGCCAATCGGGCGGCCTGGCCGAGGCGGTGCACGACGGCGAAACGGGGCTGGTCGTGAATCCGGACGATCCCGACGCCGTCGCCGCGGCGCTCAAGCGGCTGTTCGGGGATCAGCTGCTCGCGCGCCGGCTCGGCCAAGCGGGTCGCAAGGCGATCGAAACCTATTACAACTGGGACCGGGTGATCCGCGACCTGCGGGACATCGAATCACAAGTCTCCTCCTAGCGTTCAACTTTCCGCCGCACGGCGGCGGCATCTCCCGCATGATGGGCGAGCTGGCGCTGCGATACCCGCGCCGCTCGCTTGTCGTTTCGACCGGGGCGTACGCCGGGAGCGCCACGAGCGACACACGCTTTCCGCAACTGGTCGATCGCGTCGGGATTCGGGCCACGCGATTGCGCACCGTGCAGGGCCTCGCGCGCTGGACGTGGCGCGCCGGCGGGCTCGCGAAGCACTGGCGTCCTGGCTTCGCGTGGTGCGCCGAGCTCAAGCCCGCCGGGTATCCGGCGCGCTGGCTCGCGGCGCGGCAGCATCTGCCGTATGGGATCATCGTCTATGGCACCGAGCTGCTGCTGATGCAGGAAAAAATCGCCCGCAGTCGCTTCAAGCGCGGGACGGCGGGCAGTATCATCGGCCACGCGGCGGTGATCGTCGCGATCAGCAATTGGACTGCCAACCTCGCACTCGACGTCGTGACCGCGCTCGATGTCGTGGTCCCGGTCGAGACGGTGCCGCTCGGGACGACGCCGTCGCACTTTCGTCCCGGGATCGACACCAGTGCGGTGCGCGCCAAATACGGCTTGAACGGCGGACCGTGGTTGCTGACGGTGGCCCGCCTGGAGTGGCACAAGGGGATCGACACGGTGATGCGCGCGCTGGCCGCCGTGCGCGCGGTGCATCCGACGACGCGCTACGCCATCGCCGGCACGGGCGAGCGGTTGCCCAAGTTCGAGCGCCTGCGCGACGAGTTGCGCTTAGGCGATGCCGTACAGTTCCTCGGCGCCGTTACGGACGAGGAGCTTCCCGCGCTCTACAACGCGGCGGATCTCTATGTCGGCGCATCGCGACGCGTGGAAGGTCTCGTCGAGGGATTCGGCATCTCCCTTATCGAAGCTTCAGCGTGCGGGCTCGCGATCGTGGGCGGCCGCTCAGGCGGCGTGCCGGATGCTGTGCGCGACGGTGAGACCGGCATCCTCGTGGATCCAGACGATCCGGCGGCGGTGGCGGCGGCGATCAATGCCTTGCTGGCGGATCCCGCACGAAGGCACAAACTCGGCGCGGCGGGGCGGAAAGCGGTGGAGACGTACTACAATTGGGACAGGGTGGTGAAGGATCTGATGGACATTGATGCAAGATTTCGTCGTGCCTGATTGTGTTCACACCCTAAAGGGTGTGCTCGGGCATCGTTGTCCTTAAGGACACTGCCTGCCGAGCGCACGCTTCAGCGTGTGAACGCTCAGCCTGATCTCCTCATTTCTTTCGCTTGATCCGCCGGCCGCGCGATGATGGCGTACGTCGGGCAGTGCCGGATGTAGGCGCCGTCCATCGGCGACCACTCCTGATCCGGCTGGGTGACGACCGCCTTGCGATCCGCGTCCAGCACGAACAGCCCCTGCGGGCCATGCACGAGGCACGCACCGCACCCGATGCACCGCTCGCGCTCCACGCGCACCAGCACGTGCCGCTTGGGGAAGATGCCGACGTCCCCCGGCTCGGGCCATTCGTCGGCACGGTCGAGCGCGGCGCTCGTCGCGCGATAGCCCTCCTCGACCTCCTCGCGTAGGTGATCGAACGAAAACATCGTCACGTGCTCGACGCGCGGCTGGATATAATAGACCGGCGGCGTCGTCCAGGTGCGCACGCGCTGTTCGAGCAACGTCTCCATCAGAATCTCGGTTGCGCGCGCGAACACGCCCGCGAATCCCTCGTCTTGGGCGTCGGCGGTGAGTACGCTCGACGCTGAGACGTCCACGGCGACGATCAGCTCCGGGCCGAGGGCGCGCGCCGCCTCGTACGGCACGTTGGCGACGACCGCGCCGTCCACGAAGAAGCGGCCGCCGATCTCGTGGGGCGGGAAGTAGCCGGGGAGGGCGCAGGAGGCGAACACCGCGTCGGCGACGCGGATGTCGTCGAGGCCGGGCAGTCCCCAGAACACTTCCATCCCCGAATTCAAGTCGACGGTGTTCACGACGACCGGCGGATCGAGCTGCGGGAAGGTCAGGTCGCCGACGGTGCGGGCGATGAGATCCTGAAGGGGCTCGCGCTTGAACAACGCCGGCGAGCGCATCCGCTTGAACGCCATGTCGGCATGCGCGACCGCGAAGACGTCTTTGCGCTTCAGGCTGAGCGCGATCTCGCGCAGCTTGGCGATGCCCATGCCGCCGGCCCACGCAGCGCCGACGAGCGCGCCCACGCTGGACCCGATGATGCGGGTCGGCCGGTGGCCGCGCTCGAGCAGGGCCTGGAGCACACCCACGTGGGCGAGCCCCTTCATCCCGCCGCCGCCCAGAACGAGGGTGAACGGTGTATCGCGTTTCACAGCCTTATCCGCTTGCCCGGGGGGTTGAGTCCCGAGTAACGTAGTCGAGACCCCCATGGTGGCGCCACTGTTTTTGACACGACTCGCGCGTGATCGCTGGGCCCGCTTCGGCCTGGGCGTCGTAGGAATTCTTGCCGTGCTGGCGTTGCTCGCGCCCGTGCTCGCGCCCGGCGATCCGCTGCGCGGCGAGCTCGCCGCGAGTCTGCGTCCCCCATCTCACACCTTTCTGTTGGGAAGCGATGCGCAAGGCCGTGACGTCCTGTCCCGCGTCCTCTACGGGGCCCGGCTGTCGCTTGCCGTGGGACTGATCAGCCAGAGCATCGCGCTGTTCCTGGGCCTGACGCTCGGGCTCATCGCCGGCTTCTACGGCCGCTGGATCGATGGCGTCATCATGCGCGTGGCGGACGTCACGCTGGCCTTTCCGTCGCTGCTGCTCTTGATCGCGATCGCCGCCGCCGTGAAGCCGTCCCTCCCCGTGGTGTTCATCGTCATCGGCATCGTGGGCTGGGCCGGCCTGGCCCGTATCGTCCGCGGCCAGGTCCTGGTCGGGCGCAGCCTCGAGTACGTGCAGGCAGCGCGGGCGCTCGGCGCGTCAGATGCGCGCATCATCACGCGCCACCTGCTCCCCAACGTGATCGCGCCGGTGATTGTTGCGGCGACGCTCGGGATCGGCGGCGCGATTATGGCCGAGGCGGCACTATCGTTCCTCGGACTCGGCGCGCAGCCGCCAACCCCGTCGTGGGGGGCGATGGTCGCCGAGGGTCGAGACCTGCTGCGCGTCGCGCCCTGGGTGTCGATTGCACCCGGTGTGGCGATTGGACTCGCGGTGTTAGGACTCAACCTCGTCGGCGACGGCCTGCGTGACGCCCTCGATGTGCACGGATTGAGCCGTCCCGCATGACGGAGATCGCGTATCACCCGACTCACGTCCGCGCGTTGCGGGAAACCTTCAAGGCGCTGCGCACGGCGGAATTCCCGTGGACGGCCGACACCATCTACTTGAACAACGCCTCGATCGGGCCGATACCGGAACGGACCCGCCGCGCGCTCGACGAATTCACGGCCAAACGCACCGCCCCCCACCTGCTGCCCGATCGTGAGCTGTTCGCTGGCCTCGCCGCCGCGCGGCTCGGGGTTGCCCAGCTCATCAACTGTGACCCGTCCGAGGTCGCGCTGGCGACCAACACGGGCTACGGGTTGAACCTCGCGGCGCGCGCGCTCCCGCTGAAGCCGGGCGATGTCGTGCTCCTGTCGGACAAGGAATTCCCGGCAAACGTGTATCCCTGGCTGCTGCTCAGGGATCAGGGAATCACGGTCGAAGTGGCGCGCTGCCGGCCCGAAGGATGGCCCGACGAAGAGTACTTGCTGCAGCGGCTGCGCGACCCACGGGTGCGCGTGCTCGCCGTCTCGTTCGTGCAATTCTCCAACGGCTATCGCGCCGACTTGCACAAGCTGAGTGCCGCCTGCCGCTCCAATGGGACGTACCTGGTCGTGGACGGCATTCAGGGCATCGGCAATTCCGTGCTCGACGTGACCGAGACGCCCATCGACATCCTTGCGTGCGGGGGCCAGAAGTGGCTGTTGTCGCCGTGGGGCTCGGGCTTCGTGTACGTGCGCAAAGAGCTCGTGATGCAGCTCGAGCCGGCGATCACGAGCTGGATGGCATTCGAGGGGACCGACGACTTCTCGCGGCTCACCGAGTACAACCCGACGTTCCGCTCCGACGCCCGGCGCTTTGAGATGATCACGCTGCCGTATCAGGACTTCGTGGGAATGACCGCGTCGCTGCAATTGTTGCTGGAGGTCGGCGTGCGCGAAGTCGCCGAAGTCACGCGCTCGACGCACGAGCCGATCGTGAAGTGGGCGCACGAGAATGGCGTGCGCATCTCTTCGCCGACCGAGAATGGACACCGCTCCGCGATCTTCTGCATCGCGCCATCCAAGCCTGCCGAAGCGTATCACGCGATGAAGCGGGCGCGCGTGGTCTGCAGTCTGCGTGAGGGCTCGATCCGGCTCTCGCCGCATTGCTACAACACGGTCGAGGAGATGGAGAAGGTTATTGAGGTGTTGGAAGATCTGACGTGATCGGTTCCCGATGCCGATCCACCCACCAAGCCAACCCGACGAATAACCATCCGAAGACGACTCCGAAGATCGCGAGCGCGCGCATATCGGTGGGCGTCGGCGTGAACAGCGTGCTGTAGTATTAGCCCCTCTGTGCTCTGAGCCTCTTGAGCAACTGTATTTGCCCGGCGTGGTAGAGATCGTGCGATGCGATGCCGTACACCTCGGCCTTGATCGGCCACTTCGAATGCCAGCCACGGCGACTCAGCTCCGCGGGGCGAAGCCCCGCGATCGCGCGGCGGAGCAGCCGGTGTTGCTCATCGAGCAGCGCGCGATCGCGTTGCCAGGCCGCGGCGTTGGGACGGTCGGGCAGGCCCGGCCAGTTTGCGCCCGGGCGCGGGAACGCGATCCCCGGATCGCGCAGCAGGCGGCGACGGACCATGCATTTCCAGTAGGCGGTATGCAGCACGACATCCCAGATGCAGTGGCGTTTGACGGCTGGGCGCCAGAGCGCTTCGCGCGCGCTGACGCCGCGGATCGTGCCTTTGAGCGGTGTGCCGTGCCATGCCGGCGCGGTGTAGGCCTGATCGAACACCTCGAGCAGCAACCGCACCCGGCCATCCACGATCAGCCGGCTCTTCTCAAGAGCGCGTATTCCTTCTTGCCCTTGCGCAGCAGGAGATTCCTGCCCCCAATCCAGTCCGTTGAGCCGATCGTGCGCGCGACATCGTTGATCCGCTGCTGATTGACGTAGATGCCGCCTTGCTCGATGCTCCGGCGGGCTTCGCTCTTGGATTTGGCGAGCCCGGCGCGCGTCACGAGATCGACGAGGGCGACGCCGTCCGCATCGCCCTCGACGGGGATCGTCGGAATCTCGCCGGCGAGAACGTCGAACACCTGCGGATGCACTTCCGCCTGCTCTTCACCGAACAGTATGGCAGAAGCCGCCTGGACTCCCGAGACCACCTCGGCGCCATGCACGCGTGTCGTCACGTCGGCGGCGAGGGCGCGCTGCGCCGGCCGCGCAGCGGGATGGCGTGTTTGCTCAGACACGAGGGCGTCGATCTCGGCGCGCGACTTCAACGTGAACAGCTTCAGGTAGTGCTCGACGTCGCGGTCGTCCACGTTGATCCAGAACTGGTAGAACTTGTACGCTGACGTCATCTCCCGATCGAGATAGACGGCGCCCGACTCGGTTTTGCCGAACTTCTGACCGGACGCGCGAGTCACCATGGGTGCGACGAGGCCGTGCGCTTCCGCGTTTTCGACGCGGCGGATGAGCTCGATGCCGGCGGTGATATTGCCCCACTGATCGCTGCCCGCGACCTGCAGCGTGCATTGCCGCTCTCGATACAGATGCAGGAAGTCGTATGCCTGGAGCAGCATGTAACTGAATTCCGTGAACGACAGCCCGCTTTCCATGCGCGCCTTCACCGACTCCTTCTGCATCATCACGTTGACCGTGAAGTGCTTTCCGACGTCTCGCAGGAAATCGATGAGTCGCTGCTCCACCAGCCATTTCGCGTTGTCGAGCAGGAGCGCGGCGGTTGGGCCAGCGCCAAAATCCAGGAAGCGCGCCGATTGATCGCGCTGACGACGCACGTTCTCCCGGATCTGTTCCTTGGAGAGCAAGGGGCGCTCGCTCGATTTTCCGGAGGGATCGCCGATCAGGCCCGTGCCGCCCCCCATCAGCACGATGGGCCGATGCCCCGCGCGTTGCAGGTTGGCGAGCAGCATCAAGGGCATCAGATTGCCGAGCTGCAGCGATGGCGCGGTGGGGTCGAAGCCGCAGTACGCCGTCACCGCGCCCTTGGCGAAGTGCGCGGCGAGGCCGGGCGTCGCCTGTTGGACGAAGCCTCGCCACTCAAGCTCTTGCAACACGTTAGCCTTTGTCATGGCGGCGAATCTATCGCCTTGCTAGGTTGTTACACAGATGGCTTTCCCGACTCGTCCTCCACTGCCCTCGCCCTCCACCGCCGTTCACCGCCCTTGGGTGTTACGCTGGTGGTACGATCCCGTCCAGCGGCGGCGCGTCATCATCGCGACGGCGCTGGCGCTGCTCTACGCGAGCGGCCTGGCCTACGGTTCGTGGACGCGCGTGTGCGCGGCGGAGCGCTGCCCGAGCATCACCCGCATCGATCCACGCAGCGGGCACAATGTCCAGCTGCAGACCTCCAAGGTCTACGCGGCGGACGGCCGGCTCATCACGGAGCTGGGCATCGAGCTGCGGACCGTGCTGCCGCTCGAGCAGATTCCGGTCTACGTGCGGCAGGCGTTCATCGCCGTCGAGGACAAGCGCTTCTACGCGCATCACGGCATCGACTATTGGCGCATCGTGGGCGCCCTCAAGGCCGACGTCCTGTCGATGTCGTTTGCGCAAGGGTTCTCCACCATCACCATGCAGCTCGCGCGCAACGTCTTTCCGGAGCACCTCGGCCGGGAGAAGCGTCTCACGCGCAAGCTCCGGGAAGCGCGCGTGGCGGTGGAGTTGGAGCGCAATTTCCCGAAGGACACGATCCTCGAGCTCTACCTCAATCAGATCAGCCTCGGCCCCAATGTCGCGGGCGTGGAGGCGGCGTCGCAGGTGTTCTTCGGGAAGTCGGTGCGTGACCTGAACGTCGCCGAGGCGGCCACGTTGGCGGCGCTGCCGAAGGCTCCCGGTACCTACAATCCGCGCACCCATCCCGATCGCGCCGTCCGCCGCCGCAACGCCATTCTGGGGCTGATGGCGGACCAGGGGTTCATCAGCGCCGAGGACGCGGAGTACTGGAAAGCGTATCCGCTGGTACTCACGACCCGCCGGACGAGCTACGGCGACGTCGCGCCGTATTTCGTCGAATGGCTGCGCACGGCTTTCCTCGAGCCGCGCTTTGGGCGCGACCTGTACGACAAGGGCCTGCGGATCTACACGACGCTCGACCTCGACATGCAGGAGGCGGCAGAGCAGGCGCTCGAATCGCAGCTCGATGAGATCGAATCCGGCGTGTACTCGAACGGCAAGTTCGAGGGCACGCCGTATCGCGAATACATCGAGCAGGGGCACACGACTCCGGAAGAGCCGGGGGCCTTCGCGCCCTACCTGCAGGGCGCGCTGCTCGCGCTCGATACCAGGACCGGCAACATCCTCGCGATGGTGGGCGGCCGCGACTTCGTCGACTCGAAATGGAATCGCGTCACCCAATCCAGGCGGCCACCGGGCTCGACCTTCAAGCCGTTCGTGTACGCCGCCGCCGTGCGCGCCGGGCATCCCGTCACAGAGATGCTCGACGACTCGCCCCTCAATCCACCGGTGATTCAGCTCGACAGCTCGCTCTGGCAGCCGAAGGATTATGACGACACGACGCTCGGCCTGATCCCGATGCGCCAGTCGTTGTACCTGTCGCGCAACCTTTCGACGATCAAGCTGGGGATGTCGCTGGGCGAGCAAACGGTGGTCGGCGAGGCGCGCCGCTACGGCATCACGACGCCGCTGCCGCCATACCCCTCGATTCACATCGGCGCGCGCGAGGCGATCCCGATGGAGCTGATCGCGGCCTACACGGCCTTTGCCAACAACGGCACGCGTGTCGAGCCGATCGGGATCCAGCGCATCGAGGACCGGCAGGGGAACATCCTGTACCAGTCCACGGTCAAGCGCGAGCAGGTGATGGACCCCGAGCACAACTGGCTCATGCTCGACATGATGCGCGACGTGATGCGCTGCCAGCCGGGCACCGGGCCGCACCGCTGCGGCACCGCCGCGGGCGCAGTCGGCGGGTTGCGCATCCCCATGGCCGGCAAGACGGGAACGACGGACGACTACACCGACGCTTGGTTCATCGGCTTCACGCCGGAGATCGTCACGGGCATCTGGGTCGGGTACGACTTGCAACGGCGCATCATGAACAACGCCGGCGGCGGCCGCATCGTCGCGCCGGCGTGGACGAAGTTCATGCGCGACGTGTACGAGCGCCGGCCGTCGCCAGGCGACTGGGCGCGACCGGACGATCTCGTCACGCGCGAGGTCGACTGGTCCAACGGATTCCTGGCGACGCCGTTCTGCCCGCTCGAGGTCCGGCGCTGGGAGTGGTTCTATCCGGGCACCGAGCCCACGCAGGTGTGCCAAGTCCACTCACCCTTCGGTGTCGGAGTCACTCCCTAAGGCCTTGCTGCGGATTCGAGCTGGTCGAGTGCATCCGGTCACGGCGCCGCCCATTGAGGACGGCGCCGTTCTTGTTGACGCGAGCGGAAGAATCGCGGCGGTCGGGCCCCACGAGAAGGTGCCAGCGCCACGCGGCGCGCAGTCGCTGCATTTTCCCGATGCCGAGCTTCTGCCGGGCCTCGTCAATTGCCACACGCACCTCGAGCTGACGCACCTCGGCGGCGGCACCAGACACGACGAGCCCGAGTTTCCCAAATGGATCCGGCGCATCCGTGAGCTGAAGGACGCAATGAGCGCCGAGGCGTTCTACGAGGCGGCAGTCGCCGGCGTGCGGGACTGTTGGGCCCGCGGCGTCACGTGCATGGCGGAGACCGGGAGCACGAGTGCCGTGATGCGCGCGCTGCACGATCTGGGCGGGCGCGGGATCGTCTATCAGGAAGCGTTCGGCCCCGATCCGGCGGCGGGTCCCGTGAGCATGTTCCAGCTGAAAAGCGCGGTCCATTGGCTCCGCCGTCTTGAAACCGCGCAGCTGAGGTTGGGGGTCTCTCCTCACGCTCCATACACGGTCAGCCCATCGCTGTACCAGGTGGTCGCCGCATATGCGCGTCACCAACAGCTGCCCATCGCGGTGCACGTGGCCGAGTCCCGGGAGGAGACGGCCCTGGTCTGCGATGGCGAGGGTGCGTTCGCGGATGCATTGCGCGCGCGCGGCATCCCTATCGTGCCGCACCACTGCTCGCCGGTTGCCTACCTCGTGCAACTCGGCGTCGTGCAGCCGGGCACGCTCTGCATCCACTGTGTGCAGGTGGAGGACGCAGATATCGAATTACTCCGCGCCGCTGGGGCGGCCGTCGCCCATTGTCCGCGATCCAACCGCGCGCATCGCCACGGTGCCATGCCGTTCGAGCTGTTCCGCAAGGCAGGCGTGCCGGTCGGCATCGGCACCGATTCGGTCGTGAGCGTCGGCGATCTCGATTTGTGGGCCGATGCGGAGGCCGCCGGGTTCTCCGGCGACCCCGCGATTCGCGCGCTCACGCTCGACGGCGCTCGCGCCCTCGGCTGGGAGTCAGAGATCGGATCGTTGGAAGTCGGGAAGGCCGCGGATCTGGCGGTTTTTTCCTCCACCAACCTCCACCAACCTCCACCAACCTCCAACCCGGCTCTTCTCACAGTAGTCAGCGGCCGGATCGTGCATCAGATTTCCGCCCCATGAAAACGCAGCGTCACGCGGCCATCTTGCGGATTGTGCGTGGTGAGACGATCGGCAGTCAGGAACAGCTGCGGGAGCGACTCAAGGCCGAAGGGTTCAACGTGACGCAGGCCACGCTGTCGCGCGACATCCGCGAGCTGGGCCTCGCGAAGGTCGCGGCTCCCGACGGCGCATCGCATTACGCCGCGGCCCCGGAACGGGCACCCGGGGTTCGGCCGCATCTGGAGCAGCTGTTGCCGACGATGCTCGTGTCGGCCGAAGGCGTCGGCCCGTTGCTCGTGCTCAAGACGACGACGGGCGCCGCCCAGGCGCTGGCCCTGGCGCTCGACGGCGCCGGGTGGAGTGAAATCATCGGCACCATCGCTGGTGACGATGCCATTCTAGTCATCACTCGCAGCGAGCGAGGCCGCCGCGCCGTCCAGGTGCGGCTGCAGGAGCTCGCAGGACTCCCCGCATGAACCTCATCCGCAGATCCGTTCCTGTCGTCGCCCTGCTCGCGTTAGGGATCGGCGGCTGCACCGCGGCCGCTCGGTCCACGCGATCTCCAGCCGCCGTCGAGTCGGCCACTGCGCCCTCGGGCAGCGCGGCGATGCGGCTCAACACGCTCACCCTGGAGGAGCGCGCCGCGGGTTGGCGTCTCTTGTTCGACGGCCACAGCACCGCCGGGTGGCGGGGGTGGCAGATGGATTCGATGCCCTCGGGCTGGGGCGTTCGTGAAGGTGCGCTAACGCGCGTGCGGCCGGCGGCCGACATCATCACGACCGAGAAATTCCGGAATTTCGAGCTGTCGCTCGAGTGGAACGTCGCCCCGAACGGCAACAGCGGGATCTTCTATCGAGCGAGCGAGGATGACGACGCGATTTACTGGACCGCCCCGGAAATGCAGATCCTCGACGACGCCCGACACGCGGATGGGCAGTCGCGCCTCACTGCCGCGGGCGCCGACTACGGATTGTATCCATCTCCTGCCGGTGTGGTGAAACCTGCGGGCGAATGGAACCAGGTGCGCATTCTGGTGGACGGCAACCACGTCGAGCAATGGCTCAACGGCGTCAAGGTCGTGGAGTATGAGCTCGGCAGCCCGGACTGGGAAGCGAAAGTGAAGGCGAGCAAGTTCGCCACGCACCCCCGCTACGGGCGCAACGCCGAAGGCTACATCGGCCTGCAGGAGCATGAGTTTCGGGTCGCCTTCCGCAACATCAAGATTCGAGTCCTGCCATGAGCAAGAAGCGTATCTCCAGGCGCAGATTTGTCGGCGACGTCGCGGCGGCCGGCTTGTCGTTCACCATCGTCCCGCCGCACGTGCTCGGCGCGCGCGGCAGGAATCGGCTGGCGCCGAGCGATAAGCTCAACATCGCGTGCATCGGCGTGGGCGGCATGGGGGCGAACGACGTCCGCGGCGTGGGAAAGACCGAGAACATCTACGCCCTCTGCGACGTGGACGACCGCCAAGCGGCGCAATCGTTCACGGCGTTCCCGCTGGCCAAGCGGTTCAAGGATTTCCGGGTGATGCTCGATAAAGAAGGAAAGAACATCGACGCCGTCACGGTGTCGACGCCCGATCACACGCACACGGTCGCCGGCATGGCGGCGATGAAGCTCGGCAAGCACACCCGGATTCAGAAGCCGCTCGCGCGAACGCTGTGGGAGGTGAAGCAGCTCGAAGACATGGCGCGCAAATCCAAGGTCGCGACCCAGATGGGGAATCAGGGCCACGCCGAAGAGGGCACGCGCTTGATCCGTGAGTGGGTCGAGGCGGGCCTCATCGGGACCGTGCGGGAAATCCAGCTCTGGACCAACCGGCCGATCTGGCCACAGGCGATCGAGCGGCCGCTCGAGGAGTACTACACGCCCGCGACGCTCGACTGGGACCTCTGGCTCGGTCCGGTCCCGGAGCGGCCGTACAATCCGGCCTACGCGCCATTCAAATGGCGGGGCTGGTGGGATTTCGGTACGGGAGCCCTCGGCGACATCGCGTGTCATTCGATGGACGCGTCATTTTGGGCGCTCGATCTCGGCTACCCGACGCGCATCGAAGCCGAATCGACGAAGCTGTATCCCGAGACCGCGCCGGCGTGCTCGCGGATCACGTACGCATTTGCGGCGAAGGGGAATCGCCCGCCGGTGACGGTGGTGTGGCGCGACGGGAGCCTCTACCCGCCCCGGCCCAAGGAGATCACCGATCCGCTCGCCTGGCCGTTCGACTCGAGCGGCCAACTGTGGATCGGCGATGCCGGCAAGCTGATCGCCGGGATCTACGGCGAGAATCCGCGCCTGCTCGATGCGGCCAAGCAGGCGGAGGTCACGGCGCATCCGGTCCCGCAGAAGTATCCGCGCACTGAAGGCGTGTACGCCGAATGGATTGCGGCGTGCAAGGGCGGCGCGCCGGCGGGCTCGAACATCCCCGAACATTCCGGTCCGCTGACGGAAATGGTGCTGCTGGGCAATCTGGCGGTTCGCACGGCACAGCCGGTGGATGTCAATCCGCAAACGGGGGCGGTGCTCACTCCGGGGATCCCGGAGGAGTACCTCAAGCCTCGATACAGGCAGGGCTCGGGTTGGTGATACGGTGTAGGGGCGCAGCATGCTGCGCCCCTACCCATGAACATCCTTGCGCATTGTCCATTGCCAGGTGTATTTTTATGCACCCATATGCATAAACAACACAACGGCAACTCTGGCCCCCTCGTGGTGCTCGCCTACTCCGGCGGGCTCGACACGTCCGCCATCGTTCCCTGGCTGCGCGAGCAGTACGGTGCGCGCGTCGTGTGCTTTGCCGCCGATGTGGGGCAGGGCGCCGGCGAGCTGACGGGCCTCGAGGACAAAGCGAAACGCTCGGGCGCCGAAGACTGCATCGTCGAAGACCTGCGCGAAGAATTCGTGCGTGACTTCGTTTTTCCCACGCTGCGGGCCGGCGCTATCTACGCCCGCACGTATTTGCTCGGCACCTCGATGGCGCGCCCCCTCATCGCCGCGCACCAGGTCTCGGCGGCTCAGCGGCTAGGCGCTGAAGCGCTTGCACACGGCTGTACCGGCAAAGGCAACGACCAGGTCCGCTTCGAGCTCACCTACGCCGCCCTGGCGCCCGCGCTGCAAATCATCGCCCCGTGGCGCGAATGGAAATTCCAGGGGCGTGAAGATCTCATTGCCTACGTGCACGCCAAGGGCGTGCCCGTGCAGGTGACGGCCGAAAAGCCGTACTCCACCGACCGCAACTTGTGGCACTGTTCGCATGAGGGCGGCATCCTCGAGGATCCGTCGCAGGAAGCGCCCGAGGACATTTTCGTCATGACCAGGAATCCGCTCGAGGCGCCGGACGAACCCGTCGTCGTCACGATCGGATTCGAGGAAGGGACTCCCGTCACCCTCGACGCCGTACCGCTCGGTCCGGTCGAGCTGCTGGAGCAGCTGAATGACGTCGCCGGCGAGCACGGCGTCGGACGCGCCGACGTCGTCGAAGACCGGCTCGTGGGGATGAAGTCGCGCGGCGTGTACGAGACGCCGGGTGGCACACTGCTGTACGCGGCCCACCGCGAGCTGGAGCAGCTGGTGCTCGATCGCCGGACGCTCAGAATGAAGGACGAGCTGGCGCTGCGGTATGCCGATCTGGTGTACGACGGACGCTGGTGGACACCGGAGCGCGACGCGCTCGACGCGCTCGTCAGCGCGACACAGAAGAACGTCACCGGATCCGTCCGGCTGAAGCTGTTCAAGGGGAACGTGGTCGTCGCCGGCCGCGAGAGCCCCTTCGCGCTGTATCAGCCGTCGTACGCGACGTTCGGCAAGGACAACGTCTACAACCAGAAGGACGCTGAGGGCTTCATCCGGCTGTACGGGCTCGCGAGCAGAATCGCCGCCGGCCTGGAGGCCGAGCGGGCGGATGTCCCAACGCGCTGACACGCATCATATGTGGGGGGGGCGCTTCGCTCTCGGCCCGAGCGAGGCGCTCGATGCTTTAAACCGCTCGCTTCCCGTCGACCATCGCCTCTGGCCGCAAGACGTCTTTGCGAGCAAGGCGTGGGTGCACGCGCTGTGTCGCGCGGGCGTTCTGAGCGCCAGCGAAGAATCTCAGCTCCTCGAGGGACTGGATCGCGTCGCCGAAAAACTCGCTGACGGCGCGGCGGTCGGCGCGCCCGATGAAGACGTCCACACACTCGTCGAGCGATTGCTGTACGCCGAGGTGGGTGCAGTCGCCGGCAAGCTGCACACCGGCCGCTCCCGCAATGACCAGGTCGCGACCGACCTGCGGCTGTGGACAGTGGGCGCGATCGACGACCTGGACGCCGCGGTTACCGCGCTGGGCCGCGCGCTCGTCGCCAAAGCGAACGCCGGCCTCGACGCGATTCTGCCGGGCTACACGCACGGCCAGCGCGCGCAGCCGGTGCGCTGGGCGTACGTGCTCCTCGCCCACGCCTGGCCGCTGGTGCGCGACCGCCAGCGCCTCGCCGACGCGCGGCGCCGTACGGGGGAGATGCCGCTCGGCTCGGGTGCGCTCGCCGGCTCGGGATTTCCCGTCGACCGCGTGCTGCTCAAGGAGGCGCTCGGGTTCCGCGCGATCTCAGCGAACGCGCTCGACGCGACCGGAGACCGCGATTTCGTCGCGGACGTGTTGTTCGCCATCGCGCTCACCGGCGCGCACCTCTCGCGCCTGGGCGCGGAGCTGATCACCTACGCCAGCGGCGAGTTCGGGTTCATCACGCTCGCCGACAGCTTCAGCACCGGCTCGAGCCTGATGCCGCAGAAACGCAACCCGGACGTCTTCGAGCTCGCGCGCGGCAAGGCGGGACGCATGCTGGGCGATTGCGTTGCGTTGCTGACGACGCTCAAGGGCATCCCGGCCGGCTATCAAAAGGACCTGCAGGAAGACAAGGCGCTGCTGTTCGACGCGTGCGACACGCTGGCGACCGTGTTGCCGGCGGTCACCGGTGCCATTGAGACGCTCACGGTCAACGTCGATCGCATGGCCGCCGCGCTCGATCCCGCGATGCGGGCCACAGATCTCGCAGATCTTCTGGTCGAGGCCGGCGTACCGCGAAAGCCATGGATTGATCGGCAGATTGGTCCGGGCCGCCGAGCAAGCCGGCGTGACCCTCGATAAGGTCCCACCGCAGATGGCCACGGAGATCCACCCCGCCCTGGGACCGGCGTTGGCACAGCTCGGCACATGGGAGCAAAGCGTCGAAAGCCGTGCTACGCCTGGAGGTGCGTCGCGGGCCTCCGTAGAGTCGCAAATTGAAGAGTTACGGCGCCTGTTTCAGGCAGCAGCGAGCGTGTAAACGCGTCACTTGCTGCAACTTGCCGGTCGGATTAGCATATCGCATGCGCTGCTTAGCCCTCAACGCCTCATTCGAGCCGCTGACCATGGTGCCCGTGCGCCGGGCGCTGCGGCTGGTCATTGACGGCAAGGCCGAGGTCGTCGAGGCCGAGGGAACGCCAGTCCATAGTGAGCGAATGGCGGTACCACGTCCCGCCGTCATCCGCCTGGTTCGCTTCGTCCACGTCCCTCGCCGCTTCCGCCGCCAAGTCACCAACACCTTCCTGTTTGCCCGCGACAACTATCGCTGCCAGTTCTGCGGCCGCTCGCAACAGGAGCTGCGGCAGCGCGAGTGCCTGACGCGCGATCATCTGGTGCCCCTCTCACGCGGCGGCACGAACGCCTGGACCAATGTCCTGACCGCCTGCTCGAGCTGCAACACCCGGAAAGGGAACTTGCTGCCCGAGGAAGTAGGCATGCATCCGCTGCGCCCCCCTCACGAGCCGCACTTCGTGCACCTCTCGTGGGCGGTGCGTCGTCTCACGCGGACGCAGGCGAAGTACATCCGGCTCTTCTACGGAGCCGATGTGCTGGCGACCATCGAGGCCCTGTAATGGCGAAGACCCCTTGGGTGGTGGCGGGCGCGGCGGCAATCGCGCTCGCCGGCGTGGTGTTTGTCACCAGGCCGGCGCGCGGATCCATTCATCCCGATCCGCGCCCCGGCATCACGGCCGAGAAGATTCTTCCCGACTTTGCCATTCCGAAGAATCCGGGTGCCATGGACGCGTACGCCGCGGCGCGGCGCGCGCCGGCGACCTTGGACGGCGTCTATTGTCATTGCGATTGCTCGAAACACGCGGGGCACCGGTCCCTGCTCACCTGCTTCGAGTCGGATCACGGCGCCTTCTGCGACATCTGCATGGGCGAAGCGATGCTCGCGAGCCAGCTGGCGGCGCGCGGCCAGTCGCTGCTGGACATCCGCGCGGCTATCGACCGTCAGTTCGGAACGTAGGACTGCGCGCCTCGAGGCGCTGCCGCGGTAACCCCGCGAGTCGTACCAGCACGCGTTGCGCCCCGCGCGCCAGCGCCGCACCGATGTTTCCTTCCCCCGACACCGCGGGACCCACGTCGCCGGAAAGCCAGCGCGACAATTCCTGCAGGTCCGTGTCGTTCAGCGTTGTGACCTCGAGTCGCGCAACGAAGTAGTACCGGCTCGACGATGTCGAGCTCGGACGCAGCGTGACGGTGTACGGGATTTCGAGCGCCGTCGCCAGCTCGTCTGCCGAGGCGAAGCGGCTGACGGCACCGCCCTGCCGGATGAGGACGAAGTCGTCCGCGAGGGGATCGTTGCGCGCGACGGCGTCCCAGGTCACCTCGCGCACGAATTGATCGAACCAGCTGCCGCGCACGCGCCACAGCTCGAGCCGGTAATGGAGCCGGAGCGGAAAGCCCGACCGCATCAGCTCCACGAACTTGCCGTCGGCCAGCAAGCCGGTGCTACGCACACGCGGCAGATTGTTCTGCAGCGTGACCGTGAGCGTGGGGGTTTGCGCGATGCCCACCTGCGGCATGAGCAGGAGGGCCGCGAGACTCAGGCGCACTCTAGAACCGGTGATCGAGCCGGACCGTGAAGCGCAGCCGTTCGCCGGTAGTGACCGCCTTGGCTATGTACACACCGAATCCACCCCAATCGACGCCCAGCCCCGCGTCCACGAGCCAACTTGAGAACGACGGAATTCTGTCGGCGGGTACGTGCCCGAGTCCGCTGCCCACGAGCCACGCCTGGCCCGCGTCGGCGAACACGACCACGTCGAGCCCTTCGAGCCAGAAGAACCGTGGTCCGCTGCCTTCGTCGCGCTCGGCCTTGTCGTCTTTCGACGGGTTGTAGCTCCAGTTGAGCTTCACGTGCCCGCGGTACTCGGTCTGGAACGAGATGACGCGATCGCACGCGGCGACGTTCGCCTGCGCGAGCATGGGGTCGGTGAATGTGTTGTTGCAGGCCGCGGCGCGGAACGCACGGCCGGGCATGGGATCGGGACCGCCGAGCGAGAGGCGCCGCTGCAGGGGTAGCGGATCACCGCCGACCCAGCCGCCACCGGCGAGCCGGACGTTGACGCGGCCACCGGGGCTGATGCGGGCGTAATGGCGAATGTCGAGGAAGATTCGATCGAAGTGATAGGATCCCGTCGGGATCGGGTCGCGGAGTCCCGCGGGGACTCCGGTGTTGGGGACGACGTCGGTGCTGCGCGAATCCTCGAATGACGTCCGGACCAGCCACCCCGACGTGGGTTCTTCCGGATCGTTCCGGGCGTCGAGCACCGCGCCCAGGGCGATCGTCGTGAAGTGTCCCTCGTCGATGGGCGGGTTGGGACGCCAGATCTCGGAATTGCGGAACACCGTCCACGGATCCTGGTTGACGACGCTGGTCTGCCACTCGCGACGTACCTCGAGCGACAAACCGATCTGTCGCTCCGGCTGTGCGAAGGCGCGCGCGCCCCACCCCTTGTTCAGGTAGTAATCACGGTAGTCCCGGCCAAAGAGGAACGCGCTCCAGCCGACTTCCGCGTTGTGCAGTCCCCAGTCTTCCACCGGCGACACGACGTCGTAGGCACGTAACCCCAGGCCGACGGGCCGCATGTCGCCGGCGCGCAGCTCGCCGCGGAGCATGTAGCCGAGATCGCTGCGCTTGTCGGACAGATCGCCGGCGGACCGGAACACGCCCAGGGCATCGATGCGCATCCGGAAATTCCGCCTGAGCTTCCAGTCGAACAGCGGCCCGAACACGATCGGCAGCCCCTCCACGCGGTTGAACGTGCCGCCCGTCGCGATGGTCAGGGCGGAGCGCGAATCGGCTGTCCCCCACGAGACCTGCGCGCCGGGATTCCACAGCCGGTGCCGGAGATTCGGCGCGTACACCAGCTCATCGCCGTCCTTGCGCAGGCGATACAGCAACGGCTCGCGATATTGGCGCACCTCGCCGCCGACGCGGGCCTTCGTCGTATCGTCCACGATCCCGCCGACCACGATCACATCGCCGGTGACCTCGGCTTCGGTATCGAACACGAGGTCGCCGTTGATCACCACGAGCGTGCCCTGGATCCGGCCCGCGACGAGCACCGGTCCGTTGCGCACGGCGACATTCCCGCGCCACTCATTGCCGCGCGGCAGCTTCGTGCGGCCCACCAGCCGGGTCGTCCCGGGATCGTTGTAGAAGCGGATGACTTCCTCGGACACGACGCGCGGCAGCGCGCGGGCCTCGAGCGACACGCTGGAGCTGTCGGGATGAATGACGATCGTCGTGTCTTGCACCGTGGCCAGCGCTAACAGCAGTGTGATCATAAGTCGGCTCGGATTGGAGGCTCGATACCCAGACGTCGCATGCGGCGATACAGGTTGGCGCGGTCGGTTTGCAGCCGGCGGGCGGCTTCGGCGACGTTGCCGCGCGCGGCGGACAACGCCTTCGCGATCAGCTCGCGCTCGTACTGATCGAGGGTCTCGCTCAGCGCGATGTCCCGCCACGGCTCGCCGGTCGCCGGATTGCTGACTGCCACGCCGTTGTTCGGCAAGACGCGCGCGACGTCTGCCGCCGTGATGAGCTCTGCGGAGGAGAGAATCGCGAGCCGCTCCACGATGTTCGCGAGCTCCCGCACGTTCCCCGGCCAGGCGTAAGCGGCCAGCAGCGGCACGGCGCCCGCATCGAACTTGACCGGCCGGCCGAGCCGGGCCGCGCAGCGCTCGGCAAAGTGGCGCACCAGCGGCGCGATGTCTTCGGGTCGCTCGCGCAGCGGCGGGATGTGAATCGGCAGCACATTCAGGCGGAACCACAGGTCTTCCCGGAACTGTCGTTGTTTGACGGCGTGGGGCAGATCCTTGTTTGTCGCCGCGATCACGCGCACGTTGACCGCGAAGGGCCGCTCGCCGCCGACTCGCTCCACGACGCCGCTCTCGAGCACGCGCAGGAGCTTCGCCTGCGCTTCGTTGCCCAGGTCCCCCACCTCGTCCAGAAACAGCGTGCCGCCATCGGCCAGCTCGAAGCGGCCCTGGCGGCGCTCCGTCGCGCCGGTGAAGGCGCCGCGCTCGTGACCGAACATCTCCGATTCGACGAGATCGCGCGGCAGCGCGGCGCTGTTGACGGTGACGAACGGCTTGTTGCCGCGCGCGCTCTGGCGGTGGATCGCGGACGCCACCAGCTCTTTCCCCGTGCCCGACTCGCCGGTGATCAGGACGCGCGACTCGGTGGGCGCGACGCGCGCAATCAGCGCGCGCAAGTCCTCCATCGCCGCGCTGCTGCCCACGAGGGGGTCGGCGTGGCCCAGCTGCTCGTGCAGGCGTTTGTTCTCGGCGAGGGTGCGCCCCAGCTCCAGCGCGCTGCGCAGCGCGACCAGCACACCTTCCGGCGTGAGCGGCTTCTCGAGGAATTGAAACGCGCCGAGCTTCGTCGCGCGGACCGCGTCCGCGAGGTTCGCCTTGCCGCTCATCATGACGACGGGGACGTGCGGCGCGCGTTTGCGGATCTGCTCGAGCGTCGCGAGACCATCGGGGCCGGGCGACATCATGAGATCGAGGAGGACCACGTCCGGCGCATCCTCGACCAGACGGGCCAGCGCCGCGTTGCCGTCTGGAGCTTCGACGGTCTCAAAACCATCCGACTGCAGAAGCGCGCCGACCATGCGCCGGATGTTGGACTCGTCGTCGACCAGGAGGACGCGGGGGCTCATGACGTCGGTGCCGGGGGAAAGACGATCGAAAACGTGGCGCCGCCGCCAGGCGTTTCCCCCACCGCGATGGTCCCGCGATGAGCCTCGAGCGTGACCCGTACGAGCGCCAATCCGAGGCCAGTGCCGTCGTCCTTGGTCGTGAAATACGGCTCGAACACGCGCGGGCGCAGCTCGGCGGGTATGCCAGGGCCGTGGTCGGCGATCGTGACAGCGAGGCTCCCCCCCGGGCCGTCGCCCGTCACGGTCACATCGATTGCCCCCCGTCCTTTCATCGCCTCGGCGGCGTTGCGATACAGATTCGCGAACGCACGCCGCAGCGGCTCATAGTGGCCAAAGACCGTGCGTCGTCCGTCGTGCGTGGTGATTCGCACGGCGACTTCCGGGGGGACTCCGGTGCGGCCCAGCTCTTCCAGCAGTTCGACGAGATCCACCTCGCTCTGCGGGCCTTCCGGCAGCCGCCCGAACTCGGAGAATTCCTTCGCGAGCCGCTCGAGCCGATTGGTCTCGGCTTCCAAGACCTGGACCGCCGTTTCCGTCCGACCGTCCAACGGTCCAACCGTCCGACGCAGTTGGTCGACCGCAATCCGCATCGAGGTCAGCGGGTTCTTGATTTCGTGCGCCACCCGTCGCGCCACTTCGCGGAACGCGCGCAGACGCTCCGCTTCGAGCTCGCGCTCGCGCGCCGCCTCCAGCGCGGCGGCCAGTTCGCGCAGGGCCTGGCGCAGCGCTTCGAACTCCGGTGCGCCGCGGCTCGCTGGCCCGCGCGGCAACGGCTCGTGGCGACGGATGAGCTGCGTCCATCCGACCAGCTCGTCGATGGGACGTGAGAGCTGGCGCGAGAGGTGGCCGGCCAAATTGACGGCGGCGTACAGGACCGCCGCGCCGAGCAGCACGATGACCACGGCGAAGCCAGCCGTGTAGTAGCGCAAGAACGTTTCGGCGCGACGGGCGAGACTGACGGACGCCGAGACCTCGTTCAAGTGGTGGCGGAGCAGCGCGCGCTCGCGGCCGGTGAGGTGCAGCGTGTCCACACCGTCCAGCAGCAGGCGGGCGGTGGAGGCGACGCGTTCAGTCGAAGCGCGCGCCCCGGCCGCGGGCAGCAGCCGACGGACCGACAGCACCCAGCCCGCGACGGCCAAAACCGTCGGCACGACGGTCATGACGACGAGGACAACGAAGATTCGCCGCCTGAATGGAAGCCCCATATTTGGCGCCAATCTACGGATTCGGTTTGGCTGTGACAATTCGACACGGGGGAATCGATGAAGGCCCGCACGCACTACCTCTGGTTCAACACGAAACGGCGTCAGGAGATCATCGATATCACCGATGAGGTGGCGAAGCAGGTCGAGACGAGCGAGGTGCGTGAAGGATTTGTCCTGGTGAGCGCCATGCACATCTCAGCCTCCGTGTTCGTCAACGATCACGAATCGGGCCTGTGGGAGGACATTCTGACATGGCTCGAGGGCACGATCGCGCCATGGGACCCGCAGCGCTATCGCCACAATGAAACGGGAGAGGACAATGCGGCGGCGCATTTGCGCAGCCTGACCATCGGTCACGAGGTCATTGTCCCGATCACGGCGGGCAAGCTCGACTTTGGGCCGTGGCAGCGCGTCTTTTATGGCGAATGGGACGGGCAGAGAAAGAAACGGGTGATCATCAAAGTTTTGGGGGAATGACCGTATGAGAGTGCTACTGCTTTTCGCGTTGCTCGCCGTCACCATGCAGGATGCGGATACGCGCGCATTGCTGAAACTGGAGGACGACTGGGCGAGCGCGCTTGTGAAGCGCGACCGCGTCGCGTTCGAGCGGTTGTTGGCGGACGGGTTCGTGTACACGGAGAACGATCAGTTGATGAATCGGACCACCGTGCTCAATGCGATCGTCGCCGGGCCGGATACCGTGCTGGCGGCACACAACGACTCAATGGTCGTCCATCGCTTCGGTCCCGTCACGGCGGTCGTGACCGGGTGGTTGGTCGTCGGTGGTCGGGGACCGAACGGTGAATTTCGGCGACGCTACCGGTTCACGGACACCTGGGTCAAGCGGGGCGGCGTTTGGCAGATTGTGGCCGCGCAGGATTATGTCGCTGTGGCTTCCTAGCCGTGATTACTCCGCAGCCGGTGGTGCTCGAGGCTCACGGCATACGCCTCGAGCCGTTGAGCGAGCAGCACACGGATGCGCTCGCCGCGGCCGCGAGTGACGGCCGCCTGTGGGAGCTCTGGTTCGTCGCTGTGCCGCCGCCCGACGGTATGCGTACCTACGTCGCCGATGCGCTGAAAGGCCAGCGCGACGGGCACATGCTGCCCTGGATTGTGCGCGACGTCGAGAGTGGCGCGATCATCGGCTCGACGCGCTATCACGACATCGCGCCGGCGATTGATCGCGTCGAAATTGGTCACACCTGGTACGGGCGCAGTCGCCAGCGCACACACGTCAACACCACCTGCAAGTTGCTGCTGCTCGCTCACGCCTTCGACTCGCTCGGCTGCAAGGTGGTCGGTCTGCGCACCGACAACTTCAACTTTCGCTCCCAGCGCGCCATCGAAGCACTCGGCGCCAAGAAGGACGGTGTCATTCGACACTACGGCATCCGTCGCGATGGGAGCGCGCGCGATGTCGTGATGTACAGCATTCTCGCCACGGAATGGCCCGACGTCCGCCGCCATCTCGAGCTGCGGTTAGATCGAAACAAGTGACCGAACCGACAATCGACGCTCCGCCCATGGTGCGCCGCTTCGGCCTGCTGCACGCCACGGCACTCAACATGACGAACATGATCGGGATCGGACCATTCATCACGATCCCGCTCCTCATGTCGGCGCTCGGCGGGCCGCAGGCGATGCTCGGCTGGGCCGTTGCCTTGATCATCGTCTTGTGCGACGGGATGGTCTGGAGCGAGTTGGGCGCGGCGCTGCCCGGGTCGGGGGGATCGTTCGCCTACCTGCGCCACGGCTACGGACCGGCGACGGTGGGTCGCCTCATGGGGTTTCTCTTCGTCTGGCAATTCGTGCTGAGCGGCCCGCTCGAGATTGCGTCCGGCTACATCGGCTTCTCGCAGTACTTGGGCTACATCTGGAAGGGCATCACGGCGCGCCAGACCATGCTTGTGGTGACCGTGATCGGCCTCCTCAATATCGCGCTGCTGTACCGGCGCATCACATCGATCGCGAAGATCACGCTCACGTTGTGGATCGGCACGATTCTCACCGTGATCGTGGTCATCGTGACCGGGGCACTCCATTTCGACTATCGCGTCGCGTTCGACTTCCCGCCGGGGGCGTTCAACTTCTCGATCGGGTTCTTGCTCGGACTCGGCGCGGCCTCCCGGATCGGCGTCTACGATTACCTCGGGTATTATGACGTCTGCTACATCGGTGACGAGGTCCAGAATCCCGGCCGCGTGATCCCGCGCTCGATTCTCTTGAGTACGGTGGCGGTGGCGTTGATCTACGTCGCGATCAATTTCTCCATCATCGGCGTGGTGCCCTGGCGGGAATTCGTTCCCGCCGCTTCCCATCCGCAGTCCAATTTCGTCGTTTCGATCTTCATGGAACGGATCTATGGATCGGGGATCGCGACCGTGTTCACGGCGATGATCCTGTGGACCGCGTTCGGCTCCGTGTTCGCGCTGCTGCTGGGGTATTCTCGCGTCCCCTACGCGGCCGCACGCGACGGCTACTTCTTTGGCGTGTTCGCACGCCTGCATCCGACGCAAGGTTTCCCCGCTGTCTCGCTGGTCGTGCTGGGCGTCATCGCGATCCTCGCTGGCTTCGTGTCCCTCGGCACCGTGATCGACGCGCTCATCACGACGCGGATTCTGGTGCAGTTCATCGGGCAGATTGGCGCTGTCACGTTGCTGCGGCGCCGCGCCCCCGACATGATCCGGCCGTATCGGATGTGGCTGTACCCGTTGCCGAGCCTGGTTGCGCTCCTCGGCTGGATCTTCATTTTTGCGACGACGCCGCCGACCGTCATCGCGTTTGGAATGGGCGCGCTACTGCTCGGTGTTCTCGCGTTTGCGGCCTGGTCGTGGAGGGGAAGGACCTGGCCGTTCGGCGCTCGAGTCCCGGAGGAGGGAGTCCCGTGAGGAACGACATCAGCCGGCGTGGTTTCGTCGCGGCGACCGCCGCCCTCGCAGCGGGCTTGCAGGAACCGATCGGCGCGATCGCCGATCCCCCGCGCGCGCCTGCCAAACGGCAGGGAACTACCGCAGTGCTGTTTCAGGGCGATTCCATCACCGACAGCGGCCGCAATCGCAACGCCACGGAGGCGAACAGCGCCGGCGCGCTCGGGAGCGGCTATCCACTGCTGGTCGCCGCGGCAGTGCTCGCCCAGCGCGCGACGAGCGGGCTGCAGTTCTACAATCGTGGCATCAGCGGCAACAAGGTCCCCGATCTGCAGCAGCGCTGGGCGACCGATGCGCTCGACCTGAAACCGGACGTGTTGAGCATTCTGATCGGTGTGAACGACTTCTGGCACACGCTCACGCACGGCTATACCGGGACGGTGCGGGACTACGAGCAGCAGTACACCGCGTTGCTCGACGACACGCGCCGCGCGTTGCCGCAGGTGCGGCTCATCGTGCTCGAGCCCTTCGTGCTGCGCACCGGGGCGGTGGACGCGCGCTGGTTCCCGGAATTCGATGAGCGCCGCAGCGCAGCGGCGCGGGTGGCGTCCCACGCGCGAGCGACCTTCGTGCCACTGCAGTCGGTTTTCGATCAGAAGACGCGCATGGCCCCGCCTGCGTACTGGGCTGCCGACGGCGTTCATCCCACGCCGGCTGGACATGCGGTCATCGCTGAGCACTGGCGCCGTGCTGCCCGTCTCTAGACGGTGGCTCGCGAGCGCGCTCGTCGCCGGGGCGGCCGTCGCGTGCGCCGCGAGCGAGCCCGGTCCGCCGAGCGGGCAATGGGTTCAGGTCTGGAGCGACGAGTTCACCGGTCCCGCCGGCGCCGGGATCGATACCACCATATGGCGGTACGACACGGCCGACGGCTGCTCACAGTCGAACTGCGGGTGGGGCAACAACGAAAAGGAGTATTACAGTAAGTCCACCGCTAACATCGCGCTGAACGGTCAGGGACAACTGCAGATCGTCGCGCGCGTCGCACCGGCCGGTCTCAGCTGTTACTACGGCGCGTGCCGCTACACCTCCGCCAAGATCACCACGCACGGCAAGGTGTGGGTCTCGCCGGGCCGCGTCGAAGCGCGGATCAAACTCGCTCCCGGCCAGGGACTCTGGCCCGCCACTTGGCTGTTAGGAAAAAGCATCGAGACGGTGGGATGGCCGGCCGGTGGCGAGCTCGACGTCATGGAAAACCACGGCAGCGACATAACCACGACGAGTTCGGCAGTGCACGGTCCTGGTTACTCGGGTAACACACCGTTCGCTCATGGCTTGGCGCGCGGGACGCTCGACCCTGGTTTCCACCGGTACGCCGTCGAGTGGGACTCGCTGCACATCCGGTTCTTCGTCGACGACACCGTGCACTACGTCGTGTCCAAGACGGACGTGCAACAGTACGGCAACTGGGTCTTCGATCAGCCGTTCTACCTTGTTCTCAATCTCGCCGTCGGAGGCAACTTTGACGGCGATCCGCAGTCGAATGGGATTTTTCCGGCGACGATGCTCGTGGATTACGTGCGCGTCTACAAACCCGCTGGAGGTCGATAGTTCACGTCGAGGACACTCAGGCGCTTGAGGTGCGTCCCCAATCGTGCCCTGAAATCCATGAAGTTCTTCAGCTCCCGCGGCGTCCAGGCGACCTCGGCGAGCGCCGTGAGCCGCGGAAATACCATGTATTCGACGTTCTTGGGCGTGCGCTGGTACTCGGTCCAGATCTGTCCCTGGGTGCCGAGGATGTGGGCCGCCGTCGCGGCGTCGAAGCTGGCCGGCACAGGCTCGAACGTATAGACCGTGTCCAAGGGCAGGAAGCCGCCAATCGCTAGCGGCTCGTGCGCGATATCCTGTGACTGGTAGTAATCGAAGTACGTGTTCGACGTCGGCGTCATGACGACGTCGTGGCCGGCCTGCGCGGCCGCGATGCCCCCCTCCATGCCGCGCCACGACATGACGACGGCATTTGAAGCGAGTCCCTCCGTCCCGCCCTCGAGAATCTCGTCCCAGCCGATGAGCGCGCGGCCGCGCGCTTCGAGCCAGCGGCTCATCTGCGCCGTCATCCAGCTCTGCAGGTGGTTCTCGTCGCGCAAGCTCAGCTCCCGGATCCGCGACTGCGCGAGCGGGCTCGTCTTCCATTGATCCTTCACGGCCTCGTCGCCCCCGGTGTGGATCCAGTGACTGGGGAAGAGCGCCAGTACTTCGGTCAGCACGTCCTGCATGAAATGCATCGCCGAATCCGACGGGTTGAGGATGTTGGCGTCGATGCCCCAGTGCATGAGGACTTCGAGCTGCTGGCCGGTGTTGCCGAGCCAGGGGTACGCGGCGATCGCGGCCTGCGCGTGCCCAGGCATCTCGATCTCCGGCACGACCGTGATGAAGCGCGCCTGGGCGTACGCAACGATCTCGCGGACGTCGCTCTGCGTGTAGAATCCGCCGTGCGGAATGTTGTCGTAGAGCCACTGCGTCGTGTCCGCATACGCATGCTGGACGCCGACGAGCGACTGGCGGCGCCAGGCTCCCACCGACGTCAGCAGCGGATACTTCTTGATCTCGATGCGCCATCCCTGATCGTCGGTCAGATGCCAGTGAAAGCGGTTCAGCTTATGGAGGGCGAGGAGATCGATGTACTTCTTGACAAACTCCTTGGGCATGAACGAGCGCGACACGTCGAGGTGCGCGCCGCGCCAGGAAAAGCGCGGCCAGTCTTCGATCTCCACCGCCGGAACCGTCCAGGACACGCCGGGGACCGGCGCGGCGCGGAAAACGTCGGGCGGCAAGAGCTGCCGGAGCGTTTCGGCGGCGTAGAACGCGCCGGCGGGACGGAACACCCGGATGGTGATCCGCGCCGGCGTCACGGAGAGGCGGTAGCCTTCCGCGCCGAGGCGCGAGAGCGTCGGATCGACGCTGAGCGAAATCGTCCGCGTGGCCGGGGCTGCGGCACCGCCCACCGATAGCCGGTAGCCGGTCGCAGGTTGCAACCAGTCGGCCAGTTGATACCCGATGTCACGCGTGGCGCGGTCGGTGACGATGACGGTGCGCGCGGTCAGCACGAACGTTCCGGCGCCGCGGGTGATGTGAACCGGTCGCGGGATCACGGCGAGCGCGGTGTCCTGGACACCCGCGACGAGAGCAACGAACGCGAGCAGGTTGATCATGGCGCATATGATATGGCTCGCCGAGATGTTCAGCGACCCGTATGTTAGCGGGCATGAAACGACGCGACTTCATTCAGACGGTGAGTGCCGCTGCCGCCGGT
>Ga0209157_1000263_pt1 | contig 46537 bp, 42 predicted proteins | sample GraSoiAngelo_135_FD_185892 | JGI IMG/M metagenome (GOLD analysis project Ga0209157, IMG submission 185892) | Grasslands soil microbial communities from the Angelo Coastal Reserve, California, USA - 14_0929_05_40cm (SPAdes) (version 2) | ecosystem: Environmental > Terrestrial > Soil > Grasslands ...
TCGGATGGAGCTGTCTGAGGGCGACCTCTTTTCGATTGTTCGCGAGATTGCTGTCCCGCGCGACGAGGCTGAACGGCTCCCGAAACATGGCTTGAGTGGGGCGGGTTCCGTCGAGTCAGTACTCGCTCGTCTCCTCGGCATGTAGCCCTTGGGTCTGGTGTGATTGCGCGGCTCTCGCCCCTCCATGAAGCCGCAGGGGGGAATTGAACCCCCGACCTGCGCCTGTTTGGGCCGCCCGCGGCGGTTTACCAAGGCGCCGTCATCCGCTTATCTTAGAGGTCGCCCGCTGGCGGCGACCGGACAAGGACGACATCCGCAGGCTGGCCGGTCCTTTCAACACGCGCCCCGAGCACTTTCGGCCGGACCTCCATCTCGAGTTCGGGGCACGGATCGTCGACTCGGGCCACAAGCTTGACTCCGTATTCGAACTCCGCCAGGCCTAGGATCATCGGGCTCGGATAGCCCGGCCTTGTTGCGGTGACTCGGGTGAAGGTAAGCAGTTTCCCGCGCCGAAGCTCGACCTGTTCAACGTCGCTTCTCCCACACTGCCTGCACCGAGCTCGACGCGGCTGCGAGACGGTTCCGCAGCCTGTGCAACGGTACGCGGGTAGGCTAACCATGATCCGCCCTCCTAAGGACCGTGACTATTGAGCCGCTGCCGAAACCGGCGACGTTGCACGCAAGTCCGATCCCGGCCTCGACCTGCCTCGGGCCACACCGCCCCTGGAGTTGCTGCGTAATCTCGGCAATCTGCGCCACGCCGGTCGCTCCCAGCGGGTGACCTTTCGCCTTGAGTCCGCCGCTCGTGTTGATCGGCAACGGGCCGTCGAGCTTCGTGATTCCACGTTCCGCCGCGTCCCAGCCTTTCCCCGGCGGAAAGAACCCTAACTCCTCCGACTCGACCACCTCCAAGATCGTCGCCATGTCGTGGAGTTCGGCGACGTCGATGTCTCCGGGACCGATGCCGGCCATGCGATAGGCCCTCTCGCCCGCAACCCGAACGGATGCCATGCGGAGGACGTCCGCGCGTTCCTGCAGGGTTTGCGTATCCGTTGCGGCGCCGATGCCACTGACAACGACCGACTTTTCGGCGGGAGGTTGCGCCTCCACCGGCGCTAGGACAAGGGCGGCCGCACCGTCGGTAATCGGGCAAAAGTCGTAGACCCGGAGGGGATCGCTGATGACGGGAGAATTCAGGACGTCCTCAATCGTGATCCTCCTTTGGAACTGCGCGTTCGGATTGAGGGCGCCGTTGGAATGGTTCTTTACCGCAATCGCGGCGAGGGCCTCCCGCGTAGCGCCGAACCTCGCAATGTAGGCCCGTGCGAGCAATCCCGCGAGGGAGGGCACGGTGACGCCCTGCGCCTTCTCCCATGGATGCGCGAGGCTTGCGATGATCTCCGTCGCCTCCTTCGTCGAGGCCGACGTCATCTTTTCCCCCCCAGCCACAAGAGCGAGCTCGGACTGGCCGCTGGCCACCGCGATCCAACCCGCGCGGAAGGCCGCTCCGCCGCTTCCGCTCGTATACTCCACTTTCATCGCCGAAGCCGGCTCCAACCCAAGCTCACTCACCAGGAGGTTCGCAAGGCCTGAGATGCCCTCGAACTCCCCGCTGGCCATGTTCCCCACGAACACGTCGTCGAACCGAACTCCGTCCAGGCCCGCATCGTCCATCGCCGCGAGGGAAGCCTCGGCGAGCAGGCCCACGACGTCCTTGTCGCTCCTGCCGAATTTCGTCGTCGCGCAGCCGACGATTGCTACCGACCGCATCCCTGCGGGCGACGCCGACCTGAAAATATAAAGGCGCGCGGACGAGAGCGCACAAAATTCTACTTTGAATCGGCGAACGCCGATATCGTCGGCATCTGGCGACCCCAGCACGAGTGGCAACGCTCGGCGATCTCGAACGTTGACGGGCAAGGCCTTTCGACCCACAAGTGTCGCGAGATGGTCTGGCTCGGGGAACCAGTAGAGCCGCAGGGGGGAATTGAACCCCCGATCTGCGCCTTACCAAGGCGCCGCTATACCCCTAAGCCACTGCGGCAGCGACGCCGGCCAAAGGGTGGACGTTACTTAGGATTATCGACCGCGATCGGGGCAACACGGTCCAGGGACCAATCATTAAGTAACGCACGGGTCTTCGCAACATCGCGCACAATGAAAGCCTCCATCACCTCGTTCGACCTCCGTGTCCTCGTCGCGGAATGGCAGGGTCTCCTCGGTGGCCACGTCGACAAGATTTATCAGCGGGACGACGAGGTCATATTTCGGATCAATGTCCCCGACCGCGGCAAGGTCGAGCTCTATTCGAAGGCAGGTCAGTGGCTGTGCCTCCACGAGGTCGAGGACAAGCCGGAGTCTCCGCCTCCGTTCGCACAGACACTCCGCCGCCTGCTGGATAACGCGCGGGTGACCGCGGTCGAGCAGCGAGGGTTGGACCGAATCGCAATCTTCCGAGTCGAACGAGGGCCCGAACGATTCGACATCGTATTCGAAGTTTTCAGCAGAGGGAATCTCGTCCTCGTCCGAGATGCGGTGATCGTGGCGGTGATGTTTCCCCAGAAATTCAAGGATCGCGACGTCCAGGTCGGCGAACGGTATTCGTATCCTGTCTCGGGCATCGACTCGCTCGACCTGGACCGCGACGGCTTCGCGAAGGCTTTGCAGGGCGCCAAGGGCCAGGTGGTCCGGATCCTCGCGACTGTATTGAATCTCGGAGGCACCTACGCAGAGGAATTGTGTCTGCGCGCGGGCGTCGACAAGGAGACTCGAGTCAAGGACCTCCAGGACGGGCAGATCGATTCGCTGTACACGGCGCTGAACAACATCGCAGTCGCGATCGACCAGGAAAGGCGGCCGGCCGTCATCCTCCAAGAAGGCCGAGCGATCGACGCGACGCCGATTGAACTGTGGCAGTACCGCGAGATGGAACGAAGGGAGTTCCCGACGTTCAATGAGGCGTTGTCCCATTTCCTGACGATTGCGGAGCCGCAGGTAGAAGTCCGAGACGACGTCGCGGCCAAGTTCGAGCGACGCATCGCGCAACAGCGGGAGACGCTGCAAAAGCTGCGGGAAGAGGCGATGCTCCTCGAGGCGCAGGCCGTCTTCCTCTACGGACATCATGCGGTCCTCGACGAACTCCTCCGGTCAATCCGCGAAGGGCGACCGCCTTCGGAGCACGGCCAAATCAAAGCGATTGACCGCAAGACGCACATGGTCACGGTGGCGGTCGGCGATTTTGATGCGGTCACGCTCGACTACGACAAGGATGTGACCGCGAACGCGCAAGCCTTCTACGACCGCCGGAAAGACGCGCAGCTGAAAGCACAGCGGGTCGAAGAAGCTATCGCGAAGACCCGCGAGGAGATGGACGCCGCGAAGGCGAAGGCCGTCAAGGCGGCCAAAAAACCGCGGATCAAGGCGACGAAGGCGATGTGGTTCGAGGCATACCGTTGGACGTTCTCCGCGGACGGCCTCTTGATCCTCGGCGGTCGGGACGCGCGGACGAACGACCAGCTCGTGAAGAAGCATCTCAAAGAAGGCGACCGCTATGCGCACGCCGACATCCACGGCGCTCCTTCGACCGTGATCAAAGACGGCGCGAGGGCCCCGGAAACCACATTGCGAGAGGCGTGCGAGTTCGCCCTCGCGTACAGTAAGGCATGGTCGGCCGGGCTGGCGAGCGGAAGCGCCTACTGGGTCCTGCCGGAGCAGGTCTCGAAACAGGCGGAATCGGGTGAGTTCCTCCCGCGAGGGGCCTTCGTGATCCGCGGCAAACGAAACTACCTCCACGATCTCCCCGTGCAACTCGCGATTGGCGAGGTCGAGATCGAGGGACACCGCAAGATCATGGGAGGGCCCGTTGCCGCCGTTGCTGCCCGCTCGAAGCGGTACGTCGTCCTCGCCCCCGGAAAAGAGGACCGCGAGGAGCTCGCGAAACGCCTCGCGGCATCCTTCGAAGTTCCGATCGAGGAAATCACTCGGGCGATGCCGCCGGGCAAGGTCCAAGTCGTCGAGCAGCACGGTGTCGAACTCAAGGCCCGTGGTACTTGACCGCCTCCGGAAGCCCTATTAGCCCGGGCCGGCCATATCCGACGTGGGCCGGGTTTTGGTGGAGTGATGTCGCAGGCCGACGCCGCCGTCGTACAGCTTCCGGACGACGAACGGCCGACGAAGTGGTACAACATCCAAGCGGACCTCCCAGAACCGTTGCCTCCGCCAAAGGATCCGGAAACAGGGCCGTCTCGGCTGAAGTCGTTGCCCGAACTCCTCCTCGCCGAGTGCCTGCGGCAGGAGAATTCCACCGAGCGATGGATCGAGATTCCTCCGGAGGTGCAAGAGTTGTATCGCCAGGCGGGTCGGCCTCGACCGCTGATCCGGGCTCACCGCCTCGAGAAGCGGCTCGGGACGCCGGCGCACCTCTACTACAAGACGGAGTTCTACAGCCCGACGGGCAGCCACAAAGTGAACACGGCTCTCGCCCAGGCTTGGTACGCGAAACAAGAGGGGTACGAGCGGCTGACGACCGAGACGGGCGCAGGGCAATGGGGGACCGCCCTTGCTTACGCGGCGAGCCTCGCGGAACTTAAGACGACGATCTACTGGGTTCGAGCCGTACATGATTGGAAGATCCAGCGGCGACAATTCATGAAGCTCTACGGGGCCACAGTTCACGCGTCTCCGAGTTCTGAAACGAGCGTGGGCCGGGCGCTGCTTGCGAAGCGAGCGAACCATCCGGGCTCGCTCGGCATCGCGGTGTCCGAGGGCCTCGAAGACGCGAAGCGGGATGAGAAGGCAATCTATTGCCTTGGCTCCGTCCTGAACCATGTCCTGCTCCATCAGACGATTATCGGGCTAGAGACGCAGCGACAATTCGAGCAGATTGGCGCCTACCCGGACATCATGGTCTCGAGTCTCGGCGGCGGCTCGAACTTCGGCGGTTTCACCCTCCCCTTCCTGGCGGACGCGATCAAGGGAAAGGCCATCCGGTTCATTGCGGCCCAGAGCGCCGCGGCCCCGAATCTGCAGGGCGAGTACCGCTACGACTTCGCGGACCATGCGGAGCTCACTCCTCTCCTGAAAATGTACACGCTCGGCCACAAGACGGAGATGCGTCCCGTCAAGGGCGACGGCCTGCGATACCACGGCTGCTCACCGATCCTCTCCCTCCTCCGGCATCGCGGCTTCATCGACACGATCGCGTACCCGGAGGACGAACGGTATGTGTTCGAACGGGCCCGACAATTCGTCCAGGCCGAGGGATTCCTGCCCGCCCCGGAGAGCGCCTACAGCGTCGCCTGCGCCATCGACGAGGCGATGAAATGCAAGGAAACGCGCGAACGGAAGGTCATCGCCTTCAACGTGAGCGGCCACGGCTTCATGGACATGGAAGGGTACGCCCAAGTCCTGGGCCTCTGAGCGCGGTCCCCTCGAGGGGGTTCCCGCATCAACTTCATATCCGACCTGCGAGTCCTCAGGGATACCAGGACAAGGGGAGTGGAGTCGTGGGAGCGTACGTTCGGACATTCGTCCTCTTCGCTGTGTTGACAATCATCTTCGTGTTCTTTGGCTGGGCGATCGGGAGCCTCTGGTTCGGCGCGACGGCCGGCATCCTGTTGCTCCTCGTGGCCGCTGGCGTGATGAACGCCGTCTCGTACTTCGCCTCCGACCGAATCGTCCTTTGGTCGTACAGAGCGAAGCTCGTCGCGGAGGCGGAGGCACCCGGCCTCTATCGCGTCGTACGTCAGGTGACGCAGCAAGCGAACCTTCCGATGCCGAAGGTGGCCATCGTTCCGACGGAGACGCCAAACGCGTTCGCCACGGGCCGCAATCCGCAGCACGCGGTCGTCGCCGTCACGCAAGGCATTCTCCACGTCCTGACCGAAGATGAGCTTCGCGGCGTGCTCGCCCACGAAGTCTCGCATGTCCGAAACCGCGACATCCTGGTGATGTCCGTTGCGGCTACCCTTGCGGGGGCGATCTCGTTCATGGGCAGAGCGTTCGGATGGAACATGATGTTTGGCGGATCCCGCAGCCGGGATTCGAATGGGTTCACGGTCCTCATCGCGCTCATCGGGATGATCCTCGCACCCATCGCTGCCCTCCTGGTCCAGCTCGCCATCTCACGAAGCCGCGAATACAAGGCGGACTACAGCGGTGCCAAGACGATCGGCCAGCCGCTTGTCCTCGCTTCCGCACTCGAGAAACTCGAGGTCGCGAACCGCCGGCGCCCGATCACGTTCGGGAGCCCAGCGTCCCAGAGCCTGTTCATCGTGAACCCGTTCTCGGGCGGCGCCTTCGTGCGAATCTTCAGCACCCACCCGCCGATCCAGGAGCGGATTGCGCGCCTTCGCGACCTCGCCCAAGGTGTCGATCGCTACTGATCAGCCGAACTCGTGGCCGATGTGGCGCCCGTGGCGGGCGTCGAGGTCCCGGATTTGCTCGCGGACCTCAAGGTTGGGTTCGAGGTTCTCGAACTCCTCGAGATAGTTCCGGTCCTTGTAGATGACCGTCGTGCGGCCGTCCTTGACCGTCCGGATGACCAGGTTCAGGTCCCCCCCGCCTTCCGGTCCTTCGTAAAGGGTGTAAAAGCCGAGGAAATGGCCGACGATCTCATCGAATCCCGACTGCGGGTAGTAGAACCGGAAGCGGACGCGATCGCCCGGATAGATGTCCATCCGGTCGAGGAGCTTGTCGTCGAGGATGCCCGCCTTCTTCAGGATGCGGCGCTCCTCGTTGATGTCGTCCTTCTGCTCCGCCATGGTGCCGGACGAGAGAGACGCCGTCCGTCTTAAACAAGAGCCTTGAGCGCGAGCTCGCGAAATGAAACGGCCATGTCACTAGACGGAACTGCGAGTCTCCGCAATCTTTTTCCACCAACGCCACCGCTGCTCGATTGCGTAGTCCAAAGACCACCGGCTCGGGCCGAATGTGGCGTTGACGATCATGAGGAGGAGAAATACGAAGGCGTAGATGATTCCGGTCCCGATGTCTGTGGAGCTGGGACCGTACGGGCCCCCAAACCCCTCGGGCACCGACCAGATGATGAGGCTCAGCAAAATGCCGCCGGTGTAGGCGAGTTTGCGTACGAATCCGAAAACGAGCGCGAACCCCAAGGCCAATTCGAGCAGGCCGATCGTCGTCACGAAGAAAGCGGGATTTGCGCTGACGGTCTGGCTCCAGAAACCGAACCAAGGCTGCAGCCAGGCAGGCTGACCTTGGCCTGCGTCGGCAACCATCTGGGACAACGAGTCCGGGAGACCGGGCTGGAATTTGAGGCCACCATCGATAATCCAAACGAAGCCGAAGATAACCCGCACAGCGGTCTTCAGGGAGCCAGCATGCTGCACGAACCAGTTGTCGAGGGAAACTTGGATTGACGCCATAGATGTGAGCCCACGCCGTCAGCCTGTACGGCGGTATTTGAGAGCCTGGCACATACAGAACTTACTCGCCGAAGCTGGATGGGGGAGTCAGCTTTGTTGACTCGCCTTCGTCCCGGGGGTACCTCCGGCTGGGGACCTCGAGGCTCGCTTGAAGGAGGTGGAACCCTCCGACCTCTGAAGGATCGGTCAGCCGCCTAGGCGTCCATGTACCGGTAGAACTCGTACGGCGAGGGCCGTAACGAGGTCTGCAGGTGCTCGTCGAGCTTTAGTTCCTCATACTTCTCGAGCAGATCCTGTGGGAAGACCGTCTTGAGGAACATGTAGTCCGTCTGCAGGTGCTCGATCGACTCCTTGAGGGAGCCGGGCAACTCGCGGACCCCGTATTCCTTTCGTTTGCTCGCACTGAGATGGTAGAGGTCCTCGTCGACGGGGTTCCCGGGATCGATCTTCCTCTTGACGCCGTCCAAGCCGGCACACAGCATCGCGGCGAAGGACAAGTACGGGTTGCATGCCGGGTCCGGCGTCCGGTACTCGATTCGCTTCGCGGCCTCGATCCCCTGGTAGTACATCGGGATCCGGATGTTCGCGCTCCGGTTGCGCTTCGACCAGGCGATGAAGACGGGGGCCTCGTAGCCCGGCACGAGTCGGCGGTACGAGTTCGTCGTCGGGTTCGTGAATGCGCACAGGCTGCGGGCGTGGTCCATGAGCCCGCCGATATAGTAGCGGCAGGTCTGACTGATCTCCGCATACTCGTCCTTCGGGTCATACATCATGTTCTTTCCTTTCGTCCAGAGGCTCTGGTGGACGTGCATCCCGCTCGCATTGTCTCCGAAAATCGGCTTCGGCATGAACGTCGCCATCATGCCCATCTTGTGGGCGACCATCTTCATCACGTATCGATAGGTGACGACATTGTCGGCCATCGGCACGAGTTCGTCGTACCGCATATCGATCTCGCACTGACCCGCGGTCGCGACTTCATGGTGATGGGCGTCCAGCGTCATGCCGAAGGAATCGACCAGGATGCGGCAGGCCTCGTTGCGGTAATCCTGCAGGCTGTCCACGGGCGGGGCGGGATAGTAGCCCTCCTTGAAACGAATCGGGAACTCCTTCCCACCGCTGTCGCTCCACGGAGCCTCTCGCGAAATAATCTCATACCCGGCGCCGGACCACGGGTTGCGCGCGGCGTCCGCGGACGGGAGGAGGCGGATTCCGTCGAACACGAAGAATTCGATTTCGGGTCCCCAGTAGGTGGTGTCGTAACCCTGGTCCGCGGCGAACTGGACCGCCCGCTGGGCCATGTATCGGGAATCGCGAGTGAACCGCTCATGGCTCCCGCCTTCGTAGACGTCGACGAGGAAACGCGCGGTCCTGTGCTCCCCCTCGTACCAAGGGAGAACCGCGAAGGTCGACGGGTCCGGATTCATCACCATGTCCGACTCATGAATCTCTTTGAACCCTTTGATGGAGGAGCCGTCCAGTTTCCCCACCCCGAGTTTGAATTCCTCGGTGCCGAGCGAAGTCGCGGGAATCGTGATGTGCTGAAGCGCTCCGAGCACGTCGACGAACTGGAGGTCAATCCAACGAATCTTTTCTGTCTCGATCTGTTTCAGCACGGAAGCCACGGTCATCTTCTTCGCTTTCGCCGGTGTACTCTGAGCGATTGCCATATCCTTCCCGCCTGGACGGACTGCGGAAGCCCGTCTGGTGTCTCAGACAGATTTCTGGACATATATAAACTCTGAGTCAATCAAATCGTACAGATGACCGAAATATTGATAGTGGACGAAACATTGTTCGCGTTGTCCCGCGCGGGCGCCGCAACCGTCCGAGCGTCCGGCGCCGGAGGGTGATGAATCGATGGCTTCGGCCCTCCTTGACGATCTCGACGTGAGGATCCTTCGGCTCCTGAACGCAGACGCCCGGAAGTCATTCCGGGAAATCGCAAAGGCGGTCGACGCCAGCCTGAGCACGGTATCGAACCGGGTCCGGAAATTGGAGGAGGAAGGCATCATCACGGGCTACGCGCCCATCCTGGCTGAGTCCCGTCTCGGGTATGATGTCCTCGCCGTCGTTGGCGTGAAAATCCACAAAGGCAAGTTGCTCGACGTTCAGCGCCGAATTGCCAAGGACGATCGAGTCACCCACGTCTATGACGTCACAGGGGAGTGGGATTCAATCGTCGTCGTCCGCCTGAAAAACACTCGGGAGCTCGACGCGTTCATCAAACGGCTCGGGTCCATGGAGTACGTAGAGAACACATACACGCAGGTCGTCCTGAACGTGGTGAAGGAGGAGCGACGGGTCCTCGTCTAGCGTTGACCGCGACGGAACGTCGTCGACTAGAGGTTCATCACGACGACGTCCTTGACGGCCCGCATTCCCTGGAACGGGAGCACAATCCGGCCTTCGGGGTCCGTCTTGAGGCCCTTCGTCGGCGTGTTCTCCGCCGGGGCGACGAGGACATCGGACAGCTTTCCGCTCTTCGTGTTCACAATGAAGTTCTCGATCGTTCCCAAGATCTGACCGTCGTTCGTCATGACGGTCTTGCCTCGGAGCTCTGTGGCAAACTTCTTCATCCCATCACCGGCATCGGCGTAGGCCCACCGCGGCACCGCCACGATGGCGTCCCATCCCTTGTCTGACAGACATCCGACGCACTCTATATGAAGATTCCGCCGCGATCAACAGACTACGTGGACGGCCGCGTCGCGCTCGCACTCGGTACCATGGACCGAAGGCTCTTCAGATACGGCAGGACCGCGCCGCTGACACCGATGACCACGCCGGCGAGGAGGAGCCACCATCCGAGACCCGGGCCCCAGGACCAGGTCACACCTGGGGACGGTTGGGCCGTCCCCCAGAAACCACCGATCGTGAAGGTTCCGACATCGGTCGTCGCGGACCCCGGAATAGCAACGATCGGATAGAAGAGAGCGAAGAGCGCGACGCCGAGCACGACCAGGCTCAAGATGAGCAGGTTCATCGTCGGCATTTTGCGAGAAAACTCGAAACGGAAGAGGGCGAGGACGACGGCGAGGACCACGATGAAGACAAGACTGAGAACATAGAGGTTCCCCGCCACACCAGCGGCGTCGGGGTAGGGGAAACCCGGGGAGCTGTACGGCACGATCGTCGTCTCGCTCCAGGCCCCGCGCGTATACCGTTCCGTGGTGAAGGAGACCCATGCGAAGGAGCCGATGTCCTGGACACCGCCCGACGTCCGGCTGATGGACCAGAAGGGGAGGGCGAGCGAAAGGAGGACGAAGAGGATCGCGAGGCCGAGGGCAAAGCCCGACGACTCGATCTGGAGGAGCATCTGGAACTTCGTACGGAGGCGTGTGGCGTTCGCCATCAATCCTCGGCAACGAGGCACGTGGATAAAAAGGGTCGGACGCGGGCGTCGGAGATTAGCGGTAGAGGATGTTCTCCTCGCGCCGACCGCGCTCGATTCCCTTCTTGAACTTCTTGTCGAATTCCTCGTAGAATTTGATCGTGTCCGCGTCGATGCTCGGCCGCACGACCTTGATCGCTTCTTGGAAGTGGACCATGGAAACCTTCTTCGCGTGTTTCGTCTCGCGGAGCGCGATCATCGCGGCCTCGCGGCACAAGCCTTCGATATCGGCGCCGGAATAGCCGTCGAGGTCCACTGCGAGCTCCTCGAGGTCCACGCCTTCGAGGGGCATCCCCTTCGTGTGCACCTTCAGGATCGCAAGGCGGGCGTCCTTGTGTGGTGTCGGGACGAGCAGGATCCGATCGAACCGTCCCGTCCGCAGCATGGCGGGATCGAGCCGGTCCGGCCGGTTCGTCGCGCCGATTACAGTGACCCCTTCGAGGGTTTCAAGCCCGTCCATCGACGTCAAGAGCTGGTTCACGACCCGCTCGCTGACCCCGCTGTCCGTGTCGAACCCGCGAACGTGGGCCACGGCGTCCAACTCGTCGAGGAAGACGATGCAGGGCGCGACCTGCTTCGCCTTCTTGAAGATCATGCGGACGGCCTTCTCGGACTCACCGACCCATTTCGACATGACCTCGGGGCCCTTGATGGAGATGAAATTCGCCTCCGACTCCGTGGCAACGGCCTTCGCCAGGAGCGTCTTGCCGGAGCCCGGCGGGCCGTACAGAAGGATCCCACGAGGCGGGCGGATGCCCATCCGCTTGAAGGCGTCCGGGTCCTTCAGGGGCATCTCAACGGCTTCCCGGAGTTTCATCTTCACGTCGTCGAGGCCGCCCACGTCCGCCCAATTGACCCGCGGCACCTCTACGAGGACCTCGCGCATAGCGCTCGGTTCGACCTCTTTCAATGCTTGCTTGAAGTCGTCGGAGGTGACCCGCATCTTCTCGAGCGTCTCCGCGGGAATCGGCTTGTCCAAGTCGATGTCGGGAAGATAGCGTCGGAGAGCCTTCATCGCGGCTTCGCGAGCCAGAGCTGCCAGGTCCGCCCCGACGAAACCGTGGCTCACGTCCGCAAGTTCGGACAGCAGGGTGTCCCGTTCCTCTTCGGCGCCTTCGATCGGCATGCCGCGCGTGTGAATCTGGAGGACTTCCTTGCGGCCCATGCGGTCGGGGACCCCAATCTCGATTTCACGGTCAAAACGTCCCGGCCGTCGCAGAGCCGGATCGATCGCCTCGTCGCGGTTCGTTGCGCCGATCACGATGACCTGGCCGCGACCCGAGAGGCCGTCCATAAGCGTGAGGAGCTGCGCGACCACGCGTCGCTCGACCTCGCCCGTCACCTCCTCCCGTTTCGGCGCAATCGAGTCGAGTTCGTCGATGAACAGGACACTGGGCGCGTTCTTTTGCGCCTCCTCGAACTTCTCGCGAAGGCGTTCTTCACTCTGTCCGTAGTACTTGGACATGATTTCCGGGCCCTGGATCGAATAGAAGTTCGCGCCCGCTTCGTTCGCGACGGCCTTCGCAATCAACGTCTTGCCGGTCCCGGGGGGGCCGTACAAGAGCACGCCCTTCGGCGGGTCGATGCCGAGGCGTTCGAACAGCTCCGCATGCTTGAGGGGGAGCTCGATCATCTCGCGGACCTTCATCAGCTCCTCCTTGAGCCCGCCGATGTCTTCGTAGGTGACGGTAGGCGTCAGGACCTCGCCCTCGCGGACGGGTTCCTCTTTCATCTCGATGATCGTGTCATCTTGGATCTGGACGATCCCCTTCGGGGCCGTGCTGATCACCATGAAAGGAAGGGCTCCGCCCATCAGCGCGATTCCGGGGACGATTACCACATCGCCCTTGTTCAGGGGCCGCTTGAGCAGACCGCGCTTCACGAAGTTCTCAATGCCCTGACCGAACGAGATCTTGTGGCCTTCGCTGATGATCGGCGCGATCGTGATTCGCTCCGCCGGCAACACCTCGGCCTTGCGGACCTCGATCTTGTCGCCCAGGCTCACGCCGACATTCCGCCGGACGAGCCCGTCGATCCGGATGATGCCCTTGCCCTCGTCTTCCTGCATGACCCGGAAGAGCTTCGCCGCGGTGGACTTCTTCCCGATGATCTGGATGATCTCGCCGACGTCCACGCCGAGCGCCACGCGGGTCTTCGTGTCGACCCGAGCGCGGCCTAAACCGACGTCGGACTGGGGTGCCTCGGCCACTTTGAGAACGATTCGATCAGGCACAGGTCTTCGAACTCTGCCGGCTTATATCAAGGTTCCGGGGCGATAATCGCAATGCGAACAGGGTGTTCTCAAGAAGCGGTCCGTCTCTCGCCCACTTCGCTCGATTCGTGTACGACGAGTTTGCTCGCCTCGACAGCAGCGATCTTGCAGTGAGGACCGATGTACACCGTCTCCCCCTTCACGAGGTTCGCCGTCGTCGCCTCGAGTTCGATGTCCTCCCCTTTGATGCTCTCGGCGGTCAATTCCCCGCGGATCCGGAAAAATCCGCCGGTCGCCTTCACCCGGACAGATTCCCCTTCGATCGTCGGAATCTTCGACGTGCCGCCGAGATCGATCTCGACTTCTTCCGCCGTGAGGCCCTGGTCGATACGGACCGAACCGCTCGATCGGAATTCCTCCGCTTGCACGCGCCCCTTGACTTGAAGAGAACCGCTCAACGAGACCTCTTCGGCTTTGATCGACCCCTCGACTTGGAGGGATCCGCTCGACTCGATGGTTTCCGCGTTCAGGTTCCCCGCGATGCGGACGGAACCCGCAGACCGGAACTCCTCGACCTGCACGTCACCTTCGAAACTACAAGCGCCTGCGACGCGCGCCACTTCTGCGATGAGGGATCCTTGAACCCGGGCGCTCCCGGCAGACCGGAACTCGACCGTCTTCACGGGGTTCCCGCTCACGACGCCGCTCCCGACGATCTTGATCGCCTCGTCGCTCAACTTCGTCCCTGCGCCGATGCCGGAAAAGTCCATCGCGCGCATCGCCTCGCCGACCGCACGAGCCGCGTCGCCCGCGGCGCGGGACGCGTCCGCGGTAGCTTGAGCGACCGCGTTTCCAATCGTCGCGGCGAAATCCACGTTTGGGAGTTCGGCTTCGCCCAATTCCTCGGGCTCCTCCGGTTCCGACTCGTAACGGGCTTTGATCTCTAGATACGTCTTCTCGTTGATCTCGCCGCGCGCTAGCCGCTCCTCGAGTTTTCGCAGGATGTCTTTGCGTTTCATATCGTCCACCGGAAAGGGGCCCAGACCGCGAAATACGTTTCCCTTTGGTCGAACCTATCGAAATCTTTTCTCGGAATGCGGATCACCGTTTGCGTTCGCACGTTCTTTGGTTTCGCATCGCGCCGGAACAGGCCGAGGCGCACCCACGTCGCTCGAAGCCCGGCGTTCTTGTTCCCGAACATACCGAGTCGATGCGGACCTTTGAATTTATACAAGCCTCGCGGATATTAATGACATCCTCTGCCGCGGGCCCGACATCCTCTCCCCGCCGGGAGATGACGTACGACACCCGCGGGAAGAACGTTGAAGTACGCCGAAACGACTCGCCGACCGGGATGCCAGAGGTTCTGGAGCTGATTCGCGTCGCGGCCTCGGAGACGCGACGCCAAATCCTGCGTTTGCTCCCGCAAGGGTTCGATCATCCGGAAGACTTGGCGAAAAAACTCAAGATCCGGCGAACCTCCGTCGACAAGCAGCTCGCGGAGCTGTTCGAGTGGGGGCTCGTCGACCGCGCGGCCATCTTTCCGCCGAACGGGCGCCCGCGAATTGTCTATCAGGTCACGCAGCGCGGCAAAGATCTCCTCGACCTCTTGGAACGCGTCGTGAAAGAATACACGGTCGCCTTCAAGTCCGACTTCGCCCGGGAACTCGAATCGCTCGAGGCGAAGCTCGCGGCCGGCGAGATTGCGGAGGAGATGTACTTCAAACGCCGCAAGGAACTCGAGACGCGGTACGAGCTAGCGCTTTGAGCGCCGCTCGGCACGGCGAGAGCGCGCAATCGCTTCGTCGAGCGAGAGATCGCCGCGAGCCACGGCGCCTGCAAGCTCCGATGAAATTGTCACGAGACCTCCGCTGTCGATGCGAGAACGCCGTTGAATCTCCCGCACTTCACCAGGCGTCGGGCGGACTTCGAACGGTGGTTCGACCCGGCGGCCCGGAGTCCGAGCGATCTCGATCGCGGCATCGACATCGGGTTGTGGCGTGCGTCGTGTCGTCCCTGCCTCGTCGACGATCTCGACGCGAATCCGGTCCCGCGAGACGGCATTGAGAATACGGTTGCGATTCGTTGGATCGCCGTGGCCGATCCGGACTCGCGCATCGTTCGCGGGGAAGGTTCGAATCGCTTGGCGCACATGGAACGCCACGGCCTCGGGACTCGCGGCGATTCGGGTGTCGATCACATCGCCGTCTCCGAGGATCGCGACGCCGGGTTCGCGACCCGGGTCAACACCGATCAGCAACTCGGTCCAGTACGATTTCCCTTTGAGGATCTGGATCGCCTTCGCGATGGAGGAATCGATGTCATCGACCGCGACCGCGTGACGGTGCCGCACCCGTCCGGCTTCCGCGGGCGAGGTTAGGACCGCACCGACCGTGTCGGGAATTCGCCGGGAGAACGAGAGGCTCACGAACGGGAGGTCGCGTGCCTTGAGCGCCGCGACGAGATCATGGTAGAGACGGAAATCCTCCGTGAGGAGACCGAGGACCTTGCGCATCCGGCGGGAGAACCGAAGGCATGTTGATAATCCTTGGCCGACCCCGACGTTACCAGAAATGATTCACATCAATGATTACGGAGCCGGAACCGATTCATACCGACCTCTGGCATCGTGACGGGGAGGAGATTCATATCCTGCAAGATCAGGTCGCTTCGAGTCAGGTCGGGTCGGAACTGGATGCCAAGGGTCTGCTCCTGCGGGATGCACTGGCCATTGTCACCGTCGTGGGGGCCCTCGTGGCCTTCTACGGCATGATCAAGTTGGTGTCCTACCTGGCGGGAATCCCGTCGCCCTAGGGCGATCGGAACCGATCGAAGGGGCCGCGACTGCCGCCGTCGTCCCCACGCAGTCGCCGGAGCTGCTCCAACAGCCGCCGTTCTTCGGCGGATAACCGGGTCGGGGTAATGACGCTCACCCGTACCAGCTGGTCTCCGCGGCCGTGTCCTTGGAACCGCGGGAGCCCTTTCCCTCGAAGGCGGAGCGTGGTGTGGGTCTGGACCCCCGCAGGGACCCGAAGGCGGGTCGTGCCCTCCATCGTGGGCACCTCGACCTCGGTGCCGAGCGCGGCATCCGCGAAGGAGATGGGCAGCTCGAGGACGAGGTCGTCCCCGTCCCGTACGAACCGATGGTGGGGTCGGACATGGATGGCGACGTAGAGGTCACCGGGCGGAGCGCCTGCGTCCCCCGCGAGGCCACGGCCGGGGATCCGAAGCTGGACGCCGTCCGGCACGCCTTCCGGGATCTCGACCGCAATCGTCCGCCTCTCCTCGATCCGACCTTGACCGGAGCACCGCCGGCAAGGGCGTTCTGGCCACTGACCCCGGCCGTTGCATTTCGGGCATGTCGTGATCGTGATGAACTGGCTGTAACCTTGCCGCTGGGACGAACTCATCTGGCCGCGACCGCCGCACGTCGGGCATGTTACGAGGCGCTCCCCCTCGGCCCCGGTCCCCCGGCATGCGGGACAGGTCATCGGGTACTGGACGGTGACCTCTTTGCGGCCGCCCCGGGCCACGTCCTCGAGCGCGACCTCGAGGTCCACCCGGGCGTCCCGACCTGGCGCCGGCCCCCGCCTTCGTCCGACCGTACCGCCTCCGAAGAAATCCTCGAACAGAGTCCCGCCGAGGCCGCCAGACCGGCCGAAGACCGACTGGAAGAAATCCGCCCCAAAAATGTCCTCGACGTCCTCGGCGTGGGTGAACCGGGACCAGTCGAATCCCTGGCCGCCCCACACCTGCTGCTTGAGGCCGTCCGCACCGAATTGATCGTAGATCTTCCGCTTATCATCGTCGCAGAGGACCTCGTAGGCCTCGGAGAGCTGCTTGAACTTCTCCTCCGCGACCTTCGGATTGTCCTTGTTGAGATCCGGATGGTATTTCTTGGCGAGACGGCGGTAGGCATGCTTGATTTCGTCCTTCGACGCCCCCCGAGGGACGCCCAGGACGCCATAGTAGTCCGCGTCGCCCATACCGCGCTCGCCCGACCGGTGACCCCGGTCACTTCTTGTCGACGTCCTCGAAATCGGCGTCCACGACGCCCGGATCCGGGGAACCGCCCGCATCGCCGGAACCCGGAGGCGGCGTCTCCGCCGGTCCGCCCTTTCCGTACATCTCGACGCCGATCTTCTGCGCCTCCTTGTTCAGCGCCTCGATCGCATTCCGAAGGACCGAGATGTCGTCCGTCGTCAGGACTTTCCGGAGGGCATCCAATTTCTCCTCCACGGACTTGCGGGTGGATTCGGAGATCCCGGACCCGTGCTCCTTGAGCAGCTTTTCCGTCGCGTACACGAGCTGGTCGGCCCCGTTCCGCAGCTCGACGAGCTCGCGCCGACGGCGGTCTTCCTCGGCGTGGGTTTCCGCATCGCGGATCGCCTGGTCGATCTTCCCGTGCTCCATCCGCTGCGGCGCCATGATCGTCAGCTTCTCAGTCTTCCCCGTGGCCTGGTCTTTCGCCGTGACGCTGAGGATCCCGTTCGCGTCGATGTCGAAGGTGACTTCAATCTTCGGCACCCCGCGCGGGGCGGGGGGCATACCGGTCAGGTAGAAGCGGCCCAGGCTGACGTTGTCCGCCGCCATCGCCCGCTCTCCCTGCAAGACGTGGACCTCGACGCTCGGCTGGTTGTCCGCCGCCGTCGTGAAGATCTCGCTCTTCCGCGTCGGGATCGTCGCGTTCCGCTCGATGAGCTTCGTGAAGACGCCACCGAGGGTCTCAACGCCGAGGCTCAGGGGCGTCACGTCCAGCAAGAGGATGTCCTTCACCTCACCGCTGAGGACGGCACCCTGAATCGCGGCTCCTAGGGCGACGCACTGCATCGGATCGACGCCTCGTTCCGCGGGCCGTCCGAGGATCTTCTCGAACCGCTCCCGGACGACGGGCATGCGGGTCGGTCCGCCGACCAGGATCACGTGCCCTACGTCGGAGAATTGCCACTTGCCGTCTTTGAACGCCTGACGGATCGGTCCCTCGAGCCGTTCGAGGACCGGCTCGATCAGCTGCTCGAGCTTCGAGCGGGTCAGCTTCTTCTCCAGGTGGAGCGGCTGGCCCCCCTTTTGCGTGATGAACGGCAGGTTCAGCGTCGTCTCGACGGTGCTCGAGAGCTCGATCTTCGCCTTCTCCGCGGCATCGCGGAGCCGTTGCATCGCTTGGCGGTCGCCGGAGAGATCGACGCCGTGCTCCCGCTTGAACTCGGTCACGAGCCACTGGATCAAGCTGTTGTCCATGTCCATCCCGCCGAGCTGCGTGTCGCCCGACGTGGAGATGACCTCGAAGACGCCCTCGCCCATCTCCATCAGGGTCACGTCGAACGTGCCCCCACCGAGATCGAGGACCGCGATCTTCCCTTCGCCCTTCTTGTCGAGCCCATAGGCGAGTGCGGCGGCCGTGGGTTCGTTCACCAGCCGCAGGACCTCAAGGCCCGCGATCTGGCCCGCATCCTTCGTTGCCTGGCGTTGGTTGTCGTTGAAATAGGCCGGCACGGTGATGACGGCCTGGGAAATCTTCTCGCCCAGGAACGCCTCGGCGTCCGTCTTGATCTTGCGCAGGATCATCGCGGAGATCTCCTGGGGCGTGTAGTCCTTTCCTTCGATGCGGACCTTGTAGTCTGTCCCCATCTTCCGCTTGATCTGCATGATCGTCTTTTCCGGGTTCAGCACCGCTTGGCGCTTCGCCGGTTCTCCCACGAGAATCCCGTCCTTCGTGAACGCGACCACGGACGGGAACATCTTCCCGCCGTACGCGCTGCCTTCCGCGCTTGGGATAATCTTGGGCGCTCCCCCTTCCATGTAGCCTGCCTCGGAGTTGGTGGTTCCGAGGTCGATTCCGATGATCTTAGCCATTGGTATCACCTTGATTTCTCACGACGATGACTTGCGCGGGACGTAGGATCCGGTCGTGAAGACGGTATCCTTTCCGCAATACCTCTTTTACAAATCCGTCCTTTGAATCCTTTTCGGTGACCTGCTGGATCGCGTCCATCAGGTACGGGTCGAACGGGAGGCCGAGGGCCGGAATCTCCTGGAGGCCCGCCTCGCGGAGCGCCTTGGTCAGGTTGTCCCGGACCATGCGGATTCCTTTGCCAGCTTCCCCTTGGAGCGCATCGACCGCCGCGTCCATTTCGTCGAGGACGGGCAGGAGTCGCGCCAGGAGCGCTTCGTGGGCGAATCTGACGACGATCTCGGCGTCGCGGTCCGCCCGCTTCCGGTAGTTCTCGAACTCCGCCTGCAGGTACTTGAGCTTCGTCAGAAGCTGCTCGTTCTCGCTCCGGAGGGCTTCAGCCTCGTCCGGCGTTTGCACGGTCGGGCTCTTGTCGGTCATCCTAGTCACCTTTCTTGATCCGAATCTGGTGGCCACGACGACGGGGCAATGTCACGTCGAGCACGCCGTTTCGGTAGGTCGCCGTGACCGCCTGGGGCTCGACCGGGTGCAGCAGTTCCATCTCCGAATGGAAGACTCGGCCGTCTGCGCCGATCGCGTGGACGGAGAGCCGCGAGCCTTCCGCCGTTACCTCAATTGTTTCGCGGGAGACTCCGGGAAGTTCCAAGGTCACGTAGATTCGCGCGGGTGTCACGACGACTTCCGCGGTGGGTTCACGCACCCTGTCGCTCTCGTCTGCGATCGCAGAGGGTGGCCCGAGGGCCGGAGCGGTCGAGGTCCCAATAGCCGGCAGGCTCCGGTACGCGTCGATCCGCCGCAGAAGGCGGTCGAGCGAGCTCGGCCCTGTGTCCCAATCCGGGGACGGTTCCTCGGCCATTTGGGGACCTCCTGAGGCCCCGCGAGGGGGACCTCAGAACTCTTCGCCGTCGCCTCCGCCTTCGCCGCCTTCCCCGCCGCCCTTGGGGCCTGCGCCGCCGGCGCCGCCGCCGGACCTCGCCGCGATCACGTCGTCGATTCGGAGCACCATGACCGCCGCGTCGGTGGCGGACGAGACCGCCTGACTCCCGACCCGGATCGGCTCGATCACGTTCTCCTTCTTCATGTCGGCGACCTTACCGGTGAAGACGTTCACGCCGGCGTGCTTGTTCCCCTTCTTGTGTTCCTTACGGAGTTCGATGAGGATGTCGATCGGGTCCAGGCCCGCGTTCTCCGAGAGGGTTCGAGGAATCACTTCCATCGCGTCGGCAAACGCTTCGATCGCGATCTGCTCGCGGCCACCGATGGTCGCCGCGAAATCGCGCAGGCTGAGGGCGATCTCCGTCGCGCTGCTGCCGCCGCCCGTGATGACCTTGCCGTCCTCGATCGCGACCGCGACGACGCTCGTGGCGTCCTCAAGGGACCGCTCGACCTCGTCCACGACATGCTCCGTCCCGCCGCGAATTAGGATCGAGACCGCCTTCGGGTTCTTGCATCCCGTGACGAAGGTCATCTCGTCCTCGCCGATCTTCTTCTCGTACACGAGCTTGGCGTATCCGAGATCGTCCTTCGCGAGCTCGTCGAGCTTCGTGACGACCTTGCCGCCCGTGGCCTTCGCGAGTTTTTCCATGTCGGATTTCTTCACGCGGCGCACCGCGTAGATCTCCGCCTTCGCGAGGTAGTGCTGCGCGAGATCGTCGATGCCCTTCTGGCAGAACAGGACGTTGGCCCCGCTCTTTCGGACCGTCTCGACCATCCGCTTCAGCATCGACTCCTCCTCGTTCAAGAAGGCTTGGAGCTGGGTCGGGTCCGTGATCTCGATCTTGGCGTCGATCTCCGTCTTCTTCACTTCCAGAGCGGCGTCGATCAGCGCGATCTTTCCTTCCCTCACTTCGCCTGGCATGCCGGGATGAACGCGTTCCTTGTCGACGATGATCCCGTCCACCATCGCCGTGTCGGCGATGGAACCACCCTGCTTCTTGACGACCTGGATGTTGTCATCATCGACGAAGTAGGAATCGTCCGCCCGCTTCTCCGCGACCGTGCTGACGGCCTTGACAGCGATGTCGGCGAGGAGTTCCTTGTGCCCGCTGGCCGACTTCGAGGACATCGAGGTCATCGCGACCTTCTTCAGAACCTCTGCGTCCTTGATCGAGATTTTCGTCGCGACCTTTTCAAGGACTTCGTGGGCCTTGTCCGAGGCCAGGCGGTACCCGGCGGCGATCACGGTCGGATGGATGTTCTGTTCGATCAGGTCTTCCGCCCGCTTGAGCAGCTCTCCCGCGAGGATGACGGCCGTCGTCGTGCCATCGCCCGCTTCCTCGTCCTGGGTCTTCGCGACCTCCACGAGCATCTTCGCGGCGGGGTGCTCGATGTCGATCTCTTTGAGGATCGTCACGCCATCGTTCGTGATGACGACGTCTCCTAGGCTGTCGACGAGCATTTTGTCCATCCCACGCGGGCCGAGGGTCGAGCGAACCGCATCCGCGACGGCCTTCGCCGCCGCAATGTTGTTGAACTGCGCTCCCTTGCCGCGTTCGCGGCGCGTCCCCTCCTTGAGTACCAATATCTGCGTTCCTGCTGGCATCATGTAAATCTCTCCGAATATGGAATTCGGGATTTCGCCTATGTTGGTACTTCTATATAATCATATCGTGGCGAGCCCGGCACGACCTCGAGGCTTCGTCCGGGCGGACACGCTCGGATTTCGGGACATCCGCCGGATTCTTGATGGCGCCTCGCCATGCTCGCTGGTCGGGATTCAGTCCGTCCGGTACCTCTGCTCTTGGGAGCATTTGCCGGGTTCATCCTCGGACCAAAAGTCAACCGATCGCCGTTGCTCGTTTGGGGCGTCCGCCCATGAGTCATCACACCCCGCGGGGCTTGCCATCGGAATCGGGCGGTCGAGCCTGGACATAATTCTATAGGAAGAAAGACGCTAGGTCGGCCGATGAAGGGACTCCTTCTCGAAATCGCGGACGCGGTCCAGCATGCGGTCGAAGCGTTTCAAGGGGATCCCGCCGAAGTCGTGGGCCGAGGGGCGGATGGCGCCCCCAGCGCGCGCATCGACCGACTCGCGGAGGAGACGGTTCTGCGGGTGCTCGACTACGAAGGGGCGGCGCTGAACGTCCTGAGCGAAGAGTCAGGCTTCATCGACCGAGGAGGCAAGGCGACCCTCGTCCTCGATCCGATCGACGGAACGCACAACGCTATCCGCGGTATACCGGCGTATTCCGTCTCCCTGGCCATCGGACACGAGCGGCTTTCGGACGTCCAGGAGGCCCTCGTCCGAGACCTCGTCTCCGGTGCGACATACTATGCGGCGAAAGGGGGCGGGGCGTTCCTGAACGCCCGGCCGATCCGAGTTCGTCCCGTCGATTTGAAAGACCTCGTGTTCAGCGTCTACCTGGGAATGCAAGCGGCGCCCGACGCCGCACGGATCGCAAGCCAGGCCCGCCGTGTCCGTGTCCTCGGGGCGGCCTCCCTGGATCTGTGCCTCGTCGCCCGCGGGGCGGCCGACTTGTATTACATGCATTCCAAGCTCACCGAGACGAAGCTGCGTGCGGTCGATATCGCAGGAGGGGTGCTCATCGTCCGGGAGGCGGGCGGACTCGTCCTCGACCTCAAAGGCCAGGAACTCGACATGCCCCTCACGTCGACCGCGCGTACGGACCTCGCGGCCGTAGGAGACCGTCGGACCTGGGAGGCACTTTCATGAGGTTCGGGATCACCGCGAACCCGCGCATACCCAGCGCGATGGAGTGCGCGACACAGGTCCTGGCCAAACTGGAGTCGAAGCAGGAAGTGCTGCTCGAATCAGACCTGGCCCGCGCCTTAGATCGAAAAGGAGTGCCATTGGCCCACATGAAGGCGGACGTGATGTTGGCGATCGGAGGGGACGGGACCATCCTGCGGGCGTTGCAGCTCTCTGACTCGAAGGTGCTTGGAATCAACTCGGGCTCGCTCGGCTTCCTCGCGGAGGTTAACTCGGACGACATGGACAGATACCTGGACCAGACCATCCGAGGAGACTACCGAGTCGAGGAACGAATGCGGCTCAAGGTCACGGTCGACGGCGAACGGCTCTTCGACTGCACGAACGAGGCGGTCGTGCACACCGCGCAGATCGCGAAGATCCGCACTTTCGAGATCTGCCTCGACGACCAGGTGGTCGAGCGGATTCGCGCCGATGGGATGATCGTCGCAACCCCCACCGGCTCCACCTCGTACTCGATGTCCGCGGGGGGTCCGATCGTCGACCCGCACGTGGACGCCATGATCGTGACCGCCATCGCGCCGTTCAAACCGGCATCGCGCCCCCATGTATTCCCGGCTGCGAGCCAGGTCCATGTCCGTCTGATGAAACCGAAGGAGTGCCTCCTCGTGATGGACGGACAGCACGAGTCGAGCCTGAAGGGCACCGAAGACGTCGTCCTGACCGCGTCCGAACGCCGGGCGAAGTTCATCCGATTCCGAAACGACTTCTATCGACGGGTCGAGGAAAAATTGTCACGCCAATGAGGGATCATGAAACGCGTCGTGGCGATCGCCCGCAAAACCCTGCGAATGATCCTCGAGGCGTCTCGGGACATGTATCCGAGGGAGTTCGGGGCTGTCCTCCGCGCGGACCAGGGGACGATCGACGAGCTCATTCTGGTCCCGGGGACCATCAGCGGCAAACGCCACGCGCTCTTTCAACTCCACACGCTCCCCACCGATTTCGCCGTCGTCGGCACCGTCCACTCCCACCCGAGCGGGGTGTTCGAGCCTTCGGACGAGGACCTCGCCTTGTTCAGCAAGTTCGGCGGCATCCACCTGATCGCCGGGTATCCGTACAACGAGGACACCTGGGCCGCGTGGTCGAACAAGGGAGTGAGGACCCCGCTCAAGGTCGTGCCGTAGCTGCCTCGGAACCGTCCAAAATCGCCCGGTAAACCGCCTCGATGCGGTCAGTCACCCGCTCGATGCTGAAGGACTCGAGGACCTTTTCCCGACCCCGCGCACCCATCGTCTGGCGCGCCTTTGGATCCGAGAGGAGCCGCCGGATCTTCTCCGCGAGGTCCCTCGGGTTCACCGGATCCGCGAGGAGTCCATCCCGCCCGTCCTCGATGATCTCCCGCACACCGGGGATGTCCGCGACGATCACCGGTTTCCCGGTCGACATCGCTTCGAGCGCGACGATCCCAAACGCCTCGAGGCGGGAAACGCTCGGGAGCACGAACACGTCGCAGGCCGCGTACACCTCGGGAAGACGGTTGTCCGAGATACGGCCCAAGAAACGGACGCGGTCCGCGACGCCCATCGAGAGGGCGAGTCGTTTCATCGCGTCGAGGGACGATCCTCCTCCCGCGACCAAGAACCACGCATCCGGGACGTACCGTGCGGCTTCGACAAAATGCTCGACGCCTTTGTGGGGCACGATTCGCCCCACGAGGAGGACGATCGGGACTTCGGGAGGAATACGGAGTTTGGACCGGACCGCCGAGCCGTCCACGTCCGGTCGAAAACGACGGTGGTCCACCGCGTTCGGAATCACGCTCGGGTTGTACCTCCAGATCGCCCGGCTCGTCGCGGCGTAGGTCCGCGTCGTCACAATGACCTGGTTCGCGTTCCGGAGGGTGTCTGCCCCGAGGCTTCGACGATAGATGGATTCGACGACCGAACCAAAGGCGGAAGGCAGCTCGACGTCGCAGTGATACGTGACGACGTACGGAATCCCGCGTTCCGACGCGACCGCACCGGCATAGTGCGATGCGAGAGGCGGCGGCGAGTGCGCGTGGACGACGTCCGCCGACAAGGCGCGGAGGCTCCCGCGCATTCGCGGCGTGATCGGGGTCTGCATGAAGATGAACCGCGGCCGCACGCGGATGACCCGGAAGCCATCCACCGTCTCTTCGGCCGACAGCGTACGATCGTGCTGGGACGTGACGACCGTCACCTCGTGCCCGCGGCGGGCGAGTTCCCTAGAGAGCGACCGGACGTGGCTCTCCACGCCTCCGAAATGCGGCGAGAACCAGGGGGACACCTGGGCGATCCGCACGCCCGTCACCTCAGAAGATCCGGCTCCGCGGCGCGATGTTTCCCCGCGCGTGGGCCCCCGGGCCAAGGAAGGACTCTTCCCCGACGATGGTACCCGCGTCGATAGACGCGTTGATGCCCACCTTCACGTCGTCCCCCATGATCACGCCAAGCTTCCGCAGTCCGGTGTCGACCTCGACCCCGCGGAACACGACCTTCACGGGCGCCTCGTCGAGTCGGAGGTTCGCCACCTTCGTGCCCGCGCCAAGGTTGCATCGCTCACCGAGGATGCTGTCGCCCACGTAGTTCTGATGGGGCACGTGGGCGGAGGCCATCAGGATCGAATTCTTCACCTCGCAGGCGTTCCCGACTTTCGCCTTGGGGCCGATGGACGTGGCCGGCCGGATGTAACAGTTCGGTCCGATCTCCGCTTCGGCTCCGACGATCGTCGGACCTTCGATGTACGAGCCGCGCCGGACGGTCGCGCCCTCCTCCACAAGGACCTCGCCGACCAGTGTCGCGCCCGGATCCACTTCGCCGTGCGTCGCACCCTTCAACGAAGCCAACAGGGCTGCATTGGCCCGCAGGAGATCCCACGGTCGCCCCACGTCAATCCATTCCGTCGGAAGACGGAATCCATACACATCGCGCTTCGCCATCAGGAGACGGATTGTGTCCGTGATCTCGAATTCGCCCCGGGGCGATTTCGGCGTCGCGTCGATGAGGGGGAAGATGTCCTCGTCGAACACGTAGATGCCCGCATTGATCAAGTGCGATTTCGGCTTCCGCGGTTTTTCCTCGAGGGACGAGACCTTCTCGTCCTTCATCTCCACCACGCCGAAGGCACTCGGATCTGGGACTTCCGCCAAGGCCATGACGGGCCCGCGCACCTTCCCACGAAACGCGAGCAGTTCCGAAAGAGCCTGTCCCGATACGACCACATCGCCATTCACGCTGAGGAAAGCGCCTTCCACGTGCGAGCGCATGCATCCGATTGCATGGGCTGTCCCCAGGCGTTCGCCTTGTTCCTCGTATGCGATGGAGAGATCCAGGGCCGCCCCGTCCCCGAACCGTTCCCGAATCCGATGCCCTTGCCATCCGATCAAGATGGCGAGGTCCTTGATTCCCGCCGCGCGCAACGCCTCGAGGCTGTGACGCAGAAACGGCTTGCCGGCCACCGGTAGGAGGGGTTTCGGAAGATTCGCCGTGAGGGGCCGCATCCGCGTGCCCTCACCGGCCGCGAGGACTACGGCCTTCATGCGGCTGCGCCTCTGGTGCTCGATAGGACCGTGGAATATATCTCCTTTGCTCTGGCCTCGTTTCGTGACTCCGCCAACACGCGGATTTTTGGCTCCGTCCCGGAGAAACGGACGAGGGCCCAACCGTCTTCGAATTGGAGTCGCCACCCGTCGACGGTGCTCAAATCCGCGGAGAGACCTCGGAGCGAAGCGTCGAGCCGCGACTCCACCTTCGCTCGTCCTTCCGTGGAGTACGCGACAGCGCCCCGGATCACGGGGTAGCGCGGAATCTCCCCGACGAGTTCATCGAGGGGACGTTCGGCCACCATGGAGACCAGGCGCGCAGCCGCGTAGACTCCGTCGGGACACAGCGTCGCCTTCGGGAAAATCCAGGTCCCGGAAGGCTCTCCGCCGAAGTCCGCGTTTCGTCGTTTGATCTCTGCTGCGACGTAGACGTCTCCGACCCGGGTCCGCCAGATCTTCGCTTTCGGGAGAAGGTCTTCGAGGACCATCGAGGCGTCCACCGGGACGACGAGTCCCGTCCGGACCTCCTGACGCGCGAACAGGGCCAACAGCAGGTCGCCTCCGACGAACGTTCCCTCGCGATCGACCGCGACCATCCGGTCCCCGTCTCCATCGTGGGCGATCCCGAGATCCGCTCGACACGCGCGAACCGTCGCCCGTAGGGCGGCGAGGTTTTCCTCGGTCGGCTCGGGCTCGCGGCCGGGAAAATGGCCGTCCGGCTGTGCGTTGATGGCGATCACGTCGCATCCCATCTTCCGGAGGAGCAAGGGCGTGATCGTGCATGTGGCCCCGCAAGCGCAGTCGACGACCACGCGAACCTTCGATGCGCCCACGTCTTTCAGAATCGCCTCCACGTGTGCGGCAATCAGGTCGGGGTTGGACGACTCCGCGCCAATCCGATCCCAGGAAGGCACTGGGAAGCTCGAGCGGTCGAGGGCGTCCTCGATCTCCCGTTGTTGGTCCTCGTCGAAGGCCATCCCATCCGGATTCCAGAGCTTGATCCCGTTGTACGGAGCCGGATTGTGCGAGGCCGTGATCATGACACCGCACGCGTAATTTCCGGCTCCGCGGGCGAGGGTCGGTGTGGAGACGAGACCCGCCTCGATGGCGTCCGAGCCGCTTGACAGGACACCGGCGTTCAATGCGGCATCGAGCATGGACCCCGTGAGACGGGGATCCCTGCCAATGAGTGTGTCTCCATAGATATCCCCAATCACCATGCCCACTTTGAGCGCGAGCTCCGGTGTCACATCCACATTCCCTAGACCCCGGATGCCGGACGAACCGAAGCGTGGCACGATCAAGCATATCCCCGTCGCGATAGAAGGCTTCTGCGAGGCCCGCGTCCCAAAACAACAATTATATAGCGACCCTCATATACATCCGCGCACGGCTCGTTGTGGGGCCGCGTCCGGAGGGATCGGATTGGTCATGGAACCCGTGAGCATCGAGGCCGCGATCGAGAAGGCAAAGAAGAAAGGACTCCGGCCAGGCCGCGTCAAGGGCACGGACGGCATTCAATTTACAAAAGGGCGCAACAATCGGATCGAGGTGATCAGCTGGGAGGAATTCCGGAGCACGCTCTCGGACCGGCAGCTCGAGGTCTTCGATTCCAATGGCTTCATGAAAATCATGAAGAAACGATAGTCTTGAATCGCGGGCAAGGGCGGGCCGATCCGTTCGTAGAATGGATCGCGGATCGACCGAGCGACTTCCCAGGGAGACGCCCGCACCGGAAGATTATTACGAACTAACGAATTCGCAGCCGCCTGCGACGTGCGTGGGTTGCCAAGCTTGGTCAAAGGCGCAGGGCTCAGGATCCTGTCCCGTAGGGGTTCGCAGGTTCAAATCCTGCCCCACGCATTCTTTCAGATCGTTGATATCAAAAGAGCCGCAAATAATTCCGACAGCGGTCTCGGTCATTCGTCCGTCGTCTCCCTTCGGCCACCGGCGCGATGGCGATTTGGACAACACGATTCAGGATGGGGTAGCGCTTCTCCACCGACCTCAAGTCGGCCGTCAATCCATGTACGAAGATAGACATTCCATCGGAACTCTTCCGGTTAGAAGCCACCCCCGAATCGAAAGCATCCAACGCACCTTTGTGTACAGCCATCTTATAGATCTCATAAAGGCGATGACTCGGGCGGACGACATCCGTCCACCGCGGTGTTTACGTTATGGCTATACTTTTGAGAGATTCGTCCTTTGATATACAAAGCGCAAACTGTACACGTAACCTATTCATAGGTTCCGAAGCCTATTCAGGAATGTCCGGGTGAAGGGACGTTCACCGGGCCGATCGAGGCGACTCCGCGCCTCGGCACATCCTCCCCCAAGGGGCCCGGGGTCCCGAAGTCGGCCCTGCGCCGGCCTCGTTTTCGCCTGGAGGTGATCCATTGCCGTCCCAGAAGTTCAGCCGGAAGTACATCACGCGGCACAAGAAGAGCGCCCAGCTCTGGCGCCGTGCGGCGAGGCTCACCCCCGGAGGGGTCGAGAGCAACATCCGCTACTTCCGACCGCACCCGTTCCTCGCGGACTACGGGGACGGCGGCTACATCTACGACGTCGACGGAAACAAGATCCTCGACTTCATGATGGGTTTCGGCGCCCTGCTCCTCGGACACAACAACCGCGACATCGCCCTCGAGGTGATCAAACAGCTCGAGTCCGGGTCCATGCTCGGTGTCACGAGCGAGCTCTTCATCGACTACCTGGCGGCCGTCCAGAAGGCCATGCCGTCGATGCGGAAGATGCGGCTCTGCAACAGCGGGACCGAGGCCACGATGCACGCGATCCGCACCGCACGGGCCTACTCGGGACGCGAGAAGATCGCGAAGGCCGAGGGCGCATACCACGGCGCCCACGACTACGTGCTCCAGAGCCTCGACATGGACGCCCGGATGGCGCGCAACAACGGATACAAGGCGGTCCCCTATGGACGCGGGATCCCCAAGGCCGTCTCGGACACGGTCGTTATCTACCCATACAACGACATCGAAGGGACCGCCGCGATCCTCGAAGAAAACGAAGACGAGGTCGGAGCCCTGATCGTGGAGCCGGTCCTGTGCGGCCCGGGCGTGATCGTGCCGAAAGGAAACTACCTCAAACGTCTCCGCCAACTCACCCGGAAACGCCACATCGTCCTCATCTTCGACGAGGTCCTCACCGGCTTCCGCCTGGCGTACGGGGGCGCGCAGGAATACTACAACGTCCGCCCGGACATGACGACCTTCGGGAAAATCGCGGGAGGCGGATTCCAGCTCGCGGGATTCGGAGGCGAGTCGCAAATCATGGAGACCCTCGAACCGGGCCGGGGTTGGCGGAACGCGACCTTCCATGCGGGCACCTACAACGGACACCCGATCGGAGTGGCGGCAGGGCTGAAGGCGGTCCAGATCCTCGGAGAGCATCCCGAATACTACGATCATGTCAACCGTCTCGGCCGGCAGCTGTTCAGCGGCCTGCAAGACCTCGCGGACGATCGTCGCATCCCGGCCTGGGTCGAATATGTCGGATCCATCGGGAACGTGTACTTCACGACGAAGGACGAGATCCGGAACTTCCGGGACACCCTCAGCGCGAACACCCGTCGCTGGTGGAACTGGTTCATCCATTGTCTCGGGAACAACGTCTTGTTCGGGATCCCGAACACGGGCGAACGGGCGTTCCTTTCCACAGAGCACACGGACGAAGACGTCGAATGGGCCCTCGAGGTGGCCGACGGCGCGTTCGCTGCGATCGCGAAGGAAGCACACCGACATCGAGAGAGGGCCCCCGCAGTCCAGCTCCAAGCCGCAAGCGAACAAACGGCCCTGTACGGCGAGGCGCCCCATCCGAGCGTGTAATGCCGGGGCGGATCGTCTCAGTTCAGGGTCCGCGTTTCCTCGGCGATCTCCGTGACCCGAATGCCACGGCCTTGCGCCGAGAGCTCCGTGAAATAGGCCACCGGTTCGAATGCGATTTCTGGAGGCACGACGCCAGGTCCCTTCGTCCGACCTTGGACCATCCACTGGGCGGCAATCGATGGAGGGACGCCGGTGTCCACGACGCCTCCTCCGACGTTCCATTTCTTGTGGGGCCAAGTCACCGCCTCGTAGCGGAGCGTGACGGGATTCCCCTCGCGTTCGCCGATCAGGACGCACCGCTGGATGTCCACGTCGAGCTCCGGTTCCTTCGGCTTCGGGAGACCGTCGATGACGGTCGAGGTCGCATCATAAGGGCGGACCTTCGTTCCCTCCACCACGATCTCATCGCGGCTCGCAAGGCCGAGACGGACGATCGTCTCAATCGTCTGCCGGAAGGCCGGAGGGAAGGCGACGATGAAGTCCATTTCTTGGACGCCCTTTCCGATCGTCTTCGGCATGGTGACCAGCTCCGAATGGATCGTGTAGTAGCCCTCCACGACGCCCACGGGCGGCATGAACTCGGAGCGCTCGAGCCCGGAGAGCGCTGGGACGAACTGGATCTTTCCGTTCCGCAGGATCGGGGCGTCCATCGAGAACTCGTCGAAGATCGTCCGGATGGCATACGGGGGAACGAAAATCCCGGGCTCCCCACCGGATACCACCGCGCCGCTGCTGCGAAGGAGGACCTTGTGGACCTTGTCGAGTTTGCTGGCACCGTAGGCGCCCATCACGTTCATCGTCCCGGGCGTGGAGCCGATGCCGAGGACGCACGTCACGCCGGCGTCCTTCGCTCGCGCGTCGAGCTTCAACTGTCGCAGCGTCTGGTGGTACAGGCCGCCGAGGTCGCAATAGTGAATCCCCGCCTCGATGGCCGCCTCCATGATCGAAACGTTCAGATCGTACCAGGAGCTGTTGATCACGCAGTCCCAGCCTTTCATCTCGCGGACGAGGGAAGGGGAATCGCGTGCATCGACGGGGACCGGGACGGCCCGAGGATCCCGCTGGGCCGCGGCGAACGCCTTGGCCTTCGGCTCGCTCCTCCCCGCGATGCCGACCCGGTCGACGCCCGGACTCGCCAGGAGATCGGGGACCGTGGACTGGGCCATCGCGCCATATCCGCCGAGGATGAGCACGTCCAAGGGACACCTGGTTCGCAGGAAGACCGGACCTCATTAATCCTTTTCGCACGAAGACTCAGGCGTCCGAGATTCGCGTCGTCCACAGGACGCCGGTACCTGCAAGGACAAGGGCCACGCTCGCCGCGAACGCGAGCCCGTACCCGAAGAGGGCGGCAACGAGGCCTCCGAGCAAGGGCCAGAAAATCGACCCGAAGCCCTGGACCGCGTTGAACGCTCCGAGGGCCCGCGCCCGTGCGCCATCCGGCGCCAGGTGGGACACGAGCGTGCAGCTCGCGACGTTGAGCATGGCCCAACATGCGCCGACGCCCGCGTGGAGCGCAACCATCAGTCCCAGCCGCGGTAGGTCGCCGAGTCCCACGATCCCCAGGAGGAAGAACGAGCTGAAGAGGACGGACCGTCCGACGCTACCATACAACTGCATCGGCCGGCTCCCGCGTGAGGAGACCCAACCGGCGACGCGCCGGTACATCGCGATCGACGTGACCTGACTCGCGATGTAGATCGCGAAGATCTCCGGATTCCCGAACCCGTACACCTGCGAGAGGAATATCGGGAAGAAGCTGTAGAAGGCGGTGAAGCCTCCGAAGAGGAGGAGGACGCACAACAGGTACGCTCGAAGAGGTCGCGGGAGGCGGTTTCCCGATGAATCCGCTAGGGGTCCCACGAAATGGACGATTCGCATCGGGAGATAGCGTCCCCGCTCGACCCGCGGGTGTGCGTCCACCAGATGGACGTCCTTCCGGTCGACGCGGACCGCGGCCTCCCGGGTCGCAGCTTGGACGACGAAACCGGCGCAGAACGCAAGGGCGGCTCCAATCGCGAACAGGTACCGCATCGATGTCAATCCGCCTCCAACCAAACCCGGGCCTGCGGCCAGCCAGAGGATGCCGAGCGCCAAGCCCGCGACCCAACCCGTCGCCGTCATGCGGCTCATAATCGCGAGGCGGGCGGGCCAGTCCTCGCGCTTCGACGTCTCCATGAGCAGGACGGTTCCCGCGGGGCCGCTCGCCGCGCCGAGGAATCCGGCGAGCAGGTTTGCGAGATAGAATTCGGACATCGTCCGGCTCGCCGCCATCGCGAGCAGAGCGATCCCCGACCCAAGAAATCCGATGAGGAGGAACGGCTTGCGCCGCCCGCGACGGTCGCACGCGCCACCCCACAGGATGAAGGCGGGGACGGAAGCGACGCTCGTCGCGGCCGCGATGATGCCGACGTGGAACAGGTTCCCGCCCAACGCGTACGCGAAGAGCGGGATCAAGGTCGACGTCGCCCCGCCCGAGATTCCCATCGGGAGGTACGAGTAGTACCAGTGCGACCCATCCGTGCGGCCCATCCCATCCTCAATCCGCGAGCGGGGCCGGCGCACAAGCCCCCGGGTATTTCTGCTTTTTGCGTTCGAAATTCGATTTCGCGAAATGATACGAAACACGGATTGCGTCGTCGCCGATAAGCTATATCAGAAAGGGGGGTTTCACCGCCTCGTGGGACATCTCCGCACGAACCTCGCCTTCACGGCGGTGGCCATCGCTTCGGTCTTGCTCTCCGGGGCCGTCCTCTTCGGCTACCTCTCGACGGCTCCCACGGCCTCCACGCTGCGCCTCGGTTTCTTCCCAAACGTGACCCACGCACAGGCCATCTATGGCGTCGCCACCGGCGCGTATGAGCGTGCCCTCCACCAGGGGTTGGGAATCGATTTTTCGGTCCAACCTCAGGCATTCAATGCGGGGCCTGCGGCCATCCAGGCGCTCTTGTCCAACCATGTCGACGTCGTGTTCGTCGGCCCGTCGCCCACCCTGAACGGACTTTCGGTCGCGCCGGACGTCCTCCGAGTGATCGCCGGGGTGTCGAGCGGCGGAGCGTTGTTCGTTGCTCAACCTTCCCTGAGCTTGACGACAGACGCGGATTTCAGTGGAAGAAAATTCGCGACGCCCCAATGGGGGAACACCCAGGATATCGCGCTCAAACACTACCTGCTGGTGCGGGGGCACAGGACGCTCGATGAGGGCGGAGACGTCGATGTCATCAACGCGGCAAATCCGGAGATCCTCACGTTGTTCAAGCTGGGCCAAATCGATGGCGCCTGGGTCCCGGAACCCTGGGGGACCCGGTTGATTCAAGAAGCGAATGCGAAGGTGATCCTGGACGAACGGGACCTGTGGCCGGGTCGGCAGTTCGTGACGACCCAGCTAGTGACCACGAAACGGTACTTGGAACGACACCCCGACGTCATCACTTCCTTTCTCCGCATGTACGTGAACCTGACTCTCCAACTGCGGCGGGCAACTGCCTCCGACCTGAGGATCGTCAACGACGAAATCTACAATTTGACGACGAGCCGGCTCAAAGAAGAGACCATCACCGCGGCGTTCGGGAATTTCAATGTCACATACGATCCGATCGCGGCATCGCTCGAAACCTACCTCGCCTGGTCGCAGGAGCTCGGGTTCCTATCGCGCGACGTGCAACCAGGCTCGCTGTACGACCTGAGCCTGCTCAATCAAGTCCTCAAGGAGAAGGGGCTTCCCCCGGTGAGCGAGAGATGAAAGGGGCCGACCTGAAACTGGTCATGCTGGGGAAGCGATTCGGGGGCAATGCTGGCCAAACGGAAGCGCTGCGCGATGTGAACCTCGAAATTCGGGGGGGCGAGTTCGTCACGATCGTGGGTCCCTCGGGGTGCGGGAAGTCCACCCTACTCAGTTTGGTCGCGGGTCTCGAGGAACCGACAACCGGCTGGGTCGCCATGGACGGCCATCGGGTGCACGGCCCGGGGGCGGACCGAATCGTTGTGTTCCAGGACGCGGCCCTGTTTCCCTGGCTCGATGTGACAGGCAACGTTGAATTCGGGCTCCGGGTGGCAGGCGTCCCGCGGAAAGACCGTCAACAGCGGGTCCTCGAGCATCTCGAAATGGTCCAACTCGAGAAGTTCGCTCACGCTCGGGTTCACGAACTGTCTGGTGGGATGAAGCAGCGCGTCGCCCTGGCGCGCGCCCTCGTCCTCCGACCTCGGGTCCTCCTCATGGACGAACCGTTTGCGGCCCTCGATGTCCAGATCCGCGAGGAGATGCAATCGGTCGTCCAAGACCTCTGGGTACGTAGCGGCACAACGACCCTATTCGTCACGCATGACGTCCGCGAAGCGGCGGTCCTCGGCGACCGAATCGTGGTCCTGTCCCACCGACCGGGCACGGTAAGCGCGATCCTCGAGAATGGCGCGAGGAGACCCCGAACCCTGAACGACGTGGGAGTCGCGGAAGCGATCCGGCGCTCGAACGAGATTCTGAAAGCGGAGGTCCAATGGTCGAGCAACCAGCCCAAGATGCAGCTGTGAAGCGCCGCCGCGAGCGGAGCCTTGCTTGGGAGTTCCGGCACCTCATCCCGATGGTCGCGATCGCGATTTCCGCCATCGCGATCTGGGAGCTAATCTTCCGATCCGGGGTCTGGGGGTTCTTGTTCCCGGGTCCCTCCCAGGTCGCTCGCGCCCTCGTCGACTTCTGGAACAGTACCCGGCTCGTCCGGGCAATCGTCGCCACGCTTCGCCGACTCGCGGTGGGCTTCCTCATTTCGCTTGTGCTGGGTGCCCTGCTCGCGTTCCTCATGGTGCGGTTCACCACCTTCGGGAAGGGGATCCAACCGTACATCCTCGGACTGCAGATCTTCCCGTCCATCGCGTGGGTCCCGCTCAGCCTGATCTGGTTCGGGTTCTCGGAGACCACCCTCCTCTTCGTCACAATCATCGGTTCCGTCTTCGGGGTCAGCATCTCCTTCGCAGACGCACTGCGGACCGTGCCTCCGGTGTACCTTCAGGCGGCGCGCAACATGGGTTCCGACGGCATGGACCTGATCCTCCGGGTGACCGTCCCGGCCGCCCTCCCGCATCTGATCTCCGCGGCCAAAGTCGGATGGTCTTTCGCGTGGCGGTCGCTGATCGGGGCGGAGATCATCTTCGCCACGGTCGGGCTCGGTTTTCTGCTGAATGCCTCCGCTTCCGTTCCAGACATCGCCGGGGTCATGGGCGTGATGCTCGTAATCCTCGTCATCGGCATCGTCGTAGATCAATTGGCGTTCACGAAGACGCAGGAGTGGGCCAGTCGGAGGCGGGGCCTCCGCCCCCGCCGCTGATCCGAACCTCGTTCGGGTTCGATCCGAGGTGGTCACAGGAGGTCGTAGACCAGCTTGGCCGCCGCGATGAACAAGACGACGATGAAAATCAACGCAACGGATCGGGTCTTGAGTGTCGCGAGGCCCCATCGAGAGCCGATGAAGGCCCCGACAAACACGACCGGCATCAGGATGGGAATGAGGACATACGCTTCCGGCCAGGTGAAACCCGTAGGTCGAAGCGCGAGGCCCGCAACATACGCGGCGAAGCCGACCGCGGCGGTCGGGATGATGAGCAACGAGGACGTCCCGATCGCCTTCCGGGTCTTCCGCCCCAGAACGTACACGAGGAGCGGGACGTTCAGGAGGCCTCCCCCGATGCCCATGGCACCGGAGAGAAACCCGGATCCGGCCGTGGACGCCGCGGTCCCGACGACACGAGGACGGGTCAACAACGCGTCGTTGTCCTCGTCGACGGAACGTTGGTTCCGGACCCAATCGAGCACCATGTAGACGCCGAACAGGAGGAGCACCGCGGCGAAGAAGGCCTTGAAAGTCCTTTCATCCAAGACGACCAACGTGAAGAACGTCCCGACCACGGCCCCCAGCAAGGCGCCTGCGACGAGGAGACTTCCGAGGCGGAAATCGACGAGGCCGCGGCGGTGGTGGTTGATCACGGACGAGGCGGCCGTCGCTATCGTCAACGTGAGTGAGATCGGCACCGCGAGGTCCTTGGACGAGACTCCGGTCGAGAGGAGGATCGGCACGAAGAGGAGACCGCCGCCGAGGCCCAGATTCGAATAGATGAACGCGACGACGAAAATGAGGACGACCTGAAGCAGCAGGACGAGGACGTCCACGCCGTACGAAAGCCTGGGCCGTATTAATTACTACCCCGAAAATATGGGTCCACGGACGGTCTGTGAATCGTGGTCCTCCTGGTTCGTTTCGGCGAGCTGGCCCTGAAGAGCCGATTCGTGCGCCGGCAGCTCCGAGACCGCCTCGTCGCGAACATCCAGGATCTGTTCGCCTCAGAAGGCGTCGAATGCATTACCGAGGCCGACGAGGCCCGGGTGTACGTCCACGTGGACGACGTCGCGAAGGCACGCACGATCCTCGGACGGGTCTTTGGGGTCGTATCGATCAGCCCCGCCACCGAGGCCCACGCGGACTTAGACTCCCTCCGAAAGACCGTGCTCTCGGAGGCTTTCCGTGCGTTGTCTCCGGGTCAGTCGTTCGCCCTCCGATCCCGGCGGGTGGGAACCCACCCGTTCACGAGTCAGGACCTCGGCCGCGAACTCGGGGAGGAAATCCGCGCGGCCCATCCGGCCGTGCGAGTGAATCTCACCCATCCCGACGTCGAGATCCACGTCGAGGTCCGCCACAACCGTGCGTTCGTGTTCCGGGAGATCTGGGCCGGTCCAGGGGGTCTCCCGCTCGGCAGCCAGGGTCGCGCCCTCGCGGTGGTCCGGGACGAGGCGGGCATGGTTGCTGCTTGGATGGGGATGAAGCGCGGTTGCCGAATCGCGGTGGCCTCGTCGGATGGCGAGCGCTTCGTCGAGCCGCTCCGAAAATGGGATGTGCGCCTCAAGGTCCTGGGCCTCCCCGCGGACGGGAACCTGGGCGAGATCGTTCGGATCGCGAGGGCCGAAGCGGTCTTCCTCGGCACCCGTTGGGAGACGTTCGACCCGAAAAATCGGACGCCCTTCGACGTCCCCATCTTCGAACCGGTCATCGGACTCGGCGAGGAAGAGATCGGACGCCTCGCGGCTCGAATCCGATCGCCGTGAGGTCACTTGCCGAGTCGCCCGTGGCGGCTGATGCTCGGACGAATCTTTTCCGCGCCCTTGCCCTTGTGCGTCAGGCCCCGGCCCTTCTTGCCCGCGGACGTGAGGCCCCGGAACGCACGTCCTCGGTTCCCCGGTTCGCAGATCCAATTGATCTTCGGATCGTTCCGGATCACCGGATGTTGCGGGTCCACAAGGATGACCTCGTAATACTTGTGCATCCCGTCTTCGCCGACCCAGTAGGAATTGAGGACCTCGAGATTGGGATACCGCTTCGCGGTTCGTTCCTCGGCGATCCGCTGGATTGATTTCGCCATCGTGATCTTGACAAGACCGCGCCGCTTCGGATGGCGCCCTCCCATGGGTTTCGGCCGCCGCCGGCCACCGCGTCGGACGCGCGCGCGGACCATGACATAGCCCTGCTTCGCTCGGTAACCGAGTTCTCGGGCCCGATCGATTCGGGTCGGTCGGTCGATTCGAACGAAGGCGTTGCCGCGACGCCACTCCACCATCCTCCGAAAATGGGTCTGTTCCACGACGCCGCCTCGCGGGTCCCTCCACGCCTGCTTGACAAAGGCGTACAGGTTTCGCGGACGCGCGGGGGTCTTCGCCTCGCCCTCCGGTGCAATGCTGATCTCCGGTTCCGGAGCCTTGGGTGGTTCTTCGGCCATCGCCCTACCCCCTGGATTTTCGGATTCGCCCGAAGGTACATCTCCCGACCAGGGTCGTGAAAGCGCTGCGCCAAAGAGCGAGGTCTATTAAAGGCCTTGCGTCCGTCGAGCGATTCGCGGGTCGCGGCCCCCGTTTTCTCGAGCTAGCACCTGCTCATATGACTGCACGATCAGCTTGGCAGCGGGTTCGACGCCTTCCAAAGAAGAGACCTCGATTCGCGACCGGAACCATCCCCAACCTTGGGTCCGCGGCGCCCGGCGAGCGAGACCCGCCGAATCCCGGAGGTCGCGAGGACCGGGCAGGATGAACACCTGCACTCGACCCTGCAGGGCCCGGATTTCCGCGAAGACCCGATTCCGGTTGCGGCTCCGCCATGAGATCCAGTATCGGCCCACGTGCTCTTCGACCCGATCCCGCCGGCGGATTGCCACCGGCCGAACCCGCTCTCGTAGGCCCGCCATGATCGCCCGCGACGTGCCACTCGTCCACTCCGTCGGTTTCTCCATGTTCAACCTCCCGATTCCCCAACCGGCTTCCGCAGGATGAAGACGAATTTGAACCCTCGAAGGTAGAAGTTGAAGCGGCGTGCCCGGTGCTCCCACATCGGCGATGCGGATCGATCATGGTGCCTCACGAGGACGACCGTGTCGATCGGTTCAAAGGCCTCCGAGAGGACGGTCAGCAATCGAAACCCGGCCGGAGTGTAGACCCCGCCGCGATACTCGTCTGCAATGATCCACGCGAGGATTCCTCCGGGTACGAGGACGCGACGCGCCTCCGCCGCGACCCGTCTCATCTCCTCGTAGAACCGCGGATCCCGGCACGAGATCCGTCCGAGACACCGAGGATCACGGCCATACGCGATGTTGTCCGAGTACGGTGAATCGATCACGGCGAGCGCGGCGGTTTCGTCTGGCAGGGGCCAGGCCCGCGCATCCGCCCGAAGCACATCCCGTCGGCGTGGGACGAGATCGAAGGAAATCGCGCGCCGACCGAGGGTGCGAGCCACGTCCCCGATCGTGCCCGAACCGGCCATCGGATCGACCACGAGTTCGCCGGGTCGGGAGTAGCGCCGGACAAGATTCCCGGCGCATCGGGCCGGGGTGACGCCGTTGAACGACGCATCGCCTGCCCGCGGATGTCCGTCCGCTTGCGTCGGAAAATCCCAGCACGTGGATGCCTCCAGATCCGTCCGACCCAGCATGGCCCAAGCCCCAGGGGGGACGGAAGAACGCGTGTGTACGGAGGCGAGGGCCATGGCCTCTCCATCTCCGGCATGGGTTATCAACGCGGACGGGAGAGGGGGATGGGTGAAAGTGAAAATCTGCCTAGGACCCGGTGAATCGCGAGGCGAGGAACCGACGGACGTCTGAGAGCCGGGAGTACGGATGCCGACGGTCCCGGATATGCAGGGCCGAACAGGCGTTCGCGAAACGCAACGCCTCGGTGACGGAATCGCCTCCGAACCGGGCGTTGACGTACGCCGCGTTAAACACGTCTCCGCATCCCGTCGGATTCTCGATCGGAACCGAGAAGGCGGGGACCTTTTCGATGCCGTCCGGAGAGATCCAGGCGGACCCACGGTCTCCCCGGTGGATGACGACCTCTCGGGCGCCCATCGCACAGATCCGGCGGGCGGCCTCGAACGGGGATCGGTCTCCTCCGAGCGCCGACACTTCGACCTCATTTCCGAAGAACGTGTCCACGAACGGTAGGGCCATGCGGGCGGCACGAAGGCGCTCCCGCGTCCAACCGAAAGGGTCCGTAGACATGTCCAACGACGTGCCTACCCCCGCGTGTCGAGCCCGCGACAATAGGAGGGCGGTCGGACGACCCATGAGCCGTGGCGTCCACCAGAAGCCGGCGCGGTGGAGATGATCGACTTGTTTCAGAATTTTCGCTGGGACATCCCGGAGGCGCAGTTCGCCGTTCGCGCCGAGCGACGTGATCAGGGCCCGTCCGCCGCGGGTCCACGACAGTGCGACGGTCGCGCCCGTGGGGTGTCCCGCATCCGTGCGGACGAGCGCGCGCACCCCCTGTCGGCGGTAGGCCTCCCGGAGAAGGTGGGCATTCGCATCGCGTCCAAGGACGCCCACGAATGTGGTCTTCGCCCCGAGCCGCGCGATCTGGAGGGCGAAGTTCGTGGCGTTCCCTCCCGGCAGGGTCTCGAAGGCCGCGATGTGGCCTTGGAAGTCTCCGCGAGGAAGGGGGCGCATCGGTGGTGTGATCCGATCGACGATCGCGTCTCCCACCGCGACCACGCGGCAGATCCGACGGGCCATCCCTCACGCCTTCCAAAGTCCCTGACGCTTCAATTCGTCGACGACGAACTTGTAATCCGCCGGACGTCCGCAGTTCGGACAAAACAGACTGCCGTGCGCGTCGCGCACGGGATCGGACCCTTCCCACCCGCAGAACCGGCAGAGGGCGTCGTTGACAGCCAAGGCGCACCTCAGAAGAAATCTTCGAGCGTGAGTTTCTTCTCCGCCCGGCGGTGTCCTTCCGAAGCAGGCGCGTGCTCCGGAAAATCACCACTGTCCAGGGATTTCTGCTGCGCGGGCTGCGTCCCGGTGAACAGCGCCTTTTCGTCCCAGCCGTAGACCTCCGTGATATATGCGAGGGTCTGCGCGACCCGCCGCGCGTAGTATTCCCAGTCCGGGCGTTTGTCGAAGGGCCGGCCGGACACGTAGGGCTCCACTTCCATCGGGCTCTTCTTCGAGTCCGTCACGATCCACGAGACCTTCATCCCGGGCATGAACTCCTCCCCCATCTCCTCGAGCTTCCGGGCGGCGATCACGTTGCTCATCGAGTTCGGATTCACGTAGCGGTTCTCCTCTTTCACGGTGCGGGAGATCACGAGCATCTCGATCGGGTCCTTGTCCGGATCCTCGAGCGGCGGGCTCCCGGATCGGACCTCCGCGACGATCTGCTTCGCGAGCGCGATCGATCCCTCCTGGTCGCGGTCCAGGATCCGATCGAAGACCCGGCTCTGGGCGTCACTCTGGAGGTCGAAGGCGTCCGTCCGCCGAATCTCGTACCCGCGCACGACCATCTGGCTCCGGAGCTCCTCCGGCCACGCGACCTTGCCGGCGTACCGCTTCTTCCGCCCGTGGCTGAAGAGGGTTTCGTAGATCTTGTCGACCTCCATCGAGATTCGGCCCCGGGAAAACCGCTCCGCCGTCTTCTTGGCGAAGTCGAGCGACGCGTCGAGGCCGGGCGACGGGGACTGAAAGAAGACGGAGTCTGTGTCCGCGTACACGACCTTCACGCCTTCGGCCTCGAGCTCCCCGATGATCCCTTTGATGCGATCCCGGGCGAAGGCGGTGATCGAGGCGCCCACCTTCGGGTCATTGAACCGGTAGAAGGACGATGCGAGGACTCCGTAGAACGCGTTCATGAGGACCTTGATCGCGGCCTGCAGGCCCTCGTAGAACTCCTTCATCTGGGGGTCCGTCGCGGCCTTCTGCTTCGTCCGGACCTCCTGGCGGTCCTTCATCAGGTTCGTAAGGATGACCGGGAGGAGCCCCTTCTTCACCTCTGCCGGGAGGAACTTGGCCCCGGTCGGGCTCACGATCGTGCCGTTCGGCGAGACCGTCGTGAAGCAGATGTTGTTCTCGATGATCAAGGACGGGTACATCGCGCGGAAGTCGAGGGAGATGACCCACTCGTACAGCCCGGGCTGCAAGCTGTGCACGTAGCCGCCCTCGATCTGTTCGACGCGGCCTCCGCGCATCTTCATCATCGGCACCGCGACCTTCGCGCGGTCCGCGGCCCGGATCAGGATGGAGTCGATCAGGTTCGACGTGCGGCCATGGAGCACGTCCTCGAGCGGAAGTTTGCTCACCGCCGCGAGGTCGAGGGTCTTCTCGATGCGGCGCACCCGCTCCAGGATCCGTAGGGAGAGTTCGGCGTCCTGGATGCAGTAGCGGATCACCTTGTCCCGGTCCGCCTCCCACTCCTCGTCGATTCGGCGGCGCTGCAGCTCATGCTTGCCCTCCCCGAGCAGGTGCTTCGCCACGTAGTCGAGGGTCTCCTGCTTCGGACGCATCTCCGCCCGCACGGCCCACCACACGTCGGTCAGGATTCGCCCGTCGAGCCGCCAGAACCGCTCGCCGAGGTGGAAGAACGTGGAGTGGTCCCGCGCGAGGGAGAGCCGCTGCATGCCGTGCTTCGCGGCCCGTTCGATTAGGACCGGCAGGTCGTATCCGTCGATGTTGTATCCGGAGATAACGTCCGGATCCAACTCATCGATGAGCTTCACGAACCGCTCGATGATCTCCTTCTCGTTGCCCGTGAGGATGCGGGTCTTGATTTCGCCCGCCTCTCGGTACGCGACCCCGATGCAGAAGATGTGGCCGTCCCGAATCGAATTTTCGATGTCAAAGCTGAGGATCCGGAGGGCGGGACGGAACGGGTCGCACGGCTCGAACCGTTCGGCCACGAGGAACAGGTCTGTCCAGTAGTGTCCCTTCGGATCCTGGGTCGTCCCCACGACTCGGACGGCCGCCCCGAGATCCATATCATAGATGAACCGATGTTGGAACGGGATGTCCGCTTCCAGAGGAGTCGATCCGAACTTGCGTGCCTTTTCTCGGTATTCCGGCGTCTTCCAGGGCTGTCGGAGGACCACGCGGGCGCAGGGCGTAGGCCGGCCTTCCACTTCCAGGGTCACGTCCTCGAAGGCGACCACTTGCTTGTCGCGGGCGAACGCACCCCGCAAAGCCTGGGGTGGCGCGATAACGAAGAAGTAGGGCTTGAACCCGGAGTACTCGATCGCGATACTCTTCCCTTCGCGGGTGCGGCCGAACAGCTGGATGACCGGCACCTGGGGATCCTCAGGGCCGTCCACGGGCTCGCGACGGTACGAAGCCGTGATGATCCGAACGTCGAACGACTCGCTCATGCCTTCGCCACAATCTTGATGACGTCCCCATCCTCAACCGGGTGGTCGCGACCGACGACCATCTTCGTCCGCGCGTTGATGGCGCGGATGAAGTGGTTCCCCAAATCCGTGTGCACCTTAAAGGCTACGTCCGCCGCGGTGGAACCGCGAGGCACGAGGAACGCGTCCGGGAGGACGTTTCCACTCTTGTCGGACCAATGATGCTCATCCTCCACAGGGAACACGACGATCAAGTTCAGGAGCTTGAACACTGCCTCCTCCAAGCATTGCTGCACGCCCGTCGACCCTCGTTTCTGCAGGAACACTGCGATCGTATCGAGGGCTTTCGACTGGCTGGCCGTCAACTTCCCTGGTTCGAGGATCTTGAACGAAGGCCCGCCGGGCTCGTATGCGATGAGGGATGCCGTCGCCGCGCGGCGGAGGGCGAGCTCGTACTCGGCGGACGTCGGAATCGTGTGATATCCTTCGAGGTTGACCAGTTTGTCCAGGGTATCCGAGGGCGCCAGATCCGCTTTGTTTGCGGCGAGGATCATCGGCTTGCCGCGCTGCCGCAACGACCTCGCGAGTCGTAGCAGATCCTCCGAGGTCCAGTGCGCCATCTTCGGATCGAGCGGTGCTTCCCGCAGCGCCAAGTGAATCTGCATCTCCGTGAATCCGAGGCCTGTCAGCCTTCCCAGAAGGACCTTTTCGGGAGGCGTTTCCTCGAGGTCGGCCCGGCGGGCTTCCTTGTCCCAGTTCCGCGAGAGGATCCCCGCAATCCAGTGCGCGAGTTCGTCCTCGAGGAAGTGAACGTCCTCAATGGGATCGTGACTCCCCGCGGCAACCGGGTTCCCTTCGAAATCGGTTATTCCGGCTGCATCGAGCACATGTACGAGGACACTGGCCTGCCGCAAGTCATCGAGGAACTGGTTCCCGAGGCCACGGCCTTGGTGGGCGTTCGGCACAAGCCCCGCGACGTCGAGCATCTCCACCGGGATCAGCCGCGTACCGCCCTGGCAGGGGGCATTGTTTGGCTTGCACGGCCGGCCGAGTTCGAGGTGCGGACACTTCTTCCGGACGTAGGCAACCCCGTGATTCGCCTGGACCGTGGTGAAGGGATAGTTCGCGATGTGGACCGGGGCGAGCGTTGCCGCAGCGAAGAAAGTGGACTTCCCCACGTTCGGCTTCCCGACGACCCCCAACTCCATAGGTCAGGAACGAAGAACGTGGTGCTTCCACAAGTACCTTTAGCGGTCGGCCAACATCGTAGTCGTGGTGTCAGTCCGATTTCCGTCTCCGGCGATAGGAGATCACAAGAATGACGATCACGACTCCCGCCGAAGGAAGGGCTAACTCACCGAATTCTGGGATGGGGACTGTCACGGAACTGTCAGCAGAGCCTACACCGCCCTCAATGAATAGAGTGATGTTACTTCCGCTGAGGAAATCCACCCGGAGACGGATCCGCTGGTCAACCGAGACGTTGACACCAGTGTTCTTCGAGCACTGGAAAGACTGATTGTCGCCTCCACTTGTCAACGAATCAACCGAACAGATGGGATTCGGCGACAGTCCATTAGTATCCGTAATCGCAAACGCAATTCGTAGGGTTGTGCTGCCACCCGAGGAGAGGTCGAACGAGGCCATCCAATTGCCGGCTGGGACGGTTTCCGCGGAGGTTGCCGGGTCGGTAAAGAAGCAAGCAAAGGAACCGGTCGTAAACGGGATACCGATTCCACCACCACTCCCTTTCGTTGTACTCAGCGTCTTCGCACCCAAACAGTCTTCGGGATTGATTATCGAGTCCACATTGCGCAAGTAGAAAGTGGTTCCGGAGAAACCGTTCGTGTGTGGTGGCGGCAACACATTCCTTGGACCGGTGTCAAATGAGAGCGGAGAGACGAAGCCCGGAGCCGCGATGGGAATCGTCGTGTCCCCTGCCGAGGACCAGTCGGTTGACTCAATCACGATCCTCGTGCCGTTGAGGGCCGGCAAAGGCACCGACCCTTCGATGTCCGCCTGATCTTTCTCGGCCGCGACGCTAATCCCTGACTGTCGAATCCAGCGATTCGACCAGCTGTAGACCGACTTTGACGTAATCTGACCCCCCTCGCCACGAACTTCCACCAGGTAATCGGCGGAGATTCCTCCGATGGCAAATCCTTGAGGGTTCGAAATATTGGTGTCCAGGAACACGAGCAAGACGTCCTCTCCCGTCCGCCTAGGCAGGATCGCGGTGCCCCCTCCCGAACTCCCATTCCCGGCGGTGACAGGGGTCTTGAACAGCCGCTCGGGAATCTCCCCACCGAGGAGAATTCCGGCCACATGCACATGGAAGAAAGCCATGCCGTTTGACGTGGCGGCCCCAGACCGGACGATGTCAAGGTCCGGATTAATGACCGTCTTCGGATCGGTATCCGGCACATCGCGCGACAACCAGTCGGCAAACAGGCCGTCAATCTGGACCCGGGGGGGCGGCGAAGAGACGTAGGCCCGAGCCATCGTCCCCTGGACGAACACTGGGACCGAACCATTCGCGCCTATCAGGGAAACCTCGACAACATCACCGGGGAAAAACCCCGGGGCCGACACGGACACCGTGGTCGTGTCTTCCGGTCGGCCCTGGGTCAGGTTTATGGATTCCGCTGAGAGGGATCGGATCAAGCCAGGGGTCGCATTGAACTGGAAGTTGGACACCTGCCATGTGACAGATGGCGGGATGGCGATGGCCCGTGCGCGAATTTGGAACAGGGAGGTCATACCACCCCCGATGACAGTCGTCAGGGGAAGAGTCTCCACGAGAACGCCCCCGTCCGCTGATGAGAGTGGGACCAGGCTTCGGCTCGAAGCACCGCGGAAATCGTCCGCGTATACCGCGACGCGGAATGACGAACGATCGAAGCGGTCTATGTCATAGGTCGACGCTTTGATTTCCAGTCCACCGGCAGAAGCCGCCGCTTGGACCGAAGCACCCGCCTGCCGCCGACTCCAGTTCACCTCGGAGTCGACGGGGAAGGAATACATCCTCGCGCCTGCCACCGTGTGATTCCCACCGAACACCTCGATCACGGCCTCGGCGCCGATTCCGCCGAACGCAAAGCCTGTCGACGGGTTCCCGTCCGCGTCGATCAGGAAATCGACCCCATCGTACCCCGTGGCGTCGCCCAGCATTCCTCCGGTCGTCGACGCGAAGAGGTACAACGAGTCGTGGTCGAGCAAACTCGCATAGCGTGAGATCGAGACGTTCGAATCCGATGCGGTCGTCGCTGCGTCGAACATGGGCACAGAGGACCAATCCGCGAAGGAGCCGTCGATCACGATGGGAGCCGAAGGCCCAGAAGGTGGGACGAACAGGAACCCGGCAATCAGGACGGCAACAAGGATCGCCGAAGCGATTGTGAAGTATCGAACGCGGCGCGACGGATAGGGAAGTCGAAGGCCCCGGAAGGTGGGGCGACCCACCGACGCGCCGGTGATAATACCGTTCACTCGTCCCGGGCCGGTGACGAGGCCGTTCACCCGGCCCCTGCCCGTGACGAGGCCGTTGACGCGACCGGCTGGGGCGGTGAGACCGTTCACGCGTCCCATCCCGTTTACGAGTCCGTTGGTCCGTCCGACTCCGTTCACCAATCCGTTCGTCCGGCCCATTCCATTCACAAGCCCGTTCACGCGGCCCTTTCCGTTCACGATGCCGTTGACCTTCCCGGACCCGCGAGGACTGTGCTTGGGGCGGAGTCCACTCACGAGGCCGCGACTGCCTCGGACCCACTGGGACAGGAAACCGATGGATTCAGAGAGGGGCGAGGGGACCGGAGGGAGTTTTTCCTCACCGGTCGCCTCCGCCTCCCCTTTCTCCGGCGGATGCACGACCTGCATGTCGGGGGCCATCGACTCCTCGAGTTCGAGGATCAACC
>Ga0209157_1000265_pt1 | contig 46333 bp, 49 predicted proteins | sample GraSoiAngelo_135_FD_185892 | JGI IMG/M metagenome (GOLD analysis project Ga0209157, IMG submission 185892) | Grasslands soil microbial communities from the Angelo Coastal Reserve, California, USA - 14_0929_05_40cm (SPAdes) (version 2) | ecosystem: Environmental > Terrestrial > Soil > Grasslands ...
TGCGATAAGCGATGAGCACCGCAGCGAACTACAGATCAGAGCAGATCAGAGCAGAGCAGAGCAGAGCAGAATAGTAGCCGTACCGCGAACACTTGAGGAAAATATGGGGAGGTCCATACAGGAAAAATCGGCTTAGGTTTTTGCGGGAGGACGGAGAGCTATGAAAGAATGGATAGCTACGAACTACGCCGTGGTTTATTGCCCCTCCATAGACAAACTCGTTAAGGAAGTGCAGAAATTAATTGCGGACGGCTGGAAACCCCAAGGGGGAGTCGCGACGAGCGACACCGGCCTTTACCAGGCGATGGTTCGTTTGACGGAAACACAGTTTCGGAGTTCCTCGCCTTTAAAGCGGCCAGAAACTGCCGAACTGGAGGCTCCGCCGCAATAGAATTGAGACCCGTAAATACAGGGATTTTCATCGGCGGCTATCGATTCAGCGACTTCATGCGAATGGCGCCGCTCGACCTGCTGGTGCTGGCGCTGACGGTCGCCCTCGCGCCCGTCGCCTTCCCGTTCTGACGTAATGTTCATTTGGATTTCGTATTGTTATGATTGTTGCGCGGGGCTGGCGACACTGAGTGCCGCAACCGCCAATTGATGATCGAACGGAACCCCAAAGAGTAGGTGCGAATTGATTGAGACTCGACAGGTTATCTGCGTTATTCTCTTTCGACGGCAAATTCCATGGAACGTGAAATGAGCAAAAAAGAACTCGGCGGCACCATCGACAGCTGGTGCGGCAAATGCAAAATGATCCTCGCACACACGATCGAAGCCATGGTCGGCGACAAGCCCGCGCGCGTCCATTGCAACACGTGCAATGCAGTTCACACATACAGACCCAACGAACCGGGTAAAGCCGCTGCGTCGGGCAAGGCGCGCCCGAACCGCTACAAGACGCTGATCAAGGGCAGCGACATGGCGGCGGCGAAGATCTACTCACCGAAGGAAAAGTACGAGCCTGGCGACGTCCTGCAGCATCCAAACTTCGGTGTTGGAGTCGCGACAGCCATCAAGGACGGGACGAAAGTGGAAGTGCTTTTTGAGGGTGGATCAAAATTGTTAATCCACAGCTCGTAGTATCCCAAAAACTCGTTCGGGTCGTTACAAGCGTCGCAATTGAGGTGATAGGCTGCCCCGGGATGGGAGCGTCGGAACACCCTTCGTTTTCTCATTCCGTCGCCGGCTGGCTGAATCCGCGTCAACAGCGTTCAAGACTATTAGATTTCGTAGTCAAAATGCGCGACTTGCTTGCCGCTGTGAATCGTGACGAGGGCATTATGAACGCCTAATGACCAGAGAAGCGATCGAATGTAGTTTGTGATTTTCGGACCGTCGAGATCGCGTGTGAAGGAAGCATGTACATAGTGCATCTCTCCCGTCTTGGTGATCAGCATCGTGCCGATGTTTTCCTTGCCTTGGAAGAAATGCCACCCGTCGGTTGTCTCTGTACGGATGAAACGCGACAGGGCGAGGGTGTAGTCCGAATTTGCGAACATCAGGAAATATTCCTCGGGGCGGCTCATCACTTCAATTTCCAGGAATCATCGTAGTCGGCCATTATCTTGTTAGCATAAGACACTGGGCCGTATTTTTTCTTAAAGGCGGTCTACTCTCGACTCGATGCGCGGGTCCGGAACCAACCACAATATGGTGACGAGGACGTAGAAACCTGCTGCAAGCCTCGGATGGCCGAACAATGCGGTCGCAATCCCTACCGCGTACACCGCCACCGACATTCTTCCTTTCACATCCCTACCTACTGCCGCAGCGAGTTTTGAACGCGGCCCTTGAGAGCGAATAATGCAGTGTTGAAGGATCGTGTACGCCAGGGCGGCCATAATGAAAACGAAGCCATAGATTGCCGTCGGAAATGGTGCGAGCTGAGTTTGACCGACCCATGTGGTGACGAACGGCACGAGGGATAGCCAGAACAGCAAATGCAAGTTCGCCCAGAGTATGTTTCCGTTGACACGCTCACTTGTATGGAGCATGTGGTGATGGTTGTTCCAATAAATCCCCAAGAAAATGAAACTCAACAAATACAAAAGCAGTGCCGGAATTGTGGACTGGAGGGCGCGCCAGTCGCTTCCCTGCGGCGTTTTCAGTTCCAGCACCATGATCGTGATTAGAATTGCGATGACCCCATCACTGAATGCTTCCAACCGTCCTTTACCCATCCGGATATACTAGGTCATGCCTGCCAGGGCTTGCGATCCTCTTATTGCGATTGAATCCCCACCGGCCCCGATAGTAACGATAATCGCGGAAATAAATGCTGTTGTAAGTCGCCGTATTGGAGCCGTGCGGCATCCCCATCGACCAGATCATCAACGAATTCCGGCATTGGTGTCATGTGGCGTTTCCCCCGCTTGGACAAACCGCGCGAAACGAATTGCTCTCCATCGCGAACGCGGTAACAGGGTATGAACAGGGTTTGAGGGATATATAGAAAAACCCATTCGAAACGACGAATGCGCTGTAGGCGGTCTATGAGAGTGTGAATCAATTGAACTCGCGCAGACTACTTTTTCAGCAGCGACAGGATGTTTTTCAGTGGTCGGCTACTTTCGGTCTTCCTGGGGTTCGCGACGAATTTTCTTCCGGCTGCGTTTCCGAGCTAACGCTTGTTTGATGCGTTTCTTTTCTCCCGGCTTCAAATAGAAGGAGTGTTTTTTAACCTCCTTGATAATGTCTTCCTGCATCACTTTACGCTTAAAGCGACGCAACGCATTTTCAATGGATTCACCTTCGTGAAGCCTGATCTCCGCCATTCCATTCCTCCGAATTTCCGATCCATTATCAAGATGATTTTGAGTGGAAGTCAAACTTCCTCAAAGGTATCCTTGATTTCCTATGATGAAGAAGACGGTCCATCTACTTACGTTCGCCTTTTGTTTCTGTTCGATGATTGCCTGCGCACAAACTCCGGGTCCCGATGCTTCCGCGCCGCCGAAGCTCGACACCGATGACCAAAAGACCTTGTATGCGCTGGGTCTCCTGCTAGGAAGGAATATCAAGCCGTTTGCCCTGAAACCGGACGAACTCGCGATCGTCAAAGCGGGTCTCACCGACGCCGTTACGGACACGAAGCCGCAGATTGAGATCGAGACGTATGGGCCGAAGGTGAACGAATTGGCACAGAAGAGGGCGGCCGCCGGTGCGGATGACGCAAAGAAGAAGGGACAGGAGTTCGTGGAGAAGGTCTCGAAGGAAAAAGACGCAACCAAAACTCCATCTGGAATCGTGATCCGGACGATCACGGCGGGGACCGGAGGAAGTCCTACGGCGGCCGACGTGGTAAAGGTTCACTACGAGGGCAAGCTCATCGACAGCACAGTTTTCGACAGTTCGATCAAACGCGGCGAGCCTGCCGAGTTCGCGCTGAATGGTGTCGTGCCGTGTTGGACCGAGGCACTGCAGAAGATGAAGAAAGGAGAAAAGGCGCAGGTTGTGTGCCCATCCTCGATGGCGTATGGCGACCGTGGTTCTCCACCGGTTATACCCCCAGGTGCCACGCTCAGCTTCGAGGTGGAGCTGCTCGATTTCCACAAACCATAAGTTTAACGCTGGAAGTCGCTTTTACGTTTTCGCGCGTGGCCAATAGGCGTAGACTCTATGGATCCTTTCAGTTTCATTTAGATACGGCGTGATAGCGCCCTAATTGATTCTGGATCGATAATCCGGGGGGGAATCACCTTCTGTATGCCGTGGCATCCTGAACCATCCTGCCCGACATACAGGCCTTCCCACGAGTAAAAGGCGGTTCAACTTGAACATTCTCCTTTACAGTCCCGACAACGGTGTTACCCGTAATTTCATGCCGCACCTCTGGATGTTTCTGCTGAAGAGCCTCACACCTCCAGGGCACGAAGTGTTTCTCATTGACGGTAATGCTCAGCCGATGACCGAAGATGAAATGTCGCGGTTTGTACGCGACCATGACATTCGGCTTGTTGGAATCAGCGCAATGACGCGGATGGCTGCGCGAGCATATAAGATGGCCGACGCCATCCGGGCCGCCGGCGCGAAGGTCGTGTTCGGCGGACCACACGTTACTGAGGTTCCGGAGGAGCCGCTTGGCCGCGCTGAAGAGCCGCGGCATGCGGATGCCATCGCCCTGGGCGAAGCGGATTATACATGGCCGCAGATCGTCAACGACGCAGCAACCGGAAGCCTGAAGGAGATATACCGCCCCGTCGGAAACGGGCAGGAGATGAAACCAACGCTGGCTGATTACCCACAGATCCCATGGGACACCATTCAGCTCGAACAGTTCAATCTTGTCGGAAAGTTACCGCGTCTGGTGCGGTGGTTGTTGAAGCGTAAGACGAAGTCGTGGGAAAGTCTCTACGTGCTTCCGGTCGAGTCAGGGAGAGGTTGTCCTTATGGCTGCGAATTCTGCACAGTCACCGGATTCTTTGGCGACGTTATCCGCTTCCGGTCCAACCAAAGCGTCATCGGTGAATTGCGTCGTTTGAAGCGGAGGGTGCAATCTGAACGAGGCAATTTCGGCGTTTTCTTCGTTGATGATAATTTTGCCATTAATCCGAAGCGGACGAAGTCTCTATTGCGCGAGATGATTTTAGAGGATGCGGTTGTGCCCTGGATCGCTCAAATCAGCGTGAACCTTCTTAAGGACGAGGAGCTTCTGGATTTGATGGCAGCGAGCGGCGCGAGATGCATCTTTATTGGACTGGAGTCGGTGGACGCCGACAATCTCCGTCGCGTACAAAAGAGCTTCAATAAACCCTCCGCTTACAGGGCTGCACTGGACGGTCTGGCACGGCGAGGCATCTATGCGATCACGTCCTTCATATTCGGGATGGATGGCGATACGCCCGGAGTGGCGAAACGCACGGCTGAAGTGATGAATACCTGGCCACCGGGTTTCCCGGTGTTCAGCTTGATGACTCCGTTTCCGTCTACTCCGCTCTACCAGCGCCTTTTACAAGCCGGACGATTGGAAAGACCAAAGCACTGGCTGGATTCTTCCCTCTTTACGATGTCGTTTACGCCGGAAAACATCACTCAGGCGCAAGCCGAAGCCGAAGTACGTCAAGCCTGGACTCGATCCTACAGCCCCAGGGCAACCATCGCAGCCCTGCGGCGAATATCCGATCGTCCGCTGTCTGAACGGGCTGTGGTGTTCTTTACCCGCCTCGCCTTCCGGGGCATCTATTTTCCGCAGATGACGCTGCGCCATTGGTCGATTCTTTTGTGGAAGAACCGGCGGCCATTGCTGTCGCTCTGCTGTGAAGCACTTTTCGCTCTTCGAATGCGGCGCGACGTCGCTGTTGCTTCCAACGAGGAAACTGCATGAGGGAAGCAGGTGGACTATTCGCTACATTGGATATCGCAGCTTGCCCGCTGCTGGTTGAGGATTTGACCTGTATGGTTTCGCTTTTGGATAATGAAGTTACACAAGGAGCAACATGGGAAACAAACTTTACGTTGGAAATCTGCCCTTTTCAGCTACTGATGACAGCCTGAGAGAAATGTTTGCGCAAGCCGGCCAGGTTGAATCGGCGAGGATCATCACGGATCGCGATACAGGACGCAGTAAGGGTTTTGGTTTTGTGGAAATGTCAACGGAGCAGGAAGCCGCCGCCGCCATTAAGAAATTTAATGGCGCGGACTTGGATGGCCGTTCGCTGACCGTGAACGAGGCTCGCCCAATGGCTCCGCGCGACAGCGGCGGCGGCGGCGGTCGCGGCGGCCATCGCGGTGGAGGGCGACAACGATGGTAGAAGGCAACCGGTAATCATGCATCTATCAGGCCATCCGCGCTCGCTGGCCAAACGGTGGTATCTCGGAGTAGTTTGCCGACGATGCAAAGCTCGCATTCTCTTTGCTCGCGATTTCACTGATGGGCAGAGCAAAATGATTCCCGCCGCCAAGCTTGTATTAACGTGCGGGCAACCGGATTGCGGCCACCGGGCAGACTATTCAAACGCAAAGATCGCCAGGTTCCAAAAAATGTAAATCTACAGACTCGGGAATCCGGAGCCGCGGCCTGCCTATCTCTTCCAAAATCGTCTGGTCGCATCCAGAACGAGCGCAACGCCGCCAACCAGAAGAACGCCCGCGAACAGCACGACGGCCGGTGCCGATAACCCCTTCATTCGATTCCTATCGGCATGGGGGACTGAAACTTTACTGAAGGCGCACCAGCGATGATGCCGGTCGCCCTCGTCGAACCACGGGCGACGCCGTGGTATGATGTCGCCCAATAAGCCAGGACTTCTCTACAATGGGGGGCTAATCGATGAACTTCCGAAGCCTGACCTTCGGTCCATTGGCCATTCTGTTGATGACATCAGAAGCGCCTGCAGCAACGTCATGCGAAAGCTTGAAATCTCTGCCCCTGGACACCACGACGATTACGTCGGCGCAGTCGGTTGCGGCCGGCGAGTTTTCGCTACCCGCCGAGGGCCAGGTGACAGCGCAGCAGAATGCGATCTACAAACAGCTTCCAGCATTCTGTAGAGTTGCCGCCACGCTGAAACCATCAAGCGATTCGGATATCAAGATTGAAGTGTGGATGCCGCTTGCAAACTGGAATGGAAAATTCCAGGCCGTGGGTAATGGTGGTTGGGCTGGTTCCATTACCTACTCTGCAGGCGTGGGGGGTATCGAGCGGGGAATGGCTCAGGCGCTGATGCGCGGTTATGCCACTGCGAGCACGGATACGGGTCACACGGGTAACACAGCGGCCCCTATGCTTGGCCATCTTGAAAAATTAGTCGATTATGCGTACCGGGCCGTCCATGAGATGACCGTAGCCTCCAAAGCTGTCCTTGCTGCATTTTACGGACAACCTGCCCGTCTTTCTTACTTCAATGGCTGCTCGACAGGCGGCCGGCAGGCTTTGATTGAAGCGCAACAGTATCCAAGCGATTTCGATGGCATCGTTGCCGGCGCTGCTGCAAACCCTAAGACGCATCTTGATGCCTGGCGGATCTGGATGGCCCAGGCGATGTTCAAAGACGAGGCAAGCTACATCCCATCGAGTAAATATCCGGTGATCCATCAGGCCGTTGTGGCGAAGTGTGATGCCCTCGACGGAGTCAAAGACGGCCTTATCGAGGACCCAACCCAGTGCCACTTCGATCCGAAGATCCTTCAATGCAAAGACACGGATAGAGCGGCGTGTCTCACGGCGGCACAGGCAACAGCCGCCAGGGTCATCATGAGTCCTGTAAAAGATCGAAATACCGGAGCAGAAATCTTTCCCGGGTTCGCAGCCGGAAATGAGCTCGGGTGGGGGCTCCTGCTCGGGGGACCCGATCCGTATTACAACGCGCTCGATGATTTCAAGTACGTCGTGTTCGGCAATCCGAATTGGGATTGGCGGACGTTCAATTTGGAAGGCGACCTCGCCACGGCCGACAAGGTCACGCAGGGCAAGTTGACCGCTGTTGACCCAAATCTCTCATCATTCGCACAGCACGGCGGCAAGCTTCTGATGTATCACGGCTGGAGTGATCAGGATGTCGCTCCGCAGGCGAGCGTGAACTATTACAAGAGTGCTTCAGGCGCGACGAAAGCCATCCCCTCAGACTGGCTCCGTTTATTCATGGCGCCGGGCATGAATCATTGCGGTGGCGGCGAGGGGCCGAACAGTTTCGACGCAGTGACTGCCGTTGAGCAATGGGTGGAACGCGGGAAAGCCCCAGATCAACTCATCGCAAGCCATCGCGGGGCAGATGGAAAAGTGGATCGCACGCGGCCGTTGTGCCCATACCCGCAGATAGCGAAATACAAGGGCAGCGGCAGTAGTGATGACGCGGCAAATTTCGTTTGCAGCGCGCCGTAGACAAGAACTGCACGCCCGATCCGGTACTCGTGTGAAGCCACGTAGTACCGGACGCATTTTATGGGGTATCGGTCGCCGCACCATGGTCGGCAGTCGGATCATCGCAGCTATGCGGGACGGGCAAAGCCTTCGTACATATACGTCATCGGCTTTAAACCCTTCATGTAACCCGTTTCGATCCGGTCGATGCGGAAACCGGCGTCCTGAACAAGTTGGCTTATCGCTCGGTTGAGATGGCAACCGCCGCTGATGCGCTTCCAAGTTGGTGTGAGACGATCTTGCCAGCGACGCACGGCTGGATCGGATGAAAGGCCATGTTCCACGAATAGAAATCGGCCATCGGGTTTGAGGACACGACACATTTCGGCCAGTGCCGATGTGACGTTCGAAATTGTGCAGAGCGTCCAAGTGGTGACCACGGTATCAAGGCTGCCGGATCTCAAAGGTATGGCTTCGGCGGAAGCCTGTAACAATTCAACCGGAAATGGGAATGCTCGGCTACGGATCGTCTCGCGCGCCATAGACAGGAGCTTCGGTGACGGATCGAGGCCGATGACGTGATCGGCTCTTTCACCGTAATAACGGAAATTGTGCCCAGAGCCTACACCAATTTCTAGGATGCGACCTTCGGCGGCCGAGACCAATCGCTGCCGATACGTTGCAAGGTTTCCTTGCCGCATCGACCAGTGGATAAGATAGGGAAGGACTCGATCTTGATAGAGACTCACGTCTCATTATCCCTCGCGTTGCTGCGAAAACTGACTCCCATTAAATTGGCCCCAAGGACTAATATTGTCGTTATGGGCAAATTTACCAACCCCAAGCGGCCGCTCAGAAGTTTACTCGGGCGTCTACTCCGATTCTTGCGCCGCAATCCGCCACCGTCTCCTCGCGATCCGTTCGCGTGGAAATCCGCGCCGCTTAAACCCAGGCCACGGCGGCCTGCTGGCAGCGTAGCCGTGGCCGAACCGGATGATGATTAGCGTTGGGAGGAGCAACATGAGCCCCAGATTCAATTTTCCCGGTACGCCCGCCGCGCCGATCACGCCGATGGTCTATGTGAAAGACAAGACGGTGTGGCAATACAAAGCCCTCACCCGCAATCTGTCGAAAGAGGAAGCGCCGAACGAGGAGGAGTTGAATAAGCTGGGCAAGGAGGGCTGGGAGCTTGCCGGAATCGTCACCGATCATCCCATCGTACGTTTCTATTTCAAGCGCCTTAAAGATTGAGGCAGATGGATGGTCGAAATATCCATGACGGACGATCACCTTCATCTCGAAGTTAAAGGCTTCGACAAGCTGTGGGCTTTCAAGAGCCAACTCGACATCCCGCTTCGCCATATCCGCAGCGTCCGATACGATCCCGATGCGGCGTCAGGCTGGTGGCACGGCATTAAGCTCCTGGGCACCAACCTCCCGGCGCATTGACCGCCGGAACTTTTTATCAGCGTGGGCAGCGCGTCTTTTGGGATGTCCACGACCCCACGAGGTCCATCATCATTGAGCTTCGCGATGAGCGGTATGGCGAGTTGATTGTTGAAGTGAATGATCCGCTATTTGCTGTCCAACAAATTACGGCGAGGCTTGGGTCGTAGCATTCGTTAAATCTATCTCGGCGGACAGCGGACATTTTTTTGGCCCGGCAATGACATTTTTCGTCCGAAGGTAATCCGATTCCCGCAATAAACCCGTGAAAATGCTTTCTTGCGCGGATTGGACATATTTATGCTGAGGACAACCAGGCACGTGATTCAGGAGGAGTTGTGCCGCAGAATGGCGAAGTGAACCAAGAGTTCGGAGTGTATAAGAGCCAATGCTGTAGCGCAGAGATTGTCATCGGCCACGGTGCGACCTTTCCTGACTGCCCCAACCACCGTAAGCTGGCAGCACTGTGGAATCCTGTCGAAGAGGACAAGACGATCCGATTGATCGACACGAACGGATCAGAGTCAGAACCAGCCGCATAGCCCACCCCTTGAGATACCTGGCACAAAGATTCCTCGCAAGGATGACTGTTCGAAAGCGTGTCTGCGTACTGGCCGGAGTTCGCGCAGCAGGGGAAGGAAAGAATAACGGTGCGCCAGGTCCGGCCTTGGACTGCCGCCGAGGTTCCAGGCTGCCCTCGAGGTCCGGGGTCGCACATCCGGCCGCAGACGCTCGAACCCCGTGGTGGTCGCCACCGTGGAGGGCAAGCGTTACCTCGTATCCATGCTGGGGCCGGACTCCGATTGGTGAAGAACGTCGAAGCTGCGCGTGGCGAAGCCGTTATCCGCCAAGGACGCCGGCGCCTCGTTCACCTCGTCGCCGTACCGCCCGAAAAGCGGGCACCTATCCTTCGAGAGTACGTGCGAATCGCGTCGAGCGGCCGGCAGCATTTCCCGCTCCCCATCGGCGCGCCGCTTTCGGACTTCCAAGCGATCGCCGGACGCTATCCGTGTATCGGATCGAACCCGCATGAAGCGAATCGCCACATAGGCAACCCCAGGGAACCGAGCCAGCCAAAACACGCGCACCCCGACCGAGCAAGAGTCTGATCGTTGGATTGGGTCCGAAGATTTCATACCCGGATTGTGACAGCAAAAACGTAGAATCAATCGAACTGCCGCGGCTATGAAAGGATTCGACACTACTCCATTAGAAACCGAACGGCTCATCCTGAGACTGTGGGAAGCGGACGATTTCGAGGCGTATGCCGGTATGTGCGCCGAACCGGAAGTGATGCGCTTCATCGCCGTTGACGGAAAACCAATGTCGCGCTTCGATGCGTGGCGTTCCTTCTCCAGTCTGATCGGCCACTGGTATCTGCGGGGATTTGGCATGTTCGCCGTGGTCGAGCGGAGTAGCGGCGACTTGGTCGGCCGCATTGGGCCGTGGCAACCGGAGGATTGGCCGGATTTTGAAATCGGCTGGACTTTGCGGCGAAATCACTGGGGCCGGGGCTACGCCACTGAAGCGGTGAAAGCGTGCATCACGTATGCTTTCGAGAAATTAGGGAAGCGGCACCTGATCAGTGTTATTGCTCCTGATAATCTCCGGTCTATTCGTGTGGCGGAGCGAGTCGGCGAAAGGTTGGAAGGCACGGTGACGCTGCCACACGTCGCAGATAAAATGTTCCTGCAATATGGTATGCAGAAGGAAGACTGGCCACACTAACGAAAAGGATTTTTGTAAGGAAAAGTGGCGATAGGTTCCCGAGGATCTGTACTCCGTTAATACTCCATTAACAGGCTCAAAATTTCAAAATATTGCTCTGAGGCGTACGAGGCACTCACACGATCATGAACGGAGAGAATGCGAGCCCGGTCAGTCGAAACGATCAATCGATGAGCACTGAAACTTTCACCACCCATGACAAGGCGCTGCGGATAAACCTCGATCCGAGCAAGTACGGTACTTGTGTCGAGATTGGGGCCGGCCAGGAAGTCGCGCGCTGGTTCTTTCGCGTTGGAGGTGCTTCCGGCACGATTGCCAAGACGATGTCCGCGTATGACATGACGATCAGCGACGCCATCTACGGACCTTGCGATCGCTATGTCAGCCGGCAGCGCCTGCAGTCGATGTTGCAGCGCGAGTTCCTCCTGTTGCAGGAGCGACTGAATGAGAAGCGGGGCGCAACGACACGCTTTTTCGTCTTCGCGAATACGGTGGCAGCCCGGAGTTACACGCGGAAGGACGATGCACATGGCTGGCTGGGCGTCGAGTTCCAGACGGAACCGAACGGCCCCTCATCGCAGATCATCATTCACGCCCGGCTTTTGGATAAGGAAAACCTCCAGGAGCAGGAAGCATTGGGCGTGGTTGGTGTGAATCTTATTTATGGCGCGATCTATCAGTATAAGGATCCTTATGCTCTGATCGATACGCTTCTGGACAACCTGACCACCGATCGTCTTGAAGTGGACATGATCGAGTTTTCCGGTCCCGCCTTTGCCGGTATCGACAACCGGCTTATGTCTCTTCAACTCGTTCAAAAAGGCCTGACCAAGGCCGCGATGTTCCTTTCGAACGGTACGGTGGTGCAGCCCGCCGACGTGCTCTACAAGAAATGCATCATCGTGGAGCGAGGCAGCTTTCGCCCTGTCACGAAAGTCACGATCGACATGCTGGAGTGCGCGACCGCACAGTTCGTTCAGGAGCCCAATGTACAGGGTGAAGACGTGGTAGTGCTGATGGAGATGACGCTCAAAAACCTGATCGACGGTGACGCCATCGATCACAAGGACTTTCTCGATCGGGTCGACATTCTCGGCTCCCTTGGCAAGACCGTATTGATCTCGAACTATGCCGAATTTCACCGGCTCGCCTCATACCTGTTTCTCTACACGAAGAAGATGATCGGTATCGCCATGGGCGTTCCGACTCTAAGAGAAATCTTTGACGAAAAGTATTATGCCGATCTCGACGGTGGAATCCTCGAGAGCTTTGGCAGGTTGTTCAAGAATGATTTGAAGCTGTACGTCTATCCGCTTCGTGAGCCGAAGTCCGGATCGATCATCAGCGCAGCCAACCTGCGAGTCGCACCAAACTTGCGGCATCTCTACGCCTATCTGCTGGAGAACCGCCTCATCGAGTCGATGCGCGGCTTCAACGAGAATTGCCTTCCCATCTTTTCCAGGGACGTGCTGTCCAAAATCCGCTGTGGCGACTCGAGCTGGGAGAATATGGTGCCCCCGCAGGTAGCAGCGATGATCAAAGAACGGAAATTGTTCAACGCGCAATTGTAACTTGCGTAGATTGATTCCGGCGGTTTGCTAATGAGATCCGCGGCAGATTCGCGATTTTTTTGAGGGCAACGCCGCATCGGCGACGCTAGCGAACTGATGGTAATAATCAGTGCAGAACGCGCCTTTGGTGCGGGGAACTTCACATTAATTGTTACGGCTGATCACGGTGGGCACGATCGGGATCACGGCACTAACGACCCCGAGGACATGACAATACCGTGGATCGCGTGGGGGCAACGCGTCAGGCCCGGAAGCCTTGTACATCATGTGAATACGGTGGACACCGCCTCGACAATCCTTTGGCTGTTCGGTGTGCCTGAGCCCAACAACATCGCCGGACATCCTGTGTTCGCAGCTTTCGCTAATGACTTGCCCCACCTGCCCAAATGATGGCGAAATGACAACGATCTCCAGTTACCGCTCACCAATGGAAAGTAACGAGTCGATTACTCCCGCCGGATCACCATGATACTGATGTCGTCAAATCGCGGCCGGCCTGCACGAAAAGCGGAAACGTCGGACAGACAGTTGGCAATCAGCCTTTCCGGGGCAAACGCGCATGATGCCTTGGTTCGATCGATCAACTTCGAAATTCCGTACTCTTCGTTATGCGCGTTAACAGCGTCCGGCACGCCGTCCGTATATAAGATGAGAGTATCACCGCTTTCGAGGGGGGCATTTCCGACAGAGAATTTTTGATTTGGGAACATGCCCAACGGAAGTCCTGTCGCGGAGATCTGCTCGATCTTTCCGCCCCGGCTCAACAACGCGGGTGGGTGCCCCGCATTACAGATCGAAACCGCGCCGTTTTTCGATGCGCGTCCGCAGATCAGAGTCGCGTACTGTCCGGGCAGCGTGCTGTCACCGAATAGCCTGCTCGCGCGCTCGGTGAGTTGATCGACCCCAAGTCCGAGAGGGATAAGGCTCCGGAAAACGGCATGGAGTTTCGCCATGAGCATCGATGCTGCAACGCCTTTCCCGGAGACATCGCCAAGGACGAAATAAATGCTGCCGTCGCCGTTTTGAATTATGTCGATGTAGTCGCCGCTGACCAACCGCGCCGGTTCGTAACCGTATTCGAAATGCCAACCGTCCACACGGAGGTTGTGGCGGGGCAATAAGCCACGCTGAATTTCCGACGCCAGGTTCAGATCATCCTCGAGTGCTTGCCGCTCGTTCGCGTTCAAGTGATCGAGACAAAACCGCTCCAACGGATTCGCAATGAGCCGTTCGGCCTCGACCGTGTCGTGACAGACCTCGCATATACCGTACGTGCCGGACTCGAACCGCTCCAGCGCCGCGTCGACTTCACGCAACAACGCAGTCAGTTGGGGATCGGCGCCGGCGGTTGAAAGCGCAGCCGCAACTCTTTGGCGGCGTTCTACCAGTTGTTCGCGCATGACCAGGTCAAGATCAATACTCAAGGAGACCTCCTTTCAGCTCCAAGGAAGGCGCACTGTTTAAGTTGAGTTGAATCTTCTAAGTTTACCGCGATTAAGGGACAGATCAGGTCCTGACGGCATCGCCGCGGCAGAATGCCATTCAGGTGTGCCATGATTAATGCCTCAGGAAGGGGACAATGACAGTGCGCAAGCTTACTTTTCTGCCTCTCGTTGGTGTACGGTCAGAAACATGAGCCGGCAGATCCTCATCACGGTTCTGATGTTGATCGCATCCGGCAGCTATGTTCGCAGCCAGATTCGAACGCGCGTCGATCTTGTCGTCGTTCCGGTGAGTGTGAAGGACGCAAAGGGGAAGCTGGTAACAGGTCTCACCAAAGACGATTTCATCGTTCGCGAAGATGGGAAAGTTCAAACCATCACCAACTTCGATACCGATCCCCAGCCACTTTCGGTGGCGATTGTCGTCGACGATGGCATGAACGGGAACCTGCTTCGATACCTTTATCCAAAGGTGTTACCTTCAGCTTTTGAAGCGTTGTTGGCCGGATTCGCGCCCGGCGATCGAATGGCCGCCTTCCGATACGATCATGAGGTCGCGAAATTATCGGACTTCACGGACGATCCCGCCGCGATAGGAAAGAGCTTGGCGACACTTGAAAAGTTTGCGGAGACTCGTCCGAACCAAACCGCAGATATGCTTGGGGAAAAAGGTCCGCGAGTGCTGAGATCGGTGATCAATGTTCTCGGATCGACGTTACCGAAGGAACGCCCCACGAAAGGTGTCCTGAACGATGCGATCTATCAAGCGGCCATCGCATTGCAGAGCGAGCCAACCGAACGCCGCAAGATCGTCTTGGTCATTTCGGATGGTCAGGCCGCTGGACCAAACGCCCACACTTTCGACAGCACTACCGAACTGCTGTTGAAAGATCGAATCCAGTTCTACGGAGTGTCCACGAAATTTGCAACGTTTGGATCGTACGGAACACTCACTGCGTACGCACGCGCCGCTGGCGGCGACGTTTATCCCGGCACATCCACGAAATCCATCGAATCCGCTTTCAGCAACATCACCGAGCAGGCGCGGTACGAGTACGTGCTTGGTTATGTTTCGAACAACGAGACGCAATTTGCCGTCTTTCGGAACATCCAAGTGAGGACACGGTCGTCCACTCAAACGGTCCTTCATCGCAAGGGATACGTTCAATATCCGCAGCCGTAGGAGTCAACGAGATGGCGCTGACCATTTGGTTCTTGACTACGCAGCCTGCGGATACTCGATCTTTGTATAGAATTCTCCTCGGCCTTGTCGCGTGAGATCGAGGATATTCCAGATTGGTACCAACTCGTCGATGCCGCGTTCTTTGATGTCGCTCGACAGCCATGGATGACCGGTATATGAGTGACGAATCGTACCGTCATTGTCGCGAGTGAAGACGGATATCGCCGAATCCTGGTTTCTTTCTTTGTCTTCGCTTCCGAGGTCGTATTTGAATGTACTCGAACCGGCGCTTAGAAGACGCAATCGGCCCCACCCTCGCGCGCGAGCATGGCTTCGCAGAGTGGGTAAATCCGCTGCGGCGACGATCGCAAAATCGACGTTTTGCGCGAGGTGATGCGCGATGCCGTTGAAACCATCGATCCAGGCCGTGCACATTGGGCATGGCTTTGTCTGTTTTTTCCCGTACATGAACTGATACAGAACGACAGACCGATTCGATCCGGTGAATAGTTGGCTGAGGCGCACCGTTCGGATCGGTGAATCTCCAGAATCCAGGCTCGAGGCGACCTCCTCAAATACGTAGTCCTGCACCACGGGACCTATGGGAAGCTTTCGCCGCAGCTCCGCGACACGCTCCCGCTGATTCCTCAATTCGATTTCGGCGAGGCGCAACTCTTCCCGCTTGGAAAGATATTCTTCACTTTCGTTCGGCAAATTGGTTTGTCGAAATGTGCCGTTGATCGTCTGCTTTACCATGGCTGCCTCCTTTACATGACTTGCCACACTGGGTGAGCGGCAATCGAAAAAACGTGTCTATTCCAATATCGCAGATATCGATTCCTTCTTGGCGTTTTCTTAAGCACACATCTAGATCAGTAACGCATCCAGCCGGTGGGCGTGGACCATGTTTTTGAGCGAGGACCAGGCAAAGACGGTGAATTGCCCATCTTGAGATGCAACGAGCGCAATGGCGTCTCGCTGGTCATGCGCGAATTGCGCGGCAGACAGATGCCGGGTGCCGCCAAGGTGGACCGGATCGACGATGGTATCAGCCACTCCCTCGATCGGCTCCGTCAGCAAGACGTGCTCAACCCGGTGAAGGCCGTCGCGAGTCAAAATCTTTGCTCCAAAAGCCAGAGGTTCGAAGTGGTCGGAGATCACAGTCGCACCGTCGACTGCAGTTAGTCCGGCGAGGGCATCCACGACGGATTGTAGCGTGATGGGCGAAGCTTCGATATTGAGCTGCTTGTTTTCGAGGAATGTGGCGATGTCTGGAAACGGCGGAATTAGCGAATATGTCATCGGCTGAACAATTGAATTCAGCCACATGTTGGTATTCCTTGGCACGATCAGCAATGACCCGCCACGTCCGTGGGCGCGCATGGCGATCGCAACCCTGACTAGAATATTGTCGGATTCATTCCGCCCGGCGGAAGAATAGAAGGCCAACAACGAACCCAGGGCGGGTGGAGCTTCGGACATCGCCGCCGGTTCTTGTTCGATGAACTTGACAACGGCGCCGTCGAGGACCGCCACATTCGCAAATTTTACCGATGGATCATCGCGGCGAAACTTCACGACCAGCAATCCTGGTCTGATGACCTCGAGAATAAAACACCACATCGGAACAGTACGCGTGACGCCCCAGGCATAGAGATCGCCTTCGTATGACCACACGCCGATGTGGATCCCAGGCTTTTCTACAGCGGGAGCGATCCGGGAAAGCTGTGTCGCGTCGAGCCGGACCGGAGGGCTGAATTTAAGTGGCCTGATGCTCTGTTCGGGTGGCACGAATGCAATCGAAATCCGGGGAGAGTGTCCTTCTTCACGCAGAAGACTTGCCCAAAAGGCTGTGGTAATAATCTCCTCGATCGATCGAGCGTCCGGTTTCGGTGCGCCGGTACCGTCCTTGTAAGCTGTCTTACTGACAGCGATGCGCTCTTCGAGCCGCTCCGCCACGACTCTTGCTGCAGGATAGGATAGACCGGTCATACCAACTTATCCGGACTTCTCTCGATGTCCGCCGAATTCATAGCGCATCGCAGACAGGACCTTGTTGGCGAACTCCGCATGACCTCGAGAACTGAACCGTTCGTATAAAGACGTGGTAAGCACTGGTGCCGGTACTCCCTCGTCAATAGCCGCTTTGATGGTCCATCGACCTTCACCCGAATCCGACACTCGTCCCTCGAACGAAGACAGCGCGGGGTCCTGGAACAAAGCGGCGGCTGTGAGATCCAGCAGCCAGGAGGCGATGACGCTACCGCGCCGCCAGACCTCGGTAATATCTGCGAGATTAAAGTCGTACTGGTAATGCTCGCGATTAGGCAACGGTGCCGTCTCGGCATCGATTCCAGCCTCCTGCTTGCCGACATTTGCAGAGCGAAGGATTCCCAATCCTTCGGCATAAGCGGCCATGATCCCGTACTCGATTCCATTGTGTACCATCTTGACGAAGTGACCTGCGCCGTTTGGGCCGCAGTGCAGATATCCTTGTTCTGCCGTGCTGGCGGATTTTTCACGTCCAGGCGTACGTGCGATGTTGCCTGGGCCAGGAGCCAGTGCGGAAAAAATCGGGTCGAGGTGCTTAATCACGGTGGCCTCACCCCCGATCATCAAGCAATAGCCGCGTTCAAGACCGCGCACCCCGCCGCTGGTTCCGACGTCAACATAGTGAATTCCTCTTGCCTTGAGTTCCTTTGACCGCCGGATGTCGTCAACGTAATAAGAATTGCCTCCGTCAATCACAACGTCGCCGGCCTCGAGATAAGTCAGAACACCGGCGATGGTCTTGTCGACGGCTGCAGCCGGGACCATCAGCCATACTGTCCGTGGCTTCTCCAGCTTCCCGGCCATGTCGCTGAGTGACACGGCTCCGGCGGCGTCCTCCTTGACCAGGTCATTCACAACTTTCGGTGAAGCGTCGAACACCACACACTGATGGCCTTTCTGGATAAGACGCCGCACCATGTTCGCACCCATCCTGCCAAGACCGATCATTCCCAATTGCATGCTTCCTCCCTTCTGAATTAATTATGGTGACGTATATTCCCCTCCTCGCAGAGGAGGGGTGGACGCGACCTCAACAAAATATCGCGAAGCCTCCTTTAAGGGAGCGGACGGGGTGGTCAGTTCGGCGAGACGTTTCGCCGAACTTCTATTGAGGCTTCGCCCTATCGGGCTCGCGCTTCGCGCCACCCCGGCGCGCCAGCTTCTATTAAGCTGTCGCATCCTCCCCTCCTCTGCGAGGAGGGGAATGTCCGCCCCATACGTTAGCGCAATTCCGAAAACCAGTACTAAGTCAGGAGCGGATTATGGGCATACGCGTTTTCCTTCGGCACTGATCGCGGGTCCTCGCGTGAGTGGGCACGAGCTTGTAATTCGACTTTGTAGTCATTGCCTTCCCACTGGTTCTCGTCCAGCCACAGGAAAGTGAACCGAATTCTTGTTTTCTGGTCAGGCAGCGGAAGGTCGACAAACTCGATATCGACACCTGTGGCGGTCGAGCGTGTATCGGTAGAGTGCAGCCATTCATCGGTGGTCCAGTGCAGCAAGAACGGAGAATCCGCTTGTATCCGCAGGCGGGTACCGATCTCGATCGCCGGCACCTGGCGATTGAACTTCCACACCTCCATTGGATCGCGCTGACCGTGACCGCGCACGTAGCGATCATATACCGCTTCAATCAAATCGCAGCTTTTGCCGTCCGAGGCGGAGCGGCGCAGTTTCACGTATTCTGCATGTGCCCACAGGAGCGGGACCGCCGCGCCGGTCTTGCCGCCAAAGAGGAAATGTCGCGAGGGCAGCTCCGGCGCATCCCAGATCTGTTCCGGGATCAGGCCAATGCCGCCTGAAAACTTCTCGAGGGCGCGGAGGTACGGCTCTGGATCACGGCCGGCGACAAGCTCGTAATGACCTCGCTCCCCTGTCAGCAGAGGCCACGCACGGCCGACGCCCCAGCCCTGGAATGACAAGCCATCGTCGCGTTGGCCGTAACCATCGTGGTTGTAGCGGCGCCAGCAGGGACCAAACGGCGTATCCACCTTGAGCACAGCGTCCACGACGCGCAAGGAGTCCTGGATGATGGGGTCGTGCGCGTCACGGCATCCGTAACGAACGAGTTCGAGAAAACCGGCATCGACAATGGCGTTGGCCGGAAATTCAAACCGGTCACCGGGGCGCTGATTTGCTAAGACCAGTGTTCCACAATTCGGATCCTCATCCATACATTGACCGATATTGCCCGGGTTAATGCGAATGTAGTGCCGGCGCAGTCCGGGCACGAGTGTTCCTTCGGTCGTGACCGTCCAACGTTCGATATGGGATTCGAGGAAATCAGCATACTCTCGCACGAATTCGGCTGTGCCTTCGTCACCTCGGTCACTGAAGAACTCTGCCGCGCATATCAGCGCCGCAATATGCGCGGCCAAGGTTGATGGCGAATAGCCGTTCGCTTCCTCCCACCGGTCCTGCGCGGTGACCGGACCTTCCCGGATGAGGAATCCGCACGCACGACGAACCATAGGGTAAGGATCGAAGTTTCCCAATGCACCGAGTTTCCATAGCCGCCAGGCCAGAAGAACTGGAAATGCGACTTCGTCCAACTGTATTCCCGTCCAATGAGGACGCCCGTCGATCCAGAAATTCTGGTAAAAACCACCGTCCCCACGCTGCGACACGGCGAGATAAATTAGAGCGCGTAATGGTGTACTGAAGTCACCGACTGCCAGCAGCGCGGTGACGCATTTCACCATGTCGCGAGTCCAAACCAGATGGTAGCCGCCAAGTTCATCATCACTTTTCTCGTCGCCCCACGGGATGCTTAGCGAGGCAATCATTGCCCCAGGGTAGGTTTTGTCTTCATGTGCGAGCAGGAGATTGATACTGCGCTCAAACAGCTTCGAATTGTTCGATCCGGCCGTGAGGGCAAAGCGTTTGGATGTCCGTTCCCATTGCCGGATGAAAGCCTCGCGTGTCTGGTCAAATGGAATACTCAACGACTGCGCCAGCGTGCTAAGCGCGTTGTGCTTCGTCGTGCCGAAGGCCAGACCGAGCGTGAATTTGCCGCCCCTGGAGAGATCGACGCGTCCAGTCAACGCGATATTGCCGTCGAGGACCGCATCGTATTGCCAATCGAGCCGATAATTATCAGCCAAGTCCGTCCAGCCGTCATTCACTCCGACGTAACCGCAGGAACAATCCGTAAACGGAACTGTGGCGCCGATCACCAGCCAAGTGTCGCCTTTGGACGCCACTAGAATTGTGCGGCCGTCGAACCGAAGCACTTCGCCGTTGTTGTGCCAGCCGCCGATCTCGAGGTGGGGCGCGCACAGCACGTACATCCGCAATTGTGACAATAACTGCGCAGGAGCTTCGAGATGCGTTTCGATCAGAAGGCAATTCTGATGAGGATCGCCAAGGATCGTCTTGTGGATCGTGTAGAGGCCGTTCTTCTCCCGGTTCGTAGCGCGAAACCCGAGCGCCGCCTCCGAAATACAATCGATCTCTCCCACAAAGTTCCGGCGCTCGTCGTGAAAGAAATTTTCGCCGTCGGTGACCAGGAATTGCAGATCGCGGATCTGTGGTGAATCGATGGTTGGATAATAGACCTCCGTGACACAACTGTCGTCGAGGGTGTACCAGACGCGGCTGGAAGTGGAGTATGCCGTTCCAACCGCGACTTTGGTGCCTCGCGTCCACCGAGGTTCAATGCCCGGGCCGCCGGGGGCGAAGCGTGGACTATTGGAACGAATCAACCTGAAGCTCCTTTCCGAAGTAAACTTATTATGGATAGCAAAAACGGTCGGACATCACGACGACTTCTTTTTGCAGGCATATTACTGGCAGGGTGCTGAAAAAGTCGAATCGCGTGACTGTAGGAATTGGCAATGCTGAGCAATGCGGAAAATTTTCCCCTCCTCGCAGAGGAGGGGTGGACGCTCCAGCTAATAGAAGCTGGCGCGCCGGGCGCGAAGCGCGAGCCCGATAGGGCGAAGCCTCAATTAATGGTCAGTTCGGCGAAGCTATTCAGGCCTAAACATTTGGCCGAACTGACCACTATTACGGCTTCGCCCTATCGCGCTCGCGCTTCGCGCCCGTCTGCGGCTTCTTCGGTGGCTTCGCGACTTTTATTGATGCCGCAGCATTCCCCTCCTCTGCGAGGAGGGGAATATCCCGAACTCAACTTCTCGCCAATTCATTCACGTTTCGAATGGGTTTTTTCAGCAGCCTGCTAGCTGCTGGTGAATTCCCCCCTCTGCGAGGAGGGGAATACATTACTAAGCTTATGCTACTTGTCGGCGATATAGGCGGCACGAAAACCGACCTGGCCATCTACTCCAGGAAATCGGACGCAAATTCACCGCTCGCGCGGAAACAATTCCACAGCGCCGATTACGTCAGCCTTCAGGCGATCGTAACGGAATTTCTTACCGAAATGAAATTGCCCGTCAACCACGCGATTTTTGACGTGGCCGGACCGGTTATCAAGAAATCCGTTGCCACAACGAATTTGCCCTGGCTCATGGATGAAGACTCGCTTGCGAGTGACTTGAATCTGAAGTCGGTCCATCTCATGAACGATCTGGAGGCAGTCGCGCGAGCGATTCCCGTTCTGCGAGACAGCGATATCGTTACATTGAATATCGGCGAGCCGGTTCCCAAAGCTGCCATTGGAGTCGTCGCCCCAGGTACCGGTTTGGGCGAGTCGTTTCTCGTCTGGGATGGATCACGTTACGTGCCGCAGAGCTCTGAGGGTGGCCACACGAGCTTCGCGCCCACGGAGGCACGACAGATCCGTCTACTCGAGCACATGCTGGCGCGGGCAGGCCATGTGAGCATGGAGCGCGTTTGTTCTGGAATCGGCATTCCTAACGTCTATGAATACCTTCGTGACGTAGAGCATGTCTACGAGACACCTGAAATCGCGCTGCGGATCGCTTCTGCCGAAGATCGCACAAAAGTAATCGTCAATTCGGCGCTTGATGCGAACAACGAGAGTCCATTATGCCGGGCAACAATAGAGATGTTCGTCTCGATTCTCGCCGGCGAAGCAGGCAATCTTGCGTTGAAAGTCCTGGCTGCGGGAGGGATCTACCTCGCCGGCGGTATCGTCGTGCACACCCTGAGTGCGCTGCGCGAGCCCGCATTCATGCGAGCCTTCACCAATAAAGGCCGCCTTTCGGAACTGCTAAAACGCATTCCCGTGCACGCGATCACTACAAATGCTGCCTTGCTAGGAGCCGCGACTTACGGGTTGGAGAACTTGACGGATTAGTGAGACTGATTCGATGGACGAAACACTTCCTACTGTCTACATCGCCAGACATGGAGAGACGGCATGGAGTTTAACCGGGCAGCATACCGGGCTCACCGACCTGCCCTTGACGGAGCGCGGAGAATTCAACGCGCGACGGCTCGGCGATCGCCTGCGTGGAATCACATTTGAAAAAGTCTATTCAAGCCCTTTGCGCCGCGCGGCGCGGACATGCGAGTTAGCCGGCTTTGGCGCCGCTGCCGGTATCGATGCAGATCTTCTTGAATGGAACTACGGTAAGTACGAAGGCCGTAAGACTGACGAGATCCTTGCCGAACGTCCGGGTTGGGAGATCTTCCGTGACGGTTGCCCGGACGGCGAATCGCCGCAGCAAGTGACTGAGCGGGCCGACCGCATTGTGAGGCGCATCCGTGGAGCGACGGGGAATGTATTGTTGTTTTCCAGCGGACATTTTCTGCGAGTATTCGCTGTGCGTTGGTTAGGCATGGAAACTCTTAACGGTAAATTTTTCATGCTGAGCACAGCCAGCGTGAGCACCCTCGGTTATGGAAAAAGCCGGAATGAGCCTGCCATACTGTTATGGAATGACACCAGCCATCTTGAGGTGACAAGTGAAAGGAACACAACGGTTGCACGAAATCGGCCAGAGTCTCTGGCTCGATAACATTACCCGCGATCTGCTGAATAGCGGCACTCTCAAACGTTACGTCGACGAGTTTTCGATTACGGGACTGACTTCGAACCCCACCATCTTCGATCACGCCATCAAGAACAGTAGAGCGTATGACGCCGCCCTTAGCCAGAAGGCGAAACAAAGTGGTTCGCCTCAGGAATTGTTCTTTGAACTGGCATTGGAAGATCTGTCTCGGGCCGCGGAACTTTTTCGGCCAATCCATGAGAAAACGAATGGGGTGGACGGATGGGTATCCCTGGAAGTGTCGCCGCTCTTGGCACACGATACTGCCAGTACTATCGCCTCAGTCAAAGAGCTCTTTCGGAGAGCAAATCTCTCCAATATGTTCTTCAAGATTCCCGGCACCAAAGAAGGGCTTCCGGCCATTGAAGAGTCGATCTATTCGGGCGTACCGATTAACGTTACTCTCCTCTTCTCCCGCGAACAGTATCTGGCCTCTGCCGATGCGTACTTACGCGGCATTGAGCGCCGGATTTCTGCGGGGCTCAACCCGAATGTCCCCTCGGTAGCGTCGGTCTTCATCAGCCGGTGGGACGTCGCCGTGGCGGATAAAGTTCCTGCAAACCTTCGCGACCAACTTGGAATCGCCATCGCTAAACGCACGTACGCTGCGGCCAGCGCTCTTCTCAGTTCGCAGCGCTCCAGACGGCTTTATAACTTCGGCGCCCGCCCGCAGCGCCTGCTGTGGGGCAGCACAGGGACGAAGAATCCGGCGGCTTCGGAGGTTCTATACGCCAAAGCACTCGCAGCGCCTTTCACCGTGAACACCATGCCTGAACAGACATTGAAGGCAGTTGCCGCTCAGACCGAGTTGTTCGAATTGCTATCCGCAGACGGCGGCGACAGCGAAGAGATCCTGGCGGAGTTCGCTAAGGAGGGAGTCGACATCGATGCTTTAGCCGTCCAACTTCAGGAGGAGGGTGCAAGATCGTTTGTGAAGTCGTGGAACGATTTGATGGAGGTAATCTCCTCCAAAAGCGTTTCGTTGAAAGCGAGCTGAAGCCTCTCCCTTTGGGAGAGGGATTTTTCGATCATGAGGAACCAAACACCAAACAAAACGTCGGCTTGGACGGCCCTTCAATCGCATTACGAAACCATTTCAAAGCTGCATCTGCGGCAGCTTTTCGACAATGATCCAACGCGTGGCGAGCGGATGACGGCCGAGGCAGCCGGTATCTACCTCGACTATTCCAAAAATCGAATCACCGATAAGACGCTCGATCTTCTGTTTCAGCTGGCCGAGGAACGCGGCCTGCAATCGCGCATCGAGGCGATGTTCCGCGGAGACAAGATCAATATCACCGAGAATCGGGCGGTCTTGCACGTTGCGCTGCGTGCTCCGAAAAACACATCCATTATTGTGGACGGCAAAAACGTGGTGCCCGGCGTTCACTCCGTCCTCGACAAGATGTCCGATTTCTCAAACCGCGTGCGGACGGGCATTTGGAGTGGCTACACAGGAAGGCGCATTCGCAACGTCATCAATATAGGAATCGGCGGTTCGGATCTCGGCCCTGTCATGGCGTACGAGGCGCTCAAGCATTACAGTGACCGAACGTTGACGTTCCGGTTCGTATCCAATATTGATGGCACCGATCTCGCTGAGGCTTTACGTGATGTTGATCCCTCGGAGACTCTTTTCATCGTCTCGTCGAAGACCTTCACGACTTTAGAAACGATGACGAACGCGCGAACGGGCCGCTCCTGGCTGGTTTCGGGATTCGCAGGCGATACGAAATCTGTGGCGAAGCACTTTGTTGCGGTTTCAACGAATGCCGCGGAGGTTTCGAAGTTCGGAATAGACACCGACAACATGTTCGGGTTCTGGGATTGGGTCGGGGGACGCTACTCGATGGACTCCGCAATCGGCCTCTCCACCATGATTGCCATTGGCCCGGACAATTTCCGCGCGATGCTCGACGGTTGCCATCAGATCGATGAGCATTTCCGCACAGCGCGATTCGAACGCAATTTGCCCGTACTCATGGGCCTTCTCACCGTGTGGTACAACGATTTTTTCGGAGCTCAGACCATCGCCGTGTTGCCTTACGAGCAGTACCTGAAGCGGTTCCCGGCATATCTGCAGCAGTTAACGATGGAAAGCAATGGCAAACACGTGACGTTGGAAGGAGCCGACGTCAAAGGCCAAACGGGACCTATCTATTGGGGCGAGCCCGGAACGAATGGGCAACACTCCTTCTATCAATTGATTCATCAGGGAACGAAGCTCATTCCTTGCGACTTCATCGCATTTGCGCAAACGTTGAATCCGTTGGGCCGCCATCATGACCTGCTTCTGGCAAACGTTTTCGCTCAGGCCGAGGCGCTCGCTTTCGGCAAGACGGCCGCAGAAGTGAAAGCTGAAGGAACACCGGATTGGCTGGTTCCTCACCGCGTTTTTGCCGGCAACCGGCCATCAAACACAATCCTCGCCGAAAGGCTCACGCCGGAGACATTGGGCAAACTCGTTGCCCTTTATGAGCACGCGGTATTCACCGCGGGCGTCATCTGGAATATCGATTCCTTCGACCAGTGGGGTGTGGAACTCGGTAAGGTTCTGGCGCAGCGTATCATTCCGGAACTCGAAAGCGAATCCGGGCCTGCGCTTGGCCACGATAGTTCAACAAATAACCTCATCCGCCGCTATCGGAATCTGCGAGAGGAGCATTCCCATGAGCAGTAACCACTCTGACGCCCTGGTCTTCTACGGAGCAACCGGTGATCTGGCTTTCAAGAAAATCTTTCCTGCGCTGCAGGCGATGGTTCGACGGGGGCATCTCGACGTGCCGGTCGTCGGTGTAGCCAGGTCGCGTTGGACAATCGATCAATTCCGGCAGCGAGTGCGTGACAGCCTGGAACAGCACGGCGGCATCGATCCCTTGGCATTTGAAAGGCTCTCTCGATTATTGCGCTACGTCTCTGTCGACTACACGGATCCTGCGGCTTGTAGTGCGATTCACAACGAATTGAAAGGGGCACGCCGCCCCGCGATTTATCTCGCCGTTCCACCGCATCTTTTTGCTCCCGCAATCGAACAGCTTGCCAGATCCGGTTGCGCCAAAGACGCCCGCATCATTATCGAAAAACCTTTCGGACGCGATCTCGCCTCAGCGAAAAACCTCAATCGAATACTCCACGAAGTTTTCGACGAATCGTCAATCTTTCGCATCGATCACTATCTGGGAAAGAGGCCTGTAAACAACATGTTGGTCTTCCGGTTCGCGAATGCCTTCGTGGAGTCGTTCTGGAATCGGACCTATATCGAAAATGTGCAGATCACCATGGCCGAAGATTTAGGAGTCCAGGGCCGAGGAAGCTTCTACGAGGAGGCCGGCGCGATCCGCGATGTCGTCCAGAACCATATCTTCCAGGTGATTTCCAATCTGGCGATGGAACCGCCTGCTCGCAACGACAGCGAATCGCTCCGCGATGAGAAGGTAAAAGTGCTCAAAGCGATTCCGCCGATCGAACCAAACGACCTCGTGCGTGGGCAGTTCCGTGGCTATCGTGATGAGAAGGGAGTGGCGAAGGATTCACGAACGGAAACGTTTGCCGCGTTGAGGCTGAAGATCAACTCGTGGCGATGGAAAGGTGTCCCGTTCTACGTCCGAACCGGCAAGTTCCTACCGGTCACTTGTACTGAAATTGTTGGGCGGTTCCACAAACCGCCTACGCTGATACCCGAAGCCGTTCTGAAAGAGAACCACCTGCGGCTCCGCCTGAGTCCGGAAGTCTTGATTGCCATGGGAATGATGACGTTGGCTCCCGGCGACAAGTTCGCTGTCGAAACGAGCGAAATGGTCGCCTCCAGCGCTCCCCGCGCCGACGAAATGGAGGCGTATGAAAGGTTATTGGGAGCAGCGATGGAAGGAGACGGCTCCTTGTTCGCGCGGGAAGATTATGTCGAAGAAGCATGGCGCATTGTCGATCCGGTATTAGCAAAGGACACGCCGGTTTACGAGTACGAACCAAATACCTGGGGCCCAAGAGAGACAGAGCGAGTGACGCCCGAAGGAGGTTGGCATAATCCGATTTCCGATCCAGGAACTCTTCAGCTCGGCAGACGGGCCGGTTGACATCGTGGGGACCGGCCGATCGCCCATTTACGATTGCTGGCGCAGCCAGCGTACCGATAGTAGGCCGGCCGCGCGCGCGGCCGCCGTGGAATCGCAGGATTTGGAAGCGGCCTCCCGGCACTATGAACAGACGATTGCAAAAATCGCAGGCTCACCATCTGTGCTCGATCTTGTTCACCTCGGGCTTGGCGCCCGATGGTCACACCGCATCCCTGGTGCCGGGAGATTCTGTTCTCGACGTCACGGACGCCGACGTCGCTTTGACAGGCATTTATCAAGGCAGACGCCGCATGACTTTGACGTATCCAATTCTGAATCGCGCCCGCCGCGTGCTGTGGCTGGTGACGGGAGTGGAAAAGGCGGCAATGCTTCGTCGCCTCCAGGCCGGAGATGCTTCAATTCCAGCCGGCAGGGTTCGCCAGGATACGGCCGTCGTTTTTGCGGATCGCGGTGCTGCGCAACTGTAGCGGCGGTCTATGAAGATTGAACGAATTGGAATCGAGCGTATTCCCCTCCTTGCATCACCGCAAGGAGGGGTGGCTGCGTCATTCAAGAAAATGTTGCGAAGCTACCGAAGCTGACGCAGCCGGGGTGGTTTTCCTTTGTGTTTCTCAAAAGGAGGGGTGGCTGCGTCATCAAGAAAATGTTGCGAAGCTACCGAAGCTGACGCAGCCGGAGTGGTTTTCCTTTGTGTTTCTCAATCGGAAAACCACCCCGGCCTCGCGATCAGCGGATGCTTCGCGGCATTTTATTGATTGCTCGGCCACCCCTCCTTGCGGTGGTTCGGATCATCACAAGGAGATACTATGAGTAGCGCGCTCGACCAGCTATGCATTAACACCATTCGTACGCTCTCGATTGATGCCATTCAGCAAGCCAAGTCCGGACACCCGGGTACGCCGATGGCGCTCGCTCCACTCGTCTATGCGCTTTGGAATCGCGTGCTCCGTTTTGATCCTCAAGATCCCATCTGGCCCAATCGCGATCGGTTTGTGCTGTCGAACGGTCATGCCTCCATGCTGCTCTGGTCCGTTCTCCACCTGACGAAAACGCAGGCGGTGAATGCGGAATACGAGATACTCGGACAGCCTTCTGTGACACTCGACGACATCCGCCATTTTCGTCAACTCGACAGCAAGGCGCCGGGCCACCCGGAGTATCACTGGGTGTCGGGTGTAGAAACGACTACCGGTCCATTAGGACAGGGAATCGCCACGAGCGTGGGTATGGCGATCGCAGAGAAGTGGCTGGCTAGCCACTACAACCGGCCGAACTTTCAAATCTTCGACTACGACATCTACGCCATTTGTGGTGACGGCTGTCTCATGGAAGGTGTTGGCTCGGAAGCAGCATCTTTGGCCGGCCATCTCAGACTCGACAATCTCTGCTGGATCTACGACAACAATCGCATCTCGCTCGCGGGAAGCACGCGGTTGACGTTTACCGAGGATGTCGCGGCACGATTTCTGGCTTATGGCTGGAACATTTTACGTGTCGGGGACGCAAACGACACGGATGCAATCCAACGGGCTCTCAGCGCCTTCATGGAGACGAAGGGTCGTCCGACATTCATAGTCGTGGACAGCCACATTGGCTACGGATCGCCGCACAAGCAGGATACTGCCGCAGCTCATGGTGATCCGCTGGGCGATGAAGAAGTCAGGCTCACGAAACGCAATTACGGATGGCCGGAGAACGAGACTTTTCTCGTTCCCGGCGGCGTGTACGAGCGCTTCGCTGAAGGTATCGGCAAACGCGGAAGCCAGGCCCGGCGCTCATGGACAGCACTGTTCGAAGCTTATCGCGCGAAATATCCGGATCTCGCTAAAGAGATTGACCTGATGCAGCGCCGCGAACTTCCCGCTGGGTGGGATCGCCACCTTCCTGTTTTTCCGGTGGATTCGAAGGGCATCGCCGGGCGTGATGCCTCAGGCAAAGTGCTGAACGTGCTCGCACAGAATATTCCCTGGTTTCTCGGCGGCTCTGCAGATCTCGCTCCCTCGAACAGGACGACCTTGACCTTCGAAGGCGCCGGAGACTTGCAGGCGGACAATCCGGACGGCAAAAACCTGCATTTCGGTGTTAGAGAACATGCAATGGCAGCAATTATGAATGGACTGTCTCTGTCCAAGCTGCGTCCGTTCGGAGGAACCTTCCTTATCTTCAGTGACTATGCACGGCCCGGGATGCGGCTGGCGGCGATTATGGAATTGCCGGTCATCTTCGTGTTCACGCACGATGCGATGGGCGACGGAGAAGATGGTCCCACGCACCAGCCTGTCGAGCAGCTTGCCTCACTGCGTGCCATGCCCGGCCTGACGACGTTGCGGCCTGGTGATGCCAACGAGGTAGTCGAGGCCTATCGCTACGTCATGAAGCTGCGTCATCAGCCTGCGGTGCTGGCATTATCGCGCCAGCCTCTGCCGACCCTCGATCGCGGCAGATACGCTTCGGCCGCCGGCGTCGCGCAGGGTGCGTACGTGCTTACTGACGCGCCGGGCGGCGATCCGCAAGTCATCATCATTGCGTCGGGAAGCGAAGTCAGCCTTGCGGTGGAAGCACACGAGACGCTGGTTGCTGAAGGCATCCGCTCGCGCGTGGTGTCCATGCCGTCGTGGGAGATTTTCGATCACCAGACGGACGAATACCGGGACAGTGTGCTGCCACCCAACGTCAAGGCCCGCGTCGCGGTAGAGCAGGCCTCCACGTTAGGTTGGGAACGATATGTCGGAACCTCGGGTCAAGTCATTGGTATGCACACCTTCGGAGCTTCCGCGCCGTTAAAGGAATTGCAGCGGAAGTTCGGGTTCGAACCGGGGCGGGTAGCGGATGCGGCCCGAGAGCAATTACGCAAGCATGGACTTGTAGACTCGCGTCGCAGGAAACCATGAATCCGAAAGCGGCGGTCTATGAAGGCGTGAACGAATTACGCTGGTGCGTTATTCCCCTCCTTGCATCACCGCAAGGAGGGGTGGCTGCGTCATCAGGGAAATGTTGCGAAGCCCGCGAAGCGCAAGCGCGATAGCGCGCAGCCTCAAGTGAAGCTGACGTAGCCGGGGTGGTTTTCCTTTGTGTTCTCAGTCGGAAAACCATCCCGGCCTCGCGATCAGCGGAGGCTTCGCGGCATTTTATTAACCGCTCGGCCACCCCTCCTTGCGCTGATGCAAGGAGGGGAATACGCTCGATTTTCCGGCGGGTTCCATGAGTTTCCTTCCTGCTACCGAAGCCCCACGTCACATCTGGTGGAATTTTGTTTCAAGTTCTCCGGAACGGATCGAACAAGCAAAGCAGGACTGGAAGGAAAATCGATTCCCCCGCATTCCCGGTGACGATATCGATTTCACGCCGCTGCCGCATTACAGTTGAGCCCATCCAAACTCTTCAAGCGGCCGCGCGTTCTTTGCCGTCCTCCGAATAACCGCGATCTCGCGCGTCCAAGCTCAAGGGACCCGAACCAAAATAGGAAATGAAGAGCGCGCTTCCGATCAGCGATAAGTTCTTCATGAAATGCGCCATCTGGTCTTGGGCCACCGCCGGGTCGTTCACCGACCAAAAGTTGTGCATCATTAGCGTCACAGGAACCAGAAACAGAACAATCAATGCCGCTCCCCATTTCGCCTTGTAACCCAACGCGATGCTGAGACCGCCAAGAACCGCGAGGAGTCCCGAAATCGGCACTGCGATCGAAGCCAGTGGAACACCTTGCGCCGCTGCAAATGCGATCTGCTGGCTTGAGAAGAGGCCAACACCCGCCATCACGAACAATAAGGAGAAAAGGACTCTGCCCGCTAATACCGAGTAACGCATATCGTTCACCTCCTCTTTGCTGTAGTGCAACAGATGGGCCAACGCCATAACTTGCTGAATCCATTTCCGGGACACCGAAAAAAGTCAAGGAGGCGCGAAGGGCTGTTTCACGAAATCACGAAGGATTCGCGATTTCCCGAGAGCTGTTTTTGGCTCTTCTTTCCATCATTGTCCGCCAGGAATCTGCTCCGCCCTGGAGAGGGCGGACGCGAATGATTCCGTACTCTCTCAACATCAGCGCCGCACGGGCGCTGGAGGCTTCGTTCGGTCAGGTGCAGAACAAGATAATTTCCCGGTCGCGGGGGATTTCCTCATGGCGTGCCGGCAAATCTTCGGCTGGAATTCGGAGTACCCCAGGGATTGAATCGGCTTCGCGCACGAAGTTGCTGCGAATGTCGACTACGGTGACTTCCGAGCCTGCGTTCAACATCGCATGCAGCTCTTCGCCGGAAATGCGCTCCACATTGACGCTCTTTACAAAACGGCGCCGTTGTACAACCTTCCAGGCAATCCATACGGCAAGTGCGCAAACAGCTATGACGAAAAATCCGGAGCCCAGCCGGACGGCATAGCCGGCTGCAATTTCGACTTGATCGCTGAAGAGGTATCCGGCAAAAAGATAGGTGCTGATCCATATCAGCACACCAAGACTGTCGAACAGCAGAAATCGGCCGAGACCGGCGCCGGATCCACCCGCCAGCGGCGCGGCTACGACATTGAATCCCGGAATAAATTTCGAGAGAAGGAGCGAACCCAGGCCGTATCTGACGAAGAGATTTTCAGTCCGGCGTACGCAAGAGTCCGGCTCGATCGACATTTTGCAGATGAATTGCAGCGCTCGTCCGCTGTAACGCCTTCCCAGTTGAAACCAGATGTTATCTGCAATGGCGCAAGCGACGAACGCGTAGCTGAGAACTGATGAAAGCTTCAATTCTCCGGTTCGAATCAGTGCGCCGCTCACGAGCAATAAAGGGAGAGATGGGATCGGTAATGCCGCCTGTTCGCCCAGCAGCCAGAAAAAGATGAGAAGGTAACCGTGCCGGATAACAAACTGAATGGTTTCGCTCATCGCCAAGGGAAGGTACACAAAAAGCACAAACCGAAGCCACAAAAAGGTACAAAAAAGTCGTTTTCTGTGCTTTTTGTGATCCTTATTGTACCTTTTGTGGTTTGATTTCCTTTTGTTGGGCCAAGCAACAGTACTTCGTAATTATGGTGGCGTAATATTCCCCTCCTCGCAGAGCTCGCAGAGGAGGGGTGGCTGCGCCATCAAAAGAATGTCGCGAAGCGACCGAAGCGGCGCAGACGGGCGCGAAGCGCGAGCGCGATAGCGCGAAGCCGTAATAGTGGTCAGACCGGCGCAACGTTTCGCCGAACTTCTATTTCCACCCATACGTCACCGTAATTACGAAAAGCAGTGCTAAGTGAACGGTTCAAGCTTGGACAGGATCGTCGGAAGATATTCCGCAACGGTTGGATGAATATGCATCGCGCGCTGTATGGTCGTGTAAGGCGCTTTGGCATACATCACGTCCAGCAAAACGTGGATTACTTCATCACCTCCGGTCCCGAGGATGGCTGCACCCAGAATCTGTTTTGTTTCAGCGTCAACAGCGACTTTCATGAAGCCTTGAGTTTCCCCCTTCTCGACCGCCCGGCTCACTCGTTGCATGGGGTACTTCGCCACCAGGGCGCGGCGCCCTGACTTTCGGATAGCGGCATCCGTCATTCCGCAGCGGCCCAGCGGCGGATCGATGTAGAGAGCGTACGTCTGGATTCGGTCTGAAACTCGACGGTGGTCTCCATTGAAGAGATTATCAGCCACAATCTCATAGTCGTTATAGGAAGTGTGCGTGAATGCGCCGCGCCCGTTGCAATCGCCAAGCGCCCAGATGCCGGGGACGCTTGTTCGGAGTTCGTCGTCAACCACAATATAGCCTCGTTCATCGGTAGCGACGCCGGCTTGGTCCAGGCCCAAATCCTGCGTGTTGGGAATACGTCCTACGGCGAGCAGCAGGTGGGTGCCCGGAACTTCCGGTGCGCCTTCCTCGCAACTGATGCCTGTAACGATTTCCTTTCCACGCATCGCCATCGAGATGCACTTTGCGTTGAGCCGGATGTTTATACCCTCGGCCTCCAAGATTTCACGGACGTTTTCGGAGACGTCCTCATCTTCACGCCCAATGAGTCGCGCTCCCATTTCGACGACCGTAACTTCGCTTCCGAACCGGCGATACATCTGAGCGAATTCCAACCCAACGTAACTTCCACCAACGACGATCAGATGATCGGGCACGAAGTCCACATTCATCATCGATGAGTTTGTCAGGAACGGCACATCATGTATGCCCGGCATCGATGGAACATTGGCGCGGCCTCCAACGTTGATGAAAATCTTGCCGGTTTCGAGTACATCATCGTTCACGCGAATGCTTCGCGGAGACTCGAATCGAGCATGCCCCTGAATCACGGTACAGTTGGTAAGTCCTCGAAGCCACTGTTCCACACCCTTATTCGACCGCCCCGCCACTTCGTCTTTACGAGCTTTGACGCGCTTCATGTCGACGCGCACATTTCCGTCGATCGCAAAACCGTAATCCGCGCCTCGGCGCGCGACATGCGCTGCGTAGGCACTGGCAACGAGCGTTTTTGTCGGAATACACCCCGTATTCACGCACGTCCCACCAAACTTGTGCCTTTCGATGATCGCGACCCGCATTCCTGCCGCGGAAAATCGCGATGCCAAAGAAGGGCCAGCTTGGCCGGTACCGATGATAATGGCGTCAAAGTTTCGGCTCATAACGTCTGGACCTCTCGATAGCGGAAACAGTCGACGAGGTGATCGTTCACCATGCCGATCGCCTGCATGTGCGCATATATAACGGTGGAACCGACGAAGCTGAATCCGCGGCTTTTTAGGTCTTTACTTAGCGTGTCGGATTCGGGCGACGTCGCCGGGATCTGCCGCATCAGCTTCCACCGATTCACCTTCGGCCGCCCGTCCACGAACCGCCAGCAGTAGGCGTCAAAGGTTCCAAACTCTTCCTGAACCGCTAAAAACTCACGCGCATTACGTACCGCGGCTTCGATTTTCAGGCGGTTTCGAATGATCCCCGGATCCCGTGTGAGCTTCTCAATGCGTTTCTCGGTATATCGTGCAACCTTCTCCGGGTCGAAGTCGCTGAAGGCGTGGCGATAGCCTTCGCGTTTCTTGAGCACGATGGACCAGCTCAACCCGGCCTGTGCTGCTTCGAGCACGAGGAATTCAAAATGTTTGCGATCGTCGTGGACGGGCGTACCCCATTCGCGATCGTGATACTCAATCATCAAAGCGTCAGTGCCTGTCCAGGCACATCGTTTCCGATTTTCCATTGTATTGAACCCGGATCTACTGTGGGGCGGTCTATTTCTTGAGGCTGCGCGCTGTCGCGCTTGCGCTTCGCGGACCGCCCGTGATGTCTCGTTCGACATTGTGGGCGGTCATAGGGGCTGTGAAAAAAATGGAGTCAGGCGTATTCCCCTCCTTGCATCACCGCAAGGAGGGGAATACGCCTCGCCGAAACGTTCCAACATTTCGTTCACACCTCAATAGACCACCCTTACAGTCTGGCACGAAACGTACTCACATCAGACAGTACCGTAGACGGGCACCGCCGCCCCATGAATGAGTCGAGCTTCCTCGCTGCAGAGAAAAAGGATGACGCGGGCGATCTCCTCGGGCTTCGGCCACTTTGTGAAGTCGGCCTTGGGCATCGCCTTCCGGTTTGCGTCGGTGTCGATGATGCTCGGGAGCACTGAATTTACGCGGATGCCTGTGCCCTTGAGATCTGCTGCCAATGAATCGATCATTGCTACGGCAGCAGCCTTCGACGCGGCGTAAGCAGCCGCTCCAGCGGCGTGATCCAATGCCGTCCGCGACGAGACATTCAGGATTGCGCCACTGCGTTGTTTCAGCATCACCGGCACGATGGCGCGGCACAAGACATACCCGGAGCGCAGGTTGAGTGCGAACATTTGGTCGAAGGTTTTTGAATCTGTCTCCCAAAGAGGTTGACCACCAGCGTAGCCGCCGACAGCATTGACCAACACATCGATACGGCCGTGGCTCGCAAGAAGCTGTTCAGTGAGTCGACGTACCGCACCTTCATCGGTCACGTCCACTTGATAGCCTTCGAGCGACAAGCCAGCCGCAGCAGCGGTCTTGTTCAAAGCAACGAATTCCTTTTGCCTGCGATATGTCACAACGACGTAAGCGGACTCATCCAGGAACGCCAGTACTACCGCCCGGCCTAACGCCCCTGTGCCGCCTGCAATCAATACCGATTTTCCAGCGAATCTACCGGCCATTAAGAGAAGCCTCCATTTCCGCTTCGACCTGCAGGTTCTGCCGATCTCGTCCGATGGTCGCGACGGCGAGCCTGCGCCCGTTCAATTTGTACGTGACCGCGCAGTCTTTCGCTGCAAGGCTCCCATCGATCTCGACGGCATCCCATTTTTCTGCATGGCCGACATACTTCACGGAAACACCGAACTGACGGGTCCAGAAAAACGGCACCGCGTCGAATCGTTCACGACGTCCGAGGATATTCTTCGCCGCCACTTGTCCCTGACGCTCGGCAACGACCCAGTGTTCGATACGAACAAACTCGCCGGAATAGGCGTCTGGCCACCGCGCGACGTCGCCCGCAGCAAAGATTCCCGGCGTACTCGTTTCGAGGTACTCGTTGACCACAATGCCGCGATCCACTTTCAATCCAGCCTGTTCGGCCAGCGCCAGCGATGGCCGCACTCCCACACCCAGGATAAGGAAATCCGCATCGAGTGCCGCGCCTCCGCTGAGTATCGCTTTCTGTCCATCAACGCGAACGACGGTCTCGCCCATGTGGAAGACAACCCCGTGGGCTTCGTGAAGTCCGCGTATAAAACCTCCGACCTCGGAACCGAAGACCCGCTCGAGCGGTTGCTTTTCCGGCGCTACGACGTGCACGCCAATACCGCGTTCCCGCAGAGAGGCAGCGACTTCGAGTCCGATGAAGCTTGCGCCAACGACTACTACATGCTTTGCTGGAGCAGCTTTCTCGACGAGCACTTTGGAGTCTGCGAACGTGCGAAGGTAGTAAACCTGAGAGTCGGACGCGCCGGGGATCGGTATCTTGACAGGGTCGGCCCCCGTCGCCAGCAGAAGCGCGCCAAAGTCGTATGTCTTGCCGCCTTGGACCTGGAGTCGCTTCTGACTGACGTTGATCGACGACACCCGCGATTTGAGGACGAGATCAATTGGCCGTTCAGCGTAATAGTCTGCCGATCGCAGCGGCATCCATTCCTCCGGTGCCTTGCCGGCCAGATACTCCTTGGAAAGATTCGGCCGATCGTATGGAGCGAAATCATCCGCGCTAAGTATCGTGACGGGTCCTTCATAACCTTCACGCCGTAATGTGTCGGCGGCGGCCAGCCCTGCACCACCTCCTCCGACGATCACGACCGACCGAGGGGCCCTCTGCGCACTCGCAGAAGCCGGCTTTCGAATGGGAGCCGGCAACTTTTCCCGTACGAATACTTTGCCGCCGATCTGCTCGACGCGCCAGCAAGGAATCGAATCGAATGCCGGCGCACGTAAGACTTCTCCGGTCCGCAGACTAAAGCAGGCATGATGCAAAGGGCACCGCACTTCGTCGCCCACAATGATCCCTTTGGCGAGCGGTCCGCCGTAGTGAGGACATTGCGCACCCACCGCGAAGAATTCATCGCCGCGGCGAGCGACGATCACATCTTCGTCACCGACCTTTCCCTGGGTCATCGCGCCATCCGAAATCTCTCCGATCGGAATTCCGTTGCCGAAGTCTCGTTCTGCCCGGCTATTCATATTTACGACCTTTCTTGGCGATGCTTACAACGAACGGCTCAGAATTGCGTATATTCCCCTCCTCGCAGAGGAGGGGTGGACGCGACCTCAACAAAATATCGCGAAGCCTCCTTTAAAGGAGCGGACGGGGTGGTCAGACCGGCCGAAACGTTTCGCCAAACTTCTATTGAGGCTTCGCCCTATCGGGCTCGCGCTTCGCGTGAGGCTTCGCCCTATCGGGCTCGCGCTTCGCGCCACCCCGGCGCGCCACCTTTCTATTAAGCTGTCGCGCCACCCCTCCTCTGCGAGGAGGGAATGTCCGCCCCCATCTTTTTACCTCGATCATACTTCAAGCTTTAAGTAACGTTAAAACTGAAAGGAGTTTTTGATGACTCCATCCTCAACAGAATCATCGGCGGCGACACAGCCCCTTTCCCTGGAAGAGTTGCGCAAGATGAATGCTTACTGGCGCGCTGCGAATTATCTCTCGGTCGGACAGATTTACCTCTACGCCAATCCGTTGCTGCGTGAACCATTGAAACTCGAGCACATCAAGCCTCGTTTGCTGGGACACTGGGGCACGACTCCAGGTCTGAACTTCGTTTACGTGCACCTTAATCGCATCATCAAAATGTACAACCTCAACGTCATTTACATCTGCGGTCCAGGGCATGGCGGGCCGGGCATGGTGGCGAACACCTATCTCGAAGGGACTTACTCCGACGTCTATACCGCCATTCAGCAGAATGAAGAGGGCATGCAAAGGTTGTTCAAACAATTTTCGTTTCCCGGAGGTATTCCCAGCCATGTTGCCCCCGAGACACCGGGATCCATCCATGAAGGCGGGGAACTGGGCTATGCCCTGGTGCACGCGTACGGCGCAGTCTTCGACAATCCCGATCTATTGGCCTGCTGCGTCGTGGGGGATGGCGAAAGCGAGACAGGACCGCTGGCGGCCAGTTGGCATTCCAATAAATTCCTCAATCCTCGACGCGATGGAGCTGTGCTTCCTATTTTGCATCTGAACGGTTACAAGATCGCAAATCCCACGGTGTTGGGACGGCTCAGCGATGAGCAGTTAAATCACCTGTTCACTGGGTATGGATACGAACCTCATTTTGTGGAGGGCGATCATCCGGAGCCCATGCACCAACTGATGGCAGCCACTCTTGATAACGTCATCGAGAAAATCCGCGTCATCCAGCTCCAGGCTCGCTCCAACGGATCCTCCAGGCTACCGCCTTGGCCAATGATTGTTTTGCGCACTCCAAAAGGCTGGACTGGGCCGAAATTTGTCGACGGCAAGCCAGTCGAAGGAACATGGCGCGCTCATCAGGTGCCGGTCACCGATCTGGAACGCAAACCGGAACACGTGACGGTTCTCGAACAGTGGATGAAGAGTTACAAACCGGAAGAGCTGTTTGACGCGGACGGGAAGCTCATTCCCGAACTTGCGGAACTGGCGCCAAAAGGTGTGCGGCGCATGGGGTCGAATCCACACGCGAATGGAGGTCTGCTACTGAAAGATCTCGTGATGCCCGACTTCCGGAATTATGCCGTTTCCGTAACGAAGCGGGGTGTCCAGTCAGCGGAGTCGACTAAGGTTCTGGGAACCTTCCTGCGTGACGTGATGAAGCTGAATGAAGAATCGAGGAACTTTCGTGTTTTCGGGCCTGACGAGACGGCATCCAATCGGCTCGATGCCTTGTATGAGGTTACAGACAAAGTATGGATGGAGCGGCTTTTGCCCACAGATGAACACCTGTCACCCGATGGACGCGTGATGGAAGTGCTCAGCGAGCACATGTGCCAGGGCTGGCTCGAGGGCTATTTGCTGACAGGCCGGCACGGCTTCTTCTCGTGCTACGAGGGTTTTATTCACATCGTGGACTCGATGTTCAATCAGCACGCGAAATGGCTGAAAACGACGCGCGACATACCCTGGCGCCGCCCGATTTCTTCGCTGAATTATCTTCTGACATCGCACGTTTGGCGGCAGGATCACAACGGTTTCAGCCATCAGGATCCCGGTTTCATCGATTTCGTCATGAATAAGAAGGCCGACACCATCCGCGTTTACTTGCCTCCGGACGCGAACACTCTTCTTTCTGTGGCTGATCACTGTTTACGCAGCCGTCAGTATGTGAACGTTATTGTGGCCGGCAAGCAACCCCAGTTGCAGTGGCTCGACCTGGATGCGGCCATCGCGCATTGCACAAGGGGAATCGGCGTGTGGTCATGGGCCAGTACGGACCTGAGTGCCGAGCCCGACGTGGTGATGGCATGCGCCGGTGATGTACCCACATTAGAAACTCTCGCTGCCGCGGATCTTCTTCGTCAGCATTTTCCCGATATCAAGATCCGGGTGGTGAACGTCGTGGACCTGATGACATTGCAGCCCTCGAGCGAGCATCCTCACGGTCTGTCGGACAGCGAATTCGATTCCATGTTCACGACGGATAAACCTGTCATGTTCGCCTATCACGGATACCCGTGGCTCATACACCGGCTGACCTATCGCCGCCACGGTCATTCTAATATTCACGTTCGAGGGTACAAGGAAGAGGGCACCACCACGACGCCATTCGACATGACCGTCATAAACGATCTTGATCGTTATCATCTCGCCGCCGACGTCATCGATCGAGTGCCGAAATTGCAACGCATCGGCGCCCACTTCCAGCAGTTCTTGCGTAATAAATTGGTTGAACACAAGGAATATGTGCAACGACACGGTGATGACATGGCGGAAGTCAAGCAGTGGGTCTGGCCATATTGACGCATGAAGATCCTGGTGCTCAATGCAGGCTCCAGCAGCCATAAGGTATCTCTCTATCAATTGGGCGAGAGTCTTCCCGACGATCCGCCGCCTCCGCTGTGGGAAGCCAAAATCGATTGGCATGACCATATCGGTATCGATGCCGTGGAACAATTACTCACCGCGCTGTGGAGCGGTAAATCGCCCGTTCTTCGGTCCCCTGACGACATTGATATGGTTGGGCATCGTATCGTTCACGGCGGCCGGCAATACGAAGAACCCGTTCGAATCACTCCCGCTGTGAAGGCCGGAATTGCCGGCGTTTCCGCATTCGCGCCGCTACATAATCGAGGCGAGCTGGAGGTCATCGATGTCATCGAGAAAGTGTTCGGAGACATCCCTCAAGTAGCCGTTTTTGACACCGGCTTCCATCGCAGCATCCCGCCGGCAGCGGCGGTATATTCCGGTCCGTACGAATGGTTCACGGAAGGTATTCGCCGCTACGGCTTTCATGGAATCAACCATCAGTATTGCGCCGGACGCGCCGCGCGGCTCCTGAAACGGGATCTGGGAACTCTCAGGCTCATCACCTGCCATCTCGGCAATGGCTGCTCACTCGCGGCGATTCGCGGAGGTGACAGCATAGATACGACAATGGGATTTACTCCTCTCGAAGGCCTGATGATGGGCACTCGCTCAGGTTCCATTGATCCCGGAATTCTCACTTACCTTTTGCGGCGCGGCCGGCTTCAACCCGAAGAGATCGATGACCTATTGAACCGGAAATCAGGACTGCTTGGAATTTCGGGCCTTTCTTCAGACATGCGCGACGTTCTCGCCGCCATCAAACAAGGCCATTCGCGAGCCAGACTCGCCTTTGACATTTATATCCACCGATTGCGGGCGGGAATTGGAGCAATGGCCGCCGCGCTAGGAGGGATGGATGCACTCGTGTTCACCGCAGGAGTCGGCGAGAACTCTCCTGAAGTGCGCGAGGCCGCTTGCAAACCGTTATCGTTTCTTGGTCTGAAGCTCGATGAGGCTGCCAATGCGCAAACTTCGCCCGACGCTGATATTGCGACGGCCGACTCGCAGGTGCGCGTTCTGCTGATCCGGGCGCAGGAAGACTGGGCGATCGCCCAAGAATGTTGGAAATTTGCGCGAGATCTGTTGGCATAATGGATGTGTACACAATAATTGACGCAATTTCATCATCGGCGATAAATTCGTCTTTATCATGACTCAGTTTGAAATTCGGAAGTTTTGGTTTGGGAAGAATATTCCCCTCCTCGCAGAGGAGGGGAATGTTCTCCCGCACGCATTGGCAAATTGAAACTGAGTCACTACCCAATTTTCTCGCGAATACTCTTCGCGATTTCGCGAACCTTTTCGTGATCTCAGACGGCCGATCGGGCCGTTTCGCATGAATTTCAATCATTTAAGGTTGGCACCTGCCTTGCACCCGTGCGTAGGTATGAGCCAATATGTGCACGACATAAGCGAAGCCGCTCTCGATGATGAGTTGCTGCAATCTGAACAGCCGATCCTTGTCGATTTTTGGGCACCCTGGTGCGCTCCATGCCGCGCAATGACGCCCGCACTCGAAGCTGCTGCCAAAGAACTTTGGGGGAATGCCAGGGTATTCAAGATCAACGTGGATGATAACCCCTCGGTCTCTCCGCACTTCAATGTGAAAGGAATTCCAACACTGATTCTCTTCAAGGGTGGCCGGGAAGCGGGTCGCTTGGTCGGCCTCTCCAGCAAGGAGCAAATCGAGGAGCTGGTTACTTCATGATTGGCATTCGGGACATGAAATCGATTTCGAAAATAGGAGGGACGGCAAATGGCAAAAATGAAAGTGGTGCAAGTACCCAAGCCGGGAGCGGATCTCCAGCTCGTGGACGGTGAAATCCCGGAGCCCGGTCCAGGGCACGTGAGGATTCGCGTTCAAGCGTGTGGAGTTTGCCACAGCGATGTAGTTACGAAGGAAGGCCTCTTTCCGGGAATGTCATATCCTCGCGTGCCCGGACACGAGGTGGCCGGCGTTGTCGACGGCGTCGGCGCGGGTGTGAAGGACTGGAAGAAAGGCGAACGAGTCGGAGTCGGCTGGCATGGCGGCCAGGACGGCACGTGCCCCGCGTGCCGGAGGGGTGATTTCGCCAACTGTGCGAATGGGAAGGTTTGCGGAATTAGTTACGACGGGGGCTATCAGGAATTCATGGTTGCTCCGATCGAAGCGTTGGCTCGGATGCCCGAATCCCTCGATCCCGCCGAGGCCGCGCCGCTCATGTGCGCCGGAATTACGACGTTCAATGCTCTCCGTCATAGCGGTGCGTTGCCGAGCGATCTTGTCGCCGTTCAGGGGATCGGGGGGCTCGGCCACCTTGGCATTCAGTTCGCAAACAAATTTGGCTATCGCGTCGCCGCGATAGCGCGCGGCCCCGCTAAAGCCGCGTTGGCGAAACAGCTTGGAGCGCATTTCTACATCGATAGCGCCGCCGCGGATCCCGCCGCCGAACTGCAGAAACTCGGCGGAGCGCGCGTGATTCTCGCGACTGCGTCCAGCGGGAAATCAATGTCGGCGCTGGTCGGCGGCCTGGGAGCGAATGGAACAATGGTTGTCGTGGGAGCATCGATGGAGCCGATCGAAGTAGCGCCCAATCAGTTGATCTTCGGAAGGAAGCGAATCCAAGGCTGGTCGGCTGGGATCCCCACCGACTCCGAGGACACGCTGCGTTTCGCGGAAATTACCGGTGTTCGCCCGATGATCGAAAAGTACCCGCTCGCGAGAGCCGCTGAAGGCTACGCTCGGATGATGAGCGGGAAAGCGGAATTCCGCGTGGTCTTGACCATGTGAGGTCGCTTTGTATCGATGGAGGTACCACCCGGCCGTCTAAGAATCAACTGTGTCTCGCGTCCTTTCATCGAGCCATTTCGTGATACTTGTTACGACGTCCTCGTAAAACGTCCGGTACAGATCTTCCTCAACGTAGCCAATGTGAGGTGTTGCCAGCACGTTGTCTAGAACACGGAATGGATGATGTGCGGGCAACGGCTCCTGATCGAACACATCAATCGCGGCGCCCGCTATTGCGCGCGACTCCAACGCTTTAATCAAGGCGGCTTCATCCACGATCGGCCCGCGTGATGTATTGATCAGCAGGGCGGTTGGTTTCATCAGCGCCAGCTCGTTTGCGCCCACCAGGCCGTACGTACGCTTGCTCAACACGAGGTGGATGGTCAGGACATCCGCTTGTCGAAACAGTTCGCTTTTCGTCACCAGTGTGGCGCCGGATGCATCCGCGGCTTCTGGCGTCATATTCTGGCTCCACGCGATAACTCGCATTTCGAATGCATGGGCAACTTGTGCCACTCGTGCGCCGATCCTTCCCAAACCCATCACGCTCAGGGTCTTGCCATGGAGACCAGCGCCGAGTGTGGTTTGCCAGCCGCCATTGCGCACTGCTTGACTTTCCTGCAGGATGCGGCGCGCGCCGGCTAGAATAAGTCCCCACGTCAGCTCAACGGTCGGCGACGCCCGGTAGCCTGTCGCCGTTATGGTAATCCCGCGTTCTTGCGCCGCAGCCACATCGATCGAAGCGTTGCGGGGACCAGTGGACGCAATGAGCTTAAGCTGCGGGAGGCGTTCGATGACTTGCCGTGACAACGGTGTCCTCTCGCGCATGACGCACACGACGTCGAATGGAAGAAGTCTCGCAACCACGTCGTCGATAGCGCTGACGTGGTCGTTAAAGACGGTAATTTGGGCCCGCCGCGCCAGAGCCGACCAGTCTGCCATTCTCAGAGCAACATTCTGGTAGTCGTCGAGGATCGCAATCTTCATTGAATTACCTTCGGAACTTTTGTCGTCGCAGGCGCTTCGACGGGGCCGAAGTCGGGCGGCGGGCGGCGATGCCGCGTTGCGGCCTCGTAAGCGGATGCGATGCGGAAAAGGAGGGGTTCGCCGAACGGCGGCGCGATGAAATCGACACCGACCGGCAGGCTTGCCGGCACCGGTCCGACCAGCCGCGCGCCGTCGTTGCCGCCGGCAACGCGGTCCCACACGGCTGTTGTGAAGCCGGCAGGCACCGTAATCGCCGGGAACCCCTGCTGGCCGATGAGCGACCAGCCGATCGGCGTGCGGCCGTTGACGGCCGGCTCGCGCGGTGACGTGAGCTTGCGCGGCGGCACTGTCGACATCGGCGACACCAGCGCGTCGAGTCTCTGATCCTGCATGCACTGGAGCAGCATTGTCTGCATAGCGAAGCGGCCCTGCAACCGTACGGAGGTGTCAAGCACGGTGGCGGTCTCGTCGCGCTCGCGCGCCTGCTTGCGGTCGGGGAAGTTCGGATCGGTGTAGAAGCGCGATTTCGCGATCAGATCGGCATTGCTCCTGATGTTCCCGTCGCCGCGCTCGCGCAGATAGCGGTTGATCTCGAACTTGCCTTCGCCCGATGGACCGATGCCGCCTGCGTTGAGCGTCCGCAGCGAGAGTGCCTCAGGCACGCGGTTCGGGTTGCCGTCGAGATCGAGGAGCGCGAGGATCTGATCGGCGCCGAAGATCTGCGGATATTGCCGCGCGAACGCCGAGTTCATCAAGCGTGGCGCGTAGCGTGCGAGACAGTCCTTGAACAGTTCCTTGTCGGGGCCGGGATCAACGATGGTCGCGCCAAGTTTGCGAATATCGTCAATCGCGCGCTCGACGATGTCGATGCTCTCCTCGTCGGCCTTTGCAAACAGTTTTCTGCTCATGTATTCGCGCAATACGCCAATCCGCACACCGTCGAGCCGTCCGGTGCCCCACGCCGCCGCGTAGCTCGCGTAGGGCCGGGCCGGCTTGCGCCCGATGCTGAAGACAGTCATCTCGTCTTTTGGGTCGTAGCCGGCAATCACGTCGAGGATGCGCGCGGCGTCCTCGACCGTTCGGCACATCGGGCCGACGCGCATGTTGAGGCCGGCACCAATCATCCCGCGGGTGCTGACGAGCTCTTTGGTCGGCGCAAGCCCGACCAGACTGTTCACCGCCGACGGCCAGCGCACAGAGACGACGGTTTCCTCACCGATCGCGCACGTCACAAGATTCGCGGCCACCGACGACGCCGATCCCGCACTCGACATGCCCGGCTCGCGCTCGGTGTCGTACGGGTTGCAGAACGTGCCGCCGAAGGAACTGCGCGCGCCGTCGACGGCGTACTCCGCGAGGTTTGCCTTCGCCAGGATGATTGCGCCCGCGTTCCGCAAGCGCTTCACGAAGGTCGCATCTGACGGCGGACGATCGTTCGCGTAGTCGGCATCGCCGCCCGATGTCGTGCGCATATCGAACGTGTCGTACTGGTCTTTGATCGCCATCACGGCGCCGTGCAGCGGACCGGCGAGACGTCCCGTGCGCGCGAACGCCCGATCCTGCGCCGCCGCAACTTCGAGCGCGTCGGGCATATCCGGCGAGTCGTCCTTCGGATCGGTGAGGCTGCGCGCCTTGCGTCCATCGAAGCCCCATTTCGCGCGCGTGGCAGGCCGCAGATTAAGCGTCGATAGAGCGTTGATCTGCCGTGCGTGCGGGATCGTCGAGATTACACCGAGAATCCCGTCAGGCTCGTTGACACACGTGCCGTTGTATGCCCTGATGCGCTGGAGGTATTGTTCGACGAGCGCGACGGTCGTTATCTGGCGCGACCGAATGGCTTGCTGAATCTGGCCGATGGTCGCCTCCTGCAGGTGAAAGGCGGCAGCGCGCTGCGCCGCCGATGCCGGTGTTGTCATATACAGGAGCCCGCCAAAGACGAGACCTAAAGCCCACCGTGTATTCACTGTCCGCACATCCTTATATATAAGGATGCAGCGGTCCGAGGTCTATCGAATAATCGACAGGCTAAGCCTCCTACCGAAGCAATCACCGTGCAGCGTGATATCCTTGCGCCCATGAATAGAAAAATACCGCGTTTGCTCTTGCTCAATGCGTTGTTGATGTTCATCGCCGCACTAACTATCTCCGGCGCGCTGCAAAAGAAGACTGAGGCACCCAAAACTCTCCGCCTGTACATTCTCGACTGCGGCAAGATTACCGGCGTAGGAGAGGCCGCGTTCGGATTCCAGCCAGGACAACTGGCAAACACCGAAATGTTTACTCCCTGCTTCTTGATTGCGCATCCGCTTGGCACGATGATCTGGGACACCGGCGAAATCGGGGACGCGCAATTCAAAGCGCCGGGGCCGGCGACGCAGGGCGCCTTCACCGTTGCCAAGCCGTTGTTGCCTCAGCTTGCGGAAATCGGCTACACGCCCCGCGACATCACGTACCTGGCCTTGTCGCATTATCATGGCGATCATGTCGCCAATGCGAACCTGTTTGCCGGCTCCACCTGGATCGTGCAGAAAATCGAGCGCGACGCGATGTTCGCAAAACCCGTGCCGGGAGTCAGGGGGGCACCGAATCCCGCGCTGTATGGAGAGCTCGAAAAAAGCAAGGAGCTACTACTGAATAATGAGGACCACGATGTGTTCGGGGATGGAACCGTCATCATCAAGTTCACACCCGGACACACGCCCGGACACCAGTCGCTGTTCTTGAAGCTGGCCCGGACCGGACCGGTATTGTTATCGGGCGATTTGTATCATTATCCTGAAGAACTTAAGCTGAAAGTCGTTCCCAGCTTCGATTTCAACAAGGAGCAGACTGCGAAGTCGCGCGCGATGGTCGAAGAGTTTGTGA
>Ga0209157_1000267_pt1 | contig 46212 bp, 52 predicted proteins | sample GraSoiAngelo_135_FD_185892 | JGI IMG/M metagenome (GOLD analysis project Ga0209157, IMG submission 185892) | Grasslands soil microbial communities from the Angelo Coastal Reserve, California, USA - 14_0929_05_40cm (SPAdes) (version 2) | ecosystem: Environmental > Terrestrial > Soil > Grasslands ...
GATAGAATCAAGTTGGAATTTGCCCATTGAGTCGGATAGGGCTCACGAAGAGACATTGGAAGAACTCAGCGGCTAAGGTGACTCTACGAGAAGTGGTCTGGTCCAGTCTTGGAAAATAAGTTCAAGCATCCGGTTCACCACTTCCAGATCCAGGTCTCGAATATTCAGAAATCTGCAAAGTTCTACGCCGAGCTGCTGGGCCGGCTCAGCTTTACCAAGGTATTCGAAATAGAGGGAATAGTAGAATGGCAGAAGGAGGGAACCAGAATCATCCTTGCCCAGTGTCCCAAGAGGCTCCTCGCCGAGGGCTATCATCGGAAACGTATCGGTCTCAACCACATAGCCTTCCGAGCACCAAGCCGCGAAGCAGTCGACGAGCTCTATCGCAGCTATCTTCTTCCCCAGAAGATCCCGACACTGTATGGCGGGCCTAAGGAGTGGAAGGATTATGATCCGGGCTACTACGCAGTCTACTTTGAGGATCCTGACCGGATAAAGCTCGAACTAGTCTACGTCCCAGGCGATTTGTAAAAACGAGACCGTTCCATCAAGAGAAGCAAATTCACTCTGCATAGCGAGTCATATGCCTTTTTTTCCGGTATCGTCATAGCCGATCCCTAAGCTAGAAACATTATCAGTGCAACCCGAGATACTCGGGCATCGAGACATCAAATCATTTGGACAAAGCGACCATAACGACTTCTGCACAAGCCGCAAGACGACTTGCGGTCACGAAGCAACATCTCGCTGGCAGGTTGCCGTCGAGGGCAACAGGCAAAGATATCCTGTCAGTGGTGCGCGACCTAACCTTTGTTCAGTGGGACCCAATAGCGGTAGTCGCGCCGTCTCATGTGTTGTCCCTTTGGAACCGGGTAGGCAATTTTCGGCTCTCGGACCTCGAAAAACTACTGTGGGACAAGAAGAGACTGTTCCTACACTGGGTCAACTTCGCAGCCTCGATCGTGCTTACCGAAGACTATCCACTATACTATTCGATGATGAGGCGATACCCAGAATCGATCGGCAAGTCTTGGGGATCGCGGAAGCCGAGAACGAGAGAGTTCCTTGCCGAGCACAAAGAACTGGGCAAGTCTATACTGACTCAGCTCAAGAAGGGACCACTACAGCTGACCCAGTTCAAAGAGTATGTTCGTACCAAGAGTGTGGACGGATGGAGTACTGGAAGCGTTGTCTCCAGGATGCTCTTCCACTTGGAAATGAGCGGAAAGATCATTGTAGCAGGTCATCAAGGTAACCGGAACATATGGACCCTAGCCGAGATGTTCCTCCCGAAATCGGTGGAGAAGAAGCAACTCTCAGAAGAAGAGGTTGAGCGCATAGCTGCTCAGAGAGCTATCAGGGCCCTCGGGACAGCTTCGCCTCGCGAGATTAACTACTATTTCCCGCGCGGCCGTTATCAGAACCTGAAGAAGGCCTTGGAAAGCCTTCAGAAGGACTCTATCATGCATCGGGTTCACGTTGCCGAGTTTCAAGAGAGGGACGAGCGATACATCCATGATCTAGACGTCAGGCTCCTCGAATCAATCAATGACCATGATTGGCAGCCGCGGATCTCGTTGCTTCCTCCCTTCGATAATCTGATCTGCGGCAGACAAAGAACAAACAGAGTCTTTGGCTTCGACTACAACCATGAAATGTTCCTGCCTCAACACAAACGAAAGTTCGGTTACTACGTACTACCCATCCTGTGGGGGGAGAGATTGATAGGCAGAATCGACCCCATTTTGGAAAAAAGCAAAGAGACGCTAATGATCAATTCGGTGCACGCGGAGCCTGGCGCGCCAGATGACAAGGAGGCCGCGTCGAAGATCGGGGAGAAGATAGAACATTTAGCAGAATTTCTCGGGGCTAAGGAAGTCGTATACACGGCTCGCGTCCCGGCGGCTTGGAAGAATTCTCTTCGCTGAGTCATGCTCCCGGACAGCAACTATGAATTGGACAGTCCAGCCAGTCGCAGAGTCACACGATAGTAATTCGTCACTTTACCAGTGGTAGGTCAAGGAAGCTCAGTCGTGTCGAGTCATGGTAGACCTTTACATTGGCCTTGCGCGCTTCTCTACCTGACTCCTCGCCTTCAACGCCGCCGTTGTTATAGTTCTTCTCTAGGAAGATCGAATTTGGACAGGATAGGGTGAGGCGTAACCTGCTTCCCTTGGAAATGCGTCGAGAGAAGAAGTAGAAGCCGTTGAACTCGTAACGATCAACCGACCCAGCCTTGACAAGTATCGGTTTTACTAGTGATTCTCTGTAGCGCGCCCGCAACAAGTCCTCGGAGAGAAAGACGCTTGATCCATCGATCATAATCTCGTAGAGACGGACCCAGAAGTCAGTGTCGGGTACATCGATGCTCATCCATACAACGAGTCTAGGAGAACCAGAGATCTCCGTTGCATCGCTGAAGGGGTCAGTATGATACGCGACTCCCGCACCGGGAAAGTTCAATGCGTATCGCTGGTCTGTCAAGAAGTTCTTGACCTCGTCCCTCTCCACTTCCCCCGGCCGAACGTCCATTGGATCGTAGACATACTGGTCCGGCAACTGTTTGCCAGGTTTTTCCTCGGTCAAGAATCCGGAATGTAATGAGTCGCCTGCAGAGATTCCGGGAGACTGGAGATACAGTTTCAGTTTGTCATTTGAAATCGTTTCGATAGTGTCGGCATACTTCCAAGCCTCCTCCCCTACTCCCGTCACATAGTACGCCACTCGCCTCTTGAGAAACTCGGGCTTCGATCCACTCTTCATCGTCCAATCATACCATTCCCTATGCAACTTGTTAAGATCCACAAGACTCGCCTCTCCAAAGGTCAACCCACCCACCTCTTTCTTCGGAGTCCTAGTTCCCGGATGATCCCAAGGCCCGATGACCAAGTAATGATCACTCTTTGCAGATCGGGAACCATATTTCATATGCCGCCTGTAAAACTCCAGTGCACCCGGTTGATCCCCATCATAATGACCCGTGATTGTCAAAATTGGCACGTCCATTCTGTTATAGTCCCGTTGATCTGGGGCCATAGCACTCCAATAGTTATCGGGCGTAGGGTGCTCGGTTACCCAATTACTGAAGACAGTTGACATGTTGCCCGCTGTCTTATCCAAGTCACGGAAGGGCAGATGTTTCAGGTAGTGTTCTCGAAATTTCTCGATCCAAAACTTGCTATCGCCCCAGACAGCATAGTTCGCAGTTAAGCCACTGGTGAGCGTCAACCACTGCATTTCATAGGAGAAGAAGATATTCTTGAAGAACGGAAAATCTACAGCGGGATGCGCCGAAGCCGCAGGCACGATCGTCTTTAGATGTGGAGGAAACTCCTTCAGAGTCGACCACTGATCGAAGCCCGCATAGGAGCCGCCCCACATTGCAATCTTCCCATTCGACCATGACTGACGAGCAAGCCACTCGACAATATCATAGCCGTCTCGTCCCTCATTCTCGAAAGGCCTGAATTCGCCTTCTGAGTTTCCTCTGCCCCTACAATCGACGAGAGCGAAGACGTATCCATTCTTGGAGAAGTAAACTCCACGTTCATGATAGGTGTCGGCAGTGTAAGGAGTGAGCGTAAAGATCACTGGAAGAGGCTTCTTCATCTCACGAGGCTTGTACAGCGTGGCGGAGAGCTTGACACCGTCGCGTAATGGTATCCTGACATTCCAGACAAATTCAGTTTGCACCTCTACTCCGACTCTAGCCTTCGTCCCAGTTGTAGAGGCGGGACGCAATTCTTGGTCGGAATGTGAAAATGGACTCATCCACAAGGTTGAACATGTCATGTCTTGATCTGCCGCTTATGGCTTCGCATGGTCTCGTCCCTCCTGTACGGTCAAGCTGTGTACAGTGTAGACTCTCATCAGACCGTCCCAGTCCTTGATACTGTAGAGGTATTCGGTTCCACAGTCTTGCGTCTAAACCTAGGGTACAATCTACCTAGAAGGTAGCCATAGACCAGGCTCGCGGCTAAGCCGAGCCCCAGCTGTACAATACCATAGACAACTCCGTAATCGAAGAGTCCGGTGAGATTGATTATGGAATTTATGATCCAGAGCACTAGTCCAAACAGCAGAGCCTTCGCTAGAATAGTTCGACCCTTCAAGAATCTGCTGTTCACCCCAGAAAAGACGAGTCCGAGAATTGCTCCTATGATAACTCCACCAATAATCGAGGCTAGGATGACGATCAGAATGGCAAGAGTTACGAGCTGATCAGCTGTCAATCCTACATTTTGGCCGGTAACAAGATCCAACTGGATCTGAGACCGGATATCGCTCGCGATTAGGAGTAGGAGGGACTCGGATACTGCTGTAACAGTGCCGTAGGCCAGGCCTCCAACCATCCCAGCCTTCGCCGCTTCGAAAGCCATCAATAGGACAATGACCCCGAGACCTGCAGCCACAGCACCCGCGATCAGGAGATTGACCGAGAAGAACAATGTAGACAATCCAACGAGGACGACTCCTACATGGATCAGTCGCTCATTCCGACTAACATGGGCAACATCCCGAACCAGAAGCTTCCGGTATCCCACCAACTCCGTGGCGATTATGATGAAACCAACCGTGCCGATGAAAAAGTCACTCGTCAATTCTGAATGATAATCACGGAATGTCAAGAGTAGGCCTACCTCATCCGCGAGTAGGCCAGCCCCCAAACCGAACACTAATGCATAGATCCTCTCCAGCCTCTGATTATTGTAAGCGATTCCCAGCCAGCCCGTAGCGGACATCATGATCAGACCGTACCAGAAGTGATGGAAATGGACGCCACCACTCTCCACTACAACAGTCGGATTCAGGTCAGCAAATAGTCGAGATCCGAAGAAGGATGTGAGGAAGGCAATAGTTCCGTAAAATGTGAGACCGTGTCCGTAGACACTGCGTTGAACCCATTGTGACATGAGAGAGGAGAGGTCCCTAGCTCACCGCTTTCTTCACGAGCGCGCCGATCCTTGCCTCTTCGGATGGGGTTAACCCCTTCAGCGCGAAGGCGGTCGGCCACATATTGCCTTCGTCAAGGTTCGCCTTGTCACTGAAGCCGAACGTCGCATACCTCGTCTTGAACTTCTGCGCTGCTTGGAAGAAGCAAACAACCTTGCCGTCCTTGCCCTCCCTGGCATACGCGGGCATCCCGTACCAGAGTCTCGGCGAGAGGGCTGGCACGCTTTCCATGATGATAGCATGGAGCCGCTTGCCCATGGTCCGATCCGGTTCCCGCATCTCGGCGATCTTCGCCAGCACTGTGCTTTCACCGTCCGCCTTGTCCCCTTTCAGCTCTTGGAAGCGCTCTTTCATCGCGCCCCTTTCCTCGTCCGTGAATCCCTTGAACTTCTTGCTGATTGTGGTGGTGCTCTTGACGGACTTCTGCGTCGCCTTCTGTGAAGATTTCATGAAATTCTTTTCCTCTTCAGAGCTTAATTGCTTTGTCACGTCATACGTGTGTTTGGTTAGATGCGTCGGCCTCAATGACGGCTTTCAATAGTTGCTTTGTGCCGGATGGGCCGATAATTGTCACTCGGATCGGATTTTTGTCTTGGTCGGTTTCAAGCGAAATCGAAAGGAAGGGGCAGCACAGTCTCTCTAGGACTACCCATTCCGAGATCATAGAGAAATCGTGAGCGTTATTTGGGAACTCGATCCGGTATCCATCTTCAAGCTCCTCAACATTACTGTGTTCGCTAAGCATGAAACGAGTTAGTTCGCTGTGACGCCTTCTCTGTGTCTCGCTCAAAGCCGACAGGTCACATGATACCGACTGCATCACGTTAAACTCCCCTCTCTCGGCATCAGGTCTGAGTCGCCACCCTAAGTGTCCCTATAAATCCAGCGATTTAAACGAAGGAGTTTCCACCCGGTAACCAAGTTCCCCCATCATTTAGCCGCTAGGCCGCTTTGTACAGATCGGTTCCACGGAGCCGCATCCGCATGCTCTGGTGTGCACTCTCTTGGAGACAAGTGGGACAGATACAATCCGAGGCTAATTCTGTAATCTCCTTCAGCTGGACTCGTGTCAACTTGATCCCTCTACACCAGCAAGAGGGAAGACCATGACATTCAAACGATCGGCCACACAAGCCACAAGACAGAATCCTCAACTCACTAGCCCTTCCACGGTGGCCGCTTGAGGGCTTTCTCAAATTCTGCACGAGTATGCACAGGCTCATTATCACAGTGAGAAATGATCACTCGTTCAAAGGGTAGTTCCAGCATCGCACGCAGAGCGGGCAGTTCACGCTTTTCATGCCCTGCTCTACTATCCCAGACCAATAGCTCTCCATTACGCTCTGTCAAAGCATCACCAAAGACGATGACACGATGATTCGGCAGCCACATCGGCGTCTCCAATCGTCCACGCCCATCATACAATGCAACCAATCCCCCCGGCAAGACACTATCCGCAATGATAGGCTCCAGCTTCGCATTCGGAATATCATCTGGAAAGAATAACATTGGGCCGAAAGCCCGAGCATTGTAGTGACGGACGAACAGGTCAATGTCCCGAACATGATCTGGCATCAAAACAACCGCGGCAGTCGGCGGATGCCTATCCAATCTCTCCCACAAACCAATATTGTCCAATACAGGAGCAAGAGGATCCAGTACCAACCGCTCGCCTTCTGATTCAACGAACGTCGAAGTGACAACTGGCTGCCAATCGTCTTCGGGCTTCCAGAATGCATGCCTCGCACGCCAGATCCAGAGTCCAGCCGCTAGCTCTCGAATCCCCACGGAAAGATTAGGGGTTTTCAAAAACAAGTCTCCCGACGGAATTGCTCAAATCCTACTTAACATGATCTCTAGGAAATACCTTGGCGACTTACATTGCGATGCTCCGTGGAATCAACGTATCCGGCCATAAGACAATCAAAATGCAAGACCTCAGAACAATATGCAACAAGTTAGGATACCGGAACGTCCAGACATACGTACAGAGCGGAAACATCGTCTTCGAAACAAGAAAAGGGACTCCACCAGATCTTTCGAAACAGATTAGCAAAGCAATCCAGAACGTCTATGGATTCGACGTGCCAGCATTCACCAGAACCTTAATGGAAATGCAACGAATAATATCCGCCAATCCATTCTTGAAAGAGAAAAACATCGACCGGTCCAGGCTGCACGTAACCTTTCTCTCAGAAACTCCACAAACAGACTCTCTAGGAAAGCTAGGAAAGGTTCCAGCTGGTCAAGACCGATTCCACACAGTCCACAACGAGATCTATCTCCACTGTCCAAACGGATATGGCAGGACCAAGCTCTCCAATACTATGATCGAGAAGACCTTGTCGGTAGCAGCCACGACACGAAACTGGAGGACATGCAATACGCTGCTCGAAATGGCGTCGAGGCTTACAACCGAGAGGAACTAGATTGGACAAGCCCAACATTCATGTCCGGCCTGCAAAGAAAACCGATATTCACAGGATATGTATGGTCAGCCACGGCCGGACTCCTCCCACTTTCTTGATGAATCCGATCCACGCACTCCTCTTGACTATTGTGTAAAGTTGGGCCGCCACCAAAACGAGCGAGCCGGCATAGGCTAGGGCGAGCCCAGCCTGTGATCCACCTCTCAATCCTATGAAAGAGCCCGCCCGCTATTGAAAAAAGGACAGTCACGAGGGACATCAAACCAGTGTCACAGAACCTCAGGTCACAGGGTTACAGAGCCCTGCTGAACTTACAAAGGAAACACTGTTTGGACGGCGAGCAAACGATGCTACGCGTTTATTACACCCGCTTGTAGATCTAGCTCGTCAGAGGGCCCGACCTCCAAAGCCGGTTATTGTGGATTAAGAAAGACTCGTCAATGCTGATTCTGAGTGCTGTAAAAGCGTACCTGCAGGTTCGCCCCATCGGGGTCCGTAACGCCATCAGGCTCTACATCAGCTATCAAGTATCGGTCCTATTGTATCTCTTGGCGCCCGCTAGATTCAGATCGGTAGGATATTTGATCCCGGGACGTTCGAAATTGACGGTAACTATTGGCGGGGTGCATGCGAACGTTAGACCGGGCACTACTGACCTGGCAATATTTGCGACTGCTCATGAGCCACGTACTTCGAGTTGGTTCCAGGTAAAGCCGGGAGACATCGTTGTCGATGTCGGTGCTCACATAGGTCGATACACTCTAATGGCAGCCAGGTATGCTTCGAAAGTAGTAGCGGTCGAACCTGAACCATCAAACTTCTCCGCACTTCTGTCCAACATTAGACTCAACAGTTATTCGAACGTGACTGCCTTATGCGTGGCGTTGAGCGATCAGAATCGAAAATTGCCTCTTCACGTCGCGGCCTTGGGTAACATGGGTAGTTCGTCACTCGAACCCGAGTCAAATGGACAAGGAACGGATTGGATACGAGGAACTGTTGAGGTCCAATGCGATACTCTGGACAGTATCGTCGCTCGACTAAATCTGGAATCCATCGATTGGCTCAAGATAGATGTGGAACGTCACGAAATTCCGGTGCTAGAGGGTGCACAGGAAACATTGGCTAGGGCTAAGAACGTAATTCTTGAGGTTTCCCGAGGAAATGAAGCCCCTTGTAGCAAACTCATGGAAAGAGCAGGGCTCGATTATAGATCGATAGATGTCGGCACTCGTTCTAGCAATTGGTTCTTGACCCGCAAGTGAGGGTCAAAAAGTCCCAATCAACACTTGGAACCCTGCAAGACCCACAAACAAATCAACTGCCGCCTCAAAAAGGTAGCCCCCAACCGCGATTCTCCATACCGGACAGAAAACGCTCCTTTGATTTCCAAGGGCAATCTATCAGCGGAGTCTAGGACTGGTAAGACTCGCAACTTGCACGTGTATCCCACATTTGAGTCCTCCGGCCCCGCCTTTTTCTGAGGAATTTCTGTTTTTGGATTAGAAAAAAGGGAGGTGGGCAGCTAGGTGTGCAGCTGTATGTTGCCGCCGGCTAGTACCCCTGATGCACTGTACTCGTTTGACAGTTGTATGCGGAAGGTGTCTGAGCCCCTTCCAGGTTCACCATTGTCGCAAGCGTTCACAGTGAAGTCGACGGATTGTCCGTCTACCGTGCCGGAGAACGTCCGGCAGGTTCCTGAGCCAGAGTAGCCGGTTACACTAGTTGATTTTACATGGTTACCGGAGGAGTGGTCAATGTAGTTCAACTGGCCGCTGACATTAGACTGGCCCGGTTTGAATCCCGCTACGAACCCAAAGTTGACATGCGCACCGTTGACGATGATGAAGCCTCCGCCCGTCATGAAGTCTTTTGAGCCGGGCGGCGGGGTGACTCTGCAGGTTATGTCGCTGTGGGCACTTGACACAATGACTTCGATGCCATTTAGCAGGCCTACTCCCGTCAGGTGAAGGGCGTTCACGGTTATTGAATTAGTTCCATCACTAGACGAGGTCGTCTGTTCGTTAATGACGAGGGTTAGTACTCCGGGCACGCTAACGGTCTGGTTAGGCTGGCCGGTTACGATGATCTGTTGGCCGGCAACTTGCAGGTTAGCAATATCGCTGTCACCAGAAACGCCTGTGCAAGTGGCTAGCGAGTGAGCCTGGAGAAAGTCTGCCTTGATTTGGTTCGGGTCTCCCGGGAGTAATGTTACATCGGCTACTGCTGCTCTGCTTTCCGCATGTTGGTCAAACCCCATAGTGACCGAGAGCAGCACCTCTGCTTGGGCTTGTTGCGTCTGGACTGACAGCACGGTTGCATCTATTTCTCCGCCCTGCGGTGGTAATTGTCGTGTGTCAGCGAGCGTCACGGTCCCGGTTAGTGGTGTCTTGACGGATACTGCGAACGCTCTTCCACTAAAGGTCGTAGCATTATCAGCGAAGGCAGGAGTGACTGAAGATGCCGCGAAGAGTGCCATCATCGAAACCGTAAGAATTGCAAAAGCTACCTTTGACGTATTGATTTTAGGTCGCTGCCTTTCCTTCAACGTTTTTCCCGAAGCCTCAATGACGTGAATTATCAAAAAAAATCTTGTTGACTCTTCGGTAAGTTGGTTACTGAAAAAACAGCATGTACCTCTGACAATAAGGAAGTATCTTTCCTGTTAGGACGTAACCTTGCAGGTTTTCAACCACGCACTACTTTTAAAGTTCGACTACTATTCCGCCGGAAAAAATTCTACGTTGCATATTAGCGCATCGAAGAGTATCAGTTTTTCGCTTCCACCCTGACAAGATCCCTGACCACCAAGCGGTCATTCCACAGAGCCAGGGACGGGCCCGAAAGGTGGTAGCGTGCAGTATACGCTTCAGGATATTTTGGACAAGCGATTCAGGGAACTTAGGGAGGCGATTGCCGCCTGGTCGAAGGAAACCGTCGTTGTGTCCAGGCCTTTTGTCCCTCACAAGTCGTCCGAGGCTGCTGAGCTTAACCTGATGCTCGTCAGGACAATCTTCAGCAAATGGTCTATCGAAATACTTACCGTTCTGTACACCCTCAAACCGATGGGTTTCGAAGGACTCCGGAGGTCCTTGAAGGGGATCAGCTCACGTGTTCTTTCCAAGAAATTGAAGATGTTGGAGGACAGGGGTCTTATCGAAAGAGAGGTCTTGAATACGCGACCGCCGAAGGTGCGGTACGCCTTGACTGAGAAAGGCTTGACCATCTCGACCCTCGGCGAACCTGTGATCCTTTATCTTCGTTTCAAGGAGGGACTTTTTCTCATTCGCGAACCTGTGACTGCGCCAAGTGAGATATTTGTCAGGACCCGTGAGGGCTAAGGAATAAGATTGAAAAAGTCAAACTTAATCAGCCCTAGGGTGCTGGTCTCCCTCCAACACATCAAAAAACAATCTAGGCTAGTTTGCCGTCACGGGAAAGTTGTTTCTGGAGATATGAGTAAGTTCAGCTTTCTCGGAGGTTGGTCTTCACCCATTCCGGGATGATTACCGCGCGTAACAACTCCTGCACTGATATTCCTCTATTAATCGCCTCTACACTGATGACCTTCATACTATCCTGCCGAAGAGATAGCATGAACTTCGCCATGGGCCGGCTGTCCCCGTCGTTCCGGCCGATGCCATTACCATTTGACACCAGTAGGGAATTAACGCCCGTCCGTGACATGCCATTAACTTTCATTTTCTTACCCTCCGCCGACTCTTACTCATTGGTCGAGCATTCCTCAGCCGCACAACCACCCTCACTCCATCCCCAAGATTCAACAATGAACCGCACAATTCCGTAAGTGCCTCCACAATCATATCCTCTCTCTCTTTTCCACTCATTCTTCTCTCTTGATCCGAAGCTTGAAGGTCCGGGGAAAACTCACTCTTGGCCTTCATCAAAGCCTATTTTCCCCCCGCTGTATCGTCGATGAAGAGTAGCAACCGAACTTCCGCCCCGATACTCGATAACGAAGCACTCAATGCCTCCAACACGTTCACTACAACGTCCGTCTTCTCTATCGATGTGGCTGCACTAATCCTAAGATACGCGGACCAATCCACCTTTTCCGACTCGTTTCTAACTTGAAGCAACCTGCCCACCTGGTAGAAGCCACTGTATCCTCGTGCCTGAGATAACCGCCGGGAAGAGGACGAGCTGCCAAAGACGGCTCATTGTGAACCCTTTTTCGTAATCAGCGGTAGTGATCAAGAAGTGTATTCGGTTACTAGCGAATGAATCAATTTGTCGAAGCATTAGCGAATCGCTAGCCTCCAGCTCGCGCTATCTCCTGAGCAGAATACTCCGGCTGCCTATCTCTCGTTTCAGATAGGTCAATCTCCCATTCTAGACGATACAGCGTATCATTCCCGCTAGTCTTGACTCCGACGATAGTCGCGACTTTACGTTCCACCGGTTTTTCGGGAATTTTGACCCACACTCTATCCCCCAGATGGAATCTTCTCATTCCAGAGACCCCTCGACTGTCCACCCGGAACGGGCTTTCGTGTATAATTTTGTATATAACTTCTTGTACAAATATGTCAAAACCGAGAATACTGCGGAACTCACCTTGCGGAGAAAAAGTCCCGCTCAAACTCGAAGCAAAGAGCCCGGTATCGGGATAATTGACGATAAACGATAAGGAACTCCTTTGCCACCTTATATCACACGTCACGATCTGGCTGGTTTTATCAGCCATTCGAAACTAGATAGCGGTTATTGCAGACCCTTCCGGTATACTCTGAAGGGCGCGTCCAAGATAACGTAACTGTGAAGAGCAACGACCTTTCTTATCCAAGACTGGTCCAGATTAGACGTGCGATAGCCGCAAAGAACTGTCATGTTATTCTTGGGGTCGATCTCTCGTTCCCACTTTACGACTTCACCAACCAGATCGTTTTCGAAAAACCAGGACATATCTTCGATCGCTATTCTGGTAGGACCGGTGGCCTTGCTTGATGACTGTACCTCCGTAATCCACCTGAGAATATGCTTTGAGAGCGACCACTCCCCCTTGCCAAGGATCTCGCTGTACAACAGGTTCTTTACAGACCCGAGCTCTGCATGTCTCTCTGACAGAAGACCCATCGGAGCATCGATCGAAGGATCGAGAAACTCTGACATTATTCTATCCCGAAAAGCATTACTTCTGTACAAGAGAATCGCGTGCTCTTTCGGAGGTATGCGCCTGATCCGTAAATCCAGTGTTTCCGCTTCGTGAACCTCTTTCAACATGTCGTAGATCTTCTCTGCTCTAGACAATACAGGCGCGTATCCCAGATCGCCCAGGATCGAGAGGACTGCAGAACCATTTGTTTCCTGGACCATGAAATCGGACCCGGCGTGTCTTGGCACACCCGGCCTCTCGATAACAAGTCTCTCGCCTTCGACTTTGACTGCCAATGGTTCATTCAGAAGAAACGGAAAGGCGGTGTCCTCTACTAGGTCCTTTTGAAGATAGAGCGTATGCCGAGGCCCTACACGATTGATCTTGGATGCTGCTTCCTTAACCATGAATTATCCGACGTTGAATTGCTTCGAGTCTTCTTGCCAGAAGGCCCCTCCTATACCCAGTCCTAGGTTATTTAACAGTCGCACGTCAAGACCAGTCCAGTTTGACGGCAAGACAAGGGTACGCCCGAGCTGGCCTCTAAGGCATATTAACGGATAAGTTTCACCTTACAGTCTGGGATTTTGGTCCGCAAACCTGGTTCCGAAAGGAAAAATGCGAGAGGAGCAACGGCCGACTCTGAAAAGAATAAGCGCTCCAACCATACCGCGTCAACCATAAGGCCGCGCGGTGAAATCTCTCCCCAAGGGGTAAAGCGACCAACTAGACCTTTTCCTGTAGTCGGCATAGGAGCCTCGGCGGGAGGGCTTGAAGCGTTCTCCCAGCTTCTCAAATTTCTTCCGGAGCAGATCAATGCTTCTCTCGTCCTCGTCCAACATCTAGACCCTACTTACAAGAGCCTGCTGACAGAACTACTCTCGAAGGCTACGAAGATACCTGTTGTCGAGGTCACGGACGGGGTAAGGGTTCTCCCGGGCCATGTCTACGTGATACCGCCAAATACTAACATGACCATTTTGAAGGGTGTACTATACCTTACACGACGCGTTGAGGCAGCTCACAAACAATCGCCGATCGATATTTTCCTGAAATCGCTCGCTGAAGACAAGAAAATGGCAGCAATCGGCGTAATACTATCGGGCACATCCGTAGATGGTATTGAGGGGCTGAGGGCGATAAAACAAGAAGGCGGAGTCACATTCGCACAGGATGAGACCACGGCGAAATATTATGACCTCCCCAGAGCCGCGATCCACGCGGGAGTCGCGGACCTTGTCCTGTCCCCACCAGACATTGCAAAGGAACTCGTCAGGCTAAGTCAGTACCCGTACGTCCCATATTTCGTTGATGAACAAAGGACCGAGCAATTTCTGCCCCATTCCCACCTTGGAAAAATCTTCGTCCTTTTGAAGGAGCGTACAGGTGCAGATTTTTCAAATTACAAGCATTCGACTATTAGACGCCGAATTCTAAGGCGTATGATGGTCCTTAGAATCGCTAAGCTTGAGGATTATGTCGACTACCTAAGGAAAAATCCGAGTGAACCGGAAAAGCTGTTCCAAGAGATCCTGATACATGTGACGGGATTCTTCCGAGAACCTGAGACCTTCCAGGCATTGAGAACTGAGATCTTCCCACAGCTCCTAAGAAACCGAAACCCAAACGACCCTATCCGGGTATGGATCCCGGGCTGCTCCACAGGCGAGGAAGCCTATTCGCTAGGAATAAGCCTGACTGAATTTCTCGACAATTCTCCCGTCAAGCCCGCTATCCAGATCTTTGCAACTGATATCAACGAGAGTGTCCTCGGCAAGGCCCGAGAGGGAATTTATGCCAACGCATCCTCCGTTTCCATCGGTAGGCTCCGGAGGTTCTTCGCCCCTTCTAACGGGAACTATCAGATCAACAAGTCAATTCGCAACATGGTAGTCTTCGCCAAGCAGGACGTCATCGCCGACCCCCCATTCTCGAAGATGGACCTAATCATGTGCAGGAACGTACTGATCTATCTTGGACCCGTACTACAAAAGAAGCTGGTCCCCATCCTCCACTTCGCCCTCAAGCCCGGAGGATTCCTTGTACTAGGAAACTTCGAGAGCATCGGCAACTTCTCAAGACTCTTCAAAACAGCAAATTTCAAACAGAAAATCTTTGCAAAACGTGTAACGCCAGCGCCCCCAGCCGTCGAGTTCTTTCCAGTCAGGCTGGAAGCACGGGAGGTAAAGGACACTGCTAGACCCCCGGTTAGACCGGGACAGCTTTATCCGACTGAAAACGAGGTTCTGAGGGAGGCGGACCGCGTCCTCCTCTCGAAGTTCTCTCCCGCAAGCGTCATAATCAACAGCGATATGGAAATAGTCCAATTCCGTGGACACACCAGCCTCTTCCTCGAACCATCTCCGGGCAAGGCGAGCCTCAACCTGCTCAAAATGGCGAAGGAGGGGATAATGATGGAGCTCCGTTCCGCAGTTCAGAAGGCCAAGGAAGAAGGTGTCACTGTAAGGAGAGAGGGGATACGAATATTGTCCAACAACAGATACGTCACTCTCGACATGGAGGTGCTGCCGCTGAAGATGGGGGGATGTCTACTCATCACTTTTGAAGAAGCAATGTCTAAGGTTCCCACTGGAACTCGAGCGAAAAAGGTGCAATCGCCAAACGGCGAGGTTCAAGGCAAACGTCAAGTTGTCCAACTCCAACAGGAAATTTCCTCCGCCAGGGATTATCTGCAATCCATAATAGAGGAGAAAGAGGCAGGGATTGAGGAGCTAAAAGCCGCTAACGAAGAAATCCAGTCGAGCAACGAAGAGCTGCAGAGTACCAACGAGGAGCTGGAAACAGCGAAGGAGGAGCTGCAGTCTACAAACGAGGAACTCACGACGGTCAATGAGGAGCTGCAGAACAGAAACATCGAGCTTGCACAGGCCAACGACGATTTCAACAATCTTCTCACCAGTGTCAACATTCCGATCGTGATTCTGGGCAGCGATTTGCGTATTCGCCGTGCCAATGCCCCGGCCGAGAGGCTGCTCAACCTGTTGCCTACCGACATTGGCCGATCCTTTTCAGACCTTAAGCTGAACATTGATGCTCCAACCCTTATTTCGGACATAGCCGAGGTGATCGATACCGTCAATCCTAGAGACGCAGACATTCGCGACAACCTAGGGCACTGGTGGTCAAATTGGATAAGGCCCTATCGCACAGCGGACAATAGGATCGAGGGCGTAGTCATCAGCTTCATAGATATTGATCGGCTCAAACGGGTGGAGGAGAAGCTAATCGCAGATTCTGAAAACCTGGAGCGGCTAGTAGAGGAACGGACCAATCAGCTGGGGGACGCTACGCGACTCTCAGCCATAGGCGAAACTGCTGCGATGGTCGGACACGATCTACGCAACCCGCTACAGGCCATACTCAACACCCTCCACCTTGCCAAGGATAAGGCTAGGAGTGGGACGGACACGGGTCTTCTAGGCCTCTTAGTTACAGTTCAAGAACAGGCCGATTACGTGAACCGAATCATCACGGACCTGCAAGACTATGCGAGACCTGTCAAGACAACCTTGGTCGAGGTCGACGCGGCCGACTTGTTAAATGAGGTATTATCCTCGTTTGAGATCCCCGCGACAATCAAGGTCATCACTGATATTCAACCGGGCACGAATATCAAGGCCGACCCAAGCCTACTGAGACGTGCTCTCACAAACATCATAACGAACGCGTTACAGGCAATGCCCGACGGGGGTCGTCTCTCAATAAAAGTCCAGCGGGGAGAGAAGACAGTTCAAATCAAAGTGATCGACAGCGGGGAAGGAGTCAAACCAGACGTCGCAGCGAAAATATTCAACCCCCTTTTTACGACCAGGGCCAAAGGGACTGGACTCGGACTTCCCATTGCCAAACGCTTGGTTGAAGCTCACGAAGGCAACATCAAATTGACGAGTGAGCCTGGAAAAGGCACGTCAATACTGATCGAACTGCCCCTTGGACACTCTAGGCGCGGAAGCTAGATTGGAAGAAAAACGCAGGATACTGCTTGTAGACGATGATAGAGCAATACTCGCCAGTTTCCGCGATCTACTACTTCCACGCGGATACGATGTAGACACCGCCGAAACCGGGCGCGAGGCGATAAACAAGTCCAACACCAAATATTACAACCTCGCAGTAATCGACATAAAACTCCCGGACATGGAAGGCACCGAGCTGCTCGCCAACCTGCACAAAAACTATCCGAAGACGAAGAAGATCATGATCACCGGCTATCCGACGCTGGAGACCGCAGTGAACTCTGTTAATCTTCGAGCCGACGCGTACTTAGTAAAACCTGTCCCGCCTGAAGAGTTTCTGAGAATGGTGGACCAGCAGATCCATGAGCAGTCCTCTGAAGAGAGCGTTACGGAGGAGAAGGTGTTGGATTGGGTTGAGGGACGATATCGCAAGGTGAAAGACAAGGGCCGGCCTGCCCAAGTCGTGCGAAGCTAGAGAAGACGTTTCCGGAAGTGCTCAGGAAACACGGGCTAAAGTCAAGAATGTAATTCTTGACGTTTCTCGGGGTAGTGAGACCTCTTGTAGCAAACTTATGCTAAGAGCAGGGCTGGAGTATGCGTCGATAGATGTCGGCATTAGATCTGGCAATTAGCTCATGGTCCGCAAGTGAAGGTCAGACAAGATAGTCCCGCGTGTCCTCAAGTCGATTAGCGAGACGTCTTCGCCCGATTCGGCAGCTTCTCCTTCCCATGTTCCAATTCCTCCTCTCTCTCCTCTATCTCCTCTGAAACATGATCTTCAGACTCGTCCTCAGTCTCCTGCTCTAGTTCTGGGTCCTCATCTTCTTCCTCATTGTCCGGCTTCTCGCTAGCTTCGTTATCGTCCATATTCTTTGATTGCTCCCTAGTTCTCCAATCTTACCCGGACATAGTGTCCTCTGGATCCGTATCCGATGAGTTCGTCAATCCTTTCTGCCATTCATTGGCCCTTTCAACTAATCTGATCAGGAAGGCCTCATCCTCCTTCGACAATGGCTCGTCCTGTTCCACCTTTCCCTTGATCGAATGTAGCTTATGATCTTCCTCTCCGAGAGGAATCTTCGAATCTTCTATCCTCTTGATAAGCACATGAGGTCGAATCTTTCCTTCTGTTACCTTCTCACTCTGCACTCTCACATTTCCCCTTTGGATTCCAGGCTTGTGAGCTTCTCGCTTACTTCCCAAAGTCTATTCGCGACTTCTTCATTGTAAGATTCTTCTGACGACTTCTTCACCTTCAACTTATCCCAGTACTCACCGCTCGTACTCGCGGCGTCTGGGGAAGAGGCAAGATAGACCACCGTCTCCGCACCCTTGTTGGGACTGGTCATGAACAGCTTTGGGACAGCCATTATGAAACCCAACGGTCCCATAGGTCTGCTCCAGATGTTCGTCGCTACAGTCCCGGGATGGACAGAGTTCACTGTAACACCCGTCCCCTGTAGTTTCTTAGCCAGCTCACGAGTGAACAGTACTAGGGCGAGTTTCGACTGTTGGTAGGCCTTCCAGCCACCGTAAGTTTTCTCCATGTTGAGATCGTCAAAGTCGATGTGTCCATTATAGTGTGCGACGGAGGATACGTTGACGATCCGTGATGGTGTGCTCGACCTAAGCTCGTCAAGAAGGAGATTTGTCAAGAGGAAAGGAGCGAGGTAGTTAATTGCGAAGGTCGCCTCATAACCGTCCGGTGTGACGTGTCGCCTTTGGTTGAATAGGCCGGCATTGTTGATCAGAACGTGAAGTTTGGAGTATTTTGCTTGAAACTGTTGGGCCAGTTCTCGAACCGACTGGAGCGACGATAGATCCGCAAGAAGCAATTCGATCGAATTGTTGCCCGTGTCACTCCTTATCTCCGAAATCGCATTCTCTCCTCTCTGTTTGTCACGAGCCACTATCACCAATGTCGCACCCATTCCTGCAAGCTCAAGTGCGGTCGCTTTTCCGATCCCGGAATTGGCTCCGGTGATCAGGCAAACCCTACCTTTCAAACTCGAGTTCGATGCAACGTCTAGACTCTGCAGTATGGTTCCCTGAAAATACAGAAGGTCCAGTCATTATTTAACCTCCGGTACAATAGCTTGAAAGAAAACCCGTCTTAAATTTCGGACCGCGGGAACTATTGCGTCATTGAGCGCTCGGTGAGATGATGTCCACCAGAGTAGTGCTCCCGATGGAGCAGTTCATAATGGCTGCTGCATAGGTTTTTGGCACAGGCTGCGCAGAACTCCGTAGCCTTCTCGCCGCATAGTTTCTCGTGGGACTCGAACGCATCAACATCGCCGAAGCCGCCTATGTCACCAACCTCTGGCTCCTCACATGTCTTGAATCCAGGAATGCTGAGTGTAGTTGTAGTGACTGTAGTTGTAGTTGGACCCTGAGGTGGACGAGGTCTCCTCTGAATTGGTCTAGCTTTCTTGGGAGTTTTACTCTTCGATTTCTTGCGAACAGGGGTCTTATTGTGAGCTTTGGACCGTTTCGCTTTCATAACTGACCATCAAGAGATGGGGTTGGGTTTGTCATAGCTTATTTCTAACTGCAAGACTGGAAATACGGTAACAGACTCGGATTCTTGATCGGTCTGATTATTGCTTTGTGGATTCTGATGTGGAGAGACGTAGGTCATTCGGCAAGCGATTTGCACTAGACTTATCTCTGTTCTACCCACCATCTGCTATGTGATTCGTGAATCAGCGAGGCAGATCAAGCATGGACTCGCCTTCTATGGAACATTGGCGTTCGTCGCTGGTTTTTTCGGGGCGAGAATATTCGCGACGCTCAACTCGTCTGTTGTGGTCGAGCGAAGTGGAATCCATTTCCACCATTTCTGGTATGGAGTGATTATGGTTGAAGCTGCCGGTTGGCTCGGTATCACGATGAACGACGAAAGACTCGATCGATACTTCGCCGTAATATTTGGTCTTGGAACAGGTTTCATAGGAGATGAAGTCGGTCTTCTTCTAACATTCGGAGATTATTCCTTCCGGCTCGCGTTTACGTTCTTTGTCGCGGCGGTTGCCTTCATCATTCTAGCAACTTTACTTACGAGATTCCGTTCGCAAATTGAGAAGGACGTGCTGCGTGTAGGAATTAGACAGCATCTCTCTGCGTGGGGACTATTCCTCGTCGGCTTCTCCACCATTTTCTTCGCCTTTGGGCTTAACACACTGGGCCTCGTCGTAGCAGGTTTTGGAGTTGTCCTTTTCTTGGTGGGATTTGAGATCAGGCGGCGTCCAAACATCCTCCGGACCCTTGCGTCGTGGGACTTCCGGAATCTGAAGCCTTGAGACACTGACAGATCCTATCAACCTCGTGGAGCACCTATGATGAAGTGTATGTACAACCACGCCTCCGCTAAGAAGATCGTGAGAAAAGGCTACGACAAGATCGCGACAAGTTACGCAGCTGCGAGAACTGCTGATTCGGATTCCGAAGACATCCGGCTCTTGAATCTGCTCGTAGAGCGGTTGCCGAAAAGAGCAATGATACTCGATGCGGGATGCGGATCTGGCCGTCCGGTAACGCGACTCCTTGCAGAGTCATTTGCCGTTACCGGAGTTGACTTTTCCCAAGAGCAGCTCCGCATGGCCAAAGCAAACGTACGGAATGCCGGATTCATTTGCGCAGACTTGTCGTACGTGCCATTCAAAGATGAAGCATTCGATGCAATCTGCTCTTACTATTCCATCATCCACATTCCCCGGGACGAGCATTCGAAATTGTTGATGGGATTTCACAGAATCCTGAGAACAGGTGGCCTAGTGCTACTCTGCACAGGAGCCGGAGATCTCAACGAGGATGTAGGTGATTACCTTGGTTCAGCGATGTTCTGGAGTCACTACGACAGCGAGACGAATCTTAGAATGATAACGGAAAGTGGATTCGAACTGGTTTGGTCCGGGATCGTAAAGGATCCATTCGACAGTGCCGCTTCACATCTTTTTGTGCTCGGGAAAAAGAAGTAGTTCAGGTTCACTTTCCGATGAAACCGACCCTGGAGGAATGGCGCAAGGTAGTCCAAGCGATCGAGGAATCACTTCCAGTCTACGACTCAGTAAGTGAGAAGATCTCACTAAATCTGGCAAGGAAGGCCCGAGGGCAAGCCATCGCCTACTTGGCCCCATACAAACGAGACTGGATCATTGACATCGGCGTTGGTCCCGGGACCTCCAGCAGAATGCTCGTCGAGAATGGGTTCAAATCGATAGTCGGCTTGGATCCTTCAATAGTACTGTTGAAACATGTCAAACAAACCTTCCATAACGGATTTCATCCCGTCCGTGGCGTCTCTGAATGGATGCCGTTCAGAGAACGCAGTTTTGCTGGTGTCTTGATCTGTTTTGCGCTCCGCGACGTCCGGGACCTAAGGGACTCGTTGAAGGAGATTTCTAGAATGACTCAAGAACACGGTCGGTTCGGACTGGTCGATATCGGAAAGCCAGAGAACGCCATACTCAGGGGTTTCATAGGGTTCTACGTCAAACACGGAATGCCCATCGTATCATCCCTCGCCACAAAGCGAAGGGTTCCAGGAAATCCATTTCTGATGATAGTTCCAACCTTCAACCGACTGGTCTCAAACCAAGCGCTAGTCAAGGCCGTCCGAAACGTTTTCGCCCTTGTAGGCCTACGCTCGATAATGCTCGGAGGCATAATTGTCATTCTGGCTGAAAAATCACAGCCAGCCAACTAACACCTTGGCTCTGTCTACTTTACGAGATAACGAAAGTTCTTCCAGATGCCGGTTGCGCCCTGGCCATGGACAGAAGTACTGCCCTTCGAAGGGTCAACTGGCCTTAATGTGAAGAGTCCGAATCCTATCATGATCTCTTTCGGCTCGACAGGCACGCCTTCAGCCTTGAAGAACCTCTTGCCATCGACGAACCATTCCGCCTTCTTGTTCGAGGAGTCGATGCTTACAGAATAGTGGTGCAACCTACGTGGTGATGTGGTGACGCCTGCGAACGGAGACTCGATTATGTGCGTGAATGCCGTGTTCTCGTCGGTTACGCCTGGGATCAAGAGCCGTTCATAGATCGCGCCTATCTTCTTGCCGGTGGTCACAAAGTCGAAGATCATGCCGGTCGAAAAATCCATCAAAATGAACCCAGCGAACGCGTCCTGAATATCGTCAGCGTTGCTTCGGTAAGTCTCCGCGCCCATCTCCACTTCGAAAACAGTGGGACGGTCCCGAGAGACAGGAAACGTGCGAGTAGATCCGTACAATTGTTTGGGGTCGTCGAACATGTGGATTGAGTCATGCTTTCGAGTGAATGGATCGACGGTAATCCCAAGACCTCCACTCATTGGACCGATCTTAGCGTTAGGTTCTGCCCATGTCCAGTTCTGTCCGTTGCCCATTGGGAAACTGAGTATCGTCCATTTGGAAGGGTCAATCTTACCCGAAACTAGGTTGTCGTATGCTCCTGATTCTAGTTCTTGCAAGGAGTGTCAGAGGGTTTGGTGGCAAGTCAGAGGAAATTTAACCTTTCGAGTTGTTGAAACATATACTGCTGTTATCTAGGCGACGCAGGTGTTTCGGGACGAATGTCAGAAGTCGTCCATCTCAAATGGACCCTGCTGGCGAGGAGTGTCGCGAGAAATATTCCGACTCCCACTATGACGACGAGTGGGCCCACGGGGAGACTTGAGTAGTTGGACAGGAGTACCCCTGTGCACGAGCTGACGGCACCGAGCAGAGTGCTAAGCATCGAATACCGGGCCAGAGTAGGACTAATATTTCTAGCAGCCACGGCAGGTACTATGACCAAGGCACCTACGAGAAGGGTGCCCACTACTTTGATCCCGGTCGCAACGACCAATGTGACCAGGAAAAGATAAGCTAGGTTTAGCCAAGCCACCCTCGTTTTAACGGAGATTGCAAGCTCCTCGGAGATCATAATCAAGACCAATTTCGGGTAGATCCTACGGGTCAAGAACAACACGACAGCTGATACAGCGACCGCACCGACGGCATCGATGAGGCTCGTCTTGGTGACGTCCCCGAATAGAGCCTCTAAGAGGTCCACTTGGGGCGTGATAAGAATTCCTATCGCGAGGGCAAAGACGAAAAGGATTCCGACAAGGGCTTCAGCCGACAATTTCGTCCTCCGTTCTAGATACCATGTTACGACTGCCGAGAGAAAGAGGGCTGCGAAGGCTCCTAGAAATGGATTGAAGTTGAACAAGATGCCAAGAGCTAGTCCGGGCAGGGCGACATGGGAGAGAGCGTCTCCTACAAGAGCCATTTTCTTCAGGACCATTAAGGAACCCACGTAACCAGCGGCGAGACCGACCAAGGCTCCCACTATCAGGCCGAACACTAGCGCGTCGGTCATAGAGAGTTCACAGATGGTTCAGTGGATGTGTCGGTCAAGTATGGTAGTGCTCCCATAGATTTTTTCAAGCAACCCGGGGTCCGACAGGTTCTTGGATTCGCCAAAATATGTTACAGACTTGTTCAATGCGAGTGTCTCGTCCGAGTAATGCATGACTACGTGGATGTCGTGGGAAATCAGGAGGACCGTCATTCCAAGCTCTCTCTCCAGTTTGTTGAGTATCTCATAGACTAGTTCCTCGCTTCCGATATCAACACTCGACGTGGGCTCGTCAAACAAGAGAACGTTTGGTCGATCCAGGATCGCCCAGGAGATCAGTACTCGTTGCATTTCTCCCCCTGATAGTACGGAGAGTCTTCTCCGCAACACGTCCCTGTCAAGTCCGACGGAGAGAAGGGATTCCTCGGAACCAGTCTTCTGCTTCAGAGACAAGAACTCATTCACCGAGATGGGGACGTCGGTGACAGTCATCCGTTGCGGCACATATCCGATTTTTACTGTTTCACTCCAATCGATCTTCCCAGTGTATGGAGTCACGTTCAGGAGTGCCCTGAACAAAGTGGTCTTTCCTGCTCCATTTGGACCTAGAATTGCTAGAGTTGTTCCCTTCTCCACTTGGAAAGTGACATTGTCTAGGACGAGTTGATCGCCGAGCCTGACGCTGAGGTCTGTTACTCTGAGCAGGATGTCATGACTATCCGACAAGTATCAATCTCCGAGTCCCTGAGCTTCGTGATTCGAGGCGATTGTTAATACACTTAAGCATTTTTATATTAATTCCGAGCTACAGACTTATGAGAAGTTAATAACCGCCTGATTATCCGGAATCCTAGCCATGACCATCGTCAGCCTCTCGATCAACGAGGACCTCCTCAAAGAAATGGAGGTCATGATGAAGGACCTGGGGTATACGGGAAAGTCGGAATTGATCAGAGCCGCGGTGAGGACTCTGATCGCAGAAAAGAAAGAGCAGGAAGGAATCACCGGTCAAATCAGCAGCATACTGATTGCGTCACACAATGAAGAGGCCGAGGAAGTCGTAACGAGCCTCAAGCATCAGTTCGAGAGAGTCATCAATGTCCACCTGCACAGTAAACAGGAAAGCGGAAAATGCGCAGAAGTATTCATTCTGAAGGGTGCAGCATCCGACATCAAACGGATGCTCAATGAGTTTCAGAAGAATCGCAAGATCGACTACGCGAAACTTGTTCCCCTGTAGAACCTTTCTACTCGCGCGCTACTACTTTTTCTCTTTCTTCTTCTTGGGCAGCCACTCGCCTAGAGAGTCGATGTCGATCTTCTCTGCCTTTAACGCGGTCTTCAAACCTTCATAGACCGCGGCAAACGTGTAGCCGGCTCCCAGCCGAATGAGATGATGGACCACTGGTTGTTCATGCAATTGGTAGACGTTCTCCCTAGGAAATGACGTGTTAAGCCAGAAAATTATCGGATTCTTCACCTTACCATTGAAGGGGACGAGACGATTCGCAACTAGATAATTTGGCGGGTCATCATAGGCCTTGAGCCTTTGGTCGAATTCGAAACTTTGTCCGACTTGGACCATAGCGGTCCCCCTCCGAGCATGTAATGCGACTTGAGGAGATAGCATGCAATTGGGACATTTTGCCATCCAGTCCCTCACCTGAACTTCGAGAGCCTTTACTTGGTTATCGTACGAACTCATACAACTCTAGCATTTGCTCGCACGATAATAGAGTTGTCGTTATCAACCGATCATAGACACGATAATCGTGGGAAATCCGACTAGTGAACTAGTTCTTTTGTTGAAAGGTGCCCAGTGTCGTCAGATTTTTCCCGCTTAATTTTTGTTCGGTCCTTCCTTCTTGGCCGCTTGTGATCGCCAGAGGTAAAGTGTTGCTATCGAACAATAAGGTCGCCACGCCGCCCTCAATTTCTCCATTCTCTCGTTGGAGGGTAACTTACGCAGACGATAGACTCTCTGGATCGCTTTCTGGACTCCCAGATCATCAAAGGGTAAAACGTCCACTCGACGGAGGGAAAAGATGAGAAACATTTCAGCCGTCCATCTTCCAATACCGCGTACCTCATCCAGTTCTTCGATAATTTTCTCGTCCTCCCCCTTACTGATTTTTTTCAGGTCTAGCCGTCCGGAAACGATTCTCTCGGATAGGTCTTTGATGTAGGAGATCTTTTGCGGCGATAGGCCAGCGGATCGAACAGCACTTCTCCTAGTGTTCAAATATTGTTGTGGAGTTGGGTAGCTTCCATTGTACAATCCCTTGAAGCGTCCGAGTATTGCTCGAGCGGCATTCCCAGCAATTTGTTGGTAGACTATCGAGGCGACCAGAAACTCATAATGTCCCTCGGCGCCACTTCTATCGAAATCGAATCTTCCAACCTTTTCCATTAACAGGCCGAGTTTTGGATCCTGCCTCTTGAGGTGCCTAACTCCTGAAAGCCAGACCTTTCGATCATCCAGAGACATCAATGGGGACAACTAGTTCCCGGATGATCTTCTTCGGAGCATGCTCTCTTCGAAGAGAGCCACGTCGCGAAAGTACTGCTGTGCGAGTTCTGGAGCGGCAGGGTTGGTATACAACTCTGCCACAGGATGATCGATCAAAGACACAATCTGGACCGCCACCTCATCCGCAGACTGGACTCGTTGTGGACCAAGAGTGCTCCCCGCCCTGACCGGGAACGGTGATCCCGCGACCTTTTGGAAATCAGTATCCACCACCCCGGGCATCACTGTCGAAACGTGGATTCCGGGATACTTTGCCTTCAGGTCAACCCGAAGGTTGGCAGTCAACACGTTTACGGCACTTTTCATCGCACTGTAAATCGATCGGTAAGAGATCAATGGCACTCTCCCCAAGAAAGAGGAGACGTTGATCAAGTGTCCCCGACCCCGCTCCTGGAAGTGTGGCACTATTGTCTGCATACCATAGAACACGGACTTGAGGACAACAGCAACTATCTCGTCAAATTCTTGGTCCGTCAATTCCATCACCGATTTCGTTATACCACGGCCCGCATTGTTGACCCACACATCCACGTGTCCAAATCGTTCGAGCGCGACGTCTCTCAAATGCTCGACATCTTTTCTCCGAGTAACGTCAGTCCTCACGGGAATAGCATTAGATCCGATCCCACCAGCAACCCGTTTCAACTCATTCTCTCGTCTCGCACCGAGCACAAGCCTGTGCCCCTTTGCTCCCAGATGTTTTGCCAATGCTTCCCCGATTCCACTGCTAGCTCCAGTTATCACGGTCACTTTTTCAGTCATGAAAGCTCATCTAGACTTGAATCTAGCTTCTTCCGAATTGGCTTGGACCTATTCTGAAGGGATCTCTGGTTCAGGGGCCTTGTTGGTAAGTGGTGGTTCCCACAATTCGATCCGATTGCCCTCCGGGTCGGTCACCCATCCGAACCTTCCATACTCAAGATTCTCTGTCCTTCTATCCACGCGCACCCCCTCGCGCCGAAGCTCGGCCAACAACTTGTCGAGATTCTTCACTCGGTAATTGATCATGAACTGGCGTTTCTTAGAATGGAAATAGGAAGTGTCATGGGGAAAAATCGACCATACAGTATAGCCAACACGGTTCGAGCTCTTCCTGGGTTGCCAAGTGAAGAGGGCAACATTCTCCTGGGTCTTTATCCCTAGATGCTTTCTATACCAATCCGACAGCTCCTTTGGCTTCTTCGCCTTGAAAAAGATGCCACCGACTCCAACAACACGCTTCCTAACATGACTACTCTTCGATTTTCCTGGCATAGTCCAGCCTATCCCGATGACAACGCTTCTTATCAGTTTTCATCTTCCGACTCTTACCAATCCCACTAAAGGAACAGCAGAGGAAAGGGATAATTCGTTAGGATCAAATTACTGGATGTAAGCAATAGAGGTACGACCAGAAAAGCCGAGCTATAGGCGGGTTCTCTCTAACAGATCATTCTCTCTTCTCTGGATTGGCCAATTGGTCTCTCAGTCTGGAGATTTTATCTTCGACGTCGCCGCTCTCTGGCTCGTTCTCCAACTCACCGGGGACACTCTGAAGGTCGGAGTCGCCGTTGCATTCGTCCTCTTGCCCGCGGTTGTGGTCGGCCCCTTTGCCGGTGTCTACATTGACAGATTCAACCGCAGGGACATTATGATCGCAGCGAACATTTTCCAGGCAGGCGCAGCGATCGGAATAGCCGTATCCTACTCAATCGGAGTCCTGAACTTTCCGGTCCTATTGATTCTATTGTTCGTCCTGAACGCTGGCGCACAATTTGTCCGACCAGCAGTGACCGCAGTCGTCCCTAGCGTTACCGGCAAGGAAGATCTAGCAGCAGCCAATGGTCTCTTCTCACTAACTTCCTCTATCAACCAAGTAGCAGGGTATGGCATCGGAGGAGTTATCGTCCTCTTGTTCGGTCCGACCCTTCCCATACTCTACGATGCTCTGACGTTCGTCTTCGCAGCGTTGGTGATCTCAATGATCGCTAGGTCCCGATGCGCGATTCCAAACACTTTCTCGACACTGGGAAGCCCCTTAGCAGCATCGTCATTCAAGCAGAAGTTCTTAGAGGGATTGAAGTATATTCGAGGCTCTCGGTTCTTGCTTGAGCTCGTAGTCGTGGGAGTATTACTCAACTTCTTCGGCACGGGCGTCTTCGCTCTACTCGCCCCGTATAGTAGAGATGTCATCCATGGAAATGCGGGCACCTATGGAATCTTGTTGGCAATGTTCTCACTCGGGATAATCCTCGGGTCCATCTTTGTCGGAAAGATTGACTCGAGGAAATATGTTGGGAAGCTCCTGTTCCTAGGCGTCATTGCAGTGGGTGGACTGACAGTGGCTCTCGCGTTCACAACTGTCGCGTGGCTCGCCTTGGGAATCGCCTTCGGTGTCGGATTCTTCAACGCAATCGTGAACATTCCGCTCTCCGTACTTATCCAGGCCAAGATTCCCGGTGAATTATTGGGTAGAGTGGCCACGTCTCTGGGTGCATTGATCACTCTCTCCCAGCCTATCTCGGCAGCGACAGCAGGCGGAGTTGCTGGCTCCCTTTCGATAGGTGAAACATTTCTGACCTACGGATTCTTCATGGTTCTTGTCTCAGCTGCAACGTACTTTCTCTTCGGCGAATTGAGAAATGCAACCTACTAGTCGGATCATGCCGACTCGGCGAGTCGCCAGATACATGGTCTACTCCTCAATTGTCATCGGCCTCGCTCTTCTCATCCAGTTATACTACCTTGTCCCGGCCTGGCTGTTTTACATCGTTCTCGCGGGTTGGATCGTGTATTTCATCGTAGCGATCGAGGTTGCAAGAGGACTCGAGTTGGCTTATCCCTCGGCGCTGGTCATGTCGATTCTCACCTTAATGGTTTCTCTACCTCAGCCGGAACATTACTCGCTACTCGCTCAGGGGCTTACGTTGGCATCTCTGACATTAGTTATCGGATCCGCAGTTCAGGGCGTAACAATAATTTTCTTTGGCTACTACCTAGTTTTGAGAGGAAGAGAAGCCAGGCTCCGGAACCGGCAGGAATAGACCCTCAGTCGACTGTCAATATCTATTAAGGAACTCTGCTAGGCTGATCCGGGACCCTTTGCAGGAGCTTGCGCTTCCAAAAGTATCCGTGTCGAAAGAAACCCTAGATTGGCTGCTTGAAGACGAGCCATCAGTCCAATACTTCACACTGACCGGACTAATGGGCCATAGCGAGAATGGTCGCTCTGTTAGAGAGAGTCGAGGACGGGTCGGAAGCGAGGGATGGGCTGCAACAATCCTTGCGAAACAGAAGGATGGGATCTATTGGGAGAATCCAGAATCCTGTTACGTTCCCAAATGGTCCTCTTGCGCTTGGCAGTTAGCAGTGCTTGCTGACCTGGGCGCAGCTGGAACTGATGAACGAATCAAGAACTCAGTAGAACACTATTTTCAGGCCCACAATGTGGACACTGGAGGCTTTTCAAACCGACCACGAGGATCGGAGGGCATTAAACCACACGTGTGTTCAACCGGCAACATGGTCCGGTCTCTTGCTAAGTTTGGATATGGCGGGGACGAGAGGGTTGTTAAGGCGATGGATTGGCTCGTGTCGGAACAACTCGTTGATGGAGGATGGAACTGTTTCACCGAGGATGGTGCGAAGCACGGCTCGTTCCAAGCCACGATAGAGCCACTCTGGGCATTGGCAGCAATGCTCCAAATCCATCCTATAGTGAAGAGATGGGAAGACGCTGCAGTAAAAGGCTCCGAGTTTCTGTTACGGCATCGAATATACAAGTCGAAGCGCAATGATTCGCCGGTGCTTCTTGAATTCTTGACCATTCACTATCCCATGCATTACCGCTACGATTTTCTGCATGGACTGAGAGTACTCTCGGAACTCGGTACCAAGTACGACCCTCGAATGTCCGACGCTGTAAACTTGCTTCTACAAAAGAGATTTCCGGATGGGAAATGGGCTCTGGAAGGAGTCTATCGTGGTTGGCGGCAGAGCGTTGGCATACACGGAGGAAAGGCTGTGTCAAGACCGGAAGAGAGGGAGGCCTTCACAGAGGGCTGGGGAGACGGACACACACTCCAACTGGAAGAGGCAGGCAAGCCGAGCAAATGGATAACGTTACAGGCATTGCTCACATTGAAGAGACTGGGAATCTTAGAGCGCTTATCATAACTTGAGTCAGAGCGTTTCGGTTACTTCTTACACAGCTTTACGAAATTACCAAACTCATGGTTTGGACGGTGCACCAGTCCGGCCGAAGAAGCTCTTAGGACCAGCCCGAGTCAGGTAGAGCGGGATGACTATTCCGGCGATTATTCTGATGATTCCACCTATCCCTCCAATACTGCCCCCATAAAGTATCTCAAGGATTCCGAGCAGGATCGAGATAACGTAAATCACAATTCCTCCGATCCAGGCCCAGTGAGCCCCAGTGTAGAACCCGACGCCCAGCGCTAGGCCTAGGACACCAAAAATGACCACTACAATCGCCAGCCAGGTGGGACCGGTGGCGTTGCCGGAAAAAGACGGAAGCGGCCCCGAACAAAGACAACAAACCTCTCGCAGCAGCAATCGCTGCGATTATTATGACTCCAACTGGTCGTTTCGGCTTGGATGGAGATTGCATGGCCGTTCGAACATCCTCATACAGGTCTGATAGTAGCGTTCCCATCCTCCACTTTGACGAACCCTTGAGGACTAGTGGGAAACCCAGTCAAATTAGAGCGTGTGATCGGACACACATTGTTAAATTTCCTGACGTATCTGTCTCCCCACGACAATGCCCAAGAACGTCACCGAGAAATTGATGATCAAAGAAGGACAAAGATTCCTACTTCTCAACGAACCAAGCAGTTACAGGGGGTTGGTGGGACGATTGCCTAACAAGGTCACGATCTCCACGGAACCGAATGGTCAGTACGACGTTATCCAAGTTTTCGTGGCTTCAAAGAACGAACTCAATCAAAGGCTGCCAAGCCTCAAAACGTCCCTTGCCTCAGACGGAATCGTATGGGTTACCTATCCTAAGGGCACGTCCAAGATGAAGACCAACATCAACCGCGACAGCATACGCGAATACGCCCAAACCATTGGTCTAGAAGCGGACGCGATATTCTCCGTGGACGATGATTGGTCAGCGCTAAGAATGAAAGCTGCCTGAAACCTCTAAGAACCTAGGTCTATCTTACGATCAATGGCATGACAACGTCAGGCACGGTCCCGGTTCAAGGCGGAAAATTATACTATGAAGTAAAGGGTGAAGGTCATCCATTAGTTCTGATCCACGCTGGCTTCTTGGACCGTCGCATGTGGGACGAACAGTTCGAACTATTCTCGAACAGTTACAAAGTTGTGAGGTATGATGTCAGGGGCTTCGGCAGGTCAACTACGGCCGAAACCAAATTCTCAGACTTTGAAGACCTCCACGCCCTATTACAACATCTCAAACTCGATAAGGTGTGCATTATCGGTGTCTCGAACGGTGGAAGAATAGCCATAGACTTCACGACCAGCTACCAAAACCAGGTCGATGGTCTAGTCCTTGTTGGAGCTGGAGTTAGCGGCCGCAACACATCGGATCCGGTAGAAGGTCAAGTGTGGAAAGAATTCGATAAACAAATGGCGCCACAAGAGGATCTGATCAAGCAAGGAAAGCTCAAGGAAGCTGCTGAGATGGATGTCAACGCTTGGGCCGCGGCTCAAAACCCAGAATCCCGAAAGAAAATCATGACGATTGCGCTGGAGAATGCTCATGTCCAGTTGGACAATCCATGGAAGCATCAAGTCAGTCCGGACCCGGCAAGCTACAAGAGATTGCCCGAAATCACTGCCCCGACTTTGGTGATGATCGGCGACCGGGACGTCAAGGGCATGCAACTGATTGCCAACGACCTTCACTCCAAGATCCCGGGCTCAAAGAAAGTGGTTGTCCATGGCGCCGATCATATTGTGAACATGTCCCGGCCCGAGGAGTTCAACAGGGCAGTCTTGGGGTTCCTATCCTCGACCGCCTCAAGAGCTTCTTAAACCGGTCCAGTCCCTTCATCTGAGATTTGCTAATTCTCCTCGTGAGACTCGCATGATCGTCCTCGTGAGGTTTACGAATTGAGCCTGAAATTTGAGCACAGGAGGGGAAGGGGGTATACAGGTCTAGGAGAGATTTTTGAGCGTGGGGGAAGGAATCTGACAGCTGGAATTTACTTAGTCCCATAGTAAGCAAAATTCAGTCCGGAGCACGGCTATATTGTAGCGATGGAATAGACAGGATGGATTTCATTCCAGTGATGGTCTAGGTCTTGTCACAAACTGTCCGACGACGGAAACATGCAGTCCAACATTGGGAATTGGAACTTGGTTAGTATATCCTTGACAAGCCGGCACTGCGTCGTACTGCGTTATGGCGTCCGGGTAGGCGCAGACTATTTCTAGTATCAGAGTTCCCTTCTGGTCCATGTAATTGTAATCGTTCAGTAACCCAGTATACTGTGGATCTAGCTGAAGGCGTATGTGCGTGTCCCCGTCCTTCTCCTGTAGAATTCTCAAGACTGTCCCGGTCACTGTCTGGCAAGAATTGTGGACCTGCAACCTATCAGGACTGTAGACATGATTCAATGTCTCACTGTTGCAGCCCGGTTGGGTTGATGACCCTGATCGAGTCTGTAACAGCATGGGCGCGGCGAACAGTAGCATAGTTGCGGTGACGATCAAGATGCCTAATGCCCAAACAATCACTATGGGCTTCAAGGCCAATGGTGGTTGGTTATCTCCAGGAAACCCAGCTGAGTGTTGCCAGTCCGAGGGTCTGGACAAGGTTTGCAAGCATCACGTACTGCATCACGTCCCTGAAAGCATCCCACTCGGCGAAGTAGAAGTAAATGTAAAGCAAGTTTTGAGCGACCAGCAAACCTGCGAAGACGAAGAGTCCAAGCCCAAACCTAGACTTCAACTCTGAATATCCGCGGTGATAAATGTACATCAGCCCTCCCAGTAATCCAATATTTACTAAGCATACCCCCGTCGTTGCGCCGAGGATAACGAGTCCAGTACTAACCAAGTAATCTCACAACACGTCGACTCAATCCCGTCCTCTGCACTTGTACGAACGCTTCATAGTTCGCTTCTAGAATAGGGGACAAGGAGTAGGCCTTGCCGTACTTGTCGCCGAACGCCTCGAGGAGATGATGGTCCGACAAGACCTTCAGGTGATGGCGAACGGTCTTGTAGTTGATATCGAGAAAGTCAGCAAGTTGTTTCGCGTTCAACGGTTCTTCTTTCAAAGCCATTACGATTCTCGCCCGCGTGGGTCCGCCCCTGGTTCCGACGAACCACCACCAGAGCAATCGATCGTCAGAGTTCAACGGGTTAGCCATGGGGAATCAACAGTAATCTAAGTAAGGACCTTAGGACCAGGTACTGCGTGTAAGTCTTATCTGAAGATATCGTCAGCCCAGGACGGCTCCACTCAAGGATGAGCCTGTTCGAACATCCCTGGGCGGAGGTCTTGGAATATTGCAAGCTGGTTCCCACTCGGGTCCTTGAACAGGTAGCAGGGCCCGTTCGGAATCTCGAACTTGCCGCTCTCAGGCTGCCACCCCTTCCGCTTCAACTCCTTGGCAGTAGCATCAATATCCTTGACCTCGAATATCGGTAGGCACGATGGCGCGGGCCGATGCCCCGCCAAGAGAAGCGGGGGACCGTCACAGATCCGGACGGCCGCGACTCTCGTCCCAAATGAGGATAGGTCCCAGATCTTCTCTGCACCGAGCATTCCCGTGTAGTATTCTAGGTCGCGACCAACGTCTGAACTTCCTACATAGAGGAATCGCAAGGCTCCGAAGGGCGGACGAACCATACATCACATTGGTGATGCTCACTATTTATCGTCGGACAAACCGTGTTCCCTGAGAAGGTACAAGTTGGGCAGATAGAATGAGCGAGACTGACATCTGCATTATCGGAGCTGGAATAATGGGCTCGGCCACAGCATATTATCTCAGCAAGATCACCAACAAGCAGATCATTCTAGTCGACCAATACAATGTAGCTAATGATTATTGCAGCTCCAACGACGTCAACCGCGTATTCAGATACGCATACGGCAAGGATGAGTTCTACACTCGCCTCGCGATCCAGAGCCGCAAACTTTGGCAACAGTTAGAACAGGAAACAAAGCTCCAACTCCTGATTCCATCCGATCTACTACTCGTTCAAGGAACAGACAAAGAATGGAACATGTTCAATGAAGAAAGCCACAAGACTCTCCAGAAGATCGGGCTCGAAACAGAGGACTTGGAAAGAAAACACTTGGAGAAACGATATCCACAGTTCAATGCTGAAAGAGCCTTCACAGATCCATATGCTGGAATCCTCCTAGCTTCCAAGGCTCTCTTGACCTTCGCAAGCGAGGCCAAGAAACATGGTGTCAAGCTCATCGAGAATATGCGAGCAACAAGAATAACCATCCAGAATGTTCGACCAACCATCGAGGACTCCAATGGAAACAGGATCATCGCCAAAAGACTTCTCGTCACGGCCGGCCCATGGTCCAACAATTTCACTAGAAAGAATCTGGTGGAAATGACTCCGACAAGACAACAACTACTATACTTCAATCCTCAAGACACACAACTCTATGCCCCGCCGCGGTTCCCAGTGTTCTTCGCCGATCAATTCTACGGAATACCCGCAGCCGGAACTGATGCCGTCAAGGTTTCGCACATGGGAAGAGACACGCCAACAGATCCCGAGACCGCCGAGAGAAGTATTGATCAAGAGGAGGTAGATGCATGCAGAGAACTCCTGAGACGGTTCATCCCCAAACTCTCCAATGCCAGGCTAGCAATGTCCAAGGTGTGTCTCTATGACATGACCCGAGACAAAGACTTCGTATTAGGACACGACCCCGAAGAAAGCAATATTCTATACGGATACGGATTCTCCGGCCACGGGTTCAAATTTGCACCCTTGATTGGTAGGGTTCTAGCTCAACTCGTACTCGGCAACGAGCCCGGGATTGATATCTCAAGGTTCAACCCGGACAGAAATCCAACAGCCCGTTAACGCTGTCTTTACCCCCCGTGTCCTGCTAGGTCTCCAAGCCACGAAAATCCAGCGAGTCAGCAATAGAACGAGCCAAAAGTCGTGTGGAAAGTAATATGGAGGGCTTAGAAGGTCCGATATTGGGCCTTTCGGGGTAGGTCAGGGGTCGATGTAACCGATTGGCCAATGGGCAAAAGTAACAAGCTTATGTAGAGACCCCTACCCTAGTTAAAGGGAATGGCCGGGACTTCGACAGCAAGCAAAAGCAAGATCCTCGAACCTGTCCGAGCCGAGGCTATGCAGGCACAAACCCAGACCCAGCCTAGAGGACAAACTTACACTCAACAAGTCACGCAGGCCCCCTCCAGACCACAGTCCCAGCCGATCCCAAGGTCCAGAGTCTCTACCAGGGACGAGGTCGGCCATTATCTATGCCCTCAATGTGGAAGTTCCAGCCTAGTACGTGATGCCGAGACCGGCGAGGTCATCTGCACAAACTGTGGCTTCGTGCTCTCCGACCCGACGGAGCAATACGCCGCACCCATCCCGCGGAGGACAGAAGAAGGATTGCTGGAGAGCCAGACCGGACCACCTGGAAGATTTTCAGCATTCGACAAGAACCTATCCACAATAATCTCCCGAGCACAAGCCTCCAACAGGAGCATTAGTGCGGAAGAACGCCTCCAGCTCTGGAGGCTAAGACGGACACAACTCCGCGCTGCAGCCGGCACCTCGATGGCCCGCAATCTTTCGCGGGCAATGAATCAGTTGAGAGGACTCGCTGGAAGACTGAATCTACCCGACGTAGTCACCGAACGCGCAGCCCTCATGTATCGCAGAGCCCTCAACAAAGGACTCGTCCGAGGTCGTCCCATAAACGGAATGGTCGCCGCATCCACTTATGCAGCATGTCGCCTCACCGATGTTCCCAGATCTCTAAGCGAGATCGCGAAAGCCGCCGGTATGAGCCGTAAACTACTCGCTCACTACTACCGCGCACTAGTCCGTTCGCTAGACGTGACCATGGCGATCGAGGACCCATTGAAACGAGTCTCCAAGATCGCCTCCCGTGCTGGAGCAGATTCTGCGACTGAGATGCTTGCTGGCAAGATACTCCGCGAGGCAATCCGACTAAGAGTTAACGTTGGAAAGGATCCCGATGGGCTGGCCGCGGCGGCGTTAGATCTAGCTGCTAGAATTCGAGGGTCGACAGTAATGCAGCGTGACCTGGCCAAGGCAGCGGGGGTTAGCGAGGTAACAATTAGGAGTCGTATGCGCGACTTGAAAGTAGCAGCGAAATCCTTGGGCCTTCCTGACGTGCCCTAGAGGCTGTAACTCTCTATTCTCTTGGTAGGGTTACAATTGTCTAAACCCTAGCTTGTACCCAGTGCGCAGCGAGACCACTGGAAAGTATCGAGAAAGAGCGGCAGGAAAGACAGTGGAGCTATGAAACCGCAGAGGACTGACAATAACGGGCCTTCTCATAGAGATCATTCTAGACGCGTTCTCTACAATAGCCGTTTTTGGCATGATAATATCGATACTACTGAACCGTGTGTCCTACTTCAAGACGTTCCGAACTTACTTCATACTAATCTACGCCGGCTTCCTCACATTCCTCGCACGAGAAGCCATACTCAATTTTGCTCCGGACGATGTCGGTCTCATACAATCTTCGACTGAACTAATGATCACGGCCTCCCTTGGTATCGCGGTTCTCTGGGGACATCTCACCACCAGGCTTTACCTGTACCCGGAGCGATACAATATCAGGGAAGTTCTAGCTTTTTCCCGAAAGCCGGCTCATGTGCTTTACCAACTGTATCTCTGCCTCATGGTAGTCGCCGCATGGGCGACTTGGGCATTTGCCGGCATTGACACTGGCGTCATAGCGTACTATCCACTCGACGGGACGTTTTATCGTGCCGTAGGATTCCAAGCATCCTACTTGGCACTGATGGCAGGGATCGTGGTGGTCCCTTTCATTGTTTATCCTAACTTCATCCTGTTCCGACTTAGGTCGCAGTTGAAAGATAGAGAGGTCCGCTTCGCTCTTCGAACATTCGCTGTCGTTTTCGGAGCAGTGTCTGGTCTCATATTGACCTTTCACGCAATCGGAACATTAGGGACATCCCTGATAGGATTGGGTAACCTCATAGACGTGCTACTCCTCACTGTTGTAGTCCGAGCTTTCGGGAAGCCCTCTTTCCTCAAAGCGTTCTTAGGCGTTGTCCCGTCTTTCGCGGCTTCGGGGACGGCAAGAGAGGACCAGACTGTAATACTATATGGCAATCAGACGCAGGAGTATGGACCATTCTCTCGATTTATCGTTGAGGGACTAAACAGGGGCCAACAAGTTGTTTGTTTTTACCAAGGAGAAGAAGGATTTGTAAATGACTCACTTGAAAAGAACGGAGTGACCGTGAGCAGTCAAATCCTCAGAGGCAACCTACGGCTTCTACCGCTCCACACATTGTATCAACAACGTGGCTACTTTGACGAAAACTCTGTCCTTGGGATCATGAAGGAATTGGAGGAAGAGGCGCGTTCTCAAGGCAAGGAAGGGTTACGCGTCCTCCTAGATTATGGGGATACAGTGAGGCAACCACTGAAGAGGCTTGTCGAACACCTATCAGACACTCGATGGACAAGACCCGATCATTTCCTTAACATCTTAATGGCTTTCGAAAAGGAAGCGATCACCAATCCGGAAGCATTGGCTCTTCTGAAGAAAAGTGTTCAGGTCCTAGATCTCGCGGAGACTCCGGAGGTCTTCTCTAGAACTCTTGGCCTTACTCATAGTGAGATCAGCGGCAAGAAGATCCTCCTCGAGTACGATCCATTATCGGACCTTGATAAGATGTTGAAGGCTCTAGTAGCGGAGGCTGCGTCAAACTTGGAAAGAACTGTAGTCTTCACCCGAACGGACGGTCCAGCACGGTCCCTGGCCGGTAGCCAACCGGGATTGAAGATGCTACTTCTCACCACTAAAGTTTCGAAACCGAGCATTGAAAAAGAAAACCTAGTCCTGCTGCCGGCCTACGACAGTAGTCTGATCCTCGACTCGTTAGACAAGACAATAGAAACGTACGCCGCGGCCCATTTTACAGTAATATTCGACGACATTACACACATGATCTTCATGCTGGGTCAAGAGAGAGCCTACGGGTTAGTCCGACAGGCCCTTGAGTTGATGGTGTCCGACAAGGTCACAGCCATTTTCCTAATGAACCTGAAAGCTCACGATCACAAGATGATCAGCGTTTTCGAGAGTTTGTTCGACATTGAGATAGAGTCTAGGCCGGAAGCGAGGGTACCGGAAGTAAGGAAGAAAGTTTCGATGGCTAGTTGAATCCCAGACTCGTGACCGATGTTCAGGGCAGTAGGAATATTGTCGCTAGGCCCTGTCTTCCTTATTGATGACTTGGAACAGTATGCGATAGTACAATCTCATAGCATCCCGGCCCTTCGCAAGGGAGTAGTCAGTATGTTCATTATGCAAGGAAACTCCCGCAAAGTATAGCCCGGCTAGGGACGAGAAGTATTTCTCGCTACCAGTCAATCTCCTGACCAAAGCACGGTGAAACTCGATGATGTGCTTTACGAACCCGTCGTCTCTACCTGCAGCGTATCTCCAGAACTCCTCCGTCTCAACGCCGAATGAAGTAGGCAACTCTAGTATTCTACACATGTTTGCAAGTTCCGTTCTAACAAACTCCCATCTCTCATCATGCATCCTCTCAAAAGGATCGGGCCGATCATCTTTCACTTTGCTCTGAACCAATAAAGCGTTGACATAATATTGTGATGCCTTCAGCAATCTTTCACTCTCGAACTCGGGGAACATAGTTTGAAGCATGATCGAGAACTGGAGTGATGCCCCATCGAAGTCATGCCGATCTTGGGCAACGAAGCCTTCGATCGTACTATTTGCTGCTCTATCAGCAAGCTCTTCTATGTCGTACGTGTTTACGGTTTGTTTCTTGGGTACAGTCACACTACGAAGTAGCTGTGCACGTTCAGCGGTTTGAGTTGTCTCTGTGTACGTCAACTTTGCTTTCGCTAAACTCCAACTATCTCAGTGGATTATAACGGTCGCCTACTTTTCCCACGAAAAAAATTCTATGGGCCTTATATGCGGAGTTCGCGACTCCCTCACGCACGCACTCTCGCCGAGGCACTATTTCGACGAGTTAAGTGAAATGGTCTTGGCTTGACCAGAAGAGGAAGTTCTTCCGCAAACCGAGAAAAAGGAAGAATCCTCCCATAATGTCGAGAGCTCCCCCGACCGCGAAAAGACCGATTGAAAGTATATCGTTCAGGAGGAAGGTCCCGACTCCGAGACTGAAGAAGATCCCACTAAGTGAGATGTACACCCATGCTCTGGCAGCCACGCTGCTCTTGAAGAGATGGATAGTCCTGAGACTGTAGTAGGACAGGGCGAGGGTGATTATCATGGAAACGCTGAGAACAAATATCGTGCTAAGGTCCAATTCGGCTTACAGTTGTCCCTCCCCGATCCTTGTATTTGTTTCACATGTAACTTAGCCTGTGCTCCCGTAAGCAAATGTCTCTTCAATCCAAATTCTTCGGCCGAGTCTATGTTCTGTTCTTGCCAGAGGATTACTTGAGCTTGGTCGAACCCTCGCAACCAGCGCTAGAATGCCATCGGCTCTTGGAACTAGGGTTCCATATTGACGGGGTCAATCTGTTAATGCAACCCAGACCCTGACTATTGTTACGTCTGGCCTTTGGCGTCGAGCCCGGAGTTTGTCCTCCTCCTTGACCTGGGTCTAACAATTCTAGCGGCACTCGGATTCGGTTTCCTGTTCTCCAAAGCTAAGCTTCCAATTGTCGCGGGTCAACTCGTCGCCGGAATGCTGATTGGTCCATACGGCTTAGGTCTAATCCAAGACTTGGGGGTGATAAATCTCCTAGCATCACTAGGAATAATCCTCCTGATGTTCACGGTTGGGCTGGAGATGGATCCTCTTGACATTCGAAGACTCGGTCCGAAGATTCTCATAGTTACCATTGTCGAACTAGGCTTGACTTTCACGTCCGTCGCAATCGTCGGGTTCTGGGCAGGCTTGACGTATCTAGAAGCAATATTTGCTGCAGGGGTCGTATCGATAACCAGTACTGCCATACTGAGCAAGCTGCTTGTTGAAACCGACACGTTGCACTCGAAAGGATCGCAACTAGCCCTCACGGTATCTGTGGTCGAAGACGTCTCTTCTATACTAATACTGATTCTGCTTCCGGGACTAGTGGCAGCGGACAGACAACTCTCCATCATACAGTTCCTAATCTTTGTTGGTAAGGGCCTCCTATTACTGATCATCATTCTCGGCTTCGGATTGAAAGTGGCCCCAGTGATAATCGACCGGTTGAGTATGCATCAAGAGGAGAGCTTCCGTGAAACCGCTTTCTTGGTCGCGTTATCTCTAGGTTTCGCATTCGCGATTCTCTCCTCATACTTTGGATTCTCGCCCGCGATCGGCGCGTTCCTGGCGGGATTAATGATACGTGGACGTCAGGCCAAATTCGTCATGCAGAAAATTGCCCCAGTAAAGGATCTCTTCGTTGTACTCTTCTTTGTCTCCATGGGCACACTCATCAATATCGGAGCAATCCTGACCCTTACAATTCCACTCTTCGCAATCCTCTCGGTGGCGATACTGGGTAAATTTGTTGGAAGCTGGGCAGGCGCAAGACTGACCAGGGCGAGAGATCAAGCAAACATGGTCGGGGTGGCGATGCTACCGAGAGGAGAATTCGCATTCATTATCGCCCAAGAAGGGGTCGGCCTCGGCGTTGCGGCCCAATTACTATATCCTGTAGCGGGATTGTCAATGCTAGTCACATCAGTTCTGACGTCGATCGGCCTCCGGATAATCAAGCCAAAGCTGATCACTTCGCCGATAATCGAGACAACAGCCCGAATCCCACGACCCCACGTGCACCACCGTGATCGCGGAGAGAGTACTTCCACTTGAAACCACTAATTCTCCCTCGGGGCGTTGGATTATTGCTCGTGGGCTCGGGAATCTACTGGATACTCTCGAGTCTGTTGATTGCTTCATTCACTTCTTTGGCTCCAGAACTTCTTCGCCAGGTTCCACTCGGAACCGCTCTCCTCAGTATCGTCGGTATCGTCTGTCTTCTCGCAGGTTTCCCATCGTCTTATCGAGACATTCGTCTGCTGAACAGGTTGTTCTCTGAAACTAATGGATGGATCTACACCCTTCCAATAATATTGGCCTCGGCGGACATCTATCTGACACTAATCGGGCTATCCTTTGGACGGACTGAGGAATTGAACCGGTTTGTTGCATCAGCCGCGAGTGCCGGATCATCATTCATGATCCCTTTCGCAATCTCTTACATGGTTCTGTCAGAAGGCTTAGCCGTCCTGATGCTCGGATTTGGGCGCCGTCTGTATGGTCCCTTGTCACATGAACGCTATCTCCCGTTCGCTCTAATCTGTGGAGCAGCCTCCTTCGGACCTCTTAGCAATCTACTAATCCTATCCGGAGCAACGAGTGGATTAACGAGCTACGCGACGGGAATCGTCGCCGCAGGCGTATTATCATTGACAGTGTATGCGACGTTGAGGCATGATCACAAATCTGCATAAAGCGTCGTCGTTTTGGTTATTGAATAGGCCTATTACCTCATCTTTCCCGAGCATATTGCCTCTCATTGGATAATAGAGAAGGTGATAGAAGATATGGCAACACCAAAGAAGCTTGCAAGGAGGAAAAATCCGCGCTTCCTGGTCCAGGAGCACGATGCTCGCAGACTTCACTGGGATTTCCGGCTTGAGCTTGACGGTGTTCTAAAGAGTTGGGCCGTGCCGAAAGGAGTCCCAACCGAACCTGGCGTCAAGCGCTTAGCTGTACAGGTCCCGGATCATCCATTAAGCTACTTCGGTTTCGAAGGAGAGATACCCGAGGGACAATATGGAGCGGGCACTGTCAAGGTTTGGGACAAAGGAACCTTCGTCTTAACACTCAGAGAGCCCAGAAAATATCATTTCATCCTGAAAGGGAAGAAGTTGAAAGGTGATTATCGAATGATCAACTTCAAAGACCGAAATTGGTTGATCTATGAAGTGGCCCTGCATGATTCCTGAGACTAATCTGAAGTCAAACTGACCGCCCTTAAGCCCGGGTTTGGACTGGTGGGACAACTGGACGGTCCCGAATCAAGATTCTCGAGAGAGGGACGGAAACAAGCGCTACGGCCAGTGAGAAAATCACCACTGAATCTAGTGTTCCAGACACGTCAGCAATTAGACCGCCCGCCAACGGTCCTATACCTCCGCCTATACTGATTGCGGCCTCTAATAGTCCGAGCCCCTTGCCTCTATCACCGGTCGATGTGTAGTCCGAGACTAAAGCGGCGGCTGAGGATTGAATGAGAGGATAGATGGGTATGATCCATAGTAACGCGACTACGAATATGTTCTTGATGAAGTAAATTGCGATAAAGTATGCAACGTAGCCTAGTGCGCCTGCAAGAAAGACAGGCTTCCTTCCAAGATTATCATTCAATGGTCCAACGAGCCTATAGGCCAGAGCCCCAAGACTCGTTGTCCCTGTTGCGGCCAGTCCGGCCATCAACTTCGATCCTCTCAATACGTTGACGAGGTAGACGGTGAAGAAAACGTTGAACGCAGAGGTTGCGAAGATGACGAGGGCCGATAGTAAGCAGAGACCTGCGATTCTCCTGTTTCTCAAGAGCCTGCCAATCCCTTGAGAATCCATAAGCACATTGAAGGCCGGTGAATAGAAGGTCTCTTTTGAGGTGAATAGAACCGTTGCGACACCTGCATAACCGAAAAGTGCGCCAAGCTCGAAGAGAGGAGTTGTGCCATACAGTTCGTAAAGTAGCCCGCCAGTTATCGTTGCGATACCGAAACCAAGTGAGGCGAAGGCCCAGAAACCCCCTATCGCTCGGCCGTAGCGTTGCGATGCCCATGTGGCGAGCGAAGCATAGACAGGCACGAAACTGGCAGAAAAGAATCCCATCACTACTACCACAGAGACGTACTGCACGGGTGTGCTCAGAAATGGAAGACAAGTGAATCCTACTGCTTGGGCCAATGTGGAAACGAGAATGATTTCCTTGCCCTTTCGAATCCGATCCAGCAATACGCCCCAGACAGGTGGAAGGAGAGAGGGTACGAAATAGATCAATGAGATCAGAAGGAAGGATGCGTTTAGGGATCGCAAATGAATCGGTAAGAATGTCCAGATTAGGCCATATGGCGCGTAGGCTAGAGCAGTTGAGAGGTTTACGCGAGCTCGTGGACCAACCAATACTCTCGTAAATTCCACGTTAAAACAGAAATCCTACTCAGGGTTAGGGCGTCTTTGCAGACTGTGTACCCATTTGTCGCCGTATCTCTTCACTGATTCTCCGCCTCTCTGCCTCGTCGTGCGCCATAATCCATTGTAATTTGAGCTTGTGCATTGTTGACTCGATGCTCACTTTGGCTTCCTGCGTCGGGGGAATTGTCTTTGTCGAGGTCAAGACGGGTCTTCTCGTAGTCGCAGCATTCGATTGGGATATAACGATTCCATCATGGGGCGGAATTTTAGGCAATCAACTAGATTCCAAGGAGACCGCCGGCTACGAAACCGAGTATCATCAGGATTCCAAAGCTGAGATGGAGCATAATTGTCCCCGCGTTTGCGGGTATTATTGCGTGGGGGTCTTTGTAGTTCCTCTTCAATGTTCCGATGGCTTTCACTGCTACTGGAAGGCTCAGCAAGACAAGCAATGTGGTCGTATAGCGGAGTGCGATCAGGCCGAGGAGAATGTACGCGGCTACCAGTAGATAGGATAAGACAACCATAGAGGTGTAGACCGCAATGGATTTGGAGTATCCAAGCCTCAACACCAGAGTCTTCTTACCCACTGCTCCGTCAGCTTCCATATCTGGAAACTCGTTGATCCAGAGTACTGCAGCAATCAAGAGTCCCACTGGGATCGAAGCCAGGATGGGTCGAATGTCAAGCGTCTGGGTCTGGACGTAGTAAGTGCCTAGCGTCATGATAGGGCCAAAATTCAATCCCACGATGAACTCGCCCACACCCCGATATGCCAATCGGAAAGGCGGTCCGACATAGAAGTAGGATGAGATAACTCCGATCAAACCGATCCAAAACAAGTACGGCACATTAAGCGTGAAGAGAAAATAGATACCTATCAAACAACCGACAAGCAGACTCGTTGAGGAGACTAGTAGATGGGCCCGCTGGCCGACTAAGCCCGTTGTCAGTATGCGGCCGCCGCCAGCGAAGGGGTTTTGGTGGTTCACTTTCAAATCGTTTCCGCTCTTGAAGTCGAAGTAATCGTTGAACATGTTCGTGGCCACTTGGATGAGGATTCCCCCGACGAGTGAGAGAAGGAAAAGAGTCCAATTGAACACGCCCGCCAATTGCCATGCCAATACCCCTCCCAGAACTATTGGTACGAGGCTGGCTTGCAGAAACGGGGCTCGCATTGTCCGAATCCACAGCAATGCGAACGGTGGCTTCTGGTCCGTTGCGGATACGGAGGGGGGTGATGATGCCAAGAATGCTAAGCCTCTACCACTATATGCAGAATACGAACTTGAACGCCGGAGGTCCGCGAGAAAATATAAGGGTTAGCACTCACCAGGTCGCAAATTGACATCCCAAAAGGCTAAAGCGGACTTTCAAAGCGCAAGAGTGAGTGTTCTAGCCGATTAGGCCGGATGATTATGGGGTCCATAGAAGAACGAGACGTTGTGGTCGTTGGGGCTGGCATAGCCGGTTGCATGGCCGCGGCCACGATCGCGTTGAAGGGCAAGGGCGATGTTAGCGTTCTGCTTTTGGACCGTAATCCACCCCAGGACGTGGGTAAGAAGAATACGTTGGGCTGGGTCTGTGGAGACGCAGTCGGGGAACATCACATCAAGTATGTTCAAGACAGAATAGGCGCGACCTATGGAAAGCCGGAGATGGAGAACCGGGTCAGCGCGGTCTACGTCTTCTCGCCCGATATGAAGGTCCGTGTTCCCTTCGAAGGTCCGGGATACGTCTTGGATCGTCCAAAGTTTGGACGAAGACTGCTAGACGATGCGCTGAAGGCTGGAGTTGAATATCGAGGAAATGCCCAGGCCACGGAGCTCATTGCCGAGAACGGACAGATCGTCGGATTGAAAGGCCAAACAACCGGCACTTTGCCCAACTCGTATTTCGAGATTCGCTCAAAGCTCATCATCGACGCTTCCGGAATGTCGACGAAACTCCGACGGGACCTTCAGATTCCAATAATGATGGAGAAAGAGATCGATAAAGACGACGTCGAACCAACTGCACGTCTGAATGCACGATTGAAGGAAGGAATCTCGGTGGAAACGTCTCACTGCGACATCTATCTCGACCAAGAGAAGGCACCGGGCGGGTACCTCTGGCTCTTCCCGAAATCTTCCGACAAAGTGAACATAGGACTGGGAATTCAACAGCGCAGGAGTAACAGACCATTGAATGCATTGTTGAAGGACTGGTTGGCAACAGACGAGAGGTTCAAGGATATCCAACCATTGGCCGATGACAGCAACCTTACAGGGGCATGGCAGGTCAGCGTGCGTCACCAGAACGACTGCTTAGTAGCGAATGGTTACATGGTCTGCGGGGACGCGGCATGGTTCCCGAATCCGATTAGTGCTGGCGGGATTGGACCAGGACTGATCGGAGGAGTGATGGCGGGTGAGACAGCGGTTTCCGCGATAGAACGCGGAGATTTTTCAGAGAAGGGATTGTGGCAATACAATGTCGACTTCGTCGATAAGTACGGAAACAAGACAGCCGCCTTGGAAGCATTTCGGGTCTACTTACAAACTCTAGACAATCGACAGATCAATTATGGAATGAGGCACTTCCTATCTCAATCGGAAGCCACAAGCATGTCTCTCGGAGAGATGCCTCATCTCTCGCCCATGCAGAAGCTGGTAAAACTGTTCGAGGGACTAGGCTCATACCGCGCGTTCAAAGGACTGGTCTATACGATGGATCGCATGAAACGACTGAACAATCTCTATGCGAACTATCCAAAGACGCCGGAAGAATTCCCAGAATGGAAAAAGCAGGCCGACAAAGCACTGGGTGAAGTCAAAACACGATTCCACTAGCACAAGATATCCGGAAATAACCAAACCAACGATCGGTCCGTAACTAGGTCAATAAATAGCGCAGGCCGTCGAGGAACTAGTTGAGAGAATGCCCAACTCAAGCTTCGTCATTGTACCTGTTTCTCAGCCTATCGCCGGAAGCGACGACGAGCTAGTAATGGACATGCTTGCCACAGGCCGAGGCACAATCTACAGTTTCCAAGGAATGCGTCGAAAGCTAGGTTTGCACCAGGAAAAGTTGACACGCATTCTCAAGAGATTGGAGGATGACAACCTCGTTATGAAGACGGTCGAGGGATATACGGAACTGAGAAGCCCCGGTCGCAAGGGTCCAAGACACGATATTGTCTACGGGGAACCCGTGATCAGAGGTCACTTGCCGACGGGAACCAACCTAGACATGATCATGTCCCGGCTGAAGGGGCGCTGGTTCAAGAACTTCCGATGGTTGGGATACACTAGCAACGACCGGGAACAATCCATGTACTGGATAACCGAGGACGGAAGGTCACAGGTTAGAGTTGAGTTGACCCCGTTAGAAGTGCGGGTCTGGGCGGAGAATGCGACTGGAACTAAGGAGGTCTCCTCACCAGTTCCGGCTGCCTACGAGCTTTTCGACCGGATAAGCCACGTATTACCCGGTCCTGGCGAGAACAGTTAGTAGAATCCTTCTATTGACCAGAT
>Ga0209157_1000268_pt1 | contig 46181 bp, 42 predicted proteins | sample GraSoiAngelo_135_FD_185892 | JGI IMG/M metagenome (GOLD analysis project Ga0209157, IMG submission 185892) | Grasslands soil microbial communities from the Angelo Coastal Reserve, California, USA - 14_0929_05_40cm (SPAdes) (version 2) | ecosystem: Environmental > Terrestrial > Soil > Grasslands ...
TACACTCGGGCGCATGACGATGCTCTCGTGGCTCCTCGTCCCGCTCGCCCTCGCGCTGGCGCTCTGGCCGCTCGGACACCCGAGCGCACAGTCACGGGTGGAGACGGTGGTGAGCGGCCTGGAAGTCCCGTGGGCCCTCGCCTTCGCTCCCGACGGTACGCTCTACGTCACCGAACGCCCGGGGTTGATCCGTGTCGTCAAGAACGGCCGGCTCGATCCCAAGGCGGTCGCGACGCTGACCGTGGCGGCGCGCGGCGAGAGCGGCTTGATGGGACTCGCGCTCGATCCCGAGTTCGCGAAGAACGGTCATCTCTACACCTGCTACACGATGGAGCGCCGCGGCAGCGGAGCGCTGATCAACCGCGTGGTCAGGTTCGCCGTCCGGGGCGGACTGGCCACCGACGAGCACGTGCTGATCGACGACATGCCGGGCAACGTCTTTCACGACGGCTGCCGGCTGAAGTTCGGCCCCGACGGCAAGCTCTACGTCACCATGGGCGACGCCGGACAGGACCGGCTGGCGCAGCAGCGCGACTCGCTCGCCGGCAAGATCCTCCGGATCAACGCCGACGGCAGCGTGCCCGCAGACAATCCGTTTCAGGGGTCGCCGGTCTGGACGCTCGGCCATCGGAATCCTCAAGGCTTGACGTGGGATAGCCGGGGACGCCTCTTCGAGTCGGAGCACGGCCCCTCGGGATTTCCGGGTGGCCACGATGAGATCAACCTCATCCAGCCGGGCAAGAACTACGGCTGGCCGGAAGTCTACGGCAAGAGCGGCGACGGACGCTTCGTGGCCCCGCTGATCGAGTCGGGGCGCGACACGTGGGCACCCTCGGGCATCGCGATCCTCGGCGATCATCTCTACGTCACCGCGCTCCGGGGCAAGCGCCTCTTGCGCTTCCGGCTGAGCGGCGACGGCGTGGTGGCCGACGGCGACTGGCTCAAGGGAACGCACGGCCGGTTGCGCGACGTCGTCGTCGGCCCCGATGGCGCGCTCTACGTCGCGACCAGCAATCACGACGGCCGTGGCTCGCCGGCGAGCGAGGACGATCGCATCCTGCGCGTATGGCCGTGACGGTTCATTCCTGGCCCGATCAGAGTCGCGACGACACGTGAGGCAGTCCACGATCTACCAGCCAGACCGTGAGTGCATGCCGCGCGAGCGGCTCGAGCGGCTGACGCTCGAGCACATGCGCGCCACGCTCGCCCGCGTGAGCGAGAACCCGGCGTGGGTCAAGCGCCTCGAGGGCGTGCGCTCCGAGGATCTCGCGCGCGTGGAGGATTGGCGGCGGCTGCCCTTCCTCACCAAGGAGGCGCTGCGCGACGCCTATCCGTTCGGCCTGGCCTGCGGCCGCGAGTACCGGCGTATCCAGATGTCGAGCGGCACCACCGGCAACCCGATCCTCAATCCCTACACGGCGGCCGACGTCGAGCAGTGGGGCGAGGTGATGGCGCGCTGCTACGTCGCCGCCGGCGTGACGGCGGACGACGTCATCCAGATCACGCCGTCGTTCGGCCTCTTCACGGGGGGCTTCGGCTTCCACTACGGCGCCGAGCGATTGGGTGCGATGATCGTGCCCGTCGGCGCCGGCCGCACGCTGCTGCAGCTCAAGCTGATGCGTGACCTGCGCGCGACCGTGCTGGCCGCCATCGCCACGTACCCGCTGCGGCTGCTCGAGGTCGCCCGCGAAGAGCGCTTCGACCTCGGCACGCTCGCGCTGCGGGTGGGGATCTTCGGCTCCGAGATGTGGTCGGACGAGCTGCGCGTCCGGATCGAGCAGGAGCTTTCCATCCGCGCCTTCGACATCATCGGGATGACCGAGACGGGCGGCCCCGGCCTTGGCATCGACTGCGCCGCCCGCGCCGGCATCCACGTCTGGGAGGACCATTACTACGTCGAGATCGTCGACCCCGCCTCGGGCCGTGTCCTGCCCGACGGCGCCGAGGGCGAGCTGGTCGTCTCGGCGCTCACCCGGGAGGGACTGCCGCTGGTGCGCTATCGCACCCACGACCTCACGCGCGTCGTCTCGCGCGCGACGTGTGACTGCGGGCGGGCGATGCTGCGGCTCGATCGCCTGCGCGGCCGCACCGACGACATGGTCATCTTCAAGGGCGTGAACTTCTATCCGCGCCAGATCGAGCAAGTGCTGCTGCGCCAGCCCGGGCTCGGTCACGAGTACCAGATCGTGCTCGACACCGAGGGGGGTGGCGAGCGCATGACCGTGATGATCGAGGCCGAGCCGGAGTGCGACGCCGCGGTGGCCGCGCGCGTGCGCCGCGACCTCCACGATCTCCTGAGCCTCAGCCCCGAGCTCCGGCTCTGCCGGCTCGGCGAGATCGAGCGGGCCCAGGGCAAGGCCGTTCGGGTGGTGGATTTGCGAGCCGAGGGCCCGTCGCGGGCACGAGGCGAGCGGTGAAATGGCCGGATTTGCGAGCCGAGGGCCCGTCGCGGGCACGAGGCGAGCGGTGAAATGGCCGGATTTGCGAGCCGAGGGCCGTCCGCGGGCGTGATGGCCGGGCTCGATCCGATCTTCGCGCCGCGCACGATCGCCGTCCTCGGCGTCTCACGCAATCCGGCCAAGCTCGGCCACCGGCTGCTCCAGAACGTGAAGGAATCGGGGTTCCCGGGCACCGTCTATCCGGTGAACCCGTCGGGGGAGGCGATCCTCGGCTTCGCGAGCGTGCCGTCGATCGACGCGCTGCCCGAAGGCATCGATCTCGCGCTGGTGAGCTTGCCCGCTGCCACGGTGCCGGATGCGATCCGTGCGCTTGCCGCGCGCCGAGCCAGGATCGCCGTCGTGCTCTCGTCGGGCTTCGGTGAGGTCGACGACGCAGGGCGTGGCACACAAGCCGCCATGCTCGCGACCGCCCGGGCCGCGGGCCTTCGCCTCGTGGGGCCCAACTGCATGGGCGTGTACTCGGCGCCGGCCCGGCTCAACGGCACGTACTTCTGGGACCTGCCGCGCGTCGATGGCGGGATCGGGGTCGTGTCCCAGAGCGGCGCCTACGGCGGCCTCATCATGCGCCACCTCGGATCCCGAGGCCTCGGTGTGTCGCGCTTCCTCTCCATCGGCAACCAGGCCGACATCGACATTGCCGAGGTGATCGAGTATCTCGCCGACGACACGCACACGACGCTGATCGCGTGCTTCGTGGAGGCGCTGCGCGACGGCCGCCGGTTCGTCGACGTCGCCATGCGCGCCACCGCGGGGAAGCCCGTCGTCATGCTCAAGGGAGGCCGCTCGGAGGCCGGACGTCGGGCCGCCGGCTCGCACACCGGCTCGCTCGCCGGGAGCTATGACATGTACCGCCCGGCCTGTCGTCGGGCCGGTGTCGTGCTGGCCGAGGAGACCGAGGAGTTCTTCGATGCGATCGAAACGCTCGTCGTCGCGGGCTCACGTCGGCCCTCGGCACCGAGCGTCGCCATCATCACCGTGTCGGGCGGCCCGTCGGTCATCGCCGCCGACTGCGCCGAGCGCTCCGGCCTCGCCGTGCCGGGCCTGCATCCTCGTGTTCAGGCCGTGCTCCGTGGTCTCCTGCCGCCATTCGCCGCCGTGGGGAACCCGATCGATCTCACGCCCCAGGTCGAGCGCGAGAGGATCGCGCCGGCCGTGAGGCACGTGCTCGACCAGCCGGAGATCGCCGGCGCCGTCGCCGTCAACGTGGGCCTCGACTTTCCAGAGTTCGCCGACGCGCTCGTGTCTGCGATGGAGGCGACGGGCAAGCCGCTCGTCGCGTTCACGGCCGACACTCCCGACATCACGGCGCGCTTTTCGGCCGCCGGCGTGCCCGTCATGCCGACTCCGGAGCGGGCCGTGCGCGCGTGGCGCGCGCTGTGGTCGGCACGAGCCGAGGCCAAGGCCCCGGCGGCGACGCCTCCACGCCGGGTGCCGCCCGACGTCGCACGAGTGCTCGATTCGCATCGTGGCCCGCTGCCGTACGGGCTGGCGCGCCGCGCCCTCGAAGCCTACGGCGTCCGGTTCTGCCGCGAGGCGACGGTCGCCACGCCCGACGAGGCGGTTGCCGCAGCCGAGCGAATCGGGTATCCGGTCGTGGTCAAGGCGAGCATCGAAAACGTCGTGCACAAGACGGAGGCCGGGGCCGTCCGGTTGAGGGTCGCCTCGGCCGATGCGGTCCGCGGCGCCGTGAGGGAGATGGCGGCCCAGACCGGCGCGCGGGAGTTCGTGGTTCAGCAGCACGTCGGACCAGGCGTCGAGTTGCTGATCGGCGCGCGGCGCGATCCCGTGTTCGGCCCCGTCCTCGCGGTCGGGACGGGAGGCATCCTGGCCGAGGTCATCGGCGACGTCTCGTTTCGCCTCGCGCCAGTCGATGCCGACGAGGCGTGCGCGATGTTGCGGGAGGGCGCGCGAGAGCGGTTGCTCGCGGGGCCGCGCGGGCTGCCCGCGTGCGATGCCGGGCCCTTGGCCGAGATCATCGTGGCGGTGAGCGACGTGATGTGTGTCGAGCCCCGCGTGCAGGAGGTCGATGTGAACCCGGTCATCGCGGCCGGCGCCAGCGCCGTCGCCGTCGACGCGCTCGTCATCGTGGGGTGACGGCAGGAATGCTGATCGACGACTGGATGCCCGTGTACGACGCCGTCGAGCGCCATGAGCGCGCCGTCGCGTCGCCAGGCGCGATGGTCTATGCCGCGCTCTGGCGCACCGACTTCGCGGCGTCGGGGGTGGTGCGCTGGCTGCTGGCGCTCCGCGGTCTGGGCAAACCGCGCAGTCTCACGCTCGCCTCGCTGACCGAGAGCGGGTTCGTGAAGCTCGGCGATCGGCCTCCGCACGAAGTGGTATTGGGTGTCGCCGGAAAGTTCTGGACGCCGTCCGGCGGACGCGTGCGGCTCGACGCCGAGGCCTTCCGTCGCTTCGAGCGGCCCGGCTACGCCACGGCGGTGTGGAACTTCACCGTGGACGACGCGCCGAGCGGCTCGGTTCGCCTGGCGACCGAGACGAGGATCCGGTGCGTGGACGCTGTCGCGCGCCGGCGCTTCCGTCCGTACTGGGCGGTGGTGCGCCTGGGCAGCGGCCTGATCCGCATCAGCATGCTCCGCGCGATCGCGCAGGAGGCTTCACGATGAAGCACGACGACTTCGCCCTGACCGACGAGCAGCGCATGATCCGCGATCTCGCCCGCAAGGTCGCGCGCGAGAAGATCGTGCGCTGGGCGGCCGAGGTCGACGAGCAGGAACGCTACCCGACGGAATCCCTCGAGGCGATCAAGGAGGCCGGGCTCTACGGCATCTGGGTGCCCGAGGAGTACGGCGGCTCCGACATGGGCTGTCTCGCGCTGGCGCTCGTCTGCGAGGAGATCGCGTGGGCGTGCGCGGCCACGGCCACGCAGTATCTCGATCAGCCGCTCGGCGGGCTTCCCATCCTCTACTTCGGCACGGCGGAGCAGAAGGAGAAGTACCTGCCCCGCCTGGCGAGCGGCGAGCTGCTGGCGGCGTACTCGCTCTCCGAGCCCGAAGCCGGCTCCGACGCGGCCGGGCTTCGCACGACCGCCGTGCGCCGCGGTGACCACTACGTGCTGAACGGCTCCAAGCAGTGGTGTACCAACGGCGACCACGCCGGCGTCCTCACCGTCTTCGCCACGGTCGATCGGGCCAAGCGCGCCAAGGGCATCACCGCCTTCCTCATCGAGCCGGACATGCCGGGCTTCGCCGTCGGCAAGAAGGAACGAAAGATGGGAATCCGCGGCTCGCCGACGGTGGCGCTCCACTTCACCGACTGCCGCGTACCCGTCGAGCAGCGGCTCGGCGAGGAGGGCGAGGGCTTCACGATCGCGATGGCGACGCTCGACGTCACCCGGCCGGCCACCGGCTCGATGGCCGTCGGCATCGCCCAGGCCGCGCTCGACGCCGCCGTGGGCTACGCCAAGGAACGCAAGCAATTCGGCCAGCGCATCGGCGATTTCCAGGGCATCCAGTTCATGCTGGCCGACATGGCCATCCAGGTGCACGCCGCCAGGCTCATGGTGCAGCACGCTGCACGGCAGGTCGACGGGGGGATCCGCGGCAACAGCTACGAGGCGTCGATGGCCAAGTGCTGGGCCGGCGACGCGGCCATGAAGGTCGCCACCGACGCCGTGCAGGTCTTCGGCGGCTACGGCTACACGCGCGAGTTCCCGGTCGAGCGCTTCATGCGGGACGCCAAGATCATGCAGATCTACGAGGGCACCAATCAGATCCAGCGCCTGATCATCGCGCGGGAGCTGCTCGGTGGCTGAGGCGTTGTCCGCGCTCGACGTGGCCGCGCTGTTGCGCGCGTCGGCGGTCCAGATCACCGCCGAGCTGAGCGCGCTATCCGAAGCCGTCGTGCGGCATCACCCGGCCGCGGGAGAGTGGTGCGCGAAGGAAGTGCTCGGTCATCTGATCGAGGTCGAGCGCCGCGGTTTCGCCGGGCGCATCCGCACGATCCTCGCCGAAGATCGGCCCAGGTTCGTGGGCTGGGAGCCAGCCGACGTGGCCCGGGAGCGCAAGGACTGCGAGCGGAACGTGCGTGAGCTCCTCGTCGAGTTCGGCGCGCTGCGCGACGAGAGCGCCAACCTCGTGACGGGACTCCACGCGGCCGATCTGTCTCGGGGCGGCGATCACCCGAAGGTCGGCTTCATCACCGTCGGCGATTCGCTGGCCGAGTGGGTGTACCACGACCGCAATCACGTGCGGCAGATCCACGCCAACGTGCAGTCATACGTCTGGCCGCACATGGGCAACGCGCAGAAGTTCTCTCTGCCGTGATCAAGCTCGGGCTCGGCCTCTCCGTCCAGCATCCGCCCGGCGATTCACAGGCCGAGCGCTTCCGGGATCACGTCGAGCAGGTGCGGCTGGCGCGCGCCGTCGGCTTCGATCTGATCTTTGCCAGCCAGCACTACCTCTCGCATCCGTTCACGTACTTCCAGCCGTTCCCCACGCTGGGCCGGATCGCCGCCGAGGCCGACGGCATGACGATCGGCACCGGAATATTATTGTTGCCGCTCCACCAGCCTCTCGACGTCGCCGAGCAGGTGGCGACGCTCGACGTGATCTCGGGCGGCCGCTTCATCTTCGGTGTCGGCCTCGGCTACCGCGATGCCGAGACCGAGGCCATGAACCTGAACCCGAAGGAGCGCGTGAGCCGCTACGTCGAGGCGCTCGAGGTCGTCGAGCGCCTGTGGTCGGGCGAGCCGGTCACCTACGAGGGCCGACACTTTCGCCTGAAGGACGTGCGCATCTCGCTGCCCACGCTCCAGCGCCCGCGCCCGCCCATCTGGATGGCGGCCAACGGCGACGTCGCCGTCCGCCGCGCGGCGCGAATGGCCGACGCGTGGTTCATGAATCCGCACTCGACGCTCGCCACCATCGAGCGCCAGCTCGCGCTCTTCCGCGCGGAGCGCGCCATCATCAAGCGAGCGATGGGCGAGGTGCCGCTGATTCGCGAGTGCTATCTCGCTCCCGACGCCGCCACCGCCTACGCGGAAGCGCAGCCGTACCTGGAGCCGAAGTACGAGGCGTACCGCTCGTGGGAGCAGGACAAGGCGCTACCGGCCGGGGAGAGCTTCGATCGTTCGTTCGAGGTCCTCGCGCGCGATCGATTCCTGCTCGGCGACCCCGCGCGCGTCGCCGATGAGCTGCTGCGGTACCGCGAGCGCCTCGGCATCACGGCGGTCATCGTGCGGGCGCAGTGGCCCGGGCTCCCGCAAGAGCGCGTGCTGCGCACGATCCGGCTCCTCGGCGAGCGCGTGCGGCCGCGCCTCGGCTTATAATTTCGCCGACCGAGGCGAAGGAGGCACCATGCATCGCCGGACGCTGCTGAAGACCACCGTGATGGGCGCCGCCGTCGCCGGCTTTCCGCTGCCCCTGCGCGCTCAGCCCAAAACGATCAAGATCGCGGCCATTCACACCGTGACCGGGGCGCTGGCCGAGCCCGGTCAGGCGTGCCGGATGGCGGCGCAGATCGCCGTCGATCACGTCAATGGATCCGGCGGCATCAAGTCGATGGGCGGCGCCAAGCTCGAGCTGATGCTGGGCGACACGCAGACCAAGCCCGACGTTGCCCGCACCGAGGCCGAGCGCCTCATCAACGCCGGCGCCCAAATTCTCATGGGGACGTTCAACTCCGGCGATACCGCGGCGATCGTGCCGGTGGCCCAGCAGCGGCGCGTGCCCTTTCTCGTCGACATCTCGGCGGCCGACCCGATCACGGCGAACGTGGCCCGAGCGGTCAAGGAGGGCCAGCAGAAGGTCCAGTACGTGTACCGCAACTTCCCGACGGGCTCGCTCTTCGGGCAGCGCGCGGTGCAGTACTTCACCGAGATCTTCAAGGAGGCTGGCGTCTCGCCCCGGCGCGTCGTCCTCATGCACTGCAACGACCTCTTCGGCACGAACCAGGCCAAGGGCTTCCAGGCTGCGCACAAGGCCGCCAACCCGCCGTGGGACATCGTCGAGGTCATTTCGTGGCCGGAGCCGCCGTCGGATCTCTCGACCGAGGTCAGCCGCGCCAAGGCGGCCAAGCCGGACATCATCGCGCCGATCACGCGGCCGGCCAGCGCGCTGCTCCTCCTGCCCGAGCTGCGCAAGCAGCGCGTGGAAGCGATGGGCATCGTCGGCCCCGGCAGCCCCGGGCTCTACGAGGCCGGCCAGCTCACCGCGCTGAAGGACGACCTCGAGTACGTGATGACGTCGGTGCCGTGGCCGAACTTCAAGCATCCGCAGGCCCAGCGGCTCGCCGAGGAGTACCTCCGGCGCTCCGGCGGCAAGATGCTCGACACCAACTCCGGCTACTCGTACGACGGCATCCACGTGATCGCCGACGTGCTCGAGCGGGCGAAGTCCACCGACCCCGACGCGGTCGTGGACGCGATCCAGAAGACGAGCTTCAAGGACAACCTCATGATCTCGACGGGGCCGGTCGTCTTCAACGAGATCGGCGACAACCCCAACGCCGCGCCGGCCATGATCCAGATCCTCAAGCACAAGCCGGTGGCCGTGTGGCCGAAGGACTATGCGCTGAGCAAGTTCGTCTTCCCGCGACCCAAGGCCTGATCCTGGACCCCGTCCTCGTCGTCCAGGCGGTGGTCAGCGGCCTGCTCTTCGGCGGCGTCTACAGCCTGATGGCGATCGGCCTCACGCTGATCTTCGGCGTGATGCGCGTCGTGAACTTCGCCCACGGCGACCTCATGGTGTGGGCGATGTACCTGGCCTGGCTCGGCGCCACCCGGTTCGGCGTCGATCCGTACGTCGGATTCGTGGGTGCCGCCGCGATCCTGTTCGTCGCCGGCTTCGTCATCCAGCGCCAGCTCGTCGATCGCATCGTCGACGCGCCGCACGAGATGCAGATTCTCTTGATGCTGGGCGTCGCGCTCGTGCTCGAGAACACCGCGCTGGTGGCCTTCGGTCCCGAGCCGCAGCGCGTCCGCACGCCGCTCACCCAGGCCGCGGTGTGGCTCGGGCCCGTGTTCGTGGACGTGGGCCGGCTGGTGACGTTCCTGGTGGCCATCGCCCTGACGGCCGCGCTCTGGCTCTTCCTCTACCGCAGCGATCTCGGCCGCCAGATGCGGGCCGTCGCCGACAACGGCTACGGTGCGCACGTCATCGGGACCGACGTGCGCCACGTCTCCGCGGTCGCGTTCGCGGTGGGTGCGGCCTGCGTGGGCGCGGCTGGCGCGCTGGTCGCCCCGCTGCTGCCCTTCCAGCCGCCCACCGGCCTCCAGCTCTCGGTGACGTCCTTCAACATCGTCATCATCGGCGGGATGGGCAGCGTGCTCGGCGCGTTCGTGGGAGGGCTGATCGTCTCGGTCGCGGAGTCGCTGGGCGCCGTGTTCCTCAACCCGTCGATGAAGGAGCTGGTGAGCTTCGCGCTCCTCGTCGTGATCCTTCTCGTCAGGCCGGCGGGCATCTTCGGCAGGCGCGCGATCTGAAGTACCTGGCGGCGCTGGCCGTCGTCGTGTTGCTGGCCTTGCCGCTGGTGTTGAGCTCCTACCTGGTCACGGTGTTCGTCCTCATCTTCTTCTACGCCTACCTCGGTCAGGCCTGGAACATCGTCGGCGGATACGCGGGGCAGCTCTCGGCCGGCCACGCCGCCTTCGTCGGCGTCGGCGCCTACACCGCGGCCGTCCTGTCGCTCTCCGCCGGCCTCACGCCGTGGGTGGGGATGTTCGTCGGCGGCGCGCTGGCCGCGGTGCTCGGCGCCTTCATCGGCTTTCTCGGCTTCCGGTTCGGCCTGCGCGGCTTCTACTTCGTGCTGCTCACGGTCGCCTTCGCCGAGATGTGCCGCATCGTCGCCAACAACGTGGAGGCGATCGGCGGGGCCGTCGGCCTCTACATCACGTTCACCGGCAACCCGCGGCAGTTCCAGTTCCAGGACACGCGCGCCTACTACTACATCGCGCTCGGCTTGATGATTGCGGCCACGGCCGTGGCCGCGGCCATCGAGCGCCGCCGCTTCGGCGTGTACCTGTCGGCCATCCGCGAGGACGAGGGCGCCGCCGAGGCCGTCGGCGTGCCGACGTTTCGCTACAAGATGCTCGCGATGATCGTCTCGTCGTTCCTGACCGGCGTCGGCGGGACGTTCTACGCGTTTTACCTGTTCTCGCTCCAACCCAACACGGTCTTCGGCATCCCGCTCTCGGTCGAGATCATCATCCGTCCCATCGTCGGCGGCGCCGGCACGCTCTTCGGGCCCGTCGTGGGGTCCTTCATCCTCAGTCCGCTCGCCGAGCTGACGCGCCTGTACTTCGCGGCGGGGGGCGGCTGGGCCGGCGTCCACCTGATCGTCTACGGCGTTCTCCTCGTCGTCGTGGTGCTCTTCTTTCCCCAGGGCGCGGTGCCGTGGATGAAGCGTGCGCTCGGGCGAACGCGGGCCTGACGGCATGCTGGATGTCAGCGGCCTCGACAAGAGCTTCGGCGGGCTTCACGCGGTGAAGAATCTGTCGTTCACCGTGGGCGAGCGCGAGATCGTCGGGCTCATCGGTCCGAACGGCGCCGGAAAGACCACGGTGTTCGGCTTGCTGTCAGGATTCCTCCGCCCGGACGCCGGCCAGGTGATCTTCCGTGGACGGTCCATCGCGGGCCTGGCGCCCCATCGGGTCAACGCGCTTGGCCTTGCCCGCACCTTCCAGATCGTTCGGCCCTTCCCCCATCTCACGGTGCTGACGAACGTCACGGTCGGTGCGCTGGGCCGTCACGCCGCCCCGGTGGCGGCGACCGAGCGAGCGCTCGCCGTGCTGGACGAGGTGGGCCTGGCCGCCAAGCGCGACCAGCCGGCGGCGAGCCTGACGCTGGCCGAGCGCAAGCGGCTCGAGCTGGCGCGGGCGCTCGCCACGGAGCCGGCCCTCCTGCTGCTGGACGAGGTGATGGCCGGGCTCAATGCGACCGAGACCGAGCGGATCGTCGATCTGGTGGGCGCCATCAACCGGCGCGGCGTCGCCGTGCTGCTGATCGAGCACGTGATGCGCGCGGTGATGTCGCTGTCCCAGCGCATCGTCGTCCTGAACTACGGCGAGCTGATCGCCGAGGGGCGTCCGGAGGCGGTGGCGAACGATCCCCGCGTGATCGAGGCCTATCTTGGCGCTGCTCCGGCTTGACGACGTCGAGGTGGCCTATGGGGACGTGGTCGCGGTGCGCGGTGTGTCGCTGACCGTCAATGCCGGCGAGCTGGTCGCGATCATCGGCTCGAACGGCGCGGGCAAGACCACGACGCTGCGGGCCATCAGCGGCCTGCTCACTCCACGGCGCGGGCGAATCGAGCTCGACGGGGTCCGCATCGACGGCCTGACCTCCGCGGACGTGGTGAGCCGGGGGATCGCCCACGTCCCGGAGGGCCGCCAGCTCTTTCCGACCATGAGCGTGCTCGAGAACCTGGAGCTGGGGGCCCGCACCCCCGCCGCCCGGGTCGCGCGCGACGAGACCTTGAAGTCGGTGTTCGACCTGTTCCCGAGGCTCCGCGAGCGGCGGCGCCAGCTTGCCGGTTCGCTGTCCGGTGGGGAGCAGCAGATGTGCGCCATCGGCCGTGCCCTGATGGCGCGGCCCAGACTCCTCATGCTGGACGAGCCCAGCCTTGGACTCGCTCCTGTGATGGTTGGGGCAATCTTTGATAATCTGACGCAGATCAACCGCGAAGGCACGACGGTCCTACTGGTCGAGCAGAACGTGTTGCGGGCGCTCCGGCTGTCCCACCGGGCGTACGTGCTCGAAAACGGGGCGATCGCGCTCGAAGGCCCGCGAGACCGGCTGTTGGCCGACGAGGGAATCAAGAGGGCGTATCTTGGGCGGTAATTCGGCGCTGACGACGAGCGTGATCGTGGCCCTGGCGGCGGTTGTGGTCGCCCTCGGGGCCTGGGCGCTATGGCTTCGGCTCCGCTCGGTGCGGCTCGGCCAGGAGCTGGCGGAGGCGACCGAGCAGCTCGCTCGCGTCCAGAAGCTGGGGGCCCTCGGCGAGATGGCCGCCTCGTTCGCCCACGCGTTCAACGACGTCCTCACGCCCATCATCGGCCGTACGCAGCTCCTGACCCAGCGCATCACCGATCCCCAGCTCCGCGAGTGGCTCACCACGATCGAGCGCTCGGCGCTCGGCGGCGCCCAGACGGTCAAGCGGATCCAGGACTTCATGCGGCTGCGCCGCGACGAGGCGTCGGTTCCCGTGGACCTCGGCGTCGTGGTGAAGCAGGCCCTGGCGGCCACCGGGACCCGTCAGCGTCCCAGCGTGCGCATCGAGACCGATCTGGCCCCGGTGCCGCCGGTCTCCGGCGATCCGCTCGGCCTGCGGGAGGCGTTCGGCCACCTGATCGTCAACGCCGTCGAGTCCGTGCCCGAGAAGGGCATCGTGCGGGTGACGACCCGGATCGAAGACGGCCAGGCGGTGGTCGCCATCACCGACACCGGCACGGGCATGACGCCGGCCACCCAGGTCCGCATATTCGAACCGTTCTTCACGACGAAACCGGGCGCCACCGGCCTCGGCATGTGCCTGGCCCACGGCATCGTGTCCCGTCACGGCGGTCAGATCGAGGTCGATTCCGGCCTGGGCCGTGGCACGACCGTGAGGGTGACGTTCCCCTCGGAGGGCCTGACCCGGGCGAGCACCAAGCCGGTGACCCCGTCGCGCATGAGCGTCGGAGCCACCAGCAGCCCCGCGCGCTGCCTGGTCGTCGACGACGACGCCCAGGTCCGCGACATGATCCGCGACATCCTCTCCAACGCCGGGCACAAGGTGGTCGTGGCCCACGACGGTGCCGACGGCGTCGAGCGCTTCAAGGCCGACAGCAGCTTCGACGTGATCATCACCGACCTCGCCATGCCTAAGCTCAACGGCCTGCAGCTGGCGCGCGTCTGCAAGACGCTGCGGCCGAACGTCCCGGTCGTGATGCTCACCGGTTGGGGCGTGCTCCTCACCGAGGAAGAGCTGTCGGAGCACGGCGTCGATGAAGTGCTCTCGAAGCCCGTGCGGATGGACCAGGTGATCAACACCATCGCGGCCGTGCGGGCGCGGGCGTCGGGCGTCGAGCGGTGACGAGCCCGATCATCACCGAGGCCCTGCGCGCCCTCGTCGACCGGCGCGACCTCACGCGCATCGAGGCGGCGGCGGCGATGGAGGCGATCATGTCGGGCGCCGCCACCGACGCCCAGATCGCCGCGTTCCTGACCGGGCTGCGCATGAAGGGCGAGACGGTCGAGGAGCTGATCGGCTTCGCCCAGGTGATGCGGCAGAAGGCGGTGAGGGTGCGCACCCGCGGCGAGGAAGTGGCCGCCCTGACCGGGACCGACCGCGAGATGCTGATCGACACCTGTGGCACCGGCGGCGACGCCGCCGGCACCTTCAATGTCTCCACGGCCACCGCCTTCGTGGTGGCGGGCGCAGGACTGAAGGTGGCCAAGCACGGCAACCGCTCGGTGTCGTCGCTATGCGGCTCGGCCGACGTCGTCGAGACGCTCGGCATCAGCCTCGATCTGACGCCGGCCAAGGTGGCCCGCTGCGTCGACGAGGTCGGCATCGGTTTCCTCTACGCGCCGCTGCTCCACACGGCCATGAAACACGTGATGGCGGCTCGTCGCGAGATGGGGATCCGCACCGTCTTCAACATGCTCGGTCCGCTCACCAATCCGGCCGGCGCCAACGCCCAGGTCATCGGCGTCTACTCACCGACGCTCACCGAGCCGCTGGCCCGCGTGCTCGCCGAGCTGGGCACGATCCGCGCGTTCGTCGTCCACGGCGCCGACGGCCTCGACGAGATCTCCAACACCGGCGAGAGCCGCGTGAGCGAGGTCCGCGAAGGGGTCGTGCGCTCGTTCACGGTGCGGCCGGAGGACTTCGGCATGCCGCGGGCCGCGATCACCGACCTCCGGGGTGGCGACCGCGAGCAGAACGCCCAGCTGATCCGAGGTCTGCTCGATGGCGAGGCCGGGCCCAAGCGCGACATCGTCCTCATGAACTCGGCCGCCGCGCTCGTCGCCGGCGCCCGGGCCCGCGACCTCAAGGATGGGGTGTCGCGCGCGGTCGAGGCCATCGAGTCCGGGTCCGCCCGGAGCAAGCTGGAGGCCCTGGTCAGCCTCAGTCAGAAGCTCGCTCAAGAGAAGTAGCGGAGCGAGGAGGAAAAGAAAGCCGCGCCCACAGGGGCGTATGGGCGCGGCTCGGGAAGGCGACCGGTCGAGCGCCGCGGGCCGGGGTGATGTGGGGGTCCGGCTCCGCAACCGACCGCCTCCGTGCCTTCCTTCGGAGCAAGAGCCGTACCGCTCGTGATTCGCTAAAAATCGCGGGATTTCGGGCGGGCCTGCAAAGAATTACCATACCGGGAGGGTCATCCCATGCGCATCGAGACCCGGGCCGTACATTCCGGCCGGAGCGTGGACCCTGCCACTGGCGCGGTCGTGAGCGCCATCCATCCGTCGACGACGTTCGAGCGTGACGTCGATGGCGGTTACGACCGAGGGCACCTGTACGCCCGGAACAGCAACCCGAATCGCGATGCGCTGGAGCACTGCCTGGCGGACCTCGAGGGCGGCCTCGCGGCGGCGGCGTTCGGCTCGGGTACGGCGGCCACGATGGCCGTGTTCCAGGCGCTCGCGCCCGGCGATCACGTCATCGCGCCGCACGACCTCTACTCCGGCACCGCCCGGTTGCTCTCCGAGCACATGAGCCGCTGGGGGCTCGACGTGACGTTCGCGGACGCGACGCGGCCCGAGGACGTGCAGGCGGCGCTGCGGACGACGACGCGCCTGGTGTGGATCGAGACGCCGTCCAACCCGATGCTGCGCGTCACCGACATTGCCAAAGTGACGGCGATCGCGCGGGCTGCCGGCGCCGTCAGCGTGTGCGACAACACGATCGCGACGCCGATTCTCCAGACGCCGCTGGCGCTCGGCGCCGATCTCGTCCACCACGCGACCACGAAGTACCTGGGCGGCCACAGCGACGTCATGGGCGGCGCCATCGTCGCGCGTAGCGTCAGCGGGATCTTCGAGCAGATCAGGAAGTGCCAGGTGAGCGGCGGCGCCATTCCGTCGCCGTTCGATTGCTGGCTCGTGCTCCGCTCCATCCGAAGCCTGCCCTACCGCGTGCGGGCTCACTCCGATCACGCGCTCCGCGTCGCGCAGTTCCTGGCCCAGCACGATCGCGTCACCGCCGTGCACTATCCGAGCTTGCCCCACCATCCCGGCTATGACGTCGCCGCGCGCCAGATGCGCGGCGGTGGCGGCGTGCTCTCCGTGGAGATCGAGGGCGGGCGCGACGCGGCCATGAAGGTCGCTGCCAGGGTCCGGCTCTTCACGCGCGCCACGAGCTACGGCGGGGCCGACAGTTACATCGAGCACCGGGCGTCGATCGAGGGAGCGGGCACGCGCACGCCGGAAGGGTTGCTCCGTCTCAGCATTGGCCTCGAGCACCCTGACGATCTGATCGAGGACCTGGCCCAGGCGATGGCCTGATCGATCAGCGTCGCGTTACCAGCTCACCTCGCGGGCCAGCGACACCTCGAACCGCGTATTCGCCGCGACGACGCGCAGGCGCAGTTCGGACCCGCTGCCAGGCGTCGGCACGCGTCCACGATGGACGCCGGGCTCGTTGGTCGGCTCGAGGGTGGCCAGCACGGACGTACCGTCCCCGCGCTTGCCGACCAGCATGACGTCGGCACCGGTCACGGGACGATTGGTCTCGTCCATCAGGCTGACGAGATAGGCCGTCTCGTTGTTGCGGAGCGGCCGCGCCTGAACGTCGACGTTCACGCCCTTCACCGTGGCGCGGAAGTGCTCCACCGTCGCTCCGGTCGGCAAGGCGGACGCCTCGTCCGAGCGACGCACAGCGGCACCTGGCGCTGAGGCGTTGGGTCGTGCCGATCGCTCGCCGCGCGACGTGCTGGCGGCCGGGCGCTTGCCCAGGGCGGGCGACGATCCCTCGCCCGCGGGCGTCGGGGCCGAAACCTGGCTCAGCAGGTTCGCGACGCGGCTCTCCACTGCCGAGAGCTTTTCGTCCATGTCGAGCTGGGTCTGATGCAGCGCGTCGCGGAGCCGCGCGATCTCGCGGGCCTGCTCGTCGAGGGCCGCCGCCGGCACGACGGGGGCCGGTGGCGCCGGCGCTTCGGCCACCGGCTGGGGACGGGGCTGAGTACGTGCAGGCAGCGCGACGACGGCCAGGAGCGCGGTCCCGGCGAAGCAGACGGCGGCCACCGCGTGGCCGATCCGCGTCATTGCGAGCCGCCGAGCCTCGTCGTCGTCGACGTCGATCTCCCTGCTGCCAAAACCGTAACGGATCACCAGCAAGCACATCAAGAACGCCCCCACGCTCGTGAGGACGATGATGCCAGGCAGTGCGTACTGCGTGAGTCCTCTCATTGCTCCCCTCTCACCGGCGGTTAACGGGGAAGGGTACACTTCCCCACATGGAATCGCGAACTTTCGGGAAAACCGGCCTGAGGGTCCCGGTCATCGGGATGGGGACGTGGCAGAGCTACGACGTGCGCGATCCGGCCGAGGTCCAGCCGGTGACTGACGCGATTCTCGCGCACGGCGCCACCTTCGTCGACACCTCGCCGATGTATGGCTCGGCCGAGCGCGTGCTGGCCAAGACGCTGGGCGAGCACCGGCGCGACGTGACCGTGGCGACCAAGGTCTGGGCCGGCTCGGCGCGCGAGGGCCGCGAGCAGATTCGCCGCGCGCTCGAGTGGTACGGCGGCGTGATCGACCTCTACCAGATCCACAACCTCGAGGCGTGGGAGACGCACCTGCCGTATCTCGAAGAGCTGAAGGCGCAGGGCAAGGTTCGTGCGATCGGCATCACGCACTGGAGTGCGTCGCATTTCGCGCGGATGGCGACGATCATCGAGGCCGGACGCATCGAGGCGATCCAGATCCCCTACAACCCCCGCGAGTGTGAGGTCGAGGCCGAGCTGCTGCCGTTGGCGGAGCGCCGTGGCCTCGGCGTCGTCCTCATGCGCCCGCTCGAGAAGGGCGCCCTGACGCGGACGGCGCCGCCGGCGCGCGAGCTGGGGTTCCTGGCCGACTACGGCATCCGGACGTGGGCGCAGGCGTTGCTGAACTGGGGCGTGAGCGATCCGCGGGTGAGCGTGTCCATCCCGGCCACCGGGGACGTCAAGCATGCGATCGACAACTGCGAGGTGGGCAACGCACGGCGCTTCGATGCGGCCGCCCGCGACCGCGTCGCGGCCCTCGCCAGGCGCCACACGACATGACCGTTCGGGTCGGGACGTCGGGCTACAACTACGATGAGTGGAAGGGCTCGTTCTACCCGGCGGACCTGCCGGCGAGCCGGATGCTGGCCTTCTACGCCGAGCGCTTCGACACCGTGGAGATCAACGCGACGTTCTATCGGATGCCGACGCCGAAGACGCTCGCCGGGTGGGCGGCCGGCACGCCCGCGCATTTCGTCTTCGCGCTGAAGGCGCCCCAGCGCATCACCCACTTCGCGCGCCTGCGCAACGTCGACGAGCCGGTGCGCTACTTCGTGGACGCGGCACAGACGCTCGGGCCCAAGCTCGGCCCGATCCTCTTCCAGTTGCCCCCGAACTTCGCGCGCGACGTCGGCCGTCTCGCCGACCTGCTCGCCCTGCTGCCGCCTGGCCTCCGCTGCGCCATGGAGTTCAGGAACGACTCGTGGTTCGCCGACGAGGTGTACGAGCGCCTGCGCGGCCGCAACGTGGCGCTCTGCATCGCCGACACCGAGAAGGGCACGACGCCCGTCGTCGCCACCGCCGACTTCGGCTATCTACGCCTGCGCGACGAAGGCTATGACGACGACGAGCTCGGCCGTTTCATCGACACCATCCGCGCCCAGCCGTGGCAGAGCGCGTGGGTGTACTTCAAGCACGAGGAGTCTGGGACGGGCCCCGCGTTCGCCACGCGGCTACGACACGCGCTACAAGGCTGAGGACGCTCCGGAGCAGGGGTTCACCGGGAAAGCGGTCCAGATCTGCGGCGGGACCGGCGCACACCGTGCAGATGACTGCCTTGTGTCGGGCGGCGCGGAGCGTCTTGGAAGCGCGGAGCCTCGTGTGCAGTAAGCAGACGGCTCGGTGACAGCGCGAGCACTGCCCGCCGTCGCCCGCGGCAAATCTCTCGGAGCAGACGTGACACTCCCATAGGAGTGAGTCGGCAACGCTGGAATTGTTCATAGACGTTCCTCCTCTCTCTGCTTCGATATTCGCCTGAGAGCCCTCTCCAGATCAAATCCTGCGCCCAGCACCGGAGCCATCGGATCCTTCATCTCGGCGAATCGTCTCGGCACCGTCTTCATCGTGAAGCGGTCGGGACCGAGCTTTGGCGTGACCTCGTCCCACGTGAGCGGGCACGCGACCGGCGCGCCGGGGAGGGGGCGCACCGAAAACGGCGCGACGATCGTCTGACCCGGGCCGTTCTGGCCGAAGTCGACGTACACCTTTCCGCCGCGCTCGCGTAACGGCCGCGCCACCGTGGCGATCTTCGGCTCGCGGCCCACAGCCATCGTCGCGATGATCTCGGCGAAGCCGCGCGCCTCGTCGTAGGAATACCGGGCGCCCAGCGCGACCAGGACGTGGAGCCCCGTCTTGCCCGACGTCTTCACGTAGCTCGGCACGCCGACCTCGTCGAGGATGGCGCGCAGGGTCTGCGCCATCCTGACGACGTGCGTGAACGGCGCGCCCTTGGGATCGAGGTCGAGGACGGCCCAGTCCGGACGCTCGAGCGAGCCGGCGCGTGACGCCCACAGGTGGATCGGGATCGTCCCGAGGTTGGCCAGGTAGCGCAGCGTCTCGACGTCGTCGGCGACGACGTAGTCGATGTCGCGCGGCGGCGTGGTCGAGCGGATCCGCACGGTGCGCACCCAGTCCGGAACGAAGTCGGGCGTGTCCTTCTGGAAGAACGACTTGCCGGCGATGCCGTCGGGATAGCGCACCAGCACCAGCGGCCGATCCTCGAGATACGGGAGCATCAGCGGGGCGATCGCCTCGTAGTAGGCGACGAGGTCGCCCTTGGTGACGCCATCCTCGGGCCAGAAGAGCTTCTCGGGCCGCGTGATCTTCACACGGCCGCTCGCCGGGAGCTTCACGCGCCCGCTCGCCGGGCTCTTCGTCGTCGGCGTTGTGGCCTTGGCCGCCTGCGCTGTCGGCATGGCCGTCTCACGTTTGCAATCCCGCGGCCGTTTGTCGTCGCGGAGCCCGAGGAAGGCGGGATGGCGGAGGCCGCCGTCGTCCGTCCACTCGGTGAAGCGCACCTCGGCCACCAGCTTCGGCTCGACCCAGTGATGGCCGCGTCCCGTCGGTGTGCCGACGTCGAACGGTGACTGCTCGCGGGCCAGCGGCTTGAGCCTGTCCCGGATTCGCTTGAGCGACGTGGCGTCGAAGCCCGTGCCGACCTTGGAGACGTACACCAGCCTGTCGCCGTCGTACACGCCGAGGTGAAGGGCGCCGAAGTACGCGCGGGCGCCCTGGGGATCGGTGTAACCGCCGATCACGAACTCCTGCCGGCGCTGGCACTTGATCTTGAGCCAGTCGCGCGTGCGTCCGCTCCGATACGGCCCGTCGGCCTTCTTGGCGATGATGCCCTCGAGGTGTCGGGCGTCGCAGGCGTGGAAGAACTCCTTGCCGCGCTCCTCGACGTGAGCGCTGTACCCGAGGACGCCGGTGCCACGAGGGATCAGCAGCTCCAGGAGCTGCTTGCGCTCGGCCAGCGGCACGTCCCGGAGGTCGTGGCCGTCGATCTCGAGACAGTCGAAGAACACGGCGCTCACGGGAACCTGCCGGCGCCCGGCCGCGACGTCGCCCGCGTGCGACAGTCCCATGCGGCCTTGCAATCGCTGGAACGAGCTGCGGCCGTGCTCGTCGAAGGCGACGACCTCGCCATCGAGCACGGCGCGCTCGACGGGCAGCGCCGCCAGCGCCTCGACGATCTCGGGATAGCGCGCGGTGAAGTCCTGGCCGCTGCGGCCGTAGAGCTGCACGCGCTTGCCGGCGCGCTCGGCCAGGATGCGCACGCCGTCGTACTTGATCTCGAACAGCCACCCGCGGCCGGAGAAGGGCTGATCGACGAGCGTCGCCAGCATGACGGGCTGGCTCGCTGCGTCCACGTGGCGGCGGGGCGCTCCCAGCGACTCCAGCCGCTCGCGCAGCGCGTCGGTGGTCACCGCAACACCTTGTGGGCCGAAAGGTTCGAGAACCGCGTCGTCACCGGTGGTACCCTCTGGCCCATACTATGCCCCCACATTCCGTCGGCTCCGGGACGATCTCCTTCGGACTGGTCTCGATTCCCGTGCGACTGTACACGGCGACGTCGTCGCAAAACGTGTCGTTCAACCTCCTGCACGCCAAGTGTGGCTCGCGCATCCGCCAGCAGACGTTCTGCCCGGTGGACAACACGACGGTCGATCGCAGCGAGCTGGTGCGCGGCTACGAGTTCGCCAAGGATCAATACGTCCGGGTCAGCGACGACGAGCTGAAGGCGATGGAGGGCGAGGCCTCCCAGGTGATCGACATCACCGAGTTCGTCCCCCTCGCGCAGGTCGATCCCATCTACTTCGAGCGCACGCACTATCTCGGGCCCGACAAGGGGGGTGAGAAGGCCTACCGATTGCTTGCCGAGGCGCTCGCCCAGAGCGAGCGGGTGGCCCTGGCCAAGTTCGTCATGCGCGGCAAGGAGAGCGTGGTGCTCATCCGCTCCGCCCAGGGCGGTCTCATGCTCCACACCATGTACTTCGCCGACGAGGTGCGCGATTTCGGTGAAATCGACAAGGGCGCGTCAGCCAAGGTGCGCGAGAACGAGCTGAAGCTCGCGCTCCAGCTCGTGGATGGCCTCGCGTCCGAGGAGTTCGAGCCCAGTCGCTACGAGGACGAGTACCGACAGCGCGTGCTGGACCTCATCAAGAAGAAAGTCGAAGGCCAGGAAGTGACGACGGCGACGCCCGCGCCGCCGCGCGCCCAGGTCATCGATCTCATGGAGGCGTTGAAGGAGAGTCTGGCCAAGCGAGTTCCGTCCGGCGAGCGCAAGCCTCCTGCGAAGGCGGCCCCCAAGCGCGCCGAGCCGGCGCCGGCCCGGGCAGCCGCCGCGAAAAAGGCGCAAGGCGGCAAGAAATAGCTGTGACGCGAGCCGTCTGGCTCGTCTTTCTCGTTCTGCTCATCGCCGTGCTCGTCGCCATTCCCTTCGGCATCCGCCAGCGCTACGAAGGCTTCTCGGTTCCCTCGGCGTCGATGGTACCCACGCTGCTTCCCGGCGATTACATCCTCGTCGACAAGTCCGTGCGCGATCCCGCGCGCGGCGACCTCATCGTCTTCCAGGATGCGGACGACGCCACCCAGCAGCTCGTCAAGCGCGTGGTGGGTCTGAGCGGCGAGGACGTGCACGTGGCCGGACGGCAGGTGTTCGTCGGCTGCGATCCGACGGCGGCCGACTGCCAGGCGCTGCCCGAGCCCTACGCCGATTTCTCCGACAGGCCGGTCGCGCCCGACAAGTCGGGAATGTGGCACGTGCCGGCCGGTCGCTTCTTCGTGATGGCCGACAACCGCAATGCGGGTGAGGACAGCCGTCACTACGGCACCGTGCGCTGGCAGCAGATCACGGGCCGGCCGTTCCTGATCTACTGGTCATCCGATCCCGGGGGTGGTATTCGCTGGGGCCGCATCGGACGAATTCACTAAGTTGGGGGACCCGTTCCGCTTCCCCCAAACCCCCCTCCTGAAGTTGGGGGGCCCCGTTCCGCTTCCCCCCAAACCCCCCTCCTTCACGCGAGGGCACTCAAGCGGCGGGATCCTCTGTTACGATCCCGCCCGTGATCCTGGATGACGGTTCCACGCGCCATCTCGTGAACGGCCAGATGGCCAGCTCGTGACGACGCCGGCCAGCCTTCGCGGGCACGCGGCGATCGTCACCGGCGCCGGCCGGAACATCGGCCGCGCCATCGTGCTGGCGCTGGCCGCGCGCGGCTGTGACGTCGTGGTGAACACCGCGCACCGGCGCGCCGACGCCGAGGCCGTGGCCGTCGACGCCCGCAAGCACGGCGTGCGCGCGGTCGTCGCCGTCGGCGACGTGGGCCGGCGGGACGACGTGAGCGCGATCGTCGGGGCGGCCGGCGAAATCGGGACCGTCGACATCGTCGTCAACAACGCGGCCATCCGTCCCCGGGCGCCGTTCCTCGAGATGACGGACGCGGAGTGGCAGCGCGTCATCGACGTCGACCTCAGCGCCGCGTTCTACATGGCGCGGGCGTTCGCGCCCGCGATGGTGGCGCGCGGCTGGGGCCGCATCGTGAACATCACCGGCATGAATGCGATGCAGGGGACACACGACGGGCGCGCGCACGTCGCCGCCGCCAAGCACGGGCTCTGGGGGCTCACCAAGGCGCTGGCCCGCGAGCTCGGCCCGAAAGGGGTCACCGTCAACGCCATCTCGCCGGGGCCGATCCTCGGCGAGCAACAGGAGCATGCGGCCTACATCAGCAGCCAGCTCGGCAAGATCCCGCTGGGGCGTCTCGGGACGCCCGATGACATCGCGCGCCTCACCGCCTTCCTCGCCTCGGACGACGGTGGCTTCGTCTCGGGCCAGATGATCGGCGTCAACGGCGCCGCCGCGACCTGATCGAGCCGAAAGGAACAAGCCTCACGAGGCCCGAGGGAGGAGCGGCCCGCAGCGTACGCGGTTGTACGTGAGGAGCCGCGACGACCGAGAACGAAGTGAGGCGACGTAACTTGGAGCCGAGCAAGGAGCCTCGATGATCGATTACAAGGAATACCAGCACCTGCTCTTCGAGCGCCGTCCCAACGGCGTGCTGCTCATCACGCTCAACCGGCCCGAGGTCCTCAACGCCACCAACGATCGCCTGCACTGGGAGCTGACCCAGATCTGGCTGACCATCGACCGCGACAAGGACACGCGGGTGGCGGTGGTGACCGGCGCGGGCCGGGCCTTCTCGGCCGGCGGCGACATGGACATGGTGGAGCGGAACGCGACCGATCCCCGGCGACTGGCCAATACCGTTCGCGAGGCGTCGGACATCGTCTACAACATGATCAACCTCGACAAGCCGGTGATCTCCGCCATCAACGGCGTGGCCGTCGGGGCTGGCCTGGTCGTCGCGATGATGGCCGACATCAGCATCATGTCGGAGACGGCGCGCTTCACCGACGGCCACACCAAGCTCGGCGTGGTGGCCGGCGACCATGCCGCCATCCTCTGGCCGCTCCTCTGCGGGATGGCCAAGGCCAAGTACTACCTGCTCACCTCCGACTTCATCGACGGCAAGGAGGCCGAGCGCATCGGGCTGGTCAGTCTGTGCGTGCCGGCCGCGGAGCTCCTGCCCAAGGCCTTCGAGGTCGCCGACAAGCTGGCCCAGGGAAGCCAGCAGGCGATCCGGTGGACGAAGAAGAGCCTCAACAACTGGCTGCGCATGGCCGGGCCCATCTTCGACCAGTCCATCGCGCTGGAGATGCTGACCTTCATGGAGGAGGACGTTCGGGAGGGTATCAAGGCCATTCGCGAGAAGCGACCGCCGCGCTTCCCGTCCGCGCGATGAGGGGGCTTTCGCGATGACGGGGCTTTTTGAGGTGCGGGGTACAATGGAGCTGGACCCAGCATTTTCATGCCCAGGACGCCTCTCGAACCTCGGTTCAGCGTCGAGTACCTGTCGATCCTCGACAGCGACGGCAACCTCGATTCCGCCCTCGAGCCCGATCTCTCCGCCACCGAGCTGAAGCGGCTCTATCGCGCCATGCTCCTCGGGCGCCGGCTCGACGAGCGCATGGTGCGTCTGCAGCGCCAGGGCCGCATCGGGACGTTCGCGCCGATCAAGGGCCAGGAGGCGTCCCAGCTCGGCTCCGTCTGCACGCTGCGCGAGTCGGACTGGATGGTGCCGTCGTTCCGTGAGACGGCGGCCATGCTGTGGCGAGGCTGGCCCATCGAGAAGTTGTTGATGACGTTCGCGGGCCAGCTCGAAGGGTGCCAGCCGGCGCCCGAGCAGCACGACCTGCCGATCACCATTCCGGTGGGCACGCAGCTCCCGCACGCGGTCGGCCTTGCGTATGCCGCGCAATATCGCGGCGACGACGTCGTCGTCATGGCGTACTTCGGCGACGGCGCAACGTCGGAGGGTGACTTCCACGAGGCGCTGAACTTCGCCGGCGTCTGGCACGTGCCCGTCGTCTTCGTCTGCCAGAACAACCAGTGGGCGATCTCGGTACCGCTCAAGAAGCAGACCCACTCGCGCACGATCGCCCAGAAGGCCCTGGCCTACGGGTTGCCCGGCCTGCAGGTCGACGGCAACGACGTGCTGGCCGTGTACGCGGCGACCAAGGAAGCGGTCGATCGCGCCCGCGAGGGCAATGGCCCGACCTTGATCGAGTGCGTGACGTACCGCCTGGGCGTGCACACCACGGCCGACGATCCCACCAAGTACCGCTCCGAGGAGGAAGTGCGGGAGTGGGAGCGGAAAGATCCGCTCACGCGCTTCGTCGAGTACCTCAGGAAGAAGAACCTGCTGGAGGACGGCCTCGAGCAGGAGGTGGACGCCGAGATCGCCGCCGCCGTGAAGCGCTTCGAGGCGATGGCGCCCCCCGACGTGCTCACGATGTTCGATCACGCGTATGCGGAGAAGCCCCCGGAGCTCCTGGCCCAGCGCGAGGAGGTGGCCTCGCGGCTGCGCAGCCCCGACGAGAGCACGGCCGCGCCCGAGCCGCCGCCGTCACCGCCCATGCGTGGCCAGCGAAAGACGAGCCGATGGCAAAACTGAACATGGTCAAGGCGCTGAACCTGGCGCTGCTCCAGGAGATGGAGCGGGACCAGGACGTCGTCGTCATCGGCGAGGACGTCGGCGTCGACGGCGGCGTCTTCCGCGTGACCGAGGACCTCCATCGAAAATTTGGTGGCAAGCGGGTGATCGACAGCCCGCTCGCCGAGTCGGCCATCATCGGCACGTCGGTCGGGATGGCCCTCTACGGGCTCAAGCCCGTCTGCGAGATCCAGTTCTCGGGCTTCGCCTTCCAGTGCTTCCACCAGATCGAGAACCACGCCGCCCGCTATCGCATGCGCACCCAGGGGCGCTTCCACTGCCAGATGGTCGTGCGCATGCCCTACGGTGGCGGCGTGCGCGCGCTGGAGCATCACTCCGAGTCCGAGGAGCAGTTCTACGCTCACATCCCGGGGCTGAAGATGGTGATCCCGTCGGGGCCGCGCAATGCCCGCGGGCTGCTGGTGGCGGCGCTGCGCGATCCCGACCCCGTGATCTTCTTCGAGCACAAGGCGCTCTACCACGCGGCCAAGGAGGACGTGCCCGACGAGATCGAGGCGCTGCCGCTCGGCCACGCCGACGTCGTGCGTGAGGGACGGGATTTGACGATCATCGCCTACGGCGCGATGGTGCGCGTGGCGCGCGAGGCTGCCGAGACGCTGGCGAGCGAGGACGGCGCCGAGTGCGAGGTGATCGACCTGCTCACGGTGTCGCCGCTCGACCGCGAGACGATCGTGGCCTCCGTGCAGAAGACCGGACGCGCCCTCATCGTGCACGAAGCGCCCAAGAGCTTCGGCCCGGGCGCCGAGATCGCCGCCTCGATCGTCGAGGGGGCCTTCCTCTCACTGGAGGCGCCCATCCGTCGCGTCACCGCCTACGACGTCCCCTTCGTCGGCTTCGCTCGTGAGCGCGCCAGCGTGCCCGACGTCGGGCGCGTCCTCGCGGCGGCGCGTGAGACCCTGGCGTATTAAGAAAATGGGGGGCCTCCGAAAAGGCCCCCCCAAGCCCCAATTCCGAGCGCCCCGGCGCAGCCGCGGGCGCTCCTCTATTCGATGCAGACTACTAAAGCGATTTCAGGTATTCGACGAGGTCGTTGGCCTCCGTGCTGCTCAAGCCGAGGTTGAAGACCTGATTGTAGTGTCCCACGACAGCCTTGTAGTCCTCGAAGCGACCATCATGATAGAAGCCGCCCTTCGCGCGCACGAACAGGCCCTTGAGCGGCGTGGTGCGATAGAACTTCTTGTCGGGTGAGCGGCTCGCCTGAAAATCGTCGACACCGATCTCGCTCGCCGCGTGCATCGGCCAGCCGGGCTCGGTGAACAACGGCGGGACGTGGCACGTGGCGCACTTGGCCTTGCTCTCGAACAGCGCCTTGCCGCGCTGCGCGGCGGTCGCGTCGAACGCGCCCGCCGGCGGCTCGGGCGCGGGAATCGAGAGCTGGTAGAAGTGCAGGGCGGCCAGCTTCGACGTGATGAGGTCCGGCGTGTCTCGCTTGTTCCAATCACCGGATTTCACGGCGAGCGGAAAGCGCTGCGCGTCATTCATGCGCGGGTCGAAGAACGTCCCCTTTCCGTGCATCTGGGTGTTGGCCACGTACGCGTTCCAGTGGGTGACGGAGCCCCAACCGGAATAAGTGTGCAGGTTGACGCCGGCCAAGCCGAACGCTGCCGGCATCACCGTCGTCGCCGGCTTGCCGTCGGGGCGGAACGGCTTGCCGTCCTGGTTGAGCTCGGCGTCGTAGCGGCCGGGCCCCCAGCTCTGAAGGACCTTGCGTACCGTCGTCTCGTCCACTCCGAGCAGATCGGAGAATGGCGTCAACGTCGGCGCCGAGGCCACGATCGCGCCCACGTTGAGATCACGATTGGGCCAGCCGTCCAGGCGGCGGCCAATGCCCCTGGCGAGCGAGTCGTCCACGGTGGAGTGGCACAGCGCACACTGGATGCCCATCGCGGTCATCCGCTTGTCCTTGTCGAAGAAGCCGGTGACGCCGACGACGGCGTTAGCGCGCAGCAGCTCGAGGGTCGTTTCGACCTTGTCGAGATCGACCGAGCGCCCACGGATGGCCTCGACGAGGATTTTCGGCAGAGCACCGATGTCGACCTTCAACCCGAGCTGGAGGGCCTGACGAGCGGTGACGCCGGGGCCCACACCGCCGTGCTTTTCGCCCGCGATGGCTTCGTGCAGACGGAGCTTGCCGCCCCAGAACTCTTCACTGCCGAAGGTGTCGTACCTGAAGATTTTCCTGCCTGCTTTGAGCATTTCATTCGAATGTCGCTCGATTCTCGAATCGAACGAGGGCTCGGGCGCTTGCTGGGCGAGCGCCGCAGGGTTCGTGTCCACCCCCTGGGGCTTCGAAACGCACGCCGCAGTGGCGCCGGCGAGGAGAACCACGGTCAGGCCGAGCGGCTTCAATCGCCTCGTCATGGCATTCACTCCTTGGCTAGGCTCGACGGTTGCCGAGCTACTTTAAGGGGCAAGAAATATGCGAACTGAGAACGGAAGATCTTTTTGATGGCGACGAGGCGATGGATGTTGGCAGCGCTGCTCGTTGGTCTCGCCGCCGCGGCGCCGGACTGTGTGGTCGCGGGTCCGCCGGTACGCCTGCGCGTCGTGACGTTCAATCTCTTCCATGGCGGAGCAACATCAGGGCTCTGGGGCGACGACCGCCGCCTGGAACAGCGCCTCGCCCTCGTCCTGCGTGAGCTCCGCGCGCTCGATCCCGACATCGTTGCGCTCCAGGAAGCGTCCGCCGGGTGGGGCCGCGGCAACGTGGCCGCACGGGTCGCCGCCGACCTCGGCTTTCACTACGTGTTCGCGCCGGCCACGCCGCGCGTATTGCCGGTGCTCGGCCGCCTCGCCACCTGGGTGATGAACTTCAGCGAGGGCTCCGCGGTGCTGAGCCGGTTTCCGATCGCGAGGTATGAGGTGACGGATCTGCCGCGCTGCGTGAAGTTTCTCGACCCGCGGATCATGCTGCAGGCGGAGGTCGACGCCCCGTGGGGCCGCGTCGGCATCGTCTCGGCGCACACGGCGCGCGCCGACTGTCAGCTCGAGCGCATCGTCGACGTCGTGCAAGCCTGGCCGGCCGACCGCCCGGCCGTCGTCATGGGCGATTTCAACACCGGCGAGGCCGCGCCCGGGCTCGGCGTCTTCAGCCGCGCCGGCATGATCGACGCGTTCCGTGCCGCCAATCCCGACGGCGACGGCGCCACCACGTGGCAAAACGTCGTCGGCCCGGCGCGCACGGCGAGGCGACGTGTGGACTACGTGTTCTTGAGATCGGCAAACGGGCGGCAGTGGCGCGTGGTGGCGAGCCGTCTCGTTCTCGACGAGCCCGAGCGCGGCGCCGACGGCGCGACGCTGTGGCCGTCCGACCACTACGGCGTGCTCGCCGATCTCGAGCTGGGGCCGGTACAATGACGGCGATGGCCCGCGACTTCCGGCTCCCCGATCTCGGCGAGGGACTGACCGAGGCCGAGATCGTCAAGGTGCTCGTCCACGAGGGCGAGGACATCCGCGAGGACGCGCCCCTGCTGGAGGTCGAGACCGACAAGGCGCAGGTCGAGATTCCGTCGCCGATGAGCGGTCGCGTCGATAAGATCCACGTGCAGGCGGGCCAGACGGTGAAGGTCGGACAGGTCCTCGTCTCGTTCGGCGAGGCGTCGGCAACGCCCGGGACGAAGACCGCGCCCACCGATGGCCGCGCTCGCCAGGCGACCCCGGCAGCCGGAGCGCGCGCGACACCACCACCCGCAGCGCGCGTCACCGAAGGGCCGGTGCCGGCCACGCCGGCGACGCGACGGCTGGCGCGAGAGCTCGGCGTCGATCTCCACGCTGTCTCCGCCAGCGGATCGGGCGGGCGTGTCACCGACGAGGACGTCCGCGCCGCGGTGGCCGGGGCAACCAGGCCTGCCGCCGCGGCGCCGCGTGCGCCGGCAGCTCCCGAACGCCAGGAGCCGGGGCGTCCCGCGGCCGAGCGCGGCCCGGCGAAGCCGCTGGCCACCGTCGGCCTGCAGGCGCCACCGCTGCCCAGCTTCGAGCAGTGGGGCCCGATCGAGCGCCAGCCGCTCTCGCACCTGCGGCGGACGATCGCCGAGCGAATGACGCTGTCGGCGACGGTGATCCCGCACGTCACCCACTTCGACAAGGCGGACATCACCGACCTCGACGCGCTGATTCGCCGTAACCTCGAGGCGGCCCGCGCCCAGGGCGTGACGCTGACGCTGACGAGCTTCCTCATGAGGGCGGCGGCGCTGGCGCTCAAGGCTCACCCGCAGTTCAACGCGAGCCTCGACCCTGCTGCCGGCGAGCTGATCGTGAAGCGTTACTGCCACCTCGGCGTGGCCGTGGCGATGGAGCGCGGGCTCATCGTGCCCGTCATCCGCGACGTGGACCGAAAGCCTCTCCTCGAGATCCAGCGCGAGCTCGGCGCGCTCGCTCAGCGTGTGCGAGAGGGCAAGGCCACGCTCGACGACTTGAAGGGTGGCACCTTCACGATCACGAACATCGGCGCGCTCGGCGGGACGGGAGCCATCCCGATCATCAATTACCCCGAGGTGGCGATCCTCGGTGTGGCGCGCGCCCGGGAAGAGGCCGTCGTCCGCGAGGGGCAGATCGTGCCGCGTCTGCTACTGCCGCTGTCGCTGACCTTCGACCACCGCGTGGCCGACGGCGCCGACGGCGCGCGCTTCGCCGCCGACATCGTCCGCCGCCTCGAACACCCCGACCAGCTCCTGCTGGAGCTCTGACGTGCGTGCTCGGACAGCGTCCCGTAGGGTCGCGACTCTGATCGCGCAAACGATGAATCACCGACCGTGGTTGCGGAGGGGCACGGGCGTGGCGCAAGCCCGGGTGCCCGTGCCCAGTGGTGACGCCTGGACAGCGTCCCGGGGAGTCGCGACTCTGATCGCGCGAACGATGAATCACGCACGGTGGTTGCGGAGGGGCACGGGCGTGGCGCAAGCCCGGGTGCCCGTGCCCTGTTAAATGGTCATGGGTGATCTCGTCCGCGAAGTGGACGTCGCCGTCGTCGGTGGCGGTCCCGGCGGCTACACCGCGGCGTTTCGCTGCGCCGAGCTCGGGCTCGAAACCGTGGTGGTGGACGCAGGCAAGCGGCTCGGTGGCGCCTGCCTGTTCGAAGGGTGCATCCCGTCCAAGGCGCTGCTGCACGTCGCGGCCGTGCTCGGGGAGGCCGAGCGCGCCAAGGAGTTTGGCGTGGACTTCGGCGAGGCACGCGTGTCGCTCGATCCACTTCGCAAGTGGAAGAGCGAGCGTGTCATCGGCAAGCTCGCCCGCGGCCTCGCCGGCGTGGCCAAGGCGAAGAACGTGGACGTCGTCGCCGGCCGCGCCGTGTTCGAGGACTCCCGGCGACTGCGGGTCGAGGGCGACGAGCCGCAGGTGGTGGTCTTCAAGCACGCGATCATCGCCACGGGCTCGGCGCCCAGCCCGTTGCCGGGGCTGACGCTCGAGAGCGACCGAATCATGGACTCGGCCGCCGCGCTCGAGGTGCCCGACATCCCGGATCGGTTGCTCGTCGTCGGTGGCGGGTACATCGGCCTCGAGCTGGGCCAGGTCTACGCGGCGCTCGGTAGCAAGGTGAGCCTGGTCGAGATGACGGATGGACTGCTCCCGGGCGTGGACCGCGACCTCGTCCAGCCGCTCGCCCGGCGTTGCGAGAAGCTCTTCGTAAACATTCGGCTGCAGACGAAGGTGACGGGGCTGCGCGAGACGAGCGGAGGCGTGGAAGTGCGGCTGGGCGACGAGACGCTGCTGTTCGATCGCGTGCTGGTGGCGGTAGGCCGTCGCGCCCAGACCCAGGGATTGGGGCTCGAGACGACGCGCGTGCGAGCCAACGAGCGCGGCATCATCGGCGTCGACGACCGGTGTCGCACCGACGATCAGCGGATCTACGCCGTCGGTGACGTCACCGGCGAGCCCATGTTGGCCCATCGAGCCATGAGGCAGGGGCGCATCGCCGCCGAGGCGATCGCGGGCCGGCCCGTCGCGTTCGACAACGTGGCGGTGCCGGCGGTCGTCTTCACCGATCCCGAAATCGCGTGGTGCGGGCTCACGGAAGCCGAAGCTCAGCGGACGAGCCGCCCGGTGAAGGTCGCGAAGTTCCAGTGGGCCGCCTCGGGCCGCGCCGCCACGCTCGGGCGCTCGGACGGCCTCACGAAGATCCTGGCCCATCCCGACTCCGGGCGTATCGTCGGCGTCGGGATCGTCGGCCCCGGCGCCGGGGAGCTCATCGCCGAAGCGGCGCTGGCCATCGAGGCGGCGCTCACCGCCGAGGATCTCGCGGCGACCATCCACACCCATCCGACGCTCTCCGAGACCTTGATGGAGGCGGCGGAACACCTGCTGCACTGAGAGGCTGCCATGGATCTCTCGCCCGCCGATCTCGTCGCCCTCATGCAGAGCGCCACGCCGCACGCCGTCCTCGACCTCCGCGAACGGGCCGCGTACGAGCGCGGGCACATCTTCCGCACGACGTCGCTGCCCAGGCGGCTGCTCGAGTTCCGACTGCCCGTGCTCGTCACGGCGGCAGCGACGCCGATCGTGCTCGTGGACGACGATGGCCGGCTGGCGGCGCTGGCCGCGCCAACGCTCGCGGCGCTGGGCTACCGCGACGTGAGGACGCTCGCCGGTGGGCTCGCCGCGTGGCGGGCCGCCGGGCTGCCGACGGTGCAGGGGATCAACGTGCCGAGCAAGGTGTTCGGCGAGCGTGCTCTCCACCAAGCCAAGACGCCTCAGATCTCGGCCCCCGAGCTCGCCGCGCGAATCGCCAGGGGCGTGGAGATGGTGATCGTCGACTCGCGGACGTTCGAGGAGTACGCGCGGGGCTGTGTGCCGGGGGCGATCAGCGTGCCGGGCGGAGAGCTCGTCCTGCGCATCGGTGATCTCGTGTCGCGCCCGGACACGCCGATCGTCGTCCACTGTGGCGGCCGCACGCGTTCCTACATCGGCGCCGAGTCGCTCCGTCGGATGCGTCTGCCCAATCCGATCGTCGCGCTCGAGAACGGCACGATGGGATGGGACCTGGCCGGCCTGACGCTCGAGCGCGGGGCCACGCGGCGTGCACCCGCTCCGTCAGCCCGCAGCCGAGCCGCGGCGTCGCTCGTGGCCAAGCGGGTCGCGAGCGAGGACGGGATCACGTTCACGACCGCCGTCGAGCTCGAGGCTCTGATCGAGCGCCGGAGCCACGACAACGTCGCGGTGCTCGACGTGAGGACTTCCGAAGAGTATGCCGGGGCGCACGTGGCCGGCGCCGTCTGGGCGCCCGGCGGGCAAGCCGTGCAGGCGACCGACGAATACGTCGCCGTGCGCGCCGCCGCCATCGTGCTCGTCTGCGACGGCTTCGTCAGATCGGTCATGACGGCTTCGTGGCTCAAGCGAATGGGCCTGCCCAACGTGAGTGTTCTGGCCGGCGGCTTGCCGGCGTGGAAGGAGGCTGGCGGTGCGGTGGCGACGGGACATCCCGCCGTCGAGCCGCATGGCGGTCAGCGCGCGCTCAGCTCCGTTCCCAGCGTCGGCCCGGGGCGGTTGGACGGCGCGACCATCCTGAGCGTGGACACGAGTGACGTGTATGCGCGCGGCCACGTGCCGGGCGCCGTGTGGGTGTGTCGCAGTCGTCTCGAATGGCGCATCGCAGAGATCGTGCCCTCGCGCGCAGCGTCGATCGTCACCACGTGCACCGACGGATGGCAGTCGCGCCTCGCCGCGGCGACGCTGCACGGGCTCGGCTACACGGGCGCGCGCGTGCTCGAGGGTGGCACGCGGGCGTGGCAGGAGGCGGGTCTGCCCGTGGAGACCGGCGCGACGAAGCTGCTCGACGAGGCCGACGACGTGGTGCTGAAACCGTACGACAAGGGACGCGCCGCCATGGAAGCCTACTTGCGCTGGGAAGAACAGCTCGACGAGGACGGGCAGAGCCCGCACGCGCTCAAATGAGCCTGCCCACCGTTGTCACGACGGAGTGGCTCGCCGCGCACCTGGGTGAGCCGGATCTGCGGGTCATCGACGCGACCTGGTACCTGCCCACGCTGAAGCGCGACGCGCGCGCCGAGTACGTCACCGCGCACGTCCCCGGCGCGGTGTACTTCGACATCGACGCCATCAAGGACACGAGCAATCCGCTGCCGCACATGCTGCCCGACGCCGACAGCTTCGCCGCTGCGGTCGGTGCGCTCGGCATCGCTGCCGGTGACCGCGTGGTCGTCTATGGCCAGAAGTATCTGATCGCGTCCGCGCGGGTGTGGTGGAGCTTCCGCGTCTTCGGTCACGATCAGGTCGCCGTCCTCGACGGCGGCTTTCCGAAGTGGAAGGCGGAAGGCCGACCGGTCGAGTCCGGCGCCGTCACGCCTCAACCCCGCCGCTTCGCAGCCCGCCTGCGCCCCGAGCTGGTGCGCGATCTCGGCCGCATCCGCGCCAACGTCGACACGCGACGCGAGCAGGTGGTGGACGCGCGCAGCCACGGCCGCTTCGTCGGCACCGAGCCGGAGCCGCGCGCCGGGATGCGCAGTGGACACATCCCGGGCAGCGTGTGCCTGCCGTACGACCGGCTCTTTCGCCCCGAGGACGGCACGCTCCTGCCCGCCGCCGCGCTCCGCGAGGTGTTCGGCAAGGCGGGCGTCGAGGCTGGCCGGCCCGTCGTGACGACGTGTGGCTCCGGGGTGAGCGCCGCTGTACTCGCGCTCGGGTTGCACGTGGTGGGACGGCCGGAAGTGCCGGTCTACGACGGCTCGTGGGCCGAGTGGGGCGGCCGGACCGATACGCCCGTCGAGATCTAGGAGGCGTCGATGGCGACCACTCAGTACGCGCTACCTGATTTCATCGCCGACCTCGACCGGATCACCCGAGACGAGTCTTCGCCTCACGTCATCACCGAGAAGGTGGAGCCGCTGCTCGGCCGGCTCATCCGGAACCCTGCGGCGCTGCCCGCCGAGTACCGCACGCGCGGCCCGGGCGGCGGGCGCGGGCGTTACATGCTGCACCGTACGCCCCGCTTCAACATCACGGCAGTCGTGTGGGCTCCCGGCGACGTCGCCGCCGCCCACAACCACGACACGTGGGGCGTCATCGGCGTGATCGAGAACCGCATCGAGGAGACGCGCTATCGGGTGACGCCCGACACGCCGGGGCACGCGCGCCTCGAAGTCATGCGGGTGATGCGCCACGAGCCCGGCGCCATTTCGCGTCTGGTGCCCGGCGACGAAGTGCACCGCATGCACAATCCGACGTCCCACGACACCGTGGAGATCCACGTGTACGGCAAGGACCTGGTCGGTCTCGAGCGGAAGACGTGGAGCGAGGACGGCGCGGAAAAACGGCTCGTGACGTCGAAATACTTGAACTGCTAGGACGGCGCGGACGGCTCGGTCAGCGGACTATGCGATCGGTCGCGGGTCGATGTCGCGCGGACGGCGGGGACGACGACGCGCCAGGCGTGGAGCGTCGCGATGCAGGAGCTGACACCAGAGGCGGTTGGCGTCGCCGCCCGCCTCGGCACTGCCGGAGAGGAATGCTTCGGACCTCACCGTGCCGTCGTCGCTGCCGTCGCGGTGGGGCAGGTGCGCGTCGCACCAGCGGACGTCGAGGATTTCAAGCGTCGGGTCGGCATCGGGCTCACAGCCGGGACAAAACGAACGACCTAGCGCCGGCGTTTCAGCGACGAACTCTGTCACGGCCGCAACCATGAACGGCGCCACAGGTGGTTTTCATCTAAATTCCACTCTAGCAGCCGAGCCACCCCGCCCAAGAATTTTTTCTCGGACGGTGCCCAAAACCCGGGCGGCTAAAGCGAAAACACCTGGGCCAGGAGCTCGTACGAGCGCAAGCGCGCCTTGGGGTCGTGGGTGATCGTCACGATCACGAGCTCGTCGACACCATAGGCACCCGCCATGGCCACGAGCGGCTCGTGCACCTGCTCGGCCGTGCCCACCACGCTCCGCGCGCGAAGCGCCTCGACCAGCGCCGCCTCACGCGCCGTGTACGGATAGCTCTCGGCTTCTTCGACCGACGGGTACCGTCCGGCGCGGCCGGTGTAGAGCCGCAGGAGGAAGAGCTCGCGGCTCCGGGCCAGGCGCTGCGCCTCGGCCCGAGTATCGGCGCAGACGACGAAGATCGCGGCGCTGGCTCGAGGAGCGTCGAGCGTCGCTGAAGGTTGGAACTGGCGCGTATAGGCGCGGGTGATCTCGGCGCCGCCGTCGGCATTGATGAAGTGAGCAAACGAAAAGGCGGTGCCGAGGCCGGCGGCGATCGCGGCGCTCCCGTCGCTCGAGCCGAGCAGCCAGATCTCAGGGGCCGTCGGCCCGGTCGGCATCGCCTTCACGGAGCAGAATCGATGATCGGCGGGCAGCGCGTCGTGGAGGAACGCGACGAGATCGGCGACCTGCTCGGGAAAACGGTCGAACCCGAAGACGCTGCCGCTTTCCTGGAGCGCCCGCGCCGTGATCTGGTCGCTGCCCGGCGCTCGACCGATCCCGAGGTCGATCCGGCCGGGGAACAGCGTTTCCAGCACGCGGAAGTTCTCGGCGACCTTCAGCGGGCTGTAGTGCTGGAGCATCACGCCGCCAGAGCCGACACGGATGCGACGCGTGCGGGCCGCAACCTGGCCGATGAGGATCTCGGGGCTCGACCCGGCCAGCCCGGGTGTCGAGTGGTGTTCGGCGAGCCAGTAGCGGTGATAGCCGAGGCGGTCGCAGGCCTGGGCGAGCTCGAGTGTTTCCTGGATGGTGTCGGCCGGTGTCCCGCCGCTGCGCACCGGCGACTGATCGAGCACGCTGAGCCGGAGCATCAGCTCAGCAGCGTACGCGTCGCGAGGAGCGCCTCCCGTGCCACCTCCGCCGGCGGTCGCGCCCACGCGGCGGGGTTCGGCGCTTCGTAGCTCACGTAGCCGCGATAGCCGGTCGCAGCGATCGCGCGGAAGAACTCCTTGAACGGCACGACGCCGTGGCCGGGCGGAAGCCGGTTCAGGGCCTTGCCGGGCTCGAGCCCCGTTGCCGGCACGTCGCTGAACTGCACGTACCCGATCTCACCCGCGCCGAGGGCCGCGACGTCGGACGGCGTGCCGCCGCTGCGCGTGAGGTGATAGGCGTCGATCAGCAGGCCACACTGCGGATGGGCCGCCTGGGCCAGCACCTCACGCAGTCGATCGAGACGGTTGAGCTGGCCCGCCTGCGAGTTGAACTCGACGGCGAGCCGCACGCCGTGGCGGGCCGCGATGTCGCCGACCTCCTTGACGCTGCCCGCGGCGGCCTTGACGTCGCCCGCGCCCACGTCGACGGGACTCATCATCGTGGCGCAGCCCAGACGGGCCGCCCGTTCGCATTGCTCGGCGAAGACGCGGAGCAGGCGGCGCCGCACGTCGCCATCCGCCCACATCCATCCGTGCTCGACGCCGACACACGCCACCGGCAGGCCGCTTTTCTTCACGACGTCGATGACGGCGTCGGCGTCCATGCCCTGCTCGGCCGCGCGCACGAAATCGATGCGGCGCAGCTCGACGGCCTCCCAGCCCGTCTCGCGGGCCGTGCGCAGCGCCTCGGCGAGCGGGGTCGTGTCCAGCGTCCACGTGTGAAGGGCCAGTCGGAAGCTCACGGCCGGTATTGTACGTGGCTTTTGTCACGTCCGATGGAGCCGTGTTTGCACCCTCGGGGCAGCCGCCCTCCGCGTCACCGTCGACGAGCGCCGCCGACAGCGCCGGGTACCAGCGGGTTCACGGGTTCGTGCGCCGAGCTCATCCGGAAGGATCGTTGACCGCGGTCGCGCGCCGGACGCCGGCGGCCAGGATGAGGGCCAGCACCGCGAGCCCGAAGCCGCCGGCGCCGGCCAGCGCAGCGCGAACGCCCCACGTCTCCGCGGTCGCACCCGCCAGGAACGCGCCGAACGGGAACACGCCACCGAAGATCAGTGTGTAGATGCTCATCACGCGTCCGCGCAAAGCGTCCGGGGCCATCATCTGGAGCGCGGTGTTGACGCCGGCCACCGCAACGATCGAGGCCAGGCCGACGATCAGCAGCACGAGCGCGGCCAGCCACACGCGACTCACCGCCGAGAGGACGCAGAGCCCGGCACACGAGACGCCGGCCGCGGCGGCGAGCAGGGGAAAGGTCGGCTCGGCACGACTCGCGGCACCGAGAGCGAACGCGCCCGTCATGGCGCCGATCCCGATTGCCGCCATCAGCAGTCCGAACGTCCCGGGTCCGGCCGCGAGCACGTCGCGAGTCAGCAACGGGATGTAGACGGAGAAATTGAAGATCGTGATGGTCACGACGAAGAGCACGCCCAGGAGCCGGCGCACGCGTGGGGTGCCGCCGGCGTAACGCAGCCCCTCGAGGATCTGCTGGCCGAAGGAGGCGTCGCCCCGGGGGACACGCGTTCCCGACGTCCCCACCGCGGCGAGGGCGAGCGCGCCGACGAGACCGGCGAACGCATTGAGCAGGAATGCCGACGACAGCCCGAAGGCGCCGATGAGCACGCCGGCGACGGCGGGCCCCACGATCCGGGCGCCGTTGAACGCGACCGAGTTCAGCGCGATCGCGTTCCCGACGTCCTCGCGGCCGACCAGGTCCACCAGGAAGGCCTGACGGGCCGGAGTGTCGAGCGCGTTGACCAGGCCCCACACGACGGCGATCGTGGCCACGTGCCAGTAGCGAATGGACCCGGAGGCCACCAGCGCCGTCAGCGTCAGGCCCATGGCGCCCTGGATCAGCGCCGACGTCACGACGACGCGCCGCTTGGGCAGGCGGTCGGCCACGGCGCCTGCCGGGATCGAGAAGATCAGCATGGGCCCGAACATGAAGGTGCTGATGAGGCCGAGCCGGAACGGCGAGTCCGTGATCTGCAGGACGAGCCACGACTGGGCGACCGACTGCATCCAGTTGCCGACGACGGTCAGCGTCTGCGCGGCGAAGAAGACGCGGAACTCGCCGTGATCGAGGGCTCGGAGCGCGCGCGGAAGAGCCAGCTCAGTTGATCCGCTTGGCCTGGCCCTTCCACTCCTTCTCGCGCAGCACGAACTTCTGGACCTTGCCCGTGGAGGTCTTGGGCAGGTCGCCGAACTCGACGGCCGCCGGCGCCTTGAAGTGGGCGATGTGCTGCTTGCAGAAGTCGATGATCTCGCGCTCGCTGGTCTGGTGCCCCGGCTTGAGCGTGACGAACGCCTTCGGACGCTCGCCCCACTTCTCGTCGGGGACGGCGACGACCGCGCACTCCATCACGGCGGGGTGGCGGGCGACGCACTGCTCGACCTCGATCGTCGAGATGTTCTCGCCGCCCGAGATGATGATGTCCTTCTTGCGGTCGCGCAGCTCGATGTAGCCGTCGGGATGCCACACGCCGATGTCGCCGGAGTGAAACCAGCCGCCACGGAACGCCTCGGCCGTCGCGTCGGGCTGCTCGAAGTAGCCCAGCATGACGTTGTTGCCGCGCATGACGACTTCGCCGAGCGTTTCGCCATCGCGGGGCACGTCGTTCATGTGGGTGTCCACGATGCGGACGAGATCGAAGTTCGCGTAGCCCTGGCCCTGGCGCGCGGCCAGCCGGGCCTGCTCCTCGGGCGGCAGCGCGTCCCACTCGGCGTGCCACTCGCACACCGTGTGCGGGCCGTACGTCTCGGTCAGGCCGTAGACGTGGACGGGACGGAAGTTCAGCTCCTTGAGCCGGGCCAGGAGCGTCGGTGACGGCGGCGCGCCGGCCACGGTCACCGTCACCTGGCGGGCGAGGCGATGCGCCTTCGGGTGGTTCACGATCCCGATCTGCACGGTCGGGGCGCCGTTGTAGTGGGTGATGCCGGCGTGGTCGAGCGCATCCCAGACGGTGCCGGGATCGACCTTGCGGAGACAGTGATGCGTGCCGCCGACCGCGGTCACCGCCCACGTGAAGCACCAGCCGTTGCAGTGGAACATGGGAAGCGTCCAGAGATAGTGCGTGTCCCACGTCATCGCGGTCTCGAGGATCTCGCCGATCGCATTCACGTAGGCGCCGCGGTGCGAGTACATGACGCCCTTGGGCCGTCCGGTCGTGCCCGAGGTGTAGTTGATCGCCAGCATCTCTTCTTCGTGCTCGAGCCACGAGTCGACGGCCTCGGGAGAGCCGCTGCCGAGAAAATCCTCGTAGGGATCGCCGGCCGCGCCGGTGTCGTCCACGCGCACGAGCGTGAGGCCATTCGGATCGAGCGGCTTGACCAGGCCCTCGAGCTCGGCGTCGACGAAGACGAACCGGGCGCCGGAGTGCTGGAGGATGTAGCCGATCTCATCGGTCGAGAGCCGGATGTTGATCGCGACCAGCACGCCACCGGCCATCGGCACGCCGAAGTGGGCCTCGAGCATGGCCGGGATGTTCGGGCAGAGGAACGCCACGCGGTCGCGTTTCCTGAGCCCCTTCCGGCGAAGCGCCGAGGCCAGGCGATTGGCCCGCTCCTCGAGCTGACGGTAGGTGTACCGGCGCGCGCCGTGCACGACAGCGACCTTCTCCGGCAGGACGTACGCGTTGCGCTTGAGGAAATCCACCGGCGTGAGCTCGGTGCGGTAGACGGTGGTCGACTTCGGCATCCCTCGATCCTCGCTGGCTAGTATCCCTCGTCCATCAACGGGAACGCGCTGAAGACGCGTGGCGCCGTGACCGGCTCGGCTCGATGCAGATACGACGCGTCGAGCTCGGCGAAGCGCGTGACCCCGAGCAGGCCGAGGCAGATCCTGACCTCGTCCTCGAGCAGCTCGAGCACGCGGACGAGGCCGTCGGCGCCGGCGGCGCCCAGCCCGCAGCAGGCGATGCGCCCCATGCCGACGCAGTCGGCGCCGAGCGCGAGCGCCTTCACCACGTCGGTGCCCCGCACGAACGACCCGTCGACGATGACGAACGCGCGCTTCCGCACGCCCGCCACGACCTCGGGAAGGACGTCGGCGCTGCCGCGGCCGTGGTCGAGCTGGCGGCCGCCGTGATTGGACACGTAGACGCCTTCCACGCCGTGCTCGCACGCGATCTCGGCGTCTTCGGCGGTCGCGATGCCCTTGAGCCACAGCGGAACGTCGTGGATGTCCTTGAAGCGCTTCACCTGATCCCAGGAGAGCGCGGCCTGGAAGTCCATGCCGGTGGCCCGGGCCCGCCACGGCTTGATGTAGCGCTTGGCCAGGTCGCGCTCGCGGCGGCTGTACATGGCGCTGTCCACGGTCAGACAGAACGCCGCGTACCCGTTGTCGCGCGCGCGCTTGACGTGATCGTCCACGAACCCGTCGTCGCCGCGCACGTAGAGCTGGAAGATGCGCAGGCCGCCGGGCGCCGCCGCCGCCGTCGCCTCGAGCCCGGGATTGCAGACCGAGGAGAGCATCTGCGCCACGCCGAACGCCGTCGCGCCGCGCGCCGCCGTGGCGGCGCCACCCGGGGTGAACGTCTCGATCGAGCCGACGGGCGCCAGCATGATCGGAAGCCGCAGCGTGCGGCCGAGCAGCGTGGCCGTCGTGTCGACCTTGGAAACGTCGCGCAACACCCGGGGCCGGAACGCGATCGAGTCGAGCGCCTGGCGGTTGCGCCGTAGCGTCGTCTCCGTCTCGGTGCCACCGGCCAGGTAATCCCAGGCGCCCGGATCGAGCGTCTGATGCGCCGCCCTGACGATCTCGTGCAGTGTTTGAAACCGCTCGCGGAGGTCCTCACCCATGACGCGGTGTTATAGCACGAGTAGTGAAATGGGCGTTACACGCGCCAGACCCACCAGAGGAACAACCCGATCATCGCCACAGAGATCACGAAGTCGGCCGCGATGCCGGCCACCATGCCGATGAGCGCGCCCACGCCGGTGCGAAGACTGCGTTCCACGTCGCCGCCGCGGATCATCTCGCCGGCCACGGCGCCGATCACGGGCCCGATGAGGAGGCCGAGGGGGCCGAACAGGAGACCGGCGAGCCCGCCGACGATGGCGCCGCCGACGGCCCAGCGGCTGCCGCCGGACCGGCGCGCGCCGATCGGCCCCGCCGCGAAGTTCACGAGCAGCGTCGTCAAGGCCAGCGTTACGAGAATGACGAGCCGGCCAACGCCGATGACGGCGAACTGCGTGGCGACGGCCCACACGAGCACGCCGATCAGGATGAAGAGCGGCCCCGGAATCCAGGGGATCAGCGCGCCGACGAGGCCGGCCAGGAACAGCGCGCCGACGACGATCCCGACGACGGTCTGGCCGTCCATCTAATCCACGACGAACGGAATGGTCAGCGTCGCCACCGGAGCGCCCGTGCGGTCCGCGACGAGCGCCGCCGTGAAATCCGCTGACGTGAGGCCGCGGGGCACGCGCGGAAAGTAGACGAAACCGGTCACGTTCGTTCCCGGGGCGAGCACGCGCTCGGGCAGCGCGAGCTGGATCATGTCGTGCGTGGGCAGCTCGGTCCACGTCACCGCTGGGAAGGCGTCGAAGAAGGGATCGTAGGGAAACGGATCCGTCACGAGCACGCGCCCACCGCCGTCACGTCTCATCACGAAGACGCTGCGCGGATATGCGTACACGGGCAGCCCCGGGTCCGCCACCGCGCCGTGGACCTCACCGGGCGCCAGCGCCACGAAGCGCCGGCCGTCGCCGCTCACAAGGGCGAAGTCGGAGTGACGGATCCTGAGCGGCACGTCACCCTGGTTGTCGACGGTCACGAGGATGGGCGTCACGACGCCGTCGAGGGCCACCGGATGCGCCTGCCAGGTCCCCGTCTGAGCGACGACGCGAATGCCGGCCGCCGCGGCCGTCGCCGGACGGCCGGGCCCCGGCAGCACCTGGGCCGTCGGGGCCGGCCGCAGCTCGGCGGCGCATCCGGCGAGCGTCACGACCAGCACGAGCAGACTGGACACCTTCATGACCCCAGCTTACGCCCGGGGCTGCGAGGGGCGTCTTGGTGATACCTTTCTTTTGATATGAGCGCTGGAACGCCCGCCACGCTGTTCGAAAAGATCTGGTCGAGCCACGTCGTGACAGAAGGCCCCGGAGGGCACGCTCTCCTTTATATAGACCGTCATCTGCTCCACGAGGGCTCGACGCACGCGTTCCACCGCATGGCCCGAAATGGGAGCCGGATGCGCCGCCCCGATCTCTCATTCGCCACGGCGGATCACTACGTGCTGACCACGCCGGGTACGCCGACGGCGGACGCCGAAAGGGGCAGGATGGTCGAGTCCCTGACGCGTCACACGGGCGAGCAGGGCGTGACGTTCTTCGGCGTCGGCGACGATCGGCGCGGGATCGTCCACGTCATCGGTCCCGAGCAGGGCCTGACGTTGCCCGGCATCCTGCTCGTCTGCGGCGATTCCCACACGGCCACGCACGGCGCGTTCGGCTGCCTGGCCTTCGGCGTCGGCTCGACCGAGGTCGAGCACGTGATGCTCACGCAGACGCTCTGGCAGAAGAAGCCGAAGTCGATGCGCGTCACCGTGGAGGGCCGGCTCGGCTTCGGCGTCACGGCCAAGGACGTGATCCTCGCCGTCATCGCCAGGATCGGCGCGGCGGGCGGTGTCGGGCACGTCATCGAGTACGCCGGCGCGGTGATGCGCGCGATGACCATGGACGAGCGCATGACGGTCTGCAACATGTCGATCGAGGCCGGAGCGCGCGCCGGCATGGTCGCGCCCGACGAGACGACGTTCGCCTACCTCGAGGGCCGGCCCTTCGCGCCCAGGGGGGAGCGGTGGGCTCGGGCGCTCGCGTACTGGAAGACGCTTTCAAGCGATGCCGAGGCGAGGTTCGATCGCGAGGTCGCGCTCGACGGCACCGAGATCGCGCCGACGGTGACGTGGGGCACGAGCCCGCAGGACGCGCTCCCGATCACCGAGCGCGTTCCCGATCCGGCCCGGGCCGCCGACGCCACGCGGCGCGAGAGCATGGAGCGCGCTCTCGCCTACATGGGCCTGACCGCCGGCACCCCACTCACCGACATCGTGGTCGACCGCGTCTTCATCGGCTCGTGCACCAACAGCCGGCTCGACGACCTGCGCGCGGCGGCGCAGGTGGTGAAGGGCCGGCGCGCCGTGGTGCCGGCGTGGATCGTTCCCGGCTCGGGCCTCGTCAAACGAGCCGCCGAGGCCGAAGGCCTGGACCAGATCTTCCGTCAGGCCGGCTTCGAGTGGCGCGAGGCGGGGTGTTCGATGTGCGTCGGGATGAACGGCGAGACCGCGCGCGCGGGTGAGCGCGTGGCGTCCACGTCGAACCGCAACTTCGAAGGCCGGCAAGGCCAGGGGGCGCGCACGCATCTGGTCTCGCCGACGATGGCCGCGGCGGCGGCGGTAACGGGCCGGCTCACCGACGTGCGCGCGCTGCGAGGCTGACGCATCGTCGCGCTGGCCGTCCTGTTCGTCGCGTACGTGCTCGCCGGCAAGCTCGGCCTGTCGCTGGCGTCCGTGCACGCGAGCGCCTCGGCTGTGTGGCCGCCGACCGGCCTCGCCATCGGCGCCCTGATCGTCGGCGGCCGGCGCCTGTGGCCGGCGGTGCTGCTCGGAGCCTTCGTCGTGAACATCACGACGGCCGGATCGATCGCGACCTCGGTCGGCATCGCTGTCGGCAACACGCTCGAAGCGCTGGTGGGCGCCTGGCTCGTGAGTCGCTTCGCCGGGGGCCGGCACCTCTTCGAACGCCCGCGCGACGTCTTCAAGTTCGCGCTCATCGCCGGGCTCAGCACGATGGTCTCGGCGACGATCGGCGTGACGAGCCTCGAGCTCGGTGGCTATGCGGCGTGGACCGAGGGCGGCCGGATCTGGTGGACGTGGTGGCTCGGCGACGTGGTCGGAGCCCTCATCATCGCGCCGTTGATCGTCCTGTGGACCCAGCCGCCGGTGTTTGCCCTGGAGCGGCGCCTCGAGGCGGTGGGCGTGCTGCTCGTGACCGTGCTGGTCGGCGCGCTCGTCTTCTGGGAGCGCGGCATGCTCCCCGTGCCGTTCATCGCCATGCCGCCGCTGATCTGGGCCGCCTTCAGGCTGGGCGTGCGCGAAGCGGCCACCCTGATCGTGATCCTCTCCGGGATCGCGGTGTCGGCGACGGTGCGCGGGCTCGGGCCGTTCGCCGTGGGCAACCAGAACACGTCGCTCCTCCTGGTGCAGGTCTTCATGGGCACGATGGCCGTCACGACGTTGCCGCTGGCCGCCGTCGTGACCGAGCGGCGGGCCATCGCCCAGGAGCGGTTGAGGCTGCTCGAGCGCGCGCAGACGGCACAGACCGCGGCCGAGGACGCGAGCCGCGCCAAGGACGACTTCCTTGCGATGCTGTCGCACGAACTGCGCACGCCGCTGAACTCGGCGCTCGGCTGGGCCGCAATGCTGCGAGGGGGCCGGCTCGACGCCACCGCCTCGAAGCGCGGGATCGAGACCGTCGAGCGCAACATCCGACTCCTCGCCCGACTGATCGATGATTTGATCGATCTCTCACGCATCGCGGCCGGCAAGCTCACCGTGGAGCGCAAACCCGTGTACCTGGATACGGTGATCAGCGCGGCGGCCGAGGCGGTCCGGCCGGCGGCCACCAGCGGCGGCGTCGTGCTCGAAGTCGCCATGGATGGCTCCGGCGCGCGCGTGATGGGCGACGGCGTCAGGCTCCAGCAGGTCGTGTGGAACGTGCTGTCGAACGCGGTCAAGTTCACCGAACGCGGTGGCCGAGTGACGGCCCGACTGTCCCGCCATGGCACGCACGCCGGTATCGAGGTCATCGACACCGGGCGCGGCATCGCCCCGCACCTCCTTCCGCACGTGTTCGAACGCTTCCGTCAGGCCGACACGGCGGGCGCGCGGCCGCACCTGGGACTGGGCCTCGGGCTCACCATCGTGAGGCACCTGGTTGGGCTGCACGGTGGGACCGTCACCGCGGCCAGCGCGGGCGAGGGCCGGGGCTCGACGTTCACGATCGAGCTTCCGCTGCTGGCCGATGGCGCGCGGCCGGCGCCGGTGGAAGCGCCGCGGGATGAATCGTCGCTCCCGGCACTCGACGACTTGAACGTGCTGCTCGTGGACGACGATCCGGACGGCCGCGAGGTTCTCGCCGTGATCCTCGAGAAGTGCGGCGCCCGGCCGGTGACCACGGCTTCCACGATCGAGGCGCTGGCGGCGCTCGACCACGCGCGGTTCGACGCGATGGTGGCGGACATCGGGATGCCCGGGCGGGACGGCTACGACCTGATTCGCACGGTGCGAGCCCGCACCGACGATGCCCGCGACATCCCCGCTATCGCCTTCACGGCGTTCGCCGGGCCCGACGATGCGCGCCGCGCGCTGGAGGCGGGCTACAACCTCCACTTCGGCAAGCCGGTCGAGCCCGCGGCCCTCACGCGCGCGCTCGCCGCGCTCGCCGGGCGCGCCGAGCCGGAGTAGCGGCGACGCCATGCGCGCCTTCACGCGATTGACCGCGGTCGCCGCGCCGATCGATCTGCCGAACGTGGACACCGACCGCATCATTCCGGCCCGGTTTCTCCGCAAGCCACGGAGTGCCGACTACGCTCGCTTTCTGTTCCACGACGTGCGCTTCGAGGCCGACGGCTCGGAGAAACCGGAGTTCGTCCTGAACCAACCCGCCTATCGATCGGCGCAAGCCGTGATCGCGGCGGAGAACTTCGGCTGCGGCTCGTCGCGCGAGATGGCGGTGTGGGCGCTCGACGCGTTCGGGATCCGTGCCGTCATCGCGCCCAGTCTCGGCGACATCTTCCATCAGAACTGCTTCAAGAACGGTCTGCTTCCGGTCATCCTTCCCGCCGCTGCCGCTGCGGCGCTGCGCCGCCTGCTTCACGAGGTTCCGGGGTCGCAAGTCACCGTCGATCTCGAGCTGCAGACCGTGACGGCTCCCGACGGCGTCGTGCACCGCTTCGACGTCGATCCGTTTCGCAAGCAGATGCTGCTGACGGGTCAGGACGAGATCGCGCTGACGCTCGGCCACGAGACCGAGATCCGCGCCTTCGAGGCTCGCCACGCCCGCGCGATGCCCTGGCTCGTCGCCGAATGACCCGGGCTTAGGCGCCCGTCGCCGAGCCTTTGCGCCTTTCTTTCCCAGCGCGCGTCGTGTCT
>Ga0209157_1000269_pt1 | contig 46167 bp, 43 predicted proteins | sample GraSoiAngelo_135_FD_185892 | JGI IMG/M metagenome (GOLD analysis project Ga0209157, IMG submission 185892) | Grasslands soil microbial communities from the Angelo Coastal Reserve, California, USA - 14_0929_05_40cm (SPAdes) (version 2) | ecosystem: Environmental > Terrestrial > Soil > Grasslands ...
AAGAGGCGGCCAAGCAGAAGATCGTCACCCTCGAGCGCGACGAGAAGAGCGGGACGTACGTCATCACCTCGCTCACTGAGGAGGGTGGCCGGGCCGCCTGATCCTCCCAGGGGGGCTCTGCCCCCTCCGAAGCCCCCCCGGTTCTCATCCATGCCTAGGACCGTCCCCACGGCGCGATCAGCCGGTCGATCGACAACGCGCCAGCCCCGCCGATCAGGATCGCCAGCGCCATCGCAATGAGGACCAGGTTGAACTCGTAGCCGTGGCCCTTGCCCGGCGTGTTCGAGAAGTTGATGAAGAACCCGTGCTTGCCGTGCACTTTCGCGATGGCCACCAGCATCACCGCGATGATCCCGATGGCGGCCGGCCGCGTCAGGAAGCCGACGAGCATGCCGCAACCAGCGAGCAACTCGGTGAGCGCGGCGAGCGCGGCCAGTGGCGCGGGGACCCCGAGCGCCTGCTTCATGTAGGCCACCGTTCCCCGGAGTCCGGGACCGCCGAACCAGCCGAGCACCTTTTGTGATCCGTGAGCGAAGAACACGATCCCGAGGCCGAGACGCACCACGAGGTTCAACCACGAGGCGTAGGTGCCGAATACGACATCGGCGAGGTCCATGCGTCCCTCCCTGAGGCGGTGTATTCTAGCGCGCCGATGCCCTTCATTCGCGTCGCCAGCGACTCCGAGATTCCCGTCGGCCACGGTCTCTTCGTCGAGAACAACGGGCGCGCCGTGGCCGTCTTCAACCGCGGCGGCGGCCGCTTCGCCGCCTGCGGTGCGATCTGCCCGCACGAGGACGGACCGCTCGCCGACGGCTGGCTCGAGGGCGACGTGGTCGTGTGCCCGTGGCACGGCTTCGACTTCGATCTCGACACCGGCCAGTGCCGCGTCGACGCCGATCTCGCCGTTCCCGTGTACCCGGTTCGCGTCGTCGGCGATGCCGTCGAGGTCGATCTGCCGTGAACGCCCCGCCCGTCAGCCTCTACGTCGATCCGGCGTCGCGGGCGTGGGTGGAGCGCCGGCCCGGTGTCCACTGGAAGACGCTGTGGGAGGAAGGCGACCGCCGCGCCGTGCTGATCCGCTACGACGCCGGCGCCGTGATCCCGCGCCATCGCCATCTCGGTGACGAGCAGATCTGGGTGCTCGAAGGGGCGGTCAGCGACGACACCGGCGTCTGTCGGGCCGGCGCCTACGCGCGCCGGCCACCCGGCTGCGTCCACACCGTGACCAGCAAGGACGGCGCGCTCGTGGTCGCCCTCATGTCGGGCTCGACGGAGCCATGTTAGGCTGACGCTGTGGCAGAGCGGGCCGTGGCGCACGTCAGAAAATTTCTCGGCCAGCGCCTGCGTGCGCTCCGCAAGCAGCGCGCGCTGAGCCAGGAACGACTGGGCTCGCTCTCCGGCCTGTCCGGCAAGTTCATCGGCGAAGTCGAGCGCGGTGAGAAGTCGATCTCGATCGACAGCCTCTATCACGTCGCGGTGGCGCTCGAAGTCCCGCTGCGCCTCTTGACCGACGTCCGCGCCGGCCGGCGCGCGGTCGCGCCGAGTGAGGACGCCGAGAAGATCTTCGCGCTCGTGGCCGGCCACCGGCGGCCCGCCGACGTGCGGCGCGCCCACGAGGTGTTGAGGGCGATGCTGGGCGGCACCTGACGGTACAATACGCGCACCTGACCGAGCGCACCTTCACCATCGAGGAGACGTCATGCCGGTAACCGTCCGCTGGGCCCAATGCCTCACGCGTCCCGTGCTCATGATCCCCGGCCCCACCGAGCTGCCCCCGCCCGTCATCCAGGCGCTGAACCAGCCGCCGACGATCCAGTACGACCGCTCCTTCGACGAGGGCGTGCTGGAGCCGACGACGCAGGCGCTGCGCGAGGTGTTCCAGACGAAGGGTGAGGTCATCTTGATGCCGGGCTCGGGTCGGACGGCGCTAGAGGCCGGCGCCGTCTCCGTCATCGAGCCGGGCGATCGTGTGCTCATCATCGGCGCGGGTCAGTTCGGGATCCTGATGCGCGAGATCATGAACCGCGTCGGCGCCGAGCTCACGGAGTTCAGCGTCGAGCTCGGCCAGCCCCTCGACCTCGCGAGGCTGGCCACCGAAGCCGAGCGCCTGCGGCCCAAGGCGATCACGCTCGTGCACAACGAGACGTCGACGGGAACGACCTATCCCGCGGCCGAGGTCGGCAAGATCGCCCGCCGGGTCGGCGCGCTGTTCCTCCTCGACACCGTGTCGTCCATCGCCGGGATCGACGTGCGGACCGACGAGTGGGGCGTCGACCTCAACATGACGGGCTCGCAGAAGTGCCTGGCCGCGCCGCTCGGCATGGGGCTGGTCTCCGTCAGCCCGCGAGCCTGGGAGGCCATGGAGCGGCGCAAGCGCCCCGCGACCTCGTACACCTACGACCTCCTCCGCTGGCGCGAGTGGTGGATTCCCGTCTCACGCGGCGGCAAGGTGCCCGACGGAACGGGCCGGCGTCAGCCGGTCTCGATTCCCACCCATCTGACGTCGGCGATGCAGGTCGCGGTCCGGCTGATCCTCGAGGAAGGCCTGCCTCAGCGCTTCCGCCGTCACGAGATCGCGGCGAGCGCGCTCCGTGCGGGCGTGATGGGAATGGGGCTCGAGATGTTCCCCGATCCGTCGCTGTGGTCGAACACCGTGGCGTCGATCAGGGCGCCCAGGGACGTGGAGACGGCGGCCGTCGTCCAGCGGATGCGCGATCAGTACGGCATCCTGATCGGCACCGGCCTCGACAAGATCCGCACGACGACGCTGCGCATCGGGACGATGGGCATGACGGCCAGCCCTCACTACGTACTGCCGACCCTGTCGGCGCTCGAGCTGGCGCTGCGTGATCTGGGCTACAAGGCCGATCCCGGAGCCGGCCTGGCCGCCGCTCAAGAAGTCTTCGCGAACAACTCGTAGCGGCATGGCCGACGCGCTCATCTCGGTCCCCGACGACTTTCCGACCGTCTTCGACGGCACGCCCGCCCACGCGCGCGCCAAGAAGCTGGGCGAGGTGAAGGTCGTCACTGCCGCCGGGGCCAATCAAGAGGACGAGCTGATCCGGCGGATCGACCGTGCCCACGTGGCCATCAACATCCGCGCCCACGCGCACTTCACCGAAGGCGTCTTCGCGGGCTGCCGCAATCTGAAGATGGTGTCGATCTGGGGCACTGGCACCGACAACGTGGACCTGGCCGCCGCGGGCCGCCACGGCGTCACCGTGTGCAACACGCCCGGCGTCAATGCGAACGCCGTCGCCGAGCACGCGCTCGCGCTCATGCTCACCACGGCCCGCAAGATCCCCCGCATCGATCACGAGATGCGCGAGGGCAAGTGGCCGCGCGAGATGCTGACCCAGCTCCTCGGCAAGACGCTGGGCGTCTTCGGCGTCGGCGGCATCGGGGCCCGCGTGGTCGAGCTGGGTCGGGCCATCGGCATGAACGCCCTGGCCTGGAGCCTTCAGGGCGACACGAAGCGCATCGCCGCAATGGGAGCCCGACCGGCGAGCAAGGACGAGATCCTCCGCGAGGCCGACGTCATCTCGCTGAACTTGCGGCTCATCCCTGAGACGCGCGCCTTCCTGGGCCGGAAGGAATTCTCGCTGATGAAGCGCACGGCCATCCTGATCAACACCGCGCGCGGCGCGCTGGTCGAGCGAGATGCGCTGGTCGAGGCGCTGCGGAAGGGTCAGATCGCGGGCGCCGGCCTCGACGTGTTCCACGACGAGCCGATCAAGCCGGGCGATCCGCTGCTCGCCCTCGACAACGTCGTGCTCTCGCCCCACCACGCCGGCCAGACCCCCGAGGTCATCCGCGACGGCCTGCTCCGCGCCGTCGAGAACATCGAGAACTACCTCAAGGGCTCGCCCACCGACGTCGTCGTCGCTCCCCTGAAGTAATCATCGTCGCTCGGACCGCGCGGCCGGCGTACGAACGTCAGCTCGGTGACTCCCTGCTCCGTCGACGATGATTCGATGCTCACGGTCTCCGCCAGCAGTCTGAGGATCCGACGGTTGTCGCTGAGCGCGTCCGCTCGGAACCGGTGAATGCCCCGCGTGGCGGCGGCGTCCAGGATCGCCTCCAGCAGTCGCCGGCCCAGGCCCTGGCCCTGCCACGAGTCCTCGACCACCAGTGCGACCTCGGCCACGCCGTCGGTGTCGGTCGGCTCGTAGCGCGCGACGCCGAGCAGACGCGCGCCGTCGGCGCCGTCGACTTCGGCGACCAGGGCGAGCCGCTGCGCGTAGTCGACCTGCACGAAGCGCGGATACCACTCGTCAGGGAGCTGCCGCCACGCGCGGAAGAATCGCTGGAAGACGGTCCGCGTGCTGAGTCGCGTGAAGAAGGCGCGGAGCCCGGCTTCATCGTCGGGGCGGATCGGCCGGATGCGCAGGGTCGTGCCCCAGTCGACCAGGACGGTACGGATCAGGTCGCGCGGATAACCCGGTGGATCGACCTCACGTGCCGCGCGGCGCGCTGGCATGCCTCGCCCTCCCGGCCCTTTCGATGCCGGCAGCGCGAGCCGGGATTCACCAGGGATGCTTCTTGTACCACTCGTAGATCTCCTCGCCGGTGGTCAGCCAGGCCCCCTTCTGCTTCCTCATGTAGTCGTAGACCGCCTCGAAGTATTTGATCCGGTGCGGGACGCCAGAAATATACGGATGAACGGCCAGCGCCATGACGCGCGGATTCTTGGCCCCCTCCGCGTACAGCCGATCGAAGTAGTCCTTGCAGCGGTCGAGCCATTGCGACGACTCGTGGTGCTGGATCACCATGGTCGGGATGTCGTTCAGCTCGATCGAGTAGGGCACCGACACGAGCGGCCCCGACGTCGTGCGGATCTGGTAGGGCTGATCGTCGTTGACCCAGTCCGAGATGTACTCGATCCCCGCCTCGCGCAACAGGTCGAGCGTCTCCCACGTCTCGGTGAGGCCGGGCCCGAGCCAGCCCTTGGGCTTCTTGCCCGTGAACTTCTCGATGATCCGGATGGCCTCGCCGATGGCGGCGCGCTGATCGGGGATCAGGTGCATCGCCCCCTGCACGACGCCGTGCCCCATGAACTCCCACCTGGCGTCGAGCATGGCCTGCGCGACGGCGGGGTACGCCACGCACACGTGGGCGTTGATCGCGGTCGTCACCGGGATCTTGCGCCTGGTCAACGCCTCGTGGAGCCGCCAGAACCCCACGCGCATCCCGTACTCGTGCCACGCCCAGTTCGGCACGTCGGGCATGACCGCGACGCCCTGCGGCGAGGTCAGGTACTGTCGCGGCATGCCCTTCTCGATGGACCATTCCTCGACGTTGACGATGGTCCACACGGCGATGCGGGCGCCTTTGGGCAGCTTCCAGGGCCGGCGGGACGCGATCGGAGAGTACTCGAAGCGCTCGTGCGGAAGCTTCACGGAACGACCTCCTTCAACGTGGGTGTTCGGCGTCGCCTATAGTACAATCCCGGCCCGTGACTCTACCCCCGGCGATCGACATCCACAGCCACTTCTTTCCCGAGCGTTTCCTGAAGCTGATCGAGACCGACGGCGCCGCGGTGGGCGCACGCATCGATCGGTCGAATCCCAAGGGGCCGTCGATCGTGGTCGGCGGCAGCGCGACCGCGCCGCTGAGCTCGGCCTACTGGGACGTCGACGCGCGAGTCAAGACGATGAATCGCACGGGGGTCGGCCTTCAGGCCCTGTCGCTGACGGCGCCGATGACGTACTTCGCCAAAGGGGAATTCGGGCGGCGCCTGGCCCACGCCTTCAACGAGGGCCTGGCCGAAGCGCATACCGCGTTTCCGGACCGGTTCGTCGGCTGTGCGACGCTGCCAATGCAGGAGCCGCCAGCCGCGGTCAGCGAGCTCGAGCGGGCGGCCCGCCTGCCCGGCGTCCGCGCCGTCTACATGGGCACCAACGTCGCGGGCCGCGATCTCTCGGACCCGGCGTTCACGCCGGTCTTCGAGCGCTGTCAGGAGTTCGAGCTGCCCGTGTTCCTGCACCCGCTCACCGTGATCGGGACGAACGACCGGCTGAAGCCCTTCTACCTGAGCAACCTGCTCGGCAACCCGTTCGACACCGCCATCGCGGCCGCTCATCTCGTCCTGGGCGGCGTCCTCGATCGGTTCCCGCGGCTGCACGTGCTCCTGCCCCACGCCGGTGGCGCCATCCCGTATCTCGCGGGGCGCGTGCAGCACGGCCAGCGCGTGCGCCCGGAAAACAAGGACAAGGCCAAGCGCCCGTTCAGCGCCTATCTGCGGCGCTTCACCTACGACACCATCAGCCACTCGCCGGAAGCGCTGAGCTGGCTCATCAACACCGTCGGCGCCGACCGCGTGATGCTGGGCAGCGACTTTTGCTTCGACATGGGGTACGACCGGCCGCGCGACATCATCACCAAGCGGCTCAAGCTCAAGCGGGCTGATCAGGCGCGCATCCTCCGCGACAACGCCGCCCGCCTGCTGGGGCTCGCCTAGCGGTCCTCGTGGCCGTGCCGTGAGCAGCGAGTTCTGGATCATCCAGACCTTCAACGGGCTGTCGTACGGCGCGCTGCTCTTCCTGTTGGCCAGCGGCCTCAGCCTGATCTTTGGCGTCATGCGCGTGGTCAACCTCGCGCACGGCTCGTACTTCATGCTCGGTGGCTACGTGGGACTCTCGGTGGTGTGGCGCACGGGCAGCTTCGCGGCCGCCGTGCTGGCCGGCGCCGTCGCCATCGGCCTCATCGGCATCGGCATGGAACGGCTGTTCCTGCGCCGGTTGCCCGGCCAGACGCTCGGTCAGGTACTGATGACCATCGGCTTCGCGCTGATCTTCCAGGATCTGGCGCTCCTCATCTGGGGCGGTGATCCCTACTCGATCCCGGTCCCACGCTTCCTGCAGGGCGCCGTCAAGGCCGGCGCGCTGTCGTTCCCCGCCTATCGGATCTTCATCATCGTCGTCGCGGTCGTCGTCGCCGCGCTACTGTGGCTGGCGCTCGACCAGACGCGGGCCGGCGCGCGCATCCGCGCCGCCGTCGACGACGGCGAGATGGCCCAGGGCGTGGGCATCAACGTGCCGGTACTGTCGCTGGCCGTCTTTGCGCTGGGCGCGTGCCTGGCCGCCGCCGGCGGCGTGATCGGCGGCGCGTTTCTCGGCGTCTATCCGGGAGCCGACTTCGAGGTCCTGCCCTACGCGTTCGTGGTCGTCATCGTCGGCGGCCTCGGCAGCCTCCCCGGAGCGATGGTGGGCAGTCTCCTCGTCGGGCTGCTCGACAACTTCGGCAAGGCGCTCTTCCCCGAGCTCTCGTACTTCACGCTGTTCGCACCGATGGCGCTCATCCTGGCGCTCCGGCCCACCGGCCTCTTCGGCCGCGCATGATGCGCCGGCCCGGCGTCCTGGTCGGCGTCGCCGTCGTCGTCGTGGCGGCCGCGGCGGTCGCGCCGTGGCTGCCGTCGTATCCGCTCACGTTGCTGACGCAGGCCATGATCGTGGCCATCCTCGCGATGAGCCTCGACGTGCTGCTCGGCTTCACCGGGCTGCCCTCGCTCGGTCACGCCGCGTACTTCGGCGTCGCGGCCTACGCCGTCGCCATCCTCACCACCGAGCGCCAGAGCGGATTCGTGCTCTGCCTGATCGCCGGGGTCGTCTTCGCCGCCGTGGCCGCCGCGCTCTTCGGGCTCATCGCCATCCGCGCCACCGGCACCTACTTCCTGATGATCACGCTGGCGCTCGGCATGGTCGTGTGGGGGCTCGCCTTCCGATGGGTGTCCCTGACCAAGGGTGACAACGGCATCTCGGGCGTGCCGCGGCCGGACCTCGGGTTGCCGTGGAGCTTCTGGGGCCCGCTGCCCTTCTTCTACTTATCGCTCGTCTGCGCGCTGGTGGCGCTCGCGCTGCTCGCGCTGATCGTGGCATCGCCGTTCGGCATGAGCCTCAAGGGCATCCGCGAGAGCGAATCGCGCATGCGCATCCTCGGCTACAACGTGTGGCTCCACAAGTACCTGGCCTTCGTCATCGCCGGGACCTTCGCCGGCTTCTCGGGCGTGCTGTGGGCCTACTACAACGGCTTCGTCAGCCCGGTCGACGTCCAGCTCGTCACGTCGGTCGAGGCGCTCCTCATGGTCGCGCTCGGCGGCCAGGGCACGCTGCTCGGCCCGGCGGTGGGCGCCGCCCTCATCGTGTTTCTCAAGAACTTCGTGAGCGTGTACACCAAGCGCTGGCTGCTGATCCTCGGCGCCGTGTACATCGGCGTCATCCTCTTCGCGCCGCGCGGCCTGGCGGGCGCCTTCCACAGGAGGTCTTCATGAGCCGTCGCACGATCGCGCTCTTCGCCCTCGCCGCGTTTCTCCTCGCCCTCGTCGCCGGGCTCGGCACCCCGACCGCGCGGGCGCAGAGCGGGCCGATCAAGATCGGCTTCCTGTCGCCGCTGACCGGCGCCGCGTCCGCGCTCGGCAAGGACATGCTCAACGGCACCGAGCTGTACCTCGACGAGATCGGCCGCACGGTGGCCGGGCGAAAGATCGAGCTGATCGTCGAGGACACCGAGGGCAACACGCAGACGGCGCTCACCAAGGCGCGCAAGCTCGTCGATCAGGACCACGTCCACATCCTGAGCGGCGGCCTCCTCGCCTCCACCGGCTACGCGATCCATCCGTTCGCCGAGGCCCAGAAGATCCCGACGACGTATCCGGTGATGTCGTCCGATGACCTGACCCAGCGCAAGCCCGCCAAGTGGGTCGTGCGCACGGGCTGGAACTCGAGCCAGTCGACGCACGCGCTGGGCGACTGGGTGATCAAGAACACCAGGTACCGGAAGATCGCGACGGTGGCCGCCGACTACGCGTTCGGGTGGGAATCGGTGGGCGGCTTCCAGCGCACGTTCGAGGAAGGCGGCGGCCAGATCATCCAGAAGGTCTGGGTCCCGCTCAACACCAACGACTTCGCCCCGTTCCTCTCCCAGGTCAAGCGCGACTCCGACGCGGTCTTCGCGGTCTTCTTCGGCAAGCTCGCGCTCCAGTTCATGAAAGAGTACGAGAACAGCGGACTGAAGGGACGCGTGCCGCTGCTCTCGAACGGCACGACCGTCGACGAGTCCGTGCTGCCGCAGATGGGCGACGAGGCCCTCGGCACGATCAGCACGCTCCACTATTCGGCCGCGCTCGAGAACCCCACCAATCAGCGCTTCGCGAAGGCCTTCGAGACCAAGGCGGGAAAGATCCCCTCGTACTATGCGGAGACGTGCTACACCAACGCACGCTGGATCGCCGAGGCCATCAAGGCGGTCTCCGGCAAGGTGGAGGATCGCGAGGCGTTGCTGGCCGCGCTCCGCAAGGTCGAGCTGAAGGACTTCCCGCGCGGCCCCGTGAAGATCGATGCGTTCGGCAATCCCGTCCAGAACGTGTACATCCGCAAGGTGGAGCGAGTCGGCGGCAAGCTCCAGAACACCGTGTTCTTCACGTATCCGAACGTCAGCCAGTTCTGGAAGTACAACCCCGAGGAATATCTGAAGTCGCCGCTCTACACGCGCGACTATCCGCCGTGCAAGGCCTGCTGACAGGACTCGTGCTCGCGGCGCTGGGCGCCGGAGTCGCAGGCGCCCAGACCGAGGAGGTCGTGACGCTCGCCACGCGGCCCGGCCAGTCGATCCGCGTCCTCGTCCAGCGCCCGGCGGGGCCCGCCCTGGGCAGTGTCGTCCTCATCGCTGGCGGTCACGGCAACCTCGAGATCTCCGCCGACGGCCGCCTCGGCTGGGGCGCGCCGAACCAGCTCGTGCGGACGAGAGGCCTCTACGTGGTCGCCGGCTACGTCGCGGCCGTCCCCGACATCGCGGCGGAGTTCAAGCGGCCAGGCGGGGCCGACGAAGGGTATCGCTCGTCGGCGGGCCACGCCCGTGACCTCGGCGCGGTCATCGCCTATCTGCGTCCACAGGCCCCGCCGGTCTGGCTGATCGGCACCAGTCGTGGCGCCATATCGGTCGCCAACGCGGCGGCGCGGCTGTCCGGCGCCGAGCGGCCCGACGGGATCGTCGTCACGTCCGGAACGTTGATGTCGAGCCGGAGCGACTCGCAGTCGGCGCAGAGCACCGTCCGCGGGCTCAACCGGATTGCCGTGCCGACGCTCCTCGTCGGTCACGAGCTCGATCAGTGTCGATTCTCGCCGGCGTCCGACGCGGTGGCCTTCCGAAAGCTCTTGACCGGCGCCCCGCGCGTCGACGTGAAGACGCTGAGCGGCGGCATTTCCGAGGGACCACCCTGCGAGTCCTGGGCGTACCACGGCTTCAACGGCCTCGATCAGGAGCTGGTGAACCTCGTGACGGCATGGCTGAAGACCAACACGCCCTCGCGCTGAACGGCGTCAGCAAGGCCTTCGGCGGGCTGCGGGCCGTCGACGCCGTCACGCTCACCGTGCGGCCGGGCGAGCGCCGCGCGCTGATCGGGCCCAACGGTGCCGGGAAGACGACGCTCTTCAACCTGATCTCGGGTGAGCTGCCGGTCACCTCCGGCTCGATCCGGCTCTTCGGGCGCGACGTCACCGGCGTGGCGCCGCACCGGCGAGCGGCGCTCGGCCTCGCCCGCACGTTTCAGATCACGAACCTCTTCCGCACGCTCACCGTGCTGGAGAACTGCCTGCTCGCCGTCCAGGCGCTCGAATCGACCAAGTTCGTGATGCTCCGGCCGCTGCGGCGCTATCACGGCCTCGCTGTCCGCGCGCAGGAGGCGCTGGCCGCCGTCGGCCTCGGCGATCGCGCCGGCAGGGAGGTGCGCCATCTCTCGCACGGCGAGCAGCGTCAGCTCGAGATCGCCCTGGCGCTGGCCGGCCGGCCGCGCGTGCTCCTGCTGGACGAGCCGTGCGCCGGGCTGTCGCCGGCCGAATCGCACATGATGGCCGATCTGCTGCGCCGGCTCGATCCCGCCATCACCGTCCTCATCATCGAGCACGACATGGACATCGCGCTCGAGATCGCCCAGCACGTGACCGTGCTCCATTACGGCCGCGTGATCGCCGACGGGCTGCGCGACCAGGTCAAGGCCGACCCGATGGTGCGCGAGATCTACCTCGGGGCATGAGCGACGGCGCGCGCTCCGTCCTCGAGGTCCGGGACGTCCACACCTACTACGGTGAGAGCCACGTCCTCCACGGCGTGTCGCTCACCGTGGCGCCCGGCCAGGTGGTGACGATCCTCGGCCGCAACGGGATGGGCAAGACGACGCTGATCCGCTCCGTCATCGGCTTCACGCCGGCCCGGCGCGGCAGCATTCACTTCAAGGGCCGCGACGTGACGCACTGGCCCTCGTTCCGGATGGTGGCGCTGGGCATGGGCCTCGTCCCACAAGGACGGCGGGTCTTTCCTTCGCTGAGCGTGCGCGAGAATCTCGAAGTCGCCGCCCGCGGCAACGGCGGGGGCTGGACGCTCGAGCGCGTCTACGGGCTGTTCCCACGCTTGAAAGAGCGCGCCGTCAACCGCGCGAACAAGCTGTCCGGCGGTGAGCAGCAGATGCTGGCCATCGGCCGCGCCCTCATGAGCAACCCCGAGCTGCTGTTGATGGACGAGCCGACCGAAGGCCTGGCCCCGCTACTCGTCCGGGAAGTTGGCGCGACGATCGCGCGGCTCAAGGGTGAGGGCCTTTCGATCTTGCTCGTCGAGCAGAACCTGCCGATGGCGCTGAGCGTCGCCGACCACGTGCACGTGCTGAGCCGCGGCCAGATCGTGCACTCCTCGACGCCCGCCGAGTTGGCCCAGAACCACGACGTCCAGTCGCGCTATCTCGGGGTGTAAGGTGGCCGCACGAAACGACAGGAGGTTCGGATGAATCGCCGCTCGTTCCTCACGGGCTCACTCTCGCTCGCCGCTCTGCCGCTGGCTCGCCCGGCCGCCGCCGCCGAGTCGATTCGCGTCGGCTACCTCGGGCCGCAGACCGGCATCTTCGCCCAGGCCGGCAAGGACATGCTCGACGGGTTGAAGCTGGCCTTCGAGCAGGTCAACTACCAGGCCGGTGGTCGCAAGGTCGAGTTGATCGAGGAGGACACCGAGGGCAATCCGGCCACGGCCCAGGCGAAGTACCGCAAGCTCGTGCAGCAGGACAAGATCCACGTCCTGACCGGCGTCCTGCTCTCGAACATCGGCTACGCGCTCGTGCAACCGATCGAGCGCGACACGCTGCCGGCACTCTTCTTGACGACGCCCGACGATCTCACCAAGCGCAAGCTGACCAAGTGGATCCTGCGCACGAACTTCAGCGCGAGCCAGCCGATGCACGCCCTCGGCGACTACGCGGCCAAGACCCTCAAGTACCGGCGCGTGGCCGTCGTCGCCATGGACAATCCCTTCGGCCACGAGTGCAGCGGCGGCTTCCAGCGCGTCTTCGAGGACGCGGGCGGACGCGTCGTCCAGAAGATCTGGGTGCCGCTCAACGCGCTGGACTTCGCGCCGTATCTCACCCAGCTTCCCCGTGACATCGACGCGGTCGTGCAGGTCTTCGTCGCCGCCCAGGCGGTGCGCTTCGCCAAGCAGTACGCCGAGCAGGGGCTCAAGGAGCGCCTGCCGCTGATCGGGATCGGCGTTTTCACGGACGAGTCGGCCCTCCGCTCGATGGGGGACGAGGCGATCGGCATCGTGACGTCGCTCATCTGGGCGCCGACGCTCCCGACGCTGGCCAACCAGACCTTCATGAAGCTAGCGGAGGCCAAGGGCAAGAACCCGCCCGCGTACTTCACCGCGGTCATGTACAGCGCCGGCCGCTGGATCAGCGCGGCGGCGAACGCGCTCGAGGGCCAGGTCGAAGACCGCGCACGCTTCCTGGCCGCGATCCGCCGGGCGAGCGAGACCACGCCGGATCCGCGAGGGCCCATCACGCTCGACGAGTACGGCAATCCCACGCAGAACGTCTACATCCTGAAGGTCGAGCGCGTCGGTGGAAAGCTTCAGAATACCGTGATCCACACCTACCCGATGGTGTCGCAGTTCTGGACGTACAAGCCCGAGGAGTTCCTCAAGTTGCCGGCCTACGACCGCAACTACCCTCCGGCGAAACCATGAGGACGATGGAGCGGCGACGTCACTGCATGAAGCGCACGACGCCCGTGACGCCGTCGACGGCCACGGTGGCGCCGTGGGGGATGCGTCGGGTGGCGTCGGCGACGCCGAGAACGGCGGGAATGCCGCGTTCGCGCGCGAGCGATGCGAGATGTGACGTGCTGCCGCCCAGCTCGGCCACCACGCCGACGACGCGCTCCAGCACCGCGGTCAGCGCGGGCCCGGCGACCTGCGTGACGAGGACCTGACCCGGCTCGACGTGCTCGAGGTCGTGCTCGCTGAGGACGATGCACGCTTTTCCCGCGCCCCAGCCCACACCGGCGGGCTGGCCGCGCAACGCGGGATGACGCAGCCACAGCGCGTCCGGCGCCGGTGCCGGCTCGACGCGCAACGGACGCGCCTGGAGGATCTGCAACCCGACGTCGCCGAGTGCCCATTCGACCTCGACCGGGCCGCCGAGGATCGCGTCCGCCTTCATCGTCAAGCGTGCGAGCTCGATGGCCTGGGCGGCGTCGAGGCAGGGCGCGTCCACGAGGTCGGGTGCGACGGCGTGCGGTCGTGGCCCGTCGTGGCCGGCGCGCACGACCCGGTCCTTGCGGCCGGGCTCGACGCCGGCCAGCGTGCCGTCGCGCCGCACGACGAAACGGTCGGGTACGACCTCGCCTTGAGCGACCGCTGAGCCGAGGCCCCACGTCCCGGTGATGAGCACGTCACCGTCGGTGGTGCGGCTGAGCGCGCCTCCGGCCGCGCGCGCGGGGACCAGCTCCTGGACGAGCACGGCCATCGCCGTCGCAGAAGGATCCACGCCGTGCGTTTCCATGTAGTGCAGTGCGCGCGTCGCCCACAGCGCGGCCCAGCACGCGCGTACGGCGGTGATCAGATCGGCGTCGGTCCCGATCCCGAGGAAGGTATCGAACTGGCCGGCGAACGATGCCGCCGGAGTATCCTCCAGCAGCGCTGAGGAGCGCGCGGCTACCAGCGCGCCGGGCTTCGCGGTCAGGCGCGTCCAGGCGGCGGTCAGCGCCGCCGCCACGTCGGGCGCCAGCGGGGATCGCTGGAAGGCGAGCCTCACCTCGAGCGCCAGCCGGCGCCGCTCGAAGCCTTCAGCGGCCGCGAGGCGGCGGGCCGGCGCCTCGCCGCCGGCGAAAGCGAGCTGGGCACGATACGCGGCGGCGGTGAGGCACACGCCGTCGGGAACGGGCAGGCCGCTCCGGCGCAGACGCCCGAGCGTGGCCGTCTTCGGTCCGACGCGATCAGGCGTCGCGTCGGAGGGATGGGCGAGATCGACGATGTAGCCGTTCATGTCGGGCCGACTATATATATCAGGAGAAGCCATGACGGACGTGAAGGCTGCCATCCGGGATCTCGTCGTCGCCAACCGGATCCTGGCCAACGAAGACGTCGTCGACGCGTACGGCCACGTGAGCATGCGCCACCCGGCGCATGCCGCGCGCTACCTGCTCGCGCGCTCGCTCAGTCCCGAGCTGGTCGAGCGTGACGACATCATGGAGTTCGAGCTCGATGGCACGCCCGTGGGCGACAGCCGCCAGCCCTATCTCGAGCGCTTCATCCATGGCGCGATCTACGAAGCGCGCCCCGACGTCCACGCCGTCGTGCACGCGCATGCCGAGGCGGTGCTGCCCTTCACGATCACGACGACGCCGCTGCAGCCGGTCATCCACTCGGGCAGCTTCATCGGCGCTCACGTCTCCGTCTGGGACATCAGGGACAATTTCGGCGACACCAACCTGCTCGTGGCGAACATGGCGCAGGGCCGCGACCTGGCGCGCTGCCTCGGCGGCGACAACGTGGCCTTGATGCGCGGCCACGGCTTCGCCGCGGCGGCGCGCTCGCTCATCGAGGTCGTTCGCATGTCGGTCTACGTGCCGCGCAACGCGCGGGCCCTGCTGGCCGCGACGGGCCTCGGTCCGGTCACGCCGCTCTCGCCCGGCGAGATCGCGGCCCGGGCGGCCGGTTACCAGCCGCAGTCGCCGGAGACGTGGCGGGCGTGGGAGTACTGGGCGCGGCGCGCGGGCTGCGGCCATCTGCTGTCCCGGCGGCCGGTCAGATCCGCGAAGAAGCCCCGCCGCTGACTCACGCCTCGGGCAGGATCACGAGTCGCAGCACCCGCTCGGGCGCGCGCTCGTAATCGGCGAACGCCGCCGCCACGCGCTGGAGCGGATACTCCGCGGTGACGAACGGCGCGAGGTCGATCGCGCCGGCGGCGGCCAGCTCGATGCAGGGCTCGAAGTCGCCGCTCGTGAGCGCGCGCGCCCCGTAGATCGTCAGCTCCTTGTAGTAGACGGGGAACGTCGAGAATCCCTCCACGGGCTGGTGACTGATCGCGTAGAGCAGCAACCGGCCGCCCGGACGAAGCATCCGCATCGACAGCGCGAGCAGCTCGGAGCCACCCGCGGTGTCGATGACGACATCGGCGCCGGCGCCGCCGGTCAGCCGGCCGACCGCGGCGGCAGCATCCTCATCGCCTCCGACCACGTGGTCTGCCCCGAAGCGCTGCGCGAGCTCGAGCTTCCACGGACTGCGCGACACCCCGATCACGCGATGAGCGCCGGCCAGCTTCGCCAGCTTCGTATGGAGGAGCCCGGTGGCGCCCTGGCCGAGCACGACGACGGTCTCGCCGTCGGCGATGCCGACGCGCTGCTGGGCGTGACGCACGGTGGCCATCGTCTCGATCAGCGTCGCCGCGGCCAGCGGCAGGTGCGGCGGCAACGCGTGGACGTAGCGCGCGGGCAGCGCGACGTGCTGAGCCAGCGTGCCATCCATCTCGCGGCCGAGGAGTCCGGCGTTGCGACAGAGATTGCCCTGCCCGCGCCGACAACAGTCACACGAGCCGCACGCGATGATCGGATCGATGACGACACGCTGGCCCGCGGTGAGCCGCCCGACGTCGGCCCCGACGGACTCCACGACGCCGGTCGCTTCGTGGCCCATCACCCGGGGGTAGAGCACGCCCGGATGCTCGCCGGTGTAGATGGCGAGATCCGTGTGGCACACCGCCGTCGCCGCCACGCGCACGACGACGTCTCCGCGCTCGGGCACCGGCACCGCGCGATCGACCAGCGCGAAGCGATGCGGAGCCTGGAGGACGGCGGCGCGGCTACTCATTGATTGACCACGATTGACCACATCAGAGGGGGCGCGACGCCCCCTCCGATACCTCCCCGGTTTGCGCGAGGCGCAGCCACCGCCGATCCCGCCTGATTGACCACATCAGAGGGGGCGCGACGTCCCCTCCGATACCTCCCCGGTTCGCGCGGCGAGCCACCGATCCCGCCCGTTTGACCACATCGGAGGGGGCGCGACGCCCCCTCCGATACCTCCCCGGTTCGCGCGAGGCGCAGCCACCGCCGATCCCGCCCGCGCTCCTACATGACGACGGTGACGGTGATTTCTTCTACCGGGAAGTTGGAGATGATCTCGGTGCGATCGGGGTGGACGATCAGCATCTCCTCGATCCTCACGCCGAACTCGTACCTCTTGCCGTGCTGGGTCTCGAGCGCGAAGACCATGCCGGGCTGGATCTCGAGGGGATGGTCCAGGGACCAGATCCGCGAGATGACCGGCGGATCGTATTGCGCGACCCCGAGGCCGTGACCCCAGAGATTGGCCGCCGCCTGGTCCTCCTCCTCGTAGCCCCACGCTTCCTTGGCCGACGGCCACTTCAGCGCGATGTCCCGCGTCGTCACGCCCGGCCGCACCGTGTTGATGGAGTCGTAGAGCCACTTGAGCCCGGTCGCGTAGTAGTCCTTCATCTCCTGCGTCGGCTTCTTCCCCACGCAGTACGTGCGGTAGTAGCACGACTTGTAGCCGTTCCAGGTGAGCGCGGCCAGATCCATGAAGACGATCTCGCCGGGCTTGATGATGCGGTCGGAGAAGTTCCGCCAGTTCGGCCACGTATTGGGCCCCGACGAGACGATGACGTCCTCGACGTCTTCCATGCCCGGGATGTTGTACAGGAACTCCATGATGTGGGCGGTCACCTGGTTCTCGGTGAGGCCGGGCTTGAGGAACCGCATCGTCTCCCAGTGGGCGGCATCGCCGATGGCCCCGACGATCCGCAAGCACTCCTGCTCGTCCTCGTTCTTGATGGCGCGGGCCTCCATCATCGCCGTCATGCCGTCGGCCCACGTGAGCTTCGAATCCCGGAACTGGTTGATCATGTTGATGTCGATGAAGTCCACGCCCAGCGGCTTGTCGGCCACCTGGTAGCGGTTCATCTCCTTGACGATGGCGTCGGTGAACTTCTTCACCTGCTGCCGCGACGCCGGTCCCGCCGCACCCTTGATCCACGCGTACGAGTAGCGGATGTTCTCCTTCGGAATCCAGGGCGCGTGGCGCTGGATCTGAAACCCGATGTCGCCCTGCTCGAACAGCACGGGCGGGCCGTCGCCGCAGAGCAGCGCGTAACGCAGTCCGGGCTTGAGCCGGTTCCAGCCCGGCGTGAGCGTGCTCGTCACGTAGCGCACGTTCTCGTCGTACATCAGCAGCAGCGCGCCCAGGTTGTGGGCCTTCATCCGCTCGCGCGCGCGCTCCAGCCGATACTTGCGCAGACGGTCCCAGTTGATGCGCTGCTGCCAGTCCACCCCCGCGATACCGAAGTTCGCCATGGCGCCCCTCTCGCTTACCGCCCGTTCAGCGTCTCGATGACCTTGACGACGACCGCGAGGTCTTCACTACCATGGCCCGCGCGCTGCACGGTCGCATAGAGGCGCTCGGCCACGTCGGTCAACGGCAGCGCGGCGCCGGCCGAGCGGGCCGCGTCCTGGATGAGGTGCAGGTCCTTCATGAAGAGCTCGAGCTTCATCTGGGGAGGAAAGTCGCCCTTGACGATGAGCGGGCCGCGGACTTCGAGCATGCGCGACGCCGCCGCGCTGGTCGTCAGCACGTCGAGCACGAGCGCGGGGTCGAGCCCGGCCTTCTTCACCAGCGTCAGGGCTTCGGCCGCGGCGGCGCTGTGCAGTGCGACGAGGAGGTTCGCGGCGAGCTTCACCACCATCGCGTGGCCGGCCCGCCCGACGTGGATCGCGCGGGGCAGGATCGTCTCGAGCACGGGACGCCAGCGCTCGTAGATCGCGCGATCGCCGCCGACGATGACGATGCCGTCGCCGCGGGCAACCTGGGCGCTGGTTCCACTGATCGGACAGTCGAGGAAATCGCGCCCGCGCGCCTCCGTCTCGCGGGCCAGACGCTCGGTGAGCGACGGCGAGATCGTGCTCATCTGCACCACGACCTGGCCCGGGCGTGAGCCCTCGAGGATGCCGCCGCGCCCGAGAATCGCCTCCTCCACGGTGACGAGGGACGGCAGCACGGTGCACACGATCTCCGACGCGCGCGCGACCTCGGCGGCCGACGTGGCCGACTTGCCGCCCCGAGCCGTCACCGCCCCCACCTTGTCGGGCAGGACGTCGTAGCCCACGACCTGATGGCCACCGGCCAGCAGGCGCGATGCGATGGCGTGTCCGAGCAGCCCGAGCCCTACGATACCGACGGTGGCCACGGCATCCTTCCTCCTGTTCGCGCGCCGGCTTTGCCGGCGCAATCCCCGCCCTGGGGGAAGTCTGACGTTAGCAGTGCCGACAGGGCGGGAAGTCGCGTGAATACACCGGGTTCTTCAGATAGTCGTCGGCCTTGTAGGGCCCGAACTGCGACACGTTCGGGAATGTGTGGATGACCGTGTTCTGCAGACGGTCGTTCACCTTCTCGACCTTGCGCACGTAGACGTTCTCGATCGGGTTGCCGAAGTCGTCGAAGCGGATCGGCCCGCGCGGCGCATCGGAGAGATCGACCTTGCGAAGCGCGTTCACGAACTTGTCGACGTTCTCGATGTCACCGCCCGTCGCCTCCAGCGCCGCCTTGAGCGCCATGCCGGCGACATACATGCCCTCGGAGTAGTACGACGGAACCTGCTTGTACTTCGCCTCGTAGGCGCCGGCGAACTTTTTGTTGGCCGGCGTCTGGAGCGCGGCCGAGTAGTGAAGCGCGGTGACGACGCCCAGCACTTCGTCACCCATGGTGCGCAGCACGTGCTCGTCGGTAAAGGTACCGCCGCCGATCAGCGGGATGCGCTCCTTGAGGCCAGCATCGGCGTATTGCTTCGAGAAGCGCAGCGCATCGGCGCCCGAGAACACGCAGTACACGGCGTCGACGTCGCGCCGGAGCTGGGCCAGATACGGCCCGTAGTCGGGCGTGTTGATCGGCGACCACAGCTTCTGCACGACCTGCCCGCCCGCCTCCTCGAACGTGCGGTGGAAGCCAGCGGCGACCTCCCAGCCGAACGCGAAGTCGTACCCGATGATCGCGATCTTCCGGTACTTGAGGTTCTCGTACGCCCACTTGCCGAAGGGATGCGACGGCTGCGAGCTCGACCAGCCCGTGCGGACGATGTAGTTGCTGCGCTTGCGCTGCGTGATGTCCTCGGAGGACACGATGGGAAAGATGGTCGGGACCTTCTTGCCGTCGACGTAGGGTGCGATCGCGTAGCCGATGGCGGCGCTGATCGGGCCGACGATGACGTGGACGTTCTGACTCTCCACCAACCCGCGCGCCTTCGTCAGCCCGGTGGCCGGCTTGCCCTCGTCGTCTTCGGTGATCAGCTTCACCTCGCGGCCGGCCAGCCGGTATTTGTGCTCGTCCAGGTACATCTCGAAGGCGTTGGCCATGTCCTTGCCATTGGGCGCGAACGGTCCCGTGAGCGAGACGATGAACCCGATTTTGATCGGGCCCTTCTGGGCCGACACGCCCCCGATGAAGACGGCACTGAGCGCGACGAGCGCGAGGAGGACGATGCCGAGACTCTTGCGCATACGGATCTCCCTTACGGCCGCGGGATCAGGCGCCAAGCGCCAGGGGATTTCAACGTTGCCGAGCGCACGTCGTAGCGATGATGGCGGTGGCCTGCGGGTCGAGCCGGAGCATGTAGGCGCAACCAATAACACAGGGCCCCCGCGAATGCCAGTAGACTATGGCCGTTCGATGGACACGATCCGCACGAGGAGCGCGCCATGATCGTCCGCCTGGCCGCCGTGATGTTGATGCTCATCGCACTCCCGGCAATTGCCCAGGAGCCGATCCGGATCGGGTTCCTCACGATCCTCACCGGACCACTGGCCGCGCCCGGCAAGGAGATGGAGAACGGCATCACGCTGTTCCTCGACGAGCAAAAGCAGACGCTCGGCGGCCGGCCCGTCCAGCTTACCGTGCTCGACAGCGGCGGCACGCCCGCGGGCACGCTGGCCAAGGCGCGGGAGCTGGTCGAGCAGCGGAAGGTGCACGTCATCATCGGTCCGCTGGCCGCCTTCGAGGCGTACGCGATCGCGCCCTACGTCAACGCGCAGAAGGTCCCGACGATCTCTCCGAGCGCGGCTGCCGACGACCTGACCCAGCGTAAGGCAACGCCGTTCTTCGTGCGCGCGACGTCGTCGTCGAGCCAGCCGACCCAGCCGTTCGGAACGTACGCGGCGAAGACCCTCGGGTACAAGAAGATCGCCACGATCGCCGATGACTTCGCCTTCGGGCACGAAGTCGTCGCCGGCTTCCACCAGGCGTTCGAGGACGCCGGCGGCGAGATCGTCCAGAAGCTGTGGCCTCCGCTCGGCGCGGCCGATCAGTCCCCGTACATCGGCCAGCTCCGCCGTGACATCGACGCGGTCTTCATCGGGTTCGCCGGAGTCGCTTCCCTTCGCTTCCTGAAGCAGTTCGAGGACGCCGGGCTCAAGGGCAAGATCCCGGTGCTCGCCAATCAGACGGCGACCGACGAAGCGCTGCTGCGCAACATGGGCGACGAAGCCGTCGGCGTCGTGTCGGCGATGAATTACAGCGCCGCGCTCGACCTGGCGCCCAATCGCAAGTTCGTGGCCGCCTACCGGAAGGCGTTCGGCTCGGACCCCGGGTATTACTCGGTGGGCGCCTACACAGCCGGGCTCTTCTTGAAGCAAGCCCTCGATCGGGTCGGCGGCAAGGTGGAAGACACCGACACGTTCCTGAAGGCTCTGCGCGGCGTTGCGATTCCCGACGCGCCGGGTGGTCCGATCCGGCTGGACAAGTACGGGCAGCCCGTGCACAACATCTACATCCGCCGTGTCGAGCGGAAGGACGGCCGGCTTCAGAACACCGTGATCCAGACGATCGAGAACGTGAGTCAGTTCTGGACGTACCCGGAGCCGGACTTCCTGAAGGCGCCGCCCTATTCGCGAACGTATCCTCCGTGTCGGCACTGCTGAGATGAGCCGAGCCGACCTCCGCGGCTTCGTCGCGGCTTACGAGCGTGCCCATCCCGGCGAGGTAGTCCGCGTCGCCGAACCGGTCGATCTCGAGCACGACATCATGGCCGTCGTCCTCGAGTACGAGCGGCGCCGGCGCTACCCGATCCTCCTCTTCGAGAAGGTGCGCGACCACGACATTCCTGTCGTGGCCAACGTCGTGGCGAGCCGGCGGGCGCTCGCGTTCGCCCTCGGTGTCGACGAAGGCCGGCTCGCCCACGAATACGCGCGGCGCATCAAGGAGCGGATCAAGCCCGTCATCGTGCCCGATCCGCCCTTCCGCCACCGCGTGAGCACTGGCGACGCTGTCGACCTCGCCGCGTTGCCCATCCCGACCTATTTCCCCGGCGACGCCGGCCGCTACCTGACGGCGGGGATGCTGGTCGCGCGCGATCCCGACACCGGCGTCGAGACCGAGGGCTACCACCGCTTCCAGCTCAAGGGCCCCAAGCGCATGGGCGTGAGCCTCCACTCGCGCCGCCGGATGTTCGAGTACCAGCGGAGGGCGGAAGCCCGCGGCCAGGCGTTGCCGTGCGCCGTCGTGCTCGGCCTGCATCCGCTCGTCTCGATGGGCTCGCTCGCCTACCCGCCGCCCGACGTCGGCAAGTTCGAGGTGGTGGGCGGCCTCCTGGGCGAGCCGCTCGAGATCGCGCCGTGCACCACGGTCGACGTCCACGTGCCGGCCGCGGCCGAGATCGTCATCGAAGGCGAGATCCTTCCCGGCGTGCGCGAGCCGGAAGGGCCGTTCGGCGAGTTCACCGGCTATTTCTCACGCCGGTCCACCGAGCACGTCTTCGTGGCCACGGCCATCGCGAGGCGCGACCGGCCGTGGTTCCAATCGATCGGCTCCGGTCGCGCCGGCGATCACATCACGACGCTCGGGCTGATTCGCGAGGCCGAGATCTGGAACGCGCTCAGCCGCACGATTCCCAACGTGACCGGCGTGCACGTGCCGCTGTCGGGAACGTCGTCCTTCACCGCGTACGTCGCGATCAAGCAGGGCCGCCCCGGCGAGGCCAAGCAGGTCATTCCCATCGTGCTGGGCGTCGATCACTACCTGAAGCTCGTCATCGTCGTCGACGACGACATCGACGTCTTCGACGAGTCCGACGTGATGTGGGCGGTGGCCACGCGGATGCAGGCCGATCGCGATCTCGTCACGATCTCCGGCAGCCTCGGCGCCCTGCTCGATCCCAGCGCCGACGAGCAGGGCGTCACTGCCAAGCTCGGCATCGACGCCACCCGTCCCTTCGGTCAGCCCTTTGCCGACAAGCTCGTGATGGATGCCGACCGCATGGCGTGGGCGCGCCGCCTCGTGGAGAGACTCTCATGACCAAGCGCTACATCGACCTGTCGGTCACCGTCGACGATCGCACGATGAGCCCGCCCTCGACCAATCTCCGGCTCGAGGTCACGCCCCACCGCCGCGGCCCCGGCTTCTGGCAGGTGTCGAGCGTGCACCAGAGCCTGCACACCGGCGCCCACATCGACTCGCCGCTCCACGTCTTCTCGGACGGCATCACCACGGCCGAGATCTCGCTCGACCAGGTCATGGGCGAGGCCATCGTCGTCGATCTGTCGTTCGCGGGCACGAATCACAAGATCACGATCGACGACCTCAAGCGCGGCGGGGCCGATCAGGTGAAGAAGGGCGACATCGTGCTCCTGCGCACGGGCTGGACCGACACGATGTACGGCAAGTGGCCCGACTACTTCACCCAGTCGCCGTACTTCCCGCCGGAGTCGGCGGAGTGGCTGGTCGCCAAGGGGCCGAAGAACATCGGGTTCGATTTCTTCGAGGAGTACTGCGCGCGCCTGCCCGAGTTCACGTCCGAGGATTTCCCGATGCACCGGGTGATCCTCGGGGCCGGCGTCGTCATCATGGAGGGCCTGACGAACCTGGGCGCCTTGCCGAAGCGCCGCGTCGACTTCGCCGCGCCCTTCTACAAGATCGCCGGCACCGAAGGCGCGCCCGCGCGATTCTTCGCGATCGTGTAGCCGAGCTACTCGATCCCGCGATACCAGCCGGCTGGCGGCGGCGCCCACTGCCACGCGCGCACCCAGCCTTTGGTGCGCAAGCAGCCGCGGTACACCTCCTCGACGAAGACGACCCCGTACTGCACACCGGTGGGATTCGGTGCCGCTTGTCGCGCACACTCCAGATTCTCTCGCGCGAAGTCGTCGCCACTGGCGTTGGGACGTGACCAGTAGTACTGGGCGCAGCCGACGAGCGACAGGGCGAGGACGAGGAGGCCGAGACCCGTCACACGATGAATCATCGGCAGCTCTCCCGGCTCAGCCCGGGCGAATGCATGGCCGCACGACTCAATGGCCGGCGGAGCCCGAAAATGACGGCGCGGCGACGCCATCGATCACCACATCGACGCACGCCGGCCGGCCGGATCGCGTGGCCCGCTCGAGCGCCGGCGTGAGCTCGTCGGCTCGCTCGACGCGCTCGCCATGGCCGCCGAGCGCCTCCACGACGCGGTCGTAGCGCGTCGGCAGCAGCGCGCAGCCCACGGCGCGCGCGGCGCCATAGTGCTGCACCTGGAGCTGATGCTCGGCGTTCCAGCGGGCGTCATTGCCGACGACGGCGACGATGGGGATACCGTGGCGGACGGCCGTGTCGAACTCGAGCGCGTGGAAACCGAACGTGCCGTCGCCGAGCGTGGCGATGACCGGGAGCTCCGGCCGCGCGAGCTTCGCGCCGAGCGCCATCGGCACGGCGCTGCCGATCGATCCGGCCGGGCCGTTGATCAGCCGGTGGCGAGCTTCGAGCGCGGCCTGGCACCACTGGCCGAACTCACCGCCGTCGCTCACGAGGATGCCGCCGGCCTCGAGGCGCGGCTGGATCGCGGCGCAGACGCTCAGGGGATGGAGCGGCGCGGCTGGCGATCGTCCCAGATCCTCCCACGACGCCGGCCTCGTGATCCGCGCGGCCTCGACTTCCTTCGTCCACGTGCTGCCCTGCCAGACGCGCTCACTCGCTGCCGTCACGAGCTGACGAGCGACGGCGCCAGGATTGGCGGCCAGGGCCAGCGCCAGACGCTCGCTCGATCTCGGCGGCGCCACGTCCACGACGATGAACCGGCAGCGCTCGGCAAAGGCGGGCGGCCCGCCGAAGCGCAGCGTGAAGTCGAGCCGCTTGCCGAGCAGCAACACGAGGTCGGCCTCACTCAGGCAGCGCGTCGCGCCGCGCAGGCTCGGATCGTTGACGCCGCGCGGGCTCTCCATCAACAGGGCCGGGATCCCGGTCAGCTCACTCAGCCGCTCGACGTCGTTCCAGCGTGCCGAACGACCCATGGCCGCACCCGCGATGATCAGCGGACTCCTGGCCTGGCCGAGCAGGTCGAGCGTCCGGCGGATGAGCACGTCGTCCATCGGGCGCGGGTCGGCGGACGGAGCGGGCGCCGGCGACGCACTGGTCACGCGAGCTTCGAGCAGGTCTCCGGGCAAGCTCAGGTGCACGGGCCCCGGAGGCCACGCCGACGCGAGCGAAAGCGCCCGCGTCATCTCCTCGCCCATGCGCTCGGCGCTCTCGACCATCCACGCCGCCTTGCTGACGGGCCGCGCGGCGCCGACCTGATCGATCTCCTGGAACGCGCCGCGTCCAGCCTGGGAGCGTGGCGCGTGCCCGCTCAGCAGCACGACGGGCGACTCGGACATCAGCGCGGTGTACAGCGCCGAGATGGCGTTGAGATGACCGGGACCGGCGGTGACCAGCGCCACGCCCGGCTCTTCCGTCATGCGCGCCCAGCCGTCGGCCATGTGCACGGCGGCGGCCTCGTGCCGCGTGTGGATCAGTGTGATGTCGCGGCCCACCGTCGCGTCATAGACGGAGAGAATCTGGTTGCCGGACAGCGAGAACAGATGGCGCACGCCGGCCATCGCCAGCGCATCCACGAGGAGATCAGCGCCGCGCGCGGACATGGGAGCCGAATTCTACCTCGATCGCGCGTATCGAACGGGCGACATCGACACCGCTCGCGCGCCGAGTAGAATGCCGGCATGGGGACGTTCAGCGTCGAAGCGACGGTGGCCAATCTTGCCAATCCGACCATGCGCGTCACGCTCGGGCTTCTGGTCGATACCGACGCGACGTGGACGACGCTTCCCGGCGATGTCGCCGCCGACATTGGAGCCGCCCAACTCGGCATGCGTCGAGTGCGTCTCGCCGACGGCCGTGTCGAGGAGTGGCCGGCGGCGGCCATTCACATCACTCTCGACGGTCATGAAGGACCGACCTTCTGCCTGATCGGGCCTCGAGGCGGCCCTTCGCTGCTCGGCGCCGTCACGTTGGAGGAGTTGGGCCTCGCGGTCGATCCGGCAGCGCGGCGACTGGTTCCGGCGACCGGCTACCTGATGTCGCTGGCGGTCTGATGCGCTACTGCGGGCCCCGCAACCCGTAGCGCTCGATCGCCCACGCCTTCTGTTTGAACTTCTGGACCTTGCCCGAGCCCGTGAGCGGAAACTCGCTGACGATCTCGACGTGCTTCGGCACCTTGAAGTTGGCGATCGTTCCGCGCGCGAACTCGACGATCTCCTCCGCCGTCAGCGTCTCGCCCGACTTCGGGATGACGAACGCCATCACGGACTCGCCCATGACCGGATCGGGCACGCCGACGATGGAGACGTCGAGGATCCTGGGGTGGCGCAGGTAGAAGTTCTCGATCTCGGCGGGATAGGTGTTGAAGCCGCCGACGATGATCATGTCGGTGAGCCGCCCGGTGATCCGGAGATAGCCCTCAGCGTCCTTGACGCCCATGTCGCCGGTGTGAAGCCACCCGTCGCGGATCTTCTCCGCGGTGGCGTCGTCCTGCTTGTAGTAGCCGAGCATGAGCGATGGGCCCTTGACGCAGACCTCGCCCTCTTCGCCGGCGCCGAGGACGCGACCACTGATGGGATCGACGATCCGGTCCTCGAGCTCGGGCGTCACGCGGCCGACCGTGCTCACCCGCTTGTCGATGGGATCGCCCAGACGCGTGAAGTGCGTGCCGCCGGTCGCCTCGGTCAGGCCGTAGACGACGGTGGCGTCCATACCCAGTCCGTTCTCGCGGTCGAGGATCCGTCGCATCATCTCGATCGGCACGGGCGCCGCGCCGATCGTCCCCGTGCGCAGCGAGCGGAGATCAAACTGCTGGAAGCGGGGATGGCCGAGGATCGTGATGAACATCGTCGGCACACCCGAGAAGATGGTCACGCGCTCGTCCTGGATGAGCCGCATGGCTGCCTCCGGCTCGAACGTCTCCATCAGGACCTGCGTCGAGCCGGCCAGCGTGTTGGCCACGATGCCGCCGAGTGCGCCGAAAATGTGGAAGTAGGGCACGGCCACCAGGGAGCGGTCGTCGGCCGTCCACGCGTGCAGGTCGAGGTAGACACGGGCCTTGTACCAGAGCGTGCCGTGCGAGAGCAGGCAACCCTTGGGCTGGCCGGTCGTCCCCGACGTGTAGAGCATCTCGGCGGGATCGTCGGGCTGGACGCGAATCCGCTCGAGCTCACCCGGCGCCACCCGCGCCCCCCGCTGCTCGACGTCGGCCCAGTCGAGGCAGCCCGGATCGCGCTCGGCGCCCAGGACGATGACGTGGCGCAGCTCGGGAAATTTCGGGCTGAAGAGTCGGCGATCCTGCCGCCACATGACGTCGGGAACGACCTCGCGCACCAGCTCGTTGTAGTTCACGCCGGCCGGCGGGAAGCGGTCCATCATGACGAGCGCCCTGGCGTCGGACTGGCCCACGAGGTACTCGACCTCGAAGGGCCGGTAGCGACTGTTGCAGGTCACCGTCACGGCACCGATCTTGGCCAGCGCGAAGTTCACGACGTTCCACTCGATGCAGTTCGGCATCCACACGACGACGTGGTCGCCGGGGCCGAGGCCGAGGGCCAGGAGGCCGCGCGCGAAGACGTCGACTCGCTCGCGCAGCTCGCGGTAGCGGAGGCGCTGGCTGCCGGCGATGACCGCCGCGGCCAGCGGATGGCGCTCGGCCGCCTCGTCCAGGATCTGGCCGAGCGTGAGCGGGGAGTCGGCGGTCACGGCTTGCGCTTGCCCAGCCGCTCGAAGAGCTGCTGAGTCTTTTCGAGCGCCGGCCCCAGCTCGTCCTTCCCGATGCCACGTTCCATGGCGGTCCTCAGAAACACCCACAGCTTGTCGCAGGTGACGAGCGCGCCGTCACGATCGCCCTCGTCGGTGAGGCGCTGGATCAGCGGGCTCCGGGCATCGACGATCGCATCGAGCGCGCGAATGAGCGGCCCGCGCGTCTCCTCCTGCCGGTCAGCGCCGACACCCTGGAAGTTGAGCGCGCGCAGCAGCGGCTCGAGCGCCTCCTCCCACATGCCGCCGTCGACGCGTCGGATGCCGAGCTTCGTGTAGCCCCACCAGAGTCTGCGTTCCAGCTCCTGCCGCCGCTTCGGCGCGATCCCCTCCTCCGGGATCGTCCCCAGCAGCGTCTCGGCGCGGTCGAGCGCGGCCAGACACTCCTCCTCCTTGCCCTCCTGCATGCGGCGAATCGCGTCGGCGGTGAGCTGACCGACCTCGCCGCCGAACGTGGCGGCGAGCATCTCCCGGAACGACGCCTGCACCGGCGGCGGGCAGTCCTCGTCGGCCTGCGCCTCTCGCAGCAACCGTCGCGCGACGTGAAACTCCTGGCGCTGCAACAGCGCAGTCACCGCCTCTTCGTACGTCGGCCACAGCGACGCGCGCGCCGTGCGGACCGCGTCGTGCAGCGTCTCGTCGTCAGCGGCCACGGTGAGCCCGCTCTCGAACCACGCGATGGCGGCGCGCAGCGTGTCGATCCGCTCGCCGGCGTCGCCGGCGCCGGCCTGGACTCGCGCGAGCAGCGCCTGGCCCGCGTGGAGCGCGAGCTGAGCCATGTGTCGCTGCCAGGCAGCGCGGTCCTCGACCGGCGCCGACATGATAGCCTCCTCGAGCGCGGCGCGGGCGCCATCCACGTCGCCCTGCTCCTGCCGCGCGAGACCGATGAGGCCCCAGAGTCGCGCCGTCTCGCCGGCCGACAGCCCTCCTCGCGCCAGGGCGGCGGTGGCCTCGCTCTCGACCACGGCGTACTGCTTGCCCTCCCAGAGCGCATAGATCCGATCCGACGCCGACATTGCGGGACGGGGGGCGGGCTGAGCCGCTGGCGGCGCCGGGCGCGGCGCGGCGACGCTGGGTGGCTCGAAGATCTCGACTGACCCCGCTTCGCCGGCGGCCGCGTCGAGGCCTGAGGCGACCGGCTCCGATGCCGCCCTCGGCACCGGCGCTGATGGAGGGAGCGACGGCACCAGTGGTGCCGGGGGTGCGGGCGCGGGTGGAGGAGGTGACGGTGGCGGTGAAGGAGGTGGAGGAGGCGGCGGCTGAAGGCGTCGGGGCGGCTCGAGCGAGGCCGCCTGCGATCGCAGCAGCCGCTCGATCGGCGGCTCTCCTGATGACGGCTCGGATGATGACGGGCCGACGGCGGCGGGGGCTCGCGCGAACGGGGACGAGGCGGTGACAGGTGGCGTCGGCGTAACGAGCGGCGGCCGCGGCTCGCGCGCGGGCCTCGGCGACGGCGCCGCGCGTGGCTGAGGTGATGGATTGCTGGTCGCCGGTCGACGCGGAAGACGGGAACGAGTCGGCGCCAGCAGCTCGAGCACGCCCAGGACGAGCACGCCGCACGCGATGATCGCGGCGACGAAGACGAGCGCTTCCTCGCTCAGCATGGCACGTCGACGGGGGCGCGCTCGGCGAGGGAACGATACGCGGCGAGCACGATCGCGAGATCCTGGCGGCCGGCGGCGCCGTCCATCTCGCCGGCCTTCCCGCGCGCGATCGCGTCACGGAACGCCGTCAGCATTCCCTCGTAACCCCGGGTGTCGCGGCGAAACACGCGCACGCTCGGCCGGCCCCCGCCACGGACGACGACGAAACGACCGCGGTTGTCCGCGAAGCAGCTCGCTCTCGCTCCCGTCACCGTGGACCATTGAAACTTCGGCAGCCCCGGCGAACCAAGAGAATTGGACACCAGGCCGACCGCACCGCCGGCCAGCTCGGCCAGGACGGCGACGGCGTCTTCGCCGCCCATGGCGACGGTCGGCGGCGGCCGCAGCGCGAACAGCCGGCACACCGGGCCACCCCACCACCTCAGATTGTGAACGTAATGGATGCCGCCGTCGATCAAAGCCCCGCCGCCCGCGCGGTCGCGATCGAGGCGCCAGCCCGTCCGCCGCGCGAAGCCGCGGGCGACGAAGTGCAGCTCGCGCAGCGCCCCGAGCCGCCCGCGCTCGATCAGCGCGTGGACGTGGCGGAACGCCGGCATGAAGTGGAACTGCTCGGCCACCATCAGGACACGGCCGGCGGCGGCCGCCGCCGCGATCATCTCGTCGGTCTCCCCGAGCGTGCGGGCGATCGGCTTCTCGACGAGGACGTGCTTGCCGGCGTCGAGCGCCAGCCGGACGTCGGCGAGGTGGCGATCGTGCGGCGTGCAGACGATCACGGCGTCGGCGCGATCATCGCTGACGGCCTCGCCATAATCGCCATGGGCGGCGACCGCTCGGTAGCGACGCGCGAAGTCGCGAGCGCGGGCCGCGTCACGGCTCGCGAACACCAGAGGCAGGCGCAAACGGCGCGCGGCGGCCGCGTGACGCTGCGCGATCCAGCCGCAGCCGAGAACCACCAGACCGGCCGTCATTCCGATGAATGCTATATTACAAATGTTACGAAAGCATTGTCTCCAGGAGGATTTATGCGCCGAGCGGCGGTGATTGGCGTCGGGGTGACCAGGTTCGGCAAGCACGATCGGACGTCGGCCGAGCTGTTCGCCGAGGCGGCCCGGGACGCGTTGGTCGACGCCGAGCTCGCCCCCAGCGCGATCCAGGCGCTCTACTACGGCAACGTGGTCGGGAGCGAGACCGAGAAGCAGCTCCACACCGGGCCCCAGGCCGCGTCCGTGCTCGGCATCCCCACCGTGCCCACGACCCGCTTCGAGACCGCCTGCGCCTCGTCGCACGCCGCCTTCCGTCACGCCACGATGGAGATCGCCGCCGGCGTCTCCGACATCATCATGGTGGGCGGCGCCGAGCGCGTGCTGAATGTCCCCACCGCGGACTCGACCGAGTACTTCGCGTACGCGTCGGACGCCCGCTGGGAGCAGACGCTCGGCCTCACGTTCCCCGGCGTCTTCGCGCTCGTCGCCCGCGCCCACATGGCGAAGTACGGGACGACCGAGGAGCAGATGGCCCACGTCGCGGTGAAGAACCACCGTCACGGCGCGCTGAACCCCAAGGCGCAGTTCCGGAAAGAGATCACGCTCGACACGGTGATGACCTCGCCCTACATCGCCGATCCGCTCAAGCTCTACGACTGCTGTCCCTTCACCGACGGCGGCGCCGCCGTGATCCTGGCCTCCGAGGAGGTCGCCCGACGCCACAAGCGCGCGATCTGGGTGCTCGGCTCGACGGCCGCGTCCGACTACATGCTGCTCCACGACAAGAAGGATCCCGCCCGCGTGCCGGCCACCGAGCGCGCGGCGGCGGCGGCGTATCGCCAGGCCGGCCTCGAGCCCGATGACGTGGACGTCGTCGAGCTCCACGACTGCTTCACCATCGCCGAGATCGTGGCGACGGAAGGCCTCGGACTCTTCGAGCCGGGCACGGGCGGGGTCGCGGCCGAGAAAGGCTGGACGAGCCTCGGCGGCAAGATTCCCGTGAACACGTCGGGCGGCCTGAAGGCCAAGGGCCATCCGATCGGCGCGACCGGCGCCGCTCAGATCGTCGAGGTCGTGACCCAGCTTCGCCGTGAGGCCGGGCCGCGCCAGGTCGACGGTGCCAAGGTCGGTCTCACCCACACGCTCGGGGGCAACACCGCCACCGTGCTCGTGAGCGTGTTCGGCCGTGACTGAGACGGCGATCACGCTCAAAACGTTCTTCGAGACCGCTCGCGATGGGCGCCTCACGGCCATCAAGTGCGGCCGCTGTGGCAACCTCGAGATCCCTCCCAAGGAGTTCTGCGACGCCTGCGGCCAGCGCGACTGGAAATCGGCGCCGCTCTCGGGTGAAGGAGCCATCGCCTCCTACACGGTCATCCGCGTGGCGCCCACCAAGCACGCCGGTGACGCGCCGTACGCGATCGCGGTCGTGAAGCTGCGCGAAGGCGTCTCGCTCCTCGGGCGCCTCGTGGGCATCCCGCTCGACAAGGTGACCGTGGGGATGCCGGTCCGCTTCCGTCCGCTCGTCATCCGGAACGAGACGGCCGTCGGCTTCGGCCCGGCCTGACAAACGGCGCCGCTGCGGCACAATTTCGAGGACGGTCTGGCACGATCGGCGTGAGCCGTCAGCACCGCGGCGACGGCTCCGCTCGACCCTGTACGTGGTTGGCCGACAGCGCCATCCGCGCGCCGAACTGGCGCGCGAATTGCCTCGCACACCGGCCGATGCGCTTTCGCCGTCACCTCGCCATCGCGACCTGCCTCGCCGCCGTGCTGGCCCTGGCAGTCGGCGCCGCCGCCCAGTCTCCGTTCGACATCGCGCTCGAGGCCGGGCTCGCCGCGATGCGTGCGAACCGGTACCGCGAGGCGCTCGAGCGGTTTCGTGAAGCGGTCGCGGCGGCGCCCGACAACCTGGCTGCCCTGCTCGCACAGGTCCGCGCCGCCAACGCACTGGGTGAATTCGACGAGGCCGTGGCCACGGCGCGCTCGATCGTCGCCATGGCGGCCGCGCCCGAGCATCAGGCCTGGCTGGCCGCCGTGGCCGAGCGCGCCGGGCTGACCGACGAGGCCCGTGCCGCGTACAAGGCGAGCGTGCAGGGCGAGTGGCTGGGCCGAAGCGACGTCGCCGAATCCTACCTGCTCTTCCTCGTCGACATCGGAGACCACACAGCCGCGCTCGAGCTGGCGCGAGCCGAGGGCTGGCTCGCTCCCGACCGCGACTACTGCCGCGATCCACTACCCGGCATCAACCGGCGGACCGGCATGCTGCTCGCGTGGCTCGTTCATCCCGACCAGGCGCCATGCCTGCTCCAGGTCGCTCGCAGCCTCACCGACGAAGGCTACACGCGGCTGCCGCGGCACATCCTCCTCGATCTGATCGCCAAGACCGACGACCAGAAGCTGAAGGCGCGCGCGACCGCCTTCCTTCGGGCGCGCTTGCCCCAGCACGACGTCCCGACGCTGGCCGAGGCCTTGAACGGCGCCGGCTACTCGCTGAGCCGTCGCCTGCAGAACGACGACGCGATGCGCGCCTACGAGCGCGCCATGGCCATCGATCCGCGCTTCTCGTGGCCACCGAGCAACCTCGCGCGCGTCCACATCAATCGCAAGGACTACGCGCAGGCGCTGGAGTGGTTGCAGAAGGCGGTCGCGCTGAATCCCGACCACCTGCGGGCCGTGCAGAATCTCGGTTGGACGCTGAACGAGCTGGGCCGCCGTGATGAGGCGCTCGCGATCTACCAGCGCGCGCTCGCCCTCGACCCCGACGACGCGTGGACCCACGCCAACATCGGCTGGGCGCTCCTCAAGCTCGGGCGCGAGAGCGAGGCGGTGCCGGCGCTACAGACGTCGCTGCGCCTCGATCCATCGCAGCGCAACGTCCGCAACTTCCTCGACACGCGCTTCGGCGCCGATCCCCGCGTCGGGCCGAGCCCCTTCAGCTCGCACGACCGGTGACGCGGGCGGCGCTGGCGCTCGTCGCGCTGCTGCTGGCGATCCTCGTCTGGCCGGCGGCGAGCGCGGCCGAGTCCGACCTGGCCGCCCAGGTCGAGCGCGTGACCAAGGCCTACCGCGACGGCCGCTTCCAGGACGCGCTCACCGACGCCCGCGATCTCGTTCAGCGGGTTCCCGGTGATCCGACTGCCCGGACGCTGTATGGCTCGATCGCCGAGTACATCGGGGAGTTCGACGAGGCGCTCGTCGCGTACGCCCAGGCGCGAACGCTGGCGCCCGACCATCCGGGCGCGCAATTCCGGATGGGCTCCCTGCTGGTTCGCCTCGGCGCCTACGACCAGGCGCTGACCCACCTCGATTTCTTCGTCACGAGCTTTCCGTGGGAAGTCCGGTGGAAGTTCCTCAACGGCCAGCCCGAGCAGAAGGCCGAGATCGTCAAGAGCGAGCGCGGCCTCGAGGCCATCGCGCAGTTGAAGGTCGACATCGTCATGGAAAAGGGCGACGTGGCCCGGGCGCGAACGCTCGCCCAGGAGTACGGCCTCGTCGCGCCGGCGCACGACTACTGCGCCGACGCTCGCCAGCCCGCGGGCCGTCGCGGCGGCGACGAGCAGTTCAAAGCGTTTCGGCTGGCGGCGCTCGCCACGCCTCCCGACGCCGACTGTGTCTGGTGGTACGGGCAGTGGCTGACCGACGAGGGCTACGTGCGGTTGGCGCAGATCGTGGTCGCCGAAGCGACGCGGCTGACCACGTCGGCGACGAACAAGCAGTTGGGCGAGCGTTATCTGAAAATCCGCCTGATCGACGGCCGTCAGATCAGCAAGCGCGCCGAGCAGCTCGCGATCATCGGACGCCAGCGCTATCTGCGTGAGCGCGACGCCGCCGGCGCCACGCAGTTGCTGGAAGAGGCGATCCGTCTCGAGCCCACGTTTCCCCGGCCGTATCTACATCTCGCGCGCATCGCGTGGGATCGCAAGGAGCACGCGAGCGCGCTGAGCTGGCTCGAGCGTGCGCTCCAGGTGGATCCCGAGCACTGGCGAGCCCATCGCAACCTGGCCCAGGTCCTCGTCGGTCTCGGCCGCTTCGCCGACGCCGAGCCGCGACTGCGCCGAGCGCTCGATCTGTTCGCTGACGACCCTGGCGCCCATCTGATGCTCGCCCGCGCGCTCTACGCTCAGGGCAAGTACGAGGAGTACGTGAAGGAAACCCGCGCCGCGTTGCAGCTCACCTCGACGTGGTCGAAGCAGCAATTTCCCGAGGTCCGCGACTTCCTCGCGAAGCACGAGGCCGGCGACGAGCCTGCGGGCCTGCCGCCGGCGCCCGATCCGCGCATCCTGATGGGCTGGAACCAGGACTGAGGCGTGGGCGAGATGCTCCGGCAGGCACGGGTTTCGGGGCAGCCTGGCACGGCCGCCCGGTCCGGCGCAGCGCGTCGTCCTGACGGCGCTGACGACCTGACAGGTAGTTAGCGAGCGTCGCTCTACCCCCCACGGGTCTGGCCTGCGATTTGCCAGATACCGTCGCGGCATGAAGAGGACGCTGCTCGCGCTGGCCACCGTGATCCTGGTCTTCGGCGCCATCGCCCTGCTCGTGTCCGGCGCCGGGTACTACTCGGCCTCGTCGCGCGAGGGAGAAGCCCGAGCGTACGTGGACAAGATCGTTCCAGCGGTCGTGAGTCGCTGGAGCACCGGTGACCTTCTCGCCAACGCGAGCCGCGAGATGTTGCGCGACGTCACGTTGGACAGAGTCGACACGCTCTTCGCGTCGTTCAAGCAGCGGCTCGGCCACCTGCGAGCCTACGGCGGCGCGCAGCGCGAAAAGTTCTTCTTCTCGTTCACGACGCGCGGCCGGGTCCTGACGTATGTCTATCTCGTCACCGCGCAGTTCGAGCGTGGGCCGGCCCAGATTCGCGTGCGTGCGATCTGGCGGGACGGCCAATGGAAGCTCAGCGATTTCTATGTCTTCTCCGACTCTTTGGTGCAGAGATGAACCTACGATTGATGACGATTGTCGCGCTGCTCTTCGCCGCGCTGGCGCTGGCCGCCGCCGCGACCGATCAGTCCACTCCGAGGCCGCAGGGGCCGGTCAGCGCCGCCATCGAGTGAGGCGCCGCTGACATGCGCGGCCCCACACGGAAATGGGCGATGAAGATATCTCGCCTGATCGCGGTCTCGACGGCCGCCGGGCTGCTCTCCGGCGGGCTCTTCGGCTACCCACAGCTCCTCGCCGCCGGCTGGTCGCCCGAAGCCGCCCTCTGGATGTCGGTCCTCGGCTTCGTCGGCCCCGCCCTCGTGGTGGCCGGACTCGCCATTGCCTCGCACGCGGTCAGTGAGCTGCTCGGCCTCCGCCGTGAAAACATGTCCGCCATGCTCGACCCGCCGCGGCGGCAGCCGAGACCAGGACGACAGACCCGCGCCGCCTAGCGTGAACGGCGACCGGTGTCGGCCGGCGCCGTCGCCAGCCACGCGCGCAACACTTCCGCCACGCTCCATGCCTGAGCCACGCATCCACCTGGCGTGAATGGCCCGACGGCGTCGAACACCTCGCTGATCGACCCGAAGCACGCCTCCCCGAGGTGCGGCACGAAGCCCTCGAGGAAGCGTCGCGCGCCGGCCCGATCGTCGGGATACAGGCGCAGCCACGCGTCGACGAAGGGGCCGATCAGCCAGGCCCACACCGTGCCCTGGTGATACGCGGCGTCACGCGCGCGGAGGTCACCGTCGTAGCGCGACTTGTAGTCGGGGTGATCCGGCGCCAGCGAGCGCAGGCCGACCGGTGTGAGGAGTCGCGCGGTGACGACGTCGAGCATGGGCTTCCACCGCGCAACGTCGAGCACGGGATGGCGCAGGCTCAGCGCCACGATCTGGTTCGGCCGGCACGCCGGATCGTCCCCGGCTTCGCCGTCGACCACGTCGTAGCAGTAGCCACCCTCGGCGTACCAGAAACGCTCGTTGAAGGCGGCGCGCGCACGATCGGCGTGGCGGGCCAGCTCCTTGGCCGCGCCGGCATCGCCCTCCTCGTTCTCCCACGCCTCGAGGAGCCGCAGGGCGTTGTACCAGAGCGCGTTGATCTCGACGGCCTTGCCGCGGCGCGGAGTCACCACCCAGTCGCCGACCTCGGCGTCCATCCACGTGAGCGGATAGCCGGGAGCGCCCTGGCGGAGCAGGCCGTCACGCGCGTCCACGCCGATCCCGAAATGCGTGCCGGCCAGATGATGAGCGACAATGTTGCGCAGTCGCGGCATCAGCAGGCGCCGCGTGAGACGATCGTCCGTCGCCGAGAGATAGCGATCGATCGCGTGGAAGAACCAGAGCGTGGCGTCGGCGGTGTGGTACAGCCCGTGATCATCGCCCTCGGGGAAGAGGTTCGGAATGAGGCCGTCGCGCACGTACTGCGCGAACGTGTGCAAGACCCACTCGGCTTCCCTGGCCCGCCCCGTCTGCAGCAGCAGCCCGTCGAGGCTAATCATCGTGTCGCGGCCCCAGTCCGTGAACCAGTGGTAGCCGGCGATCACGCTGCGCGCCTCCTCACCGGCCGCGCGGGCGCGAGCCATCTCCTCGACGCGGCCGGGCGGCGTGACGATGAACTGATCGGCGGCGAGCACCAGCTCGGCGGCTGGGCCCGAGCGCGCCTGGGGCGGTGCCGCCGACAGCAGACGCAGCCGGCGCTCGCGCTCGGCGTGGGCGGCGCCCTCGGGATCGAGCGAGCGGATCACTTCCCAGCGCTCGGTCGAGCCGATGAGCGTGGCCGCTGCGCCCGCGTGGAGATCGAGGCGAAAGTAGCCGGGGCTCCACAATTCACCGGTGTGCTCGTAGCCGCGCGCCCGCTCGATGCGGTAGAGCACGTTGCGCGTCACCTTGCCGTCGAGCGTGAAGGCGCTGGGCACGCCGTGCAGCCTGAGCCGTAGTGGCGGCAGATCCGGCCCGGCGCCGATCTCGAGACGGTCCTCGACCGCCGTGATCGGAAACGACCCGGGCAGCGGAGCGTTGACCGACACGTGATGGAGCCGGAAGTGCACCGACGGCCGCAAGGTCAGGCGCACGCTTCCCTCGCCGGCGAGGAGCCGGTAGCCGACGTGCACGGTGTTCTGCCGCTGCACGAGCACGATCCGCTTTTCGAGGATGAAGCCGTGGATGTCGTAGCGCCACACCGGCAGACCGAGCTCGAGGCGGAACTCGGTGAGATAGCGCGCGCCCTGCAGCGCCAGCGGGCCATCGGCATTCTCCTCGTCGCTCAGCACGACGACCGTGCGATCCGGCAGCCGTAGTCGCTCCCAGACGTGCGTGAACATGATCGTGCGCCCGGTCCCGAGCGCGGCGACGAGCAAGCCGTGGTAACGCCGCGTGATGACGCCGGAGATGGAGCCGCCGGCGTAGCCACCGAGGCCGTTGGCGAGCAGCCACTCGCCGGTGACGAGCGGCTCGACGTCGCTGGCCTGCGCTCCCGGCCACGGCAGGCGCCGCACCGGGACGTCGATCATGCCCTCGCTCGGATCGCGACTCATCTCATCGCTCGCGGCAGGCCGCGGCGGGCTCGCGCGGGTGCGACGCGAGCACGAACGCTGCGTGCCCGGCGACGCGCCAGGTGCCGTCCTCGGCCTCGGGCGACGGCGCACCGCACCCGCCATAGCGCGCATCTTCACTGGACCAGATCATGTGCCAGCCGCCCTCGGCCGGTGGTGCCAGCAGCGGCTCGGGCGCCGGCGTGAGCTCGAGGTCCCGTCCGAGATTGACGACGAGCAGCCGATCGCCGTCGCCGAAGAACCTGAGCGCGAGCGCCTCCGGCCCCAGCACCGCTCCGTCCAGAGCACGGCGCTGGCGTCCGCCGATCACGGCATCCTGGCGGCGCAGCGCGAGGAGATCGGTGTGGAGGCTGACGGCCCACGCGTGACGCTCGCGCTCGCCGGGATCGAGCTTGCAGCGCTCGAACGTCGCGCCGTCGCCCGGATCGGGCAGCCCGGCCACCATCGCGGGCGTGGCGAGGCTGGGGAACTGCGCGAGAAATTCGGCTCGGCCCTTCCTCACGAGCGTCGCCAGCTCGGGCGTGTGATCGGCGAAGAAGAGCCACGGCGACGAGGCGCAGAACTCCTGCCCCTGGAACAGCAGCGGCGTCTGGGGCCCGAGCAACAAGAGCGCGGTCACCGCGCGGAAGCGGCCGGGGTCGGTGAGCTGATGCAGGCGCTCGCCGCGTCCGGCGTTCGCGACCTGATCGTGGTTTTGTAGGTACGTCACCAGCGCCGACGGCGCGATGTCGCGGGTCGGCGTGCCGCGCCGCTTGCGCTGCCAGTGATAGTGCTGGCCTTGATAGAGGTAGCCCCACTTCGCCGCCGAGACCAGCTCCTGAGGCGTCCCGTGGTAGTCGGTGTAGTACGCCTCGTTGCGCCCAGTCAGAGCGACGCGGGCGGCGTGATGGAAGTCGTCGTTCCACGACATGTCGAGGCCGTGGCCTCCACTCGCCGCCGGGCGCAGCAGCGTCACGTCCTGAGACTCGTTCTCGGCGACGAGCAGCGTGGCCCGACCGCGCGCCGCTTCGCGTACGCGACGGCCGATCGCCGCGAGGATGTGGTCGTCGGAGGCGTCGTGAATCGTCTGGGTCGCGTCGAGGCGCAAGCCGTCGAGGTGGAACTCGTCGATCCAGTATCCGGCGTTGGCGATGAAGAACTCGCGCACGGGACCGGCATTGGCGCCGTCGAAGTTGAGGGCGTCGCCCCACTCGTTGGCGTAGCGGGCGCTGTAGTAGTCGGCGGAGAACTCCCGATGAAACGCCCCGTCGGGGCCGAGGTGGTTGTAGACGACGTCGAGAATCACCCCGAGGCCCAGCGCGTGGGCGCGGTCCACGAAACGACGAAAATCGTCGGGCTCGCCGTAGAGCCGCGTCGGCGCATAGAGGTCGACGCCGTCGTACCCCCACCCGAAGCGTCCGGCAAAATCGGCGACGGGCATGACCTCGAGCACGGTCACGCCCAGGCGCGCGAGCGCGGGCAACTCGCGCATCGCTGCCGCCCACGTCCCTTCGCACGTGAACGTGCCGACGTGCATCTCATAGAGGACCTGGCCGTCGCGCGTGACACCGCGCCAGCCCCCGTCCGTCCAGTCGAAGCGGTCGGGATCGACGACGCGCGACGGGCCGTGAGGTCCTTGCGGCTGGAAGCGCGATGCAGGATCGGGCAGCAAGCGCTCCTGCTCATCGAGCCGGTAGCGGTAGAGAGCGCCGTCGCTCAGGTCGGCCACGAGTGTCGAGAAATATCCATCTGGCTCGGCGTCGAGTCGCCTGGTGTCGGTCGACGCCTGACGCTCGATCACGACGTCGACCCGGGTGGCGCGAGGCGCCCACACACGGAAGTGCACGCCACCGGCGACGATGTCGGCACCCACGGGAAGCCGAGGGCGGGACGGCTCGGACGTGGCGTGGCGGGCCGTGATGGCGGAGGAAGACACCAGCGGGAGCATCTTATGCACTTCCGGTGCCCGCAGCCGGCCACTTCGGGGCGACGCTTCGTCCGGCGAGGAGCGGACTTCCGCGAACGCCTACTTCTCGTGAGGCGCTTGCCGTCGCGAGCGTAAGAGAGCGTAGAGCCTGTCAGGACTGATCGGAAGCTCGCGAACGTCGATGCCCAGCGGGCTGAGCGCATCGGTGACGGCGTTGGCGATCGCTCCCGGCGCGCCGATCGTGCCGCCCTCGCCCACGCCCTTGAAGCCACCGAGCGTTGTCGGCGACGGTTGCTCGACGTGATGAACCTCGACGGGGACCATCTCCCACGCCGTGGGGACGAGATAGTCCATCAAGCTGCCGGTGAGGAGCTGGCCGTCGGCGCCGTGAACGACCTCTTCCAGCAGCGCCGCCCCCACGCCTTGAGCGACGCCGCCCACCGCCTGCCCCTCGACGATGAGCGGATTGATGATGCGGCCGCAGTCCTCGGCCACGACGTAGCGTAGGAGCCGTATCGCGCAGGTCTCCGGGTCGACCTCGACGACCGCGAGATGCGTCGCGCTGGACGCCGTCCCGAAGTACGGATCGTAGAAGCGCGTCGCCTCCAGTCCCGGCTCCATGCCCTCGGGCAGGCGCTTGGCACCGCCGTAGGCGAGCGCGGCGATCTGGGCGAGCGTCAGTCCTCGGTCGGGCGTGCCACGCACGCGCATCCGTCCATCGGTCCACTCGAGGTCGCTCGCGCTCGCCTCGAGCGCATGGGCGGCGATGGCGAGCGTCTTGTCCCGGATGGCGCGCGCGGCCAGCGTCGCGGCGCCACCGGCGAGCACCGCGCTGCGGCTCGCGTAGGTTCCGGTGCCGTGAGGCCCGATTGCCGTATCGCCCTCGACCACGCGCACGCTCGCGACGTCGACGCCGAGCTCTCCGGCGACGACCTGGGCCAGCGTCGTCTCGTGGCCCTGCCCGTGACACGCCACGGCGAAGATGGCCGTCACACCACCGTCGACTTCCACGCGCACCGTCGCGCCCTCGGTTCCCGTCGCGATGTCGGCCCCGGGTGAGACGGGAATGGCCGAGCCCACGCCCGTCAGCTCCACATAGGCGGCCAGGCCGACGCCCAACATCCGTCCGTGCTGCCTCCCCCGCGCTTGCTCGACCCGGAGGTCATCGTAGCCGGCCTGCTTGCACGCCAGCTCGAGGCACTCGTGAAATGCGCCGCTGTCCCACGTGATGCCGGACGGTGATCGATACGGCAGATCCTCGGCGCGCAGCAGATTGCGCCGGCGAATCTCCGCGGGATCGAGCCCGAGCCGACGCGCCGCGCTGTCGAGCAGCGACTCCGTCACGAAGACCGAGACCGGCCGCCCCACCCCGCGGTACGGTCCCATCGGCGTCTTGTTCGTCGCCACGCCGAAGGCCTCGGCGTGGTAGTGCGACACGCGATACGGCCCCGGCAGGAACGAGACGACCTGGATGATTTCGATGCTCGCCGTCCACGGATAGATCGAGTAGGCCCCGATGTCGGCGACGACCTTCGCGCGCAGCCCGGCGATCCGTCCATCACGGTCGACCGCCAGCTCGGCGTCGATGACTTCGTCCCAGGCCTGCGTCGTCGTCATGAGGTCTTCGCGCCGGTCCCCGATCCAGCGGACGGGACGCCCGAGCGCCCTGGCCAGCGCGCTGACGACCAGCTCTTCGGGATAGACCACGCCCTTGACGCCGAAGCCTCCACCGACGTCGGGCGCCACCACGCGGACGCTCGCTGTCGGCAGCGTGAGCAAGTCGGCCAGCACGTCGCGAAGGATTCCCGGAATCTGCGTCGACGACCAGAGCGTCAGCGTCCCGCTCTCGGTGTCGGCCAGGCAGGCGCGGCTTTCCATCGTGACCCCGGCGTGGCGATGAAACCTGAAGCGGTCACCGACGACGAGCGCCGCGTCCCTGAACGCCGCCGCCACGTCGCCCTGGCTGAAGGTGCGTGTGAGCAGGACGTTGCTCCCGGCCGACTCGTGAACGAGCGCCGCGTCCGCTCCCATCGCCGCCTCGGGATCACTCGCGACGCCGAGCGGCCCGTACTCCACGACGATCGTGTCCGCGGCGTCCTCGGCGGCGTAGCGGCTCTCGGCCACGACGGCGGCGACGGCCTCGCCCGCATACCTCACTGTGCCATCGGCCAGCGCCGGCCACTCGGTCGGACGGTAGCTCCTCATGCGCGACGGCGCCTGCATCGCCTTCACGCGACCGCGCAGATCCTGGGCCGTCCAGCACGCGACGACGCCCGGCTGGGCCAGCGCCGCGCGCGTGTCGATCCGGGCAATCCGGGCGTGGGCGTGGGGGCTGCGGAGAAACGCGACGTGCAGGAGGCGTGGACGGTCGAGGTCGGCCACGTAGCGGGCCCGGCCGGTGAGGAAGCGGTGATCCTCGAGACGCGGGATTCTCGCGCCGATCATGAACATTGGAGGGGGCGAGACGCCCCCTCCAATACCTCCCCATCTGGTTGGGCGCTGCGAACACGCGCCCTCGAATTCTTGCGCATCTGGTTGGCCGCTGCTGCGTACACGTCCTAGAACGGGACTTCGGTGCGCTCGTCCTTGACGCGCCTGGCCTTGTGATCCCAGCGCGGCAGCCCTCCGGGCTCTGTCGCCTCGACGGTCACGCGGATGCCGAGACCGATGCGCAAGCCTTCCTCCAGCGCGCGACACAGTCCCTGGCACTCGGCGCCGGAGAGCGCCGGCGCTGGATCGATGCGGACCAGGATGTCGTCGAGCCCGTCGACGCGACGGAAGACGATCTGGAACTCGTCGACGCCGGCGTGGCCGCGCACGATCTCCTCGATGCGCCGCGGGTAGACGATGATCCCGCGGACCTTCTTCATGTCGTCGAGACGGGCCAGCACGCCGCCCTCGAACGCGACCAGCGTGCGCCCGCACGGGCACGGCCGGTCGGCGAGCTGGACGAGATCGCGCGTGCGGTAGCGCAGGAGCGGCATCGCCTTGCGGTAGAGGCTGGTGAAGACCAGCTCGCCCTTGTCGCCCGGCTTCACCGGCCGGTCGTCCTCGTCGAGGACTTCGGGATAGCAGTAGTCCTCGTGGACGTGGGTGAGCCCGGAGCGGGCGTCGCACTCGAAGCCCCACGCGGCGATCTCGGTGAGCCCGGGAAGATCGAACGCCTTGGCGCCGAACGCCGCTTCGATCTTCGCCTTCGTCGCCGGGATCGAGGCGCCCGGCTCGCCCGTGTGCCACGTGATTCGGATCTTCGTCTCCTTCGCGAGGTCGATGCCCTTCTTCTGCGCCTGCTCGGCCAGGAAGAGCGCGTACGACGGCGTGCAACCGAGCACGGTGATCGGATACGTGCGCAGGGCGTCGATGCGCTGGTCGGTCCCGAACCCGCCGGCGGGAAAGACGAGACAGCCGATGTCCTGCGCCGCGTAGAACCCCGACCAGTAGCCGATCCACGGGCCGTAGGAGAACGCGGCCATGACCATGTCCGATGGCCGGATCCCGAACGCCCACAGCGAGCGCGCGTAGGAATGACAGAAGCCGTACCAGTCGTCGCGCGTGTCGAGAAACGCGAGCGGCCGTCCGGTCGTCGCGGACGTCATGTGGACACGCAGGCAGTCGGCGAACGGAACGGCGAGCAGCGTGCCCCACAGCGGATGGTCGGCCTGATCCTGCTTCAGCTCGTCCTTCGTCGTGAACGGCAGACGGCGCAGGTCGTCGAGCGAGCGGACGTCGGCGGGCTTGACTCCCGCGGCGTCGAGCTTCCGACGATAGAACGGGCTCGACTGATAGGCGTGCTCGACCTGCTCGTGCAACCGTTGCTCCTGGACCGCGCGGAGCGTTGCCCGCGCCGCCGTCTCGATGTCCGGCTCCAGGTAGCGGGAGTCCATGGCCGGGAAGCATACCCGAGTCGCTCCGCAGGAGCTTAGAGTCTTGACAGGCAAAAGGTTTGACCGTAGATGTTCGGGCCATGAAACCCACCAAAAAAGACATCTCCAGCCTGCGGAGCACCCTGGAATACCTGAAGGAGAACGGCGAGCTGGTCTCGACCGACGTCGAGGTCGATCCCCACCTCGAGGTCGCCGCCATCCAGAAGCACTTCGACGGCGGTGCGCCGCTGCTCTGGGAGAAGGTCAAGGGCTATCCGAACGCGCGTATCTGCAACAACATCTACGCGACCGCCGAGCGGATCGCCCGGCTCTTCGACGTGGACGACCCGCGCAAGTTCAAGTTCAAGGCCGTGGAGGCCATCCGCCAGCCGCTGCCGCCCATCGTGGTGAAGGACGCGCCCTGCCAGGAGGTCGTCACCACCCGGGACGTCGACGTGTGGGACGTCGTCCCGATGATCTCCCACTCCAAGACCGATCCCGGCCGCACGCTCGGCGCCGGCAATACCGTGGTGCGCGGCCAGCACTTCTGGGGTGGCTCGCACATCGGGTACAACCGGATGAACTTCCGCGGCCCCGACTACTCGTCGTTCCAGATCTCGCCCGGGTCGCACATGGACCAGATCGCCACGCACTGGTACAAGAAGGGCCCGATTCCCGTGACCATCAACATCGGCGTGCCGCCGGCCTGCACGATGATGGCGGGCGCCGGGTTCACCTACGTCATCCTGCCGCGCGGCTGCGACGAGCTGGGCGTGGCCGGGGCGCTCCAGGGCTTTCCCGTCGAGCTGGTGAAGGCGCGGACGCAGGACGCGTGGTCGATCGCCAACGCCGAGTACGTCATCGAGGGCTACGTGGACACGACCCAGAAGGTCTGGGAGAGCCCGCTGGCCGAGAAGGAAGACCAGCAGGGCAAGTACGACTTCCACCCCGAGTGGTCCGGCTACATGGGCAAGGCCTATCGCACCTACAAGTTCCAGGCGACCGCCATCACCCACCGCAAGGACCGCCCGCTCTACTACGGCCTCATCGTGCACGCGATGGACGACCACTTCATCGACGTCACGATGCGGGAGGCGTGCTTCCTCGAGCTGGCCGAGCGCATCGTGCCGGGCCTCTGCATCGACACCAACATTCCCATGGGCATGACCGACTGGGGCGGCGTGATCTTCCAGGTCCAGAAGCGCCGCTCGCGCGACGAGGGACTGCAGCGCAACATCCTCTCGGCGGCGCTCTCCATCTCACTCGGCGCCAAGCTCGGCATCGTGGTCGACGAGGACGTCGACATCTACAACATGGAAGACATCATGTGGGCGCTGGCCACGCGCGTGAACCCGAAGGACGACATCTTGACGGTCTGCGAGGGCGGCTTCGGCCAGACGTTCCAGCCCGCCGAGCGCAGCTCGGCCGGCGACCGCCAGTGGACGCAATCGAACATCCGCTTCTCCGGTGGCATGGCCATCGACGCCACGCGGCCCTTCATCTACAAGGACGCCTTCCGGCGCGCGAGCTACGAGGTCGACATGGTCGATCTCGCCAAGTTCTACACGAAGGACCAGATCAAAAAGGCCAAGGAGACCCAGGTCGACTACGCGAAGTTCATGGCGGATCGCGGGATTTGACGCGACCGCCTGACGTCGACGCCCTGCTCGGCGAGCAGGCGCGGCGCTTCGGCGATCGTGTCTATCTCGAGTGTGTCGACCCGCCCGGGCGGCTGACCTTCGCCCAGCTCGACGCGAGCTGTCATCGCGTCGCCCACTTCCTCGCCGAGCGCGGCGTGCGGGCCAACGAGCGCATCACAGTGCTCGGCGACAACGGCCCGGTCTTCGTCATGCTCTTCTTCGGCATCCTGCGCTACGGCGCGACCGTCAATCCGCTCAACGCCGAGGTGCTCGGGCCCGATCTTCCCCGCGTCCTCTACGACGTCGCGCCGCGCCTCGTCCTCTGGGACCGCGCTCTGGGCGATCAGGCCGCCACCGCCGTCGCGGCGTGTGGCGCCGAGGCGATCGCCTTCGACGAGCTGTTCCCCCGTCTCGCCGAACAGCCAGCGTCTCCGTGCCCGCGGCGCGTGGGCGGACCTCACGACCTCGCGGTCCTCGACTACACCTCGGGCACGACGGCCGCTGCCAAGGGTGTTGCGCTGACTCACGAGGCGTTCGCCTACGGGTGCGATGGGCCGGCGCGACGCTTCGATCTCCGGGAGAGCGACCGCGTGCTGGAATACCGCTCGCTGGCGTGGGCGTCGCCTCAACTCCTCTCGCTCGGCGGCACGCTCCACACGGGCACCGGGCTCGTGCTGGCCCGGCGATTTTCTCATCACCAGTTCTTCGACTGGATCCGCGACCAGCGCGTGTCGATCGTGATCGGCGTGCCGACGGTGATCAACATGCTGCTCGATCGGCCGGTCGCCCTCACCGGCGCCGATCTCCCCGGCCTCCGGTTCATGACGAGCAGCTCGGCGCCGCTCAGCGTGGACCGCCAGCTCGAGTTCGAGGATCGCTACCGGATCCCGATCGTCCAGGGCTGCGGGATGACCGAGGCGGGCTGGATGGCCGGCAACCCGCCCGACGCGCGTCGTGTGGGCTCGATCGGCCCGCCGATGCCACACGTCGTCGCGTCGATCATCAGCGAGACGGGCGCGGCCTGCGCCCCGGGCGAGGAAGGCGAGCTGCTCGTCAGCGGACGTCAGATGGCCAGCGCGTATCTCACGGCGCGCGACCGGTTGGAGCCGATTCCCCAGGACGGCTTCCTCACCGGCGATCTCGCGCGCGTCGACGCCGACGGCTACCTCTACGTCACCGGCCGTAAGAAGGACCTGATCATCCGCGGCGGGGTGAACGTCGCGCCGGCCGAGATCACGACCGCGCTGCTCGCCCACGCGGCCGTGGCCGACGCCGCCACGATCGGCGTGCCCGACGCCGTCTACGGCGAGGCGATCGTGAGCTTCGTCTGCGCCCGC
>Ga0209157_1000270_pt1 | contig 45756 bp, 49 predicted proteins | sample GraSoiAngelo_135_FD_185892 | JGI IMG/M metagenome (GOLD analysis project Ga0209157, IMG submission 185892) | Grasslands soil microbial communities from the Angelo Coastal Reserve, California, USA - 14_0929_05_40cm (SPAdes) (version 2) | ecosystem: Environmental > Terrestrial > Soil > Grasslands ...
ATCCTCCACCGAAGGTGCCCCCATGCGGCTGATCGGGCTCGCGGTCGTGCTCAGCCTCACTCTCACACCGCTTGCCGCAGTGGAGGCGCAGGCCGGCAAGGTGTACCAGATCGGCTTCCTCAGCCTGCCGTCTGCTGCAGACACTCCAGAGCTTGTCGCGGCGTTCCGCCACGGCCTCCGTGATCTGGGATACGAAGAGGGGAAGAATATTTCGATTGAGTATCGTTGGGCGGAGGGGCGCGATGATCGTCTTCCGGCGCTCGCCGCCGAACTGGTTCGGCTCAAGGTCGACGTGATTGTCGCCTCAGCCACCCCACCGGCAAAGGCAGCCCAGGGCGCTACTGATCGCATCCCAATCGTGTTCACCGGGGTTGCCGATCCAATCGGGGTCGGGCTGGTCGCCAATCTCGCGCGTCCCGGCAGGAACATCACCGGCTTTACCACCACCAATGTCGAATTGAGCGCGAAGCGGCTAGAGTTCCTCAAGGCCGCGGTGCCTAACCTCACACATGTGGCCGTGCTCGTAAATCGGACCAATCCGCAGGCCCCGTCGCTCCGAAAGCAAACCGAGAGGGGGTCCTCGTCTCTAGGGCTGGAGCTGCAGATCCTCGAAGTGGAGAGCGCCGAGAATCTGCCCAGGGTGTTCAAGTCGATCTTCCCGCGGGTCGGTGCTCTATTGGTCCTCCCAGACCCACTGCTGGGCTCGGGGGACAGGCAGGCTCAGATCGCTGCACTGGCACTCAAGCATCGCCTCCCCACAATGGAGAGGGATCGGAGCTTCGTCGCGGCTGGCGGCCTGATGAGCTACGGACCGAACTCGGCGGATCTTTTTCGAAAATCCGCACGCCATGTCGACAAGATCCTGAAGGGTACCAAACCTGCTGACCTCCCCGTTGAGCAGCCAACGAAGTTCGAGCTGGCGATCAATCTCAAGACCGCCAGGGCACTCGGGCTGACCATCCCGCCATCAGTGCTAGGCCGGGCGGACCAGGTGATCGAGTAGCCCGTGCTCGAGCAAAGCGGCCAGCTCCTGCTCTCACCCCACTCATAGTTCAGGTCTGCTAGACTCCCGCCAGCCATCCCGTTGAGGTGCCCATGCGGCGGATCGGGCTCGCGGTCGCGCTTGCTGTCTGTCTCTTCGCTCCGCCGCCCGCCGCCCAGACTCAGCAGCCAGGAAAAGTCGCCCGGCTTGGTTTGCTCGGTCTCTTCACGCCGGAGCTCGGCAGCCGCAGCGTTGCCGCGGTCCGTGAGGGCCTGGGCGAGCTGGGCTGGCACGAAGGCCAAAACATCCACTTTGAGCATCGCTATGCATCGGGGAAGCGCGATCAGCTCGGAACGCTCGCCGCGGAACTCGTCCAGCGAAAGGTCGACATCATCGTGGCGTTCGGGACGGACGCAACCCGCGCGGCGAGAGGAGCAACGTCGAGTATTCCGATCGTGATGGGCGCGGTCTCTGATCCGGTGACCTCCGGGTTTGTGACGAGCCTCGCGCGGCCCGGCGGAAACGTGACCGGAACGTCGCTGCTGGTACCCGACCTGATCGGCAAACAGATCCAGCTCCTCAAGGAAGTTGCGCCCAGGGCGTCCCGAATCGGCGTGATCTCTCTCGGCGGCCCAGCTCCCAGTGCGTCGATGAAGGAGGCCGAGGCCACCGCGCCGCGCCAGGGCGTGAAGCTCCACCGCATCGCTCTGCGAGAGCCCTTGACGCTGGATGACCTGGCACCCCAGCTCAGGACGGCACGCGTCGACGCAATCCTCGGGGTGGCCAACCCGGCGCTCGACGATGTGCGGACTCGGATTGTGGAGATCGTCAACGCTCAGCGGCTGCCCTCAATCTTCACCCTGACCTACTGGGCGGAGGCAGGAGGCCTCATGAGCTACTCCGCCGACCTCTATGCGCTCCAGCGACGCGCGGCGACGTTCGTCGACAGGATCCTCAAGGGCGCTAGGCCGGCGGAGCTTCCCGTCGAGCAGGCCAGGAAGTTCGAATTCGTGATTAACCTCAAGACCGCGAAGGCGCTCGGGCTCACGATCCCGCAGTCAGTGCTCGTGCGCGCGGATCAGGTCATTGAGTAGCGCATGCTCGACCCACGCGGCCAGCTCCTCCGCGCAAGTACATTCGCAACCGAGGTGCCCATGCGGCTGATCGGGCTCGCGGTCGCTCTCACTGTCAGCGTCCTTCTTGCGCCGCTCGCGGCAGACGCGCAGCTAGCGGGGAAGAGTGCGCGCGCTGGTGGTTCCAGACGAACGCGGTCACCTTCGAGAATCGGCCCGAGCATGCTCCAGCCTACGCCACCCACGAGTCCAGCCACGAGCGCCGGCCGTGGAGCGAGAGGTCGTACGAAGGGCGAGGGAGCCCGGCGAAGCCGACAGCAGTACGCAGGAGCTGGCAGCGCTGATCGAGCACGCTCTACTCGATGACCTGGTCCGCACGCAGTAGCAGCGACTGTGGGATCGTCAGCCCGATCGCCTTCGCGGTCTTGAGGTTGATCACCAGCTCGAGCTTGGTGGGCTGCTCTACAGGTAGATCGGCGGGCTTCGCGCCCTTGAGGATCTTGTCGACGTAGGACGCGGCGTGCCGTTGCAAGCCGTACAGGTCGGCCCCGTAGCTCATGAGACCGCCCGCCTCCACAAATTGGCTCCAGGCGAACATCGACGGCAGGCGCTGCCGCTCCGCAAGTTGAGCAATGCGCCCACCCATCTCGTTGATGTCGGGGCTGGGCTGAACGAGGAGTGCGTCGACGCGACCTTTGCCGATATCAGCGAAGACACGGTCAAGATCGCCTTGGCCACTGACCAGCACATTCCGAAGCTCCAGGCCGAAGCGCGGTGCCGCGCCCACGAGCAACTTCAACGACTCGGCGTGCTGGGGATCCGGGGTGGAAACGACGGCCACGCGCATCGCGGCTGGCACGACTTCCTTGATCAGCTCGAGTCTTTTTGGCCACAGCTCCTGATTGAGAAGCGAGACTCCCGTAGTGTTGCCGCCCGGACGTGACAAACTCGCGATGAAACCAGCTCGGACCGGATCGCCGACTCCCGCCATGACGATGGGGATCTTCGATGTCGCTCGCCTCGCTGCGCGTGTCGCTTCGGTGCCGAACGCGACGATGACATCTACTTTGCCCTTGACCAGCTCGCTGACCAGTTGATCGAGACGATCGCGGAAGCCACCAGCGTATCGGTGCTGGAAGTGGATGTTTTGGTTGTCGACCCACCCAAGCTCGCGCAGCCCCTCCCTCACCGCGATGCCCGAGCGCTCGGTCGAATCGATCCCGGCCGTGCCCAGAAAGAGGAGACCCACCTTCGATGGCCCGGCTTGCTGCGCCTCGCCGACGAGCGGCGCAAGAATGACGCTTACAGCGAGAATGACCGCGAGCCCGATCAGCCGCATGGACACCTCGGTGGAGGATGGCTGCCGGGGAGTCTAGCCGAAGGCCACTATGCGCACCAGCGCCCCGCCGGGACTGCACCGGGGCGGCGCGAGCGTTATCTCAGCGGGCGAGGCGCTGAGCGGCCGGTGGCGCAGTGCCTTGTTCGGCGATCCTATGGTTCACAAAAGCGCACTACTGTGGCCGCGCAGTCTGCGCGCTCACAGTCGTATTCTGAAACGCTGTCACAAACCACTTGCCCCGATCCTTGACGACAACACGCAAACTGAGCTCACGGTGTGGCGGGAGCTCGGCGCCCGCGGCATCCAGCATGCCGCTCATCTCGTGGTTCATGTGCACAAGCGCCACGTCTGAGCGAATGAACCGAACTCGGACATCGATGACGCGGATCGAGGCGTTCTTGAGGGCCGTGGCAAAGCGAGCGTGCCGCGCTCGAACTCGGTCGGCCACCCGCGACCTATGCTCTCCGACCGACACCTTTGAACAGCCGCTGATCCCAGCAATCCATTGCCTCGAGGAGATGCAGGCGCGCCTCAATGAGATTGGGTTCGACGCTGTGAACACAGTTGTAGAGGTGGTCGCTGATCAGTATGCGGCGCGACGTGCCGGGCGCCGGCGCCCACCAGCCGACGCTGAAGACGTGGCCGTCGAGATCGTCGAAGATCTCGGCGCCGACCTGGAGGACGTCGCCAAAGCATTTCGTCGTCTGTCTCATCCCAGGCGCTCCTCTTTAGTCTTCGCTTTCGTTATCGTCATCCTCCAAGTCGAGGAGTTGGGTTTCGTCCTTCCACCACAAAAGCGTGAGGACCAAGTCCCTGGTGATGCGTATTGAATCTTCCCGGATAGCGTACCGGCGCGCGTCACGATGCCCGAACCATGCGTCCGCAGAGACATCCGTAGGCCCCGGCGGGGTTGCCATGCCGCTCAAAACGTCGTGAGCCATCGTCAAGCGCGACACACGCTCATGTGGCCAAAGGACGCCGGGGACGTCGGGGCCGCGCCGGAACCACCGTCGGCGCTCGGCGTCGCTGCAGATGACCATCGCCGGGAACGACCCGAACTCTACAAGGCGAATGGCCGGCGCGGTCAGACTTGTCTGGAACGTTTCGGAGAGCTGACGCACAGTCGCGAACGTCATCTCGAGGTTCTTCGCCGTCGCCACGAACATAGGTTGCGGGAGCAGAAGTTCGGCCGAAAACTGATTCGCGCGCACCTCGGGGTTATCGTCCGCCCATTCGCGAGCAAGCATGTTCTCAGTGCACGAAAACGCGATCTTCCCCCGATCGCACATCCAATGCCCGAGCTCATGCCCTGCTGAAAAGCGCCGGCGTCCCAGAGGCGCCGCGCTATTTACGGTGATGATCGCTCGATCGCGGTAGCCCAAAATCCTCGCCTCGGAGCCCTCGAGCGGCTGATAAAGAATGGTCGCTCCACAATATTCGGCGATCGCCTCAATATGGATATCGCGCGGCTCACGAATGCCAAGCTCTCCTAGGATCGACTCCGGCGCTCTGTAGACGGAGGCCACATTACTGCTCGTCGCTCAAAGACCCCTCGAACTCAGCAAGAACTCCGAGGGCGCCCAACTGTTCAAGACAGTTTTGAATATCAGTGTCCGTCCACTCTTTGAAGTCTCTGTGCTGCAGCGTGACAAGCGCAGAGCGCAAATCGGGTTTCCGTGTCATCACGACGGCGAGAAGCTTGCGCCGGCTCTCCGGCGCCGTTGGCAAAGAGAAAGTCCGCCGGCGAATCGCGTCGACGCGCTTTTCGTATGCCTCTTGCGCCTCGCGGAGATGCCGTTGCTCATAAGCTTTCACAGCGTGACGCAGGACCGCCCGCACCCCCTCCGCCGCTGCCGCGGGGTCCTCGCCTCCCTCCCGCATCTCGCTGATGATCTCTTCGTCAGTAGCCTCGACCACGGACTCGGCGAGTGCGTCCATGAGGGCGCGCAGTTCCGCTTCGTAATCTCTCGGCTTCTCAGGCATCGCTTGCTCCGGAGCCGGCAGCCGCCCGCATCCTTCTTCGGAGTCGCTTCATTGCGGTTTCGTACTCCGTCTGGGAGAGTTCCAGTTCGGCCCGAACCTTGCCCGGCGTCATCCCTTGACGCAGCCCGTCCAGGATAAGGGAGATCACGGGATCGTCGGCGAACGCATTCTCGATGGCCTCGACGCGCGTTCTGGCCTCGCTCTGACTTTCGTTCGCTTCGAGCTCCTCGTCCGGCCCGGGCTCTTCTGACGGCACGAGATCGAACGGGCGCAAGACCTCCCCGTCCTCGGTTGTTCGAAGCAGGTCGGACTCGAGTGTCGCCTCGTCGGCGGATTTGGATTGCCCTCGCCAGTGGCTCGAAATGCTCCGCATGGCGCCGACCAGATGGCCCACGAAATCGACCTTGTCCTTATTCCAGCGGCGCTTTCCTTCGAGCGTGGCATTCATGGCATCGGCGAGCAGTTCGGTCTCGGTCCGGCCCGCGGCCTTCCGGCCGAGGCCCCGCACCCGCCACCGGGCATAGTTGCGCAGGCGGAGGAGGGCCGCCGCGGTAAGGACCTCCATCGCCGTCGTGATCTCGGCCGGCGTCGCAGCGCTTTCCTCGGGCACCCGTCTCGACTGCTTCTCCAGCCTCGCCTCCCCGTGCGGCCGGCCCGCCGCTCGCTCTCAGTTATATATGCCCGATCCCGGGCCGTGCCGGACACGGGTGCCGAAATGTCCGGGACCCCCTGGAATCGGGCACTGCACAGGTGGGAGCGCAGCGGCCCGACGGCATGGAGCCCCGCTCCGGAGGATCAGGATGGAGACGCACCAGGCCGGAGCAGCAACGGCAGTCGCCAAGCACGTAGTGAACATCGTGGTGGAGGTGGACGGGAAGAACAAGCACATCCAATTCGACTCCTCGCCCGTCAGCGGCCGGGCGATCCGCGAGCGGGCCGGCGCGCCCCTCTCGGACGACCTCACCCGGCTCGTTCACGGCAAGCCGAGCGGGGGGAACATCGGCCTCGACGAGCTTGTGGAGATCAAGAATGGCGATCACTTCATCGCGCTGCCGACGGGCACGGTGAGCTAGACGATGAAGGCTGAGACGATCGAGAAGGCCATCACGGATCTCGTCTCCGTCTACGGCGGCGCGGTTCGGACGGCGCGTGAGGGATCCCGGACGCTCGCACGCTTGGCCGAGGTCGAATTGCCGCCGGGATGCCGGCCCGCGACAACACCGATGCTCCTTGTCCTTGACACTGCTGCGGAGAAGCCGGTCGAATTTCTACAGCCCGGGCAGCTGCTCTCGAACGGCTGCGCACCACGGAGCACCTCGACGCAGATCGTCGGGGGCGAATCCTGGATGCAATTCTCCTTCAACATCCCTTGGGCAGAGGAGGCCAGCATCATTAGGTTCATCGCCGCCGCGCGGCAGCGCTTCGCGCAGAATGACTGAGCTCGAGCTCCGCATCCCCTTGGGTGTTGGTGAAGCCCTCCGGGACATCGTCTTCCGCTCCGGCCGGCACGAATACGTCGCGATGGGTCTCACGAGCCACGCGCGGCTCGGCGACCGAGACACGTTGTTCCTCCGGTATCTCCTCGAGCTACCGGAGAGTGCTTATCGCTCCAACGCCGGCCACGGTGCCGTATGGAGCGGCAGCGCGATGATCCCGGCGATCACGAGGGCGATCGAAGAGACGCTCGGGATCGTGATCTTCCACGCCCACGGGCACGGCGGACCGCCGCAACTTTCCGACGACGACCGCAGGAGCGCAGAGCGCCTCATCCCTATGTTCAGGGCCCGCGTCCCGGCGCGGCCCCACGGCTCCGTCGTGCTTTCCCGGAGCCACGCAGGCGGCATCGTCCTGATGCCAGGCGAATCCGCGTCCAGGACTGACCTCGCGGTTCGCTGGCTCGGCGCTTCGATCATGGATTGGCGAATCTCACTGCTCGATCGCTCGGGTCGCGCCCCGGGAGAGAATTTCGCCCGACAGCTCGCAGTTGTGAGAGACGACGGCCAACGCGCGCTCGGCCACGCACGGGTGGCGGTCGTCGGCTTGGGTGGCGGTGGCAGCCACGTCGTCCAGCAACTCGCTCATCTCGGCGTCGGTGAAATCATTGGGATCGACGCGGATCGCGTAGCGAGGACGAATCGCCCCCGCCTCATCGGCATGACGAGGCTGGACCTCTGGCTCCGCCGGAAGAAGACCATGATCATGCGCCGTATGGTGAGGAGGGTCGGGCTGAGCAGCCGGTGCAGGACGATCGAAGAGCGCGTGCCCGGGCCCGCCGCGGTAGAAGCGCTCAAGACAGTCGACGTCATCGTGGGCTGCCTCGACAACCTCCACGCCCGAGCGGATCTCCAAGAACTCCCTACGTTTTCTCATACCCTATATCGACGTCGGCGTGAATATCCGCGCGATCAAAGATCCCGAGCCCGATGGGCCGCGCGTCACGATCGGGGGGAACATATTGACGCTCATCCCGGGCGGATTCTGCATGTGGTGCTCGGGCTTCCTCTCAAGGGAGAAACTCCACTCGGAACTCAAGGGTCCCAACCGGAACTATTTCGAGAACCGTGATGGCGAGGCCCAAGTGGTAAGCCTGAACGGTGTGGTCGCAAGCCAGGCGGTCACGGAGGTTCTTCAGCTCCTTACCGGATTCGGCGGATCGGGACTGCGACGCCGCGACGTCGAGCTCGATGGCCAGTCCGGCCTTCAGCGCGGCTTCCGGAAGCTCAATGGCGTCCGTGGCACGCTAGATGATTGGGGCGCCGCCCGACGTTCCGACTGTTCCTTCTGCTCATCAATGGTCGGCGCGGGCGCTGTCAGCTGGTGCGGACCGGTTGAAAAGACCCAACCAATTTTTGGGTAAGGCCTGGGTAAACGAAAGGGGTTAGCTGCTGCTGCGTCCGCTAACCCCGTCGTTTTCGATGGTTGCGGGGGCTGGATTTGAGCCAGCGACCTTTGGGTTATGAGCCATTACGATTAGGCACTAGCGCCGGAGCGCCATAGCCGATCAGCCAGACCCCGTTCCACTCACCCCTAAGGACGGCCACCTCGAACTGGTCTATGGCCAGGTCGGTCCCCCGTTCTGTCCTAAAGGTTTCAAAGGTCGTAGGCGAGCGGTGCACGACCGCAGTCCCTCTCGCGGATCGCAAAACGCTGACATAGCCAAGAAATGGCCAAGCGGAGCACCGTTGACCACCTGCTCAGGAAATTGAGTGCGATGTAAGTGCTTGAGAAGTGGCGGAGGGCGAGGGATTCGAACCCCCAAGGGCCTCGCGGCCCGGTGGATTTCAAGTCCACTGCCTTGCCAGTTGAGGCTAGCCCTCCGTGCCCTGAAGAACAGCTACTTACGATACATCATGTGCTTGCCCAGGCGGCGAACACGCGACGCGGTCTAGTTACGGGCTAGTTCTGGAGCACCTTGACGCACGAGACGCTCAACTGCCTCCTGAAGATGACTGGGCGCGAGATGCGAATAGCACCATACTCAGTGTTTTCCATCCGCCCAGCTCTTGTACGGTCCTGAGATCGACGCCTGCCATGACCAGACGGCTAGCGAACGTGTGTCTGTTTGAGTGCCACGTGTACCCGTCAAGCCGAGTTGCATCCTTCCCTGATGCCCGCAACGCGGCCTGAGCGCGACTCACGGCCTGCGTGAACGCCCGTGCGACAGTTCGGTAGGCTCCAGCGAAGATCGAAGCGTCCGGATCGTTGGGATGCTTCCGCCGAGTAGCGGCGTCTATCAACACCGACCGCACCACGGCGTTCATCGGTACCAACCGCGAGGCTCCATTCTTAGAGCGGCCTACGGTGGCGTGGCGGTGGGTCACACTTGGGGATGCCGAGCTGGAGCTGCTGCGTCTGGCCCGCCAACCGTAGCACACGCCACGCTCGTCAATCCCCTCATCGCCAACAGATGGCGACGGACTCATAGCTGAAGTAACCTTCATGTTCTGCTAGACTCTCGCCAGCTATCCTTAACTAACGAATCAGCAAGGGGCCTACAAGCGTTTGAAGAACCACGTATGAGGAAGATGCTCCTAGCGGCTCTTGGAGTGGTCCTTGTTGTAGCGGACAATCGTGAGCGTGTCAGCCCAGGCGAGCGATCCCAGAGTGGGTACGTGGAAACTCAACGTGGCGAAGTCTACATACAGTCCCGGTCCGCCACCCCAAAGTGGCACTCTGAAAATCGAGGCATCCGCTCAGGGGGAGAAAGTCAGCGCTGATGGAATCAACGCGGCGGGAACTCCCACGATGACGGGGTACACGGCTAATTTCGACGGCAAGGACTATCCACTTGCTGGGGTCCCGAACGCTGACACGGTTTCACTCAAGCGAATCGACACCCGGACTACGGAACGCACTGACAAGAAGGACGGTAAGGTAGTTCAGACCCTCACACGTGTCGTATCTCAGGACGGGAAGACGATGACCGTCACGGGAAAAGGCACGAACTCTCAGGGTCAGACCGTGAACAACGTCGCTGTCTGGGAAAAGCAATAGCCTAAACCACTGCAGTCAGCCGATTCGCCATCGACGCCGCTCTCTTCTCGGGGGGCGTCATGTCCAGAGGCACGGGCGCCCGCGGTGCTGCTCCACGCGGTGCTGGTGTGCGTCCCAACGTTCGGCTAGACTCCCGGCCAGCCGTGCAACCGAGGTGCCCATGCGGCCGATCGGGCTCGTCATTCTCACTGTCAGCCTCGCTCTTGCGCCGCTCGCCGCGGAGGCGCAGCAAGCCGGGAAGGTCTATCGCATTGGAATTCTCAGCGGCGGCTTGCCAAACAAAAACTCGACCCACATCGATGCGTTCCGACAAGGCCTACGCGACACGGGATGGCTCGAAGGGCGAGACTTCGTCATCGAGTGGCGATCCTCCGAGGGAAGGACAGATCTGCTCACTCCTCTGGCGGTGGAGCTGGTGGAACTCAAGGTCGATGTTATCGTGACGGCGGCATCGACTCCAGCAACCGTAGCAGCCAAGCGGGCAACGTCGACGATCCCCATCATCATGGTCGCCGTCGGATCTGCTCTCGATACAGGACTGGTCGCGAACCTCAGTCGCCCTGGCGGCAACGTCACGGGATCCACAACTCTCGGAGCGGAGGTCGCCTCCAAGCGTTTGCAGTTCGTGAAAGACCTTCTTCCTGGGGCCGCACGGATCGCGCTGCTCTGGAATCCTGACAACCCATCCAATGCTCGGCTGTACGCTGACCTGAGGCAGAGAGCGCAAGAAGCGCACCTGCAATTGCTCTCGGTCGAAGTGCGTGACGTCAAGGACTTCGACAGCGGCTTCCGGCTGCTGACGGAGCAACGCCCCGACGCCCTGCTCCTCACCGGCGATTCGATGCACCTGGTTCACATGCGGCGGGTGATCGAGTTTACGGCCAAGCAACGACTGCCGGCGATCTACAACACGAGGGAAAGTACGGTGGCAGGGGGGTTCATGTCGTACGACGCCAACCAGCCCGAGCTCTACAAGAGGGCCGCGATGTACGTCGACAAGATCCTCAAGGGTACCAAGCCGGGGGACCTACCAGTCGAGCAACCCACGAAATTCGACCTCGTGATCAACCTGAGGACGGCCAAAGCGTTGGGCCTAACAATCCCGCCGACATTGCTTCTCCAGGCGGACCAAGTGATCGAATAGCGCATGCTCGACGGACGCGGCCACCTCCTCCGGGCAGCCGTCGGATTCGCCACGTGCTCCATGCCCTCGTATAACCGCGCGCTCTGGGCGCTCCGGACTTGGCTCGACTCCTGGTCCGGTATCGGCCGCGTCGCGGTCGGCATGGCGCGCCAGGGCTACGACCTCCAGCTTACCCGGTACGACGAGAAGGGGTGGCGGGGCACTTTCTACACGACGGGGATGGAACACTCGCCCACGAGCGCCACGGGGACTGGGTGGGAGCGGACGCCGTGGCACGCGACGCAGCGCGCGGCGTGGGAGGCGCTGAATAAGAGGCAAAACCGATGACCTCAGCGCATGCCCCCCGTCAGCGTGGGCGGCAGATGGTGCAGTTGCAATCGCCGCTCTCGCCTGCCGACTGCGTGAGGCGGCTGGAAGCCTGGGACCAACGCCCTCAATCCGCTTTCGCGTTTCTCGCGGGTCGGATGCAAGACAACGGGACAATCGCATTCAGGCTGCGGGGCCGGCCGGGCTGGTGGGACTGGACCTCGCCGTTGTGGGCACCGTACTTCCACGGAACGCTGAAGAGTAATCCAGCGACCGCGCGGGGCACGATCATCGTAGGTTGGTTCGGGTTTGATCGCGGCCTGCTCGCGCTGCCGATCATTCTCGTCATCTGCGCGCTCGTCGGCACCAGCGTGTTACTGCTTCTCGGCGGACGGAGGCAGGGTATCGCGCTACTAGTCTTCACTTGCTTCGGGCTTGCGTTTTTCTGCGCCGACCTTTGCTTCACACGGTGGGTACGCCGCGACGAACCTCGACAGATGACGGCGTTTCTCAGCACGACGCTCCAAGCGGCGCCTGATTCAACGGTCGGCCAGGCCTCAGATACCCAACGAACGGAGCAAGACCGTTGATCTGGCACCCCTGGCTCCGCATCAACCGCGTCCTGCGCGTGATGCGCCAGACGCGCTGGAGCACGGAGGTATGGTCGCGGGTCAGGGTCGAGTTCAAGCGAGCGGTCGCGCTGCGGAGCGAGATCCGGCGCGCGGGGTGGTTCAACTAGAAGCCTCTTCGCGGCCGACCGGGCCGACGAACTCTCGTTTGACGACGAGAAGCGGATGCATCACGGTGGAGACTTCCCGATGATTCATTCCACGGTCACACTCAGGGACCAACCAGCGGAGCCGAGCTTACTTCTAGAACGCAACGTGCGGATGTACGCGGGCCTTGTCCAGAAGATCATGCCTCGACTAACACCGATGGAGCCAACAGAATTAGCCAAGTCTATTACTGCCATAGCCGGGGATGAGCGTGCTGCCTGGGACTGGCTGAGCAAGGCGCACCTTCTGGCGATTAGTCTTCGGCAGATCGAGGAGCACCTCAAGCGTCTCCGGGGCAAGCGCCCAGGCTTCCGTACCTCTAAAATTGCGCAGGCGGCGGAACAGTTCTTCCGCGCCTACAAGACAGCCGACGTGAGGAATCTCCGTCACTTGCTGGAGCATCAGGCAGAGTACCTCGCAGGCGGCGGTAAGAAGCGGCATCTCATCGTTGATGTGACGGAGTCGGTGTCCTTCGGGAACGACGCTTCGGGGGAGATCTGGGTGTCCATCTTCGGCAAGCGGTGCCGCGTTGATCCAATTATGCGGGCGGCTGCGGCCCTTGAAGTAGCACTGCGTGAGGGAGGACAACTGCTTCAAGAGGATGGAGACGCGCCGAGAGCGGTTACATTCACGCTAATCCCGGGAACCCCTCCGTTGACTGTCGCCTTCACCGAGGAGTACGCACGTTTGATGCTGGAATGGCTACTCGCGCACGAAGAGAAGTCGGTTGTGCGCGAAACTCTACTGAACTTGCTTCGCGAGGCGATGATCGCCCGTGGGCTGTGCCTGCCCGACACCGTGGACCCGCGCGGGGTGAAGAAGTAGGCAGCGCGGGCCGCGCCGTTCACGTGTATAGTTGGTTATGCGCTAGACTCGTAGCGGGGAGGTATCACACATAGTGAAGAAAGCACGCCCTGAGAAGAAGAACGAGGCCGCCGGGACCCTTCCGATGGACCTTCGGGTAGGCGACCGCCTCGGCGAGTGGGAAGTCATCGGCCTACCCTACACGACAACAGACGGAAGGATCGTCCACGCACGCGCCCAGAGAATCGACGAGCCCGACAGTTGGGAGATACGAAACTGGGACGTCTCCAAGCGCCTCAGCGTGGAGCGGATGACCGCCGAGGAGGGCAAGCGATAATCCGGCGCTCGCGCTGAGGAGCCCGATCCGGCGGCGCGGTCGCAGTAGAGTGGCCGCGCCGTTCGTCTGTCTGGCGGAGTTGAGTCTCGGCTAGCGAGCGCCTGCGCTAGACTCGTGCGGGGAGGATCACCCAATGTTCTGACCATCCCGCGCACGAGGAGCCCTGCCGCTTGTTGCCTTCTCAGTGCTCGCATCAACTGCGGCGGCCCATGCTGAGTGCGCGTGGGTGCTGTAGGAGGAGCGTTCTGCAGTTGGCGGTCGAGATGCGCGTGTGTTTGGTCCAGATGATCCGGCCCGATGGCAGATGGCGGAGGGTGTTCCGTCGTTTCAGGCGTGCGAGGCGTTAAAGGTGGCGACAGTATGCCGACGGCGCGGTGACCGAGCTCCTGGAATGGCCGCATCGACGCTGTGGCTCTGGCTCCTGGTCACGATGATCGCTGGCTGCGGCTTCGTGATTCGCGATAAAGGCAGCGACATCAGCTTCAGCGGCATCAGCCTCGTCTACACCGATTGGATTGCACCGGCAGAGCGCAACTGGTTGAAGGACTCGTACGAGTGCAGCCGCGACGCACAGGAGGCCGTTCCCTTCTACCTGTGCCGCATCTTTGGTCAGAACCAGAGGCTAGCCGAGCGATGCCTCGTTACTAGGGGATACGTCAAGCGATGATAAGGGGCCCACCTCATCGCTGCTCCGGACTCTCTCGTCCCTGATGTCCCTGACCGCGCGCGAGGGCGTGCTTCGCGTAGTCCACTGTGAGCCAACGCTCGGGACGCATACGGACAAGCACGTTCTCAACGTGTCCCGGATCTTGGCGCGTCTTGTCGAGATACGAATCGCCCTTGCGGGTACCCAAGTAGCGGTGAGCGAGCGGCCGCTCATCGCGCTCCAGATCTGCCGATTCGATGCCGACGACTGGCCCCTCGACGCTCACGTACTTGTAAGGTTGTGTCTCGGTCTGCACACAGAGACTGATTCGCCTGGCTTTCCGAAGGAGCTGGGCTTTTCGCGAAGTCCTGGCGGTGACGACTCGTAACTCTCCGCCTGGCTCGTATGAATACCAGATCGGCACCGTCAGCGGCCCCCGGCCTTCCTCGGGGATGCTTATGACGGCCACATGAAGATCGGCCAGAAACATCTCGCGCTCTTGCCTCGTCATTGCCAGCGACACAGCTACCTCCCGGGTATCCAGACCTTGATGGGTGCCGACCCGCGCGTCCCCAATTGGGACGTTGGTCTCGAGCGCGAGTCCTGTTCGATGTTCAGCGCAGCCGGCGCACCGCCAGGCTCATGGCTCGCAGACCGCGTCGTAGTAGTGCCGGTCCCCGGTACCCGCCGTCCTCACCCACGTCCAGGCGCTCTTGGGCGAGTCATTGGGCCACGGCCATCCCGTGGCGCCGTTGAATCGCTCCTTGGGCTGCCACGTTATCGGGCCGTCGACCTGGTGGTAGCCGCGGCGAAACATGCAGCTCTCGTATTGCGCCTTCCACTGCTTCTCGACGATCCCCGCGTCCGCGTAGAAGTCGTACGAAAAGGCGGGCCAGGCAGCGCCGGCCTCGTAGAAGCACGCAGCGACGGCGCTCTGGAAGCCGGCGTTGCACGGCGTGAATATGTAGCGCACGCCTGCCGCATGCGCGCATCCAGACAACACGAGGGCCAGCGTGACGAGCGCCGTCCTACGCCGGAGATGCCAGCGGCTTTCCCTTCTCCAGGACATAAGTGATGAGAACTCTGGTCTTGGCGCTGCCGGGCTTGCCGCCCGCGTGTGGCGTGTGGGGAGGGATTTGGAAGCCATCGCCTGCCTTGAGTGTACGGGTCGGCTGACCTTCCACGGGAAGCTCGAAGCCGCCTTCCAGAACATAGGCGGACTCGATTCCGGGATGCGTGTGCCGCCCGACCGTCACTCCCGCTTCGATCGTGGCTTCCACGAGCAGCGTCTCGTAGCCCGGCGCCGGGCCATCGGCCTGCGACAAGATCTTCCGCGTGACGCCCGCCGTCGCTGCGGGCGGTGCGGTCTGAGCCCCCGCGTCGGAGGCGATCAACTCCGACGTGATCGCGCAGATCGCGCAGGAGAGACCACTCGTGAACGCTCGACGTGTCAGCATGGCGTCCTCCCTGGTTCTCGGCCCTTCAGCCCACCAGCTCCACCTCGACAAAGACCAGCTCCCGGTCGCCCCCATTGAACACGTCGTGCTCGACCCCGGCCGGGCGGAAATAGGCGACTCCACTCTTGAGATCCGCGAACACCTCCTTCCCACCTTCCTGGATTCGCATCCGGCCGGCGGTTACCGGAACGACGACGTAGTCATACTCGTGACGATGGATCCCCGTGTGCGCGCCGGGAGCCAGGCGGTGACGGGTGACGCGCGTCCGGGTGTTGTCGACTTGACGATCGGTCTCTTCGAGCATGGACGCCTCCGACGGCTGCCGAAGTCTAGCAGAGCCGGAGCCGCTCGCGCGCCCGTCCGGAAATCTGGGCGCCTCGCCGCGCGCCCCGGGGCGGCTACGAACAATAGATTCCGGAAACATCTTAAGTACCACCCGTCCCTGAACACCCCTTGTCAGAATTGCGATCTCGTCTAAGAATGGTGTCTCGACTTCCATCGCTCGCACGACGCAGAAGGGAACGGCCAAGATGAACGACGCGGGGCTACTCCTCGACGTGAGCTCGCTCTCGAACCCGCGCCGCGCGATCCCATCGCTGTCGCCCGCGCGTCGCGTCGGCGTCGCCGCCGGTCTGGTACTCGCGTCGATGCTGCCCGCGGCCGCGCCGGCCGCGGCGCAGGAGCAAGAGCCGGTCGCCGCGAGAATCGCCCGCGAGAATCTGCCCTCGATGGTCACGCTGATCGCGCTCGACGATCGCGACCAGCCGCTCGCGCTCGGCAGCGGCTTCTTCGTCACGCGCGACGGCGTGCTCGTCACCAACGCCCACGTCGTCAGCGGCGCCCACCGGGTGCTCGTGCGCTGGCGGGGTCAGAGCGGCGTCGCGCTGAAGATCCTGAACTTCGCCAGAAAGTACGATCTGGTGACGATCCAGACGTCGTTCACGTCGACGCCGCCGGTGCTGTTCGCCGACTCGAACACGGCCGCCGCCGGTCAAGACGTCGTCGTCCTCGGAAGCCCGCAGGGGCTCGAGGGCACTGTATCGACCGGCATCATCGGGGGGCTGCGCACGATCTCCGGTGTCCGCTATCTCCAGATCACGGCGCCGATCAGCCCGGGAAGCAGCGGCGGACCGGTCTTCAACGCGCAGGGGCGCGTGATCGCCATCTCGACGGCCACGTCGGCCAAGGGGCAGAACCTCAACTTCGCGCTGCCCGTGAATCTGCTGCGCGACGTGCCGCCCGCCTCGATCGCCTTCGCGGCGGCCAAGCCGGAGCCGTTCGACCTCCGCGACGGTGACCGGCTCAAGGACCTGGTCTACTTCAACAACATCATCGAGGAGTTCGGCTTCTTCGCCGAGGGCAGCACGCTGAACTCTCTGACGGCCTCGCTCCAGAACCGGACCAGCGACACGATCTCCGACGTCCGCGTCCTGGTGGTGGTGAGGAGTCCGCGCGGCGAGGTGCTCGACTTCCACCTGCGCGACTTCAAGGGCACCGTGATCCCGCCCGGCCTCGCCAAGCAGGTGGCGATCCCGATCTCGACTCGCGGGTTCCGGACGTGGGGCACCGGGGCCGACTACGATCGTGGCTCGTACGAGATCCGGCTGCTCGACTACAAGGTCGTCAGCAGCCGCATCGAGGACCCCACCAAGTTCCGGTAGCCTTCAGCGGCTCACGCGCGCGGCCGCCGCACAGCCGGTCAGCGTGGCCAGGACGGCGATCCACGCCAGGCGTCTCATGTCGGGCGCGGGCGACAGTGTCAGCGCGGGGTGAGCCGAGTGAGCCCGTCCATGTAGGGTCGGAGCGCCTGCGGGATGGTGACGGAGCCATCGGCCTCCTGGTAATTCTCGAGCACCGCCATCACCGTTCGCCCGACGGCGAGCCCGGAGCCGTTCAACGTCGCGCAGTACTCCGGCCGGCCGCCACCGTCCGGGCGGAAGCGGATGTCGGCGCGCCGGCCGCCGAACGCGTCGTAGTTGGAGCACGACGAGATCTCGCGATAGCGGCCCTGCCCGGGCAGCCACACCTCGATGTCGTAGCCCTTCGCCGCGCTGAACCCGAGATCGCCGGTGCAGCGCTCGACGGCGCGATACGGGAGCTCCAGGCGTTGCAGCACGGCCTCGGCGTTCGCGACCATCGACTCGAGCTCCTCATAGGCCTGGGCCGGGGTGGCGAGCTTCACGAGCTCGACCTTGTCGAACTGGTGCTGGCGGTAGATCCCCTTCATGTCCTTGCCGTACGTGCCGGCCTCGCGCCGGTAGCACGGCGTGAACGCCGTATACCGCCGTGGCAGCGAGGCCTCCGGCAGCACCTCGCCCGCGTGCAGAGCCGTCAGCGCCACCTCCGCGGTGGGAATGAGATAGAGCGCCCGGCCCTCGTCGGCTTCCACCGTCTTGAACAGCTGCTCCTCGAACTTCGGGAGCTGACCGGTCTTGAGCATGGTCTCGCCGTTCACGAGGTGCGGTACCCAGATCTCGGTGTAGCCGTGCTCGCGCGTATGTAGATCCAGCATGAGCTGGGCGAGCGCGCGCTCGAGTCGGGCCATGCCGCCCCAGAGGACGGCGAAGCGCGCCTTGGCGATCCGGGCGGCGCGCTCCGTGTCGAGCCCGAGCGCTGCGCCGACATCCTCGTGGGGCTTGGGCGGGAAGCCGAACGTCCGCGGCTCGCTCCAGTGGCGCACCTCGACGTTGTCGTCTTCGCCCTTGCCTTCGGGAACCGAGGGGTGCGGCAGGTTCGGGAGCTGCAGCGCGAGCGCCTCGAGCCGCTCGTCGACCAGCTTCAGCTCCGCGTCGAGCGCCTTGATGCGCTCGCCGACCTCGCGCATGCGGGCCTGCTCGGCCCCGGCGTCCTCGCCTCGGCGCTTGGCCTGGCCGATCGCCTCGGAGGCCTTGTTGCGGAGGGCTTTGAGGTCCTCGCTCTCGCGGACGAGCCGACGGCGCTCGGTGTCGAGCTCGATCAGCTCGGGGATGAGGTTGGCACCGCCCTTGGTGGCGAGCCCACGGCGGACCGCATCGGGCTGCTCGCGGATCAGCCGGACGTCCAGCACGGCGCTACTGGGCTTCGACCGGCGCGGTGCTCTCCGAGTCGACGCGCGCAACCGAGCCGACCCGGTCGTCGGTCTCGAGGTCGATGATGCGCACGCCCCATGTGTTGCGCCCCTGTGACGACACGTCGGCGGCGTGGAAGCGGATCATCTTGCCCTTCGTCGTGACGACCAGGATGTCGTCGCCGTCGCGCACCTGGAGCATGGCGACGACGTTGCCGTTGCGGCCGCCGGTCTTGATGTCGATGATCCCCTTCCCGGCCCGGCCCTGCAGGCGATACTCGTCGAGCGGCGTCCGTTTACCGAAGCCGCGCTCGGTGACGGTGAGAATGCTGACGCCTTCTTGCACGACGTCGGCGGCGATGACTTCGTCCCCCTCGTCGAGCTCGATGCCCTTCACGCCACCCGCACCCCGCCCCATCGGCCGCACTTCCTCCTCCGAGAAACGGATGATCATGCCGAGCTTCGTCGCGATCATGACCTCGCGCTGCCCATCGGTCCGCCGCGCGGTCATGACGCGGTCGTTGTCGTCCAGGCCGATGGCCTGGATCCCGCCGGCGCGCGGGTGCGAGTAGGCTTCGAGCTCGGTCTTCTTGACCGTGCCCTGCTCGGTCGCGAACAGCACGTAGCCCCCGGCGGCGAAATCGCGCACCGGCACGCACGTCGCGACCACCTCGCCCTCGCCCAGCGAGAGCAGGTTGACCATCGCCTTACCCTTGGCCTGACGTCCGCCCTCGGGAATCTCGTGCACCTTGAGCCAGTGGATCTTGCCGCGGTTCGTGAAGAACAGGAGATACGAATGCGTCGAGGCGACGAAGAGATCCTCGACGATGTCTTCCTCCTTCGTCTCCATGCCGGTGACGCCCTTGCCGCCGCGCCGCTGGCTCCGGTACGCCTCGACGTGGGTGCGCTTGATGTAGCCGGCGCGCGAGATGGTGACGACCATCTCTTCGTCGGCCAGCAGATCCTCGATCGTGAGCTCGGTGGTCTCGGTCAGGATCTCGGTGCGCCGCGCGTCGCCGTACTCGTCTTTGATCGCCAGGAGCTCGGCCCGGATGATCGCCATCAGCTTCGTGTCCGAGGCGAGGATGCCCTTCAGCTCTTCGATGAGCGCGAGCGTCTGCTCGTGCTCCTCGACGACCTTGTGGCGCTCGAGCTGGGTCAGGCGCTGCAGGCGCATGTCGAGGATCGCGCGCGCCTGGATCTCCGAGAGCTCGAGCTGCCGCATCAACGCCTCGCGCGCGGCGTCGGGGCTCTCGGCTTGCCGGATCAGGCGAATGACGAGGTCGAGGTTCTCGATCGCCTTGCGCAGGCCCGCCAGGATGTGGGCCCGCTCCTCCGCCCGGGCCAGGTCGTAACGCGTCCGTCGGGTGACGATCACCCGGCGGAAGCGGACGAACGCCTCGAGCATCTCCCTGAGGTTGACGATCTGCGGCCGGCGGTCGACCAGCGCCAGCATGATGATGCCGAACGTCGTCTGCATCTGCGTGTGCTTGTACAGCTGGTTCATCACGATCTGTGGGATCTCGCCTCGGCCGAGCTCGAGCACGACGCGAATGCCTTCGCGGTTCGACTCGTCGCGGATCTCGGAGATGCCGGGGATCTTCTTCTCGGCCGAGAGCTCCGAGATCTTCTCGATGAGGCTCGCCTTGTTCACCTGGTACGGCAGCTCCGTGAGGATGATGGCCTCGCGGCCGCCCCGCATCTTCTCGGCGTGCGCCTTGGCCCGGAGGGTGATCGTGCCGCGGCCCGTCGTGTAGGCCTCGCGGATGCCGCCGGCGCCGTAGATGTAGCCGCGCGTCGGAAAGTCAGGGCCCTTGATGATCTTGAGGAGCTGCTCGATCGTCGTGTCGGGCGTGTCGATCAAGGTCACGAGCCCGTCGATGACCTCGGTGAGGTTGTGCGGCGGGACGTTGGTCGCCATACCGACCGCGATACCCGCCGAGCCGTTGATCAGGAGGTTGGGGATCCGCGCCGGCAAGACCACGGGCTCCCGCTCCGACTCGTCGAAGTTGGGGACGAAGTCGACGGTGTCCCGATCGATGTCGGCCAGCATCTCGTGGGCGATCTTGGCCAGGCGTGCTTCGGTGTAACGCATCGCCGCCGGCGGGTCGCCGTCGACGGACCCATAGTTCCCCTGTCCGTCGACCAGCGGATAGCGCAGCGAGAACTCCTGGACCATGCGCACCAGCGCCTCGTAGATCGGCGCGTCGCCGTGCGGATGGTACTTGCCCATGCAGTCGCCGATGACGCGAGCCGCCTTCTTGTGGGCGCGGTTCCAGTTGAGCCCGAGCCCCTGCATCGTGTAGAGCACGCGGCGATGCACCGGCTTGAGCCCGTCGCGGATGTCCGGGAGCGCGCGGCCGACGATGACGGACATCGCGTAGTCCAGATAGGACTTCCGCATTTCCTCTTCGATCGGGACGGGAACCTGGCGCTCGTTCGGCATCGTGCTACTCCGTGACTTCAAACGCCGGCGGCCGGGCCGCGGGCGGGGTTAAATATCCAGGTTCGCGACGTCCAGGGCGTACTTCTCGATGAACTCGCGGCGCGGCTCGACAGCGTCGCCCATTAGCACCGTGAACATCTGGTCGGCGCCGACGGCGTCCTCCATCGTGACCTTGAGGAGCGTGCGCGACTCGGCGTTCATCGTCGTGTCGGCGAGCTCCTCGGCGTTCATCTCGCCCAGGCCCTTGTATCGCTGGAACGTCGCGCCGGCCCGGGCGTGCTCGAGCGCGACCCGGTGCAGCTCGTCGAGCGACGACACCGCGGTCTCTCGATCGCCCTCGATGATCGTCGTCGGGCCCTTGGCGGCCAGCGCGACCTTCTCCCACAGTTCGCCGAGGCTCGTGTAGTCGGGCGACTTGAAGAGATCCGTGCTGAACGACCGCGTCGGGGTGCCCGCGATCGTGACGGTGTGCCCCTCGTTGGCCTCGCCGGCCTGGACGCTGACGTCGTAGCCGTCGACCGCCGCCGCCGCATGCACGATGGCCTCCGCGATCTCGGCGTGGCCGATCCCCCGTTTCGAGCCGCGGAACTTCGCGCGGAGCAGCTCGCTCAGCACCGGCGCCGGCACGCCGCGCTTCGTGAACTTCGCGAACAACGCCGCGACCTCCGACACCGAGCGCAAGAGCTCCCGGAGCGGCTCGCCGGTGACCGGGGTCTTCGTTCCCGGCACCTTCACCCCCGCGTCCTCGACCCATGTCGTCAGGAAGAAGTCCTCGAACTCACGATCGGACATCAAGTACTTCTCGACCTTCCCCTTCTTCACCTTGAAGAGCGGCGGCTGGGCGATGAAGAGATAGCCCGACTCGATGACCGACACCATGTGCCGGAAGAAGAAGGTCAGGAGCAGCGTGCGGATGTGGGCACCGTCCACGTCGGCGTCGGTCATGAGGATGATCTTGTGATACCGCAGCTTCGAGACGTCGAACTCTTCCGGGCCGATGCCGGTGCCGAGCGCCGAGATGAGCAGCCGGATTTCATTGTGGGACAGGACCTTGTCGTAGCGCGCCTTCTCCGCGTTGATGATCTTGCCCCGGAGCGGGAGCACCGCTTGCGTGCGGCGGTCCCGGCCCTCCTTCGCCGAGCCGCCGGCGGAGGCGCCCTCGACCAGAAAGAGCTCGCGGTACTGGGGATCGCGCTCCGAGCACTCCGCGAGCTTCGCGGCCAGGCCTTCATCGTCGATGCCCTTCTTGCGGGTCAGCTCGCGCGCCTTGCGGGCGGCCTCGCGCGCCTGGGCGGCCCGCACGCACTTGTCGACGATCTTCCGCGCGGTGGTCGGGTCCTCCTCGAAAGCCTCGGCGAGCTTGTCGTTCACGACCTGCTGGACCAGGCCCTTGATGTCGCTGTTGCCGAGCTTGGCCTTGGTCTGCCCCTCGAACTGCGGCTCCGGCAGCCGCACCGAGACGACCGCCGTGAGCCCCTCCCGGACGTCGTCGCCGCTGATGCCACCCTTGAAGTTCTTGAGGAATCCGTTGGCCTGCGCGTAGTTCGAGAGCGTGCTGGTGAGCGCTGCGCGGAAGCCCGTGAGGTGCGTCCCTCCCTCACGCGTGTTGATGTTGTTCGCGAACGAGAAGACGCTCTCCTGGTAGCCGTCGTTGTACTGCAGGGCCACCTCGACCTCGATGTCGCCCTTCTTGCCCTCGAAGAACAGCACCTTCGGATGCAGCGGGGTCTTGTTCTGGTTCAGGTGCTTGATGAACTCGATGATCCCGCCCTTGTAGAGGAACGTGTGGCTGCGCGTGTCGCGCTCGTCCTCGATGACGATCTTGAGGCCGCGGTTCAGGAACGCCAGCTCGCGCAGCCGGTTGCTGAGCGTGTCGAACGAGAAGGTCGTGTCCTCGAAGATCGCCGCCGCCGGCTTGAAGCGGATGATCGTGCCGGTCTTCTTGGTCGTGCCGGTCGCGGTGAGCGAGCCCGTCGGGACGCCGAGCTCGTAGCGCTGGGTCCACTCCTTGCCGTCGCGCCGGATCTCGACCTCGAGCCACTCGCTGAGCGCGTTCACGACCGAGATGCCGACGCCGTGCAGACCGCCGGACACCTTGTAGGCCGAGTGCTCGAACTTGCCGCCGGCGTGCAGCACAGTCAGCACGACCTCCGCCGCCGACTTGCCGCTCTCCTTGTGGATGTCGACGGGGATGCCGCGGCCATTGTCGCCGACGGAGCACGAGCCGTCCGAGTGCAGGATGACCTTGATGCTGTCGCAATAGCCGGCGAGCGCCTCGTCCACGGAGTTGTCGACCGCCTCGTAAACGAGGTGGTGCAACCCGTACGCGCCCGTGTCGCCGACGTACATCGCGGGGCGCTTGCGGACGGCCTCGAGCCCCTCGAGGACCTTGATGTCGCTCGCCGTATAGTTGCCGCCGCTCATGCCGGAAAAAGACTCCCACCGTTGACGTGAAACATCGCGGCCCCGTCCACGACCGGGGCATCGGGCGTCGTCAAAAACACCTGCTCCGCGGATTGGATCTCGTGCAGGACGTGACCCCGTGCGGTCGGGTCGAGCTCCGAAAGCGCGTCGTCCAGCAGAAGGATCGGTGGGGTCCCCGCCGCGTCGGTCACCGGCAGGATCTCGGCGAGACGCAGCGCCAACGCGGTCAGGCGCTGCTGACCTCGAGAGCCGAATGCGCGCGCGTCGACGCCGTCGATCTCGATCGCCAGATCGTCCCGGTGCGGACCCGCCAGCGTCTGTCCTCGGCGAATTTCCTCACGCTGGCTCCGCTCGAGCGCCGCCAGCAGCGCGGCCGGCTCCGCCGCCTCGCCGAGCGCCGTCCGATAGCGGATCTCGATCTTGGAGCGCGCGCCCGACAGTGCCGCGTACACACGCGCGAGCTCGGTCTGCAGCACGGCGACCGCTTTCCGGCGCCGGCCGAGCAGCTCCATGCCCACCGTCGCGAATTGCTCGTTCCACGGGCCGAGCCGCGTCGCCAGAGCCGCGTCGACCGGCCGCTGCTGCAGGAGCCGGTTGCGGCGCGCGAGAATCTGACGGAAGCGAACGAGCGTTGGCGCGTGATTGGCATAGAGCCGCGCGGCGAACCCGTCGATGAAGCTACGGCGGGCCGACGGCCCACCGTTCACGATCTCGAGATCCTGCCACCCGAACGCGATCGCCCGCGCCCACTCCGGCGCCGACTCGCCCGTGGTTTGCCACGTTCCGTCTTCGAGCCGGGAGAGCGCCCGGCGAACGGTTCGGCGCGTCTCACCCCGGACAAGGTCTCCCGAAAGCGCCGCCGCCTCCGACCCCCAGTGGGCCAACTCAGAGGCCCGGGCGGTACGGAAAGACCTCCCGGTGACGATGAAACCGAGGGCCTCCAGGAGGTTGGTTTTGCCCTGGGCGTTAGGCCCAGCGAGGACGTTCAGATGGGGTGCTGGCGACCACGCTAGGGCGCGATAATTGCGAAATTCCAGTAACTGGACGCACCCTATCTGCAATGCGGTAAGCCTCTGTTTCTAAAGGATAAAACAACGTCTAAATCCGCATTGGCATTATAACACAGCAGTAACCTTCGCCCTCGACGCTTTTAATGAGACCCGGACTCTGCGCATCCTTAATTTCTAGCACCACCTGGTCCTTCTCCAGGGCCGCCATAGCCTCGAGCAGATAGCGCGAGTTGAAGCCGATCACCATCTCGTCGCCGGCGTAGTCGACGTCCAGAATTTCCTCGGCCTCGCCGAGCTCCTGGCTGGATGCGCTGACCTTCAAGGAGGCCGGACTGAGCGCCAGCTTCACCGGCTTGTTGCGCTCCTCGGCCATCACCGCGACACGGCGGAGCGCCGCAGAGAGCGCCGCGCGAGCCGTCGTGAGCCTCCCCGGGTGGGCCTTCGGGATCACGGCCTCGTAATTCGGGAACTGACCTTCGATGAGCCGTGCCGTCATCACGAAGTTCGGCATCTGCAGAACGAACTGATTCTCGGTGATCGCGATCTGAACCTCTTCGCCCGCGCCGATCACGCGCATGATCTCGGTCACCGCTTTGCGCGGAACGATGCCGGTCGCGCTCGCGACGCCCTGCCCGAGGCTCCGCATGGAGAGCGCCAGCCGATGACCGTCCGTCGCGACCATCCGGACGTCTTTTCCCTGGAATGCGAACAAGACGCCGTTGAGCGCATAGCGCGTCTCGTCGTGCGACACCGCGAAGCTCGTCTGCGTGAGCATCTCGCGCAGCACCTTGGCCTCGATGCCCACCCACGACTGCGGCGACGCAGGCACCACCGGCGGAAAATCGTCGGGCGCCAGGCCGACCATCCGATAGGTCGCGCCGCCGCACCGGAGGGTGACCGTCACGTTCTCCGAGACCTTGAGTGCGACCGCGGCGGCCGGCAGCTCCTTCACGATCTCGGAGAGCTTCCGCGCCGACACCGTGATCGAGCCCTTGGCGGCGACCTTCGCCGGCACCGACACCCGCGCGCCGACCTCCAGATCGGTCGCGGTCAGGCGCACGCCGTCGCCTGCCGCCTCGAGCAGCACGTTCGCGAGGATCGGCAGCGTCTGCCGCGGCTCGACGATGTTCTGAACCATCTGGAGGCCTTTGAGGAACGCGTCGCGGTCAATTACTACTTCCATGAGGTTCTCCAGTGTTGTCTTAAAGAAGAAAGAAACAACTTCGTAGTCGTAGTGATCGTCGAGCGGTGTGGACGGGGAGGATCGGCGAGAACCGCCCACACCGCCGTGAGTTCGGCGGCGGGCGAGGCGGGGATAAGCGTGTGGAGATCGCGGCGGGTGCGGTGGATCACAGGTTGACGCTCTGGACAAGCCCGTCGATCGTCTTGCGGAGTTTGGGATCTTCCTGCAAGAGCGTCTGGATCTTGTCCACCGCGTGCAACACCGTCGTGTGATCCTTGCCACCGAAGGCGCGGCCGATCTCGGAGAGGGACGAGTGCGTCATCTGACGCGAGACGTACATCGCGACCTGACGCGGGAAGGCGATCGCCTTGGTCCGGTTCTTGGCCTTGAGATCCGACAGCTTCAGGCCGAAGAAGTCGCAGACCCGCCGCTGGATCTGGTCGATCGTGATGATCTTCTCGTCCTCGCCCCAGAGCTCACCCAGCACTTCTTGCGCCAGGTCGACGGTCATCTCGCGCGCGGTCAGCGCGCAGAAGGCGATCATCCGCGTCAGCGAGCCCTCGAGCTCGCGGATGTTCGACTTGATCCGGCTCGCGATCAGATAGGCGACGTCGTCCCCGAGCCGGACGCGCTCGAGGGCGGCCTTCTTCTTGATGATGGCCACGCGCGTCTCGAAGTCCGGCGGCTGGATGTCCGCGATCAGCCCCCACTCGAAGCGAGAGCGCAGACGCTCTTCGATCTCGGGAATGTCCTTCGGCGACGAGTCGCTCGAGACGATGATCTGCTTGCGCGACTCGTAGAGATCGTTGAACGTGTGGAAGAACTCCTCCTGGGTGCGCTCCTTGCCCGAGATGAACTGGATGTCGTCGATCAGGAGCAGGTCGATCGTGCGGTAGCGCGCGCGAAACTCGGCGGTTCGGTCGTAGCGGATCGCGTTGATCAGCTCATTGGTGAACCGCTCCGACGAGAGATACGCCACCGACATGCGGGGGAAGAGGCGCACGGACTGGTGGCCGACGGCGTGCAGCAGATGCGTCTTGCCGAGGCCGACGCCGCCGTAGATGAAGAGCGGGTTGTACGCACGCGACGGCAGCTCGGCCACGGCCTGGCACGCCGCCTGCGCGAACTGATTGGACGAGCCCACGACGAACGCATCGAACGTGTAGCGAGGGTTGAGCCCCTCGACGGTCCCGGCGCCCGACGCGCGTTCCATCCGCGGCGGCGCCGCGGGCTCGAGCGGGACGGCTTCATCCAGGATCAGCGTGATGCGGGGATGCCCGCCCAGCACCTCACGCGCGGCCTGATGGAGGGCATCGAGATAATTCTGGGCCAGCCAGTCGCGCGAAAACTTGTTCGGCGCGCCAATTCGGAGATGGTCCCCCTCGACCGCGACGAGGCGGCACGGACGGATCCAGTTGTCGAGGATCGGCGCGGGGAGCGTCCGAGTCAGGAAGTCGATGAGTCGAGCCCAAAGCTCTTCCAACACGAGATTTGCCCTCACTTACGCACAGAGTTATCCACAAGTGTGGATAGCTCGGGGCATCTTGTACGACCGGAGTACTGCGCCGCCAGGCGCGCACATCAGGACAAAACTCCTCGCGCCGATCCGTCGCACGATGGATGGCGGACTCTAGCACGACGGTGAATCGCGTCGCAAGAGTCTTCGCAAGGCGACAGCGAGTTGACTCGCCTCGGGGCGCTGTCTACACTTGGTCGATTCGCGATCTTGGGGGGAATACGGTTCATGAAGCGGACGTTTCAGCCGAACGTGCGGCGACGGAAGAAAACGCACGGCTTTCGCGAGCGGATGAAGACCAAGGGCGGACGGAAAGTTCTCAAGCGTCGGCGCGCGAAGGGGCGGAAACGGCTGACCGTCTGACCGGCCGGTTTCCTCGACGCGAACGGTTGACCATCGGCGCTGAATTTCAAGCGCTCTTCCAGCGGGGCAAGCGAATTGACCGGCCGTCCATGATCGTACTCTGGCGTGCGACGGACGAGCCGCGCCGCGCCGGATTTGCCGTGAGCCGGCAGGTTCGGGGCGCCGTGCAACGCAACCGCGCCCGGCGCCGTCTCCGCGAGGCGTACCGCGCGATGCGCGAGGCCGCGCCGACCCACACGGCTCTCGTGATCATCGGGCGCCCCGCCGCGCTCCGGCGGCCGTTCGCGGCGCTGGCGGGCGAGCTCCACGACGCGCTGACGACGATTCCGGGTCCGCGAGCGTGAGCCGCGCCGCTCGAACCGCCCTGGGAATCCTGCGCGCCTACCAGCGGCTCGTCTCGCCGCTCCTGCCGAGCGCTTGCCGCTTCGCGCCGACGTGCTCGGAGTACGCCAGGCTGGCGATCGTCGAGCTCGGGCTCGTACACGGCGCCGCCCTTGCGGCCTGGCGTCTGGCGCGTTGCCATCCGTTCCATCCCGGCGGATATGATCCGCCGCCGGCTCGTGCGCGGCAGGCTTGACGATGGAGAAGCGGGCGATCCTCGCGGCGGTTCTGATGGCGGCGGTGTTCATCGTCTACCAGACGTTCTTCTTCCCGGAGCCTCCGCCACAGAAGCCGCCGGCGCAGAGCGCGACGCAGGCCCCGGTCGCGCCGACACCGGCCCCGGCTGCGCCTCCGACGAGTCCTGCTCCGGCGCCTTGGGCGTCTCAGGCCCCGCGGCCGCTGCAGCGCCTGGCCACGGTCGAGTCTCCGCTCTATCGCGCGGTGGTGAGCAGCGAGGGCGGAAAACTCCAGGAGCTGGTGCTCCGGTATCGAGGCGAGAAGCCGATGGTGATCGTCGGCGACCTCGGCCCGGCTGGGCTCCAGCTGGCGCCTGGTGGTAACAGTCCCGGCGAAGTCGTCCCGATGAGCTTCGACAAGGACGCCCTATTCATCACGGACAAGCCCGGCGAACTGGTGCTGTCGGGCGAAGCCGCCGGCCTCAAGATCCGCCAGACGCTCAGATTCCATCCCGACGGGTACGCGATTGATGCGAACATTCGCGTCGAGAATCCGGGCGCAGCGCCGCGAACGACCGTGCTCAGCTTCCCGTGGTTCACGCGCCAGACGTGGCGTGCGACTCCCGAGAAGTTCCAGGGTCAGCATCCAACCGAGATCGTCGTGGCGACCCAAGGATCTGTCAATAGAATCGATGACTTAGTGGCTGCATACAACATCGTCGCGGACGGCGACTGGATCGCGCTGGATAGCGTGTGGTACCTCGCCGCCCTCGTCCCAAAGGCCCCCGGGTTCAAGGTCGTCGCCGCAACCGACGGTAAGCTGCCCGACGCGAAGACCGGCGATACAACACCCGCGGGGCGCGCGACCATCGCCGTCAGGGCCACGCCGACGATCGGGCCAGGCCAAGCGTGGGAAGGCAACGTCGTACTCTACGCCGGCCCCAAAGAGTACGACCGCCTGAAGGCGCTCGGCCTGCAGGACACGATCAACTTCGGCGGATTCCCCCTGCCCCGCAAGTGGGGCGGGCTGCCGATGGAGTGGCTCGGCGTCCCGATTCTGTTGCTGCTGAACTGGACCTTCAAGCACGTCGGCAACTACGGCGTCGCCATCATCCTCCTCACCGTCGTATCGAAGGTGCTGTTCTATCCCCTGACCGTGAAGAGCATGCGGTCGATGAAAGCAATGCAGGCGTTGCAGCCGCAGGTGAACACGCTCCGGAGCAAATATCAGAAAGACCCGCAGGCGCTCCAGCGCGAGACGCTCGCGCTCTACAAGAAGCACCGCGTGAATCCGATGGGCGGCTGCTTGCCGATGATCGCGCAGGTCCCGATCTTCTACGCGCTCTACCTGGCGCTGTCGGTGGCGGTCGAGCTGCAGGGGTCGCCGTTTTTGTGCTTCGGACATTTCATCTGGTTCGACCTCTGGATCTGCGATTTGGCGGCGCACGATCCGATCTACGTGCTGCCGGTGCTCATGGGCATCACGATGTTCGTGCAGCAGAAGATGACGCCGACGATGGGCGATCCGCGTCAGGCGAGAATGATGCTGTTCATGCCGATCATCTTCACCTTCATGTTCCTCAATCTGCCCTCGGGCCTCGTGCTCTACTGGACGGTGTCCAACATCCTGCAGATCCTGCAGCAGAAGCTCATGGATCGACCCGCGCGCACGCGCGCGACGCGCGAGGCCAAAGACGCCGGCCGGGCCTGAGCCCCCGCGCGCCGACGACACGATCGTCGCGATCGCGACGGCGATCGGCGAGAGCGCCGTCGGGGTGATTCGCGTGAGTGGGCCGGACGCGATCGCGATCGTGACCCCCCTGCTGCGCAGCGCGATCCCGCTGCCCGCGTTTCCCTCGCACGTGCTCCGCCGGGTCGGCATCGTCGACGGCAAGAGCGGCGAGCGCGCCGACGAGGCGCTTTGCGCCGTCATGCTCGCGCCGCGCTCGTATACCGGCGAGGACGTCGTCGAGCTCTCGTGTCACGGCTCGCCGGCGCTTCTGCGTATGGTGACCCGATGGATCGTCGCCGGCGGCGCGCGCCTGGCGACGCCAGGCGAGTTCACGCGGCGTGCGTTCCTCAACGGGCGGATCGATCTCGCTCAGGCCGAGGCCGTCGCGCTGATGATCGGCGCCCGGACCGATCGCGCCGTGGCGCTCGCGGCGCGCGCGCTGGCGGGCGGGCTCGCCGATCGCGTTCGCGCCCTGCGAGCCGCGCTCGTCGAGCTCATCGCCGGTCTCGAGGTCGAGCTCGACTTTCCCGAGGAGCGCATCGGCCACGATCTCGATCGGGCCCGCGCGGCGGTCGCGAGGCTCCGCACCGACGTCGACCGTTGGGCCGCGGCGGCTCGTCATGGCCGCGTCGTCCACGACGGCATCACCGTCGCGCTCGTCGGACCACCGAATGCGGGCAAGTCGAGCTTGCTGAATGCGCTGCTCGGACGCGACCGCGCGATCGTGTCGCCGGTTCCGGGCACCACACGCGACGTCGTGGAAGGAACGATCGCCCTCGCCGGCGTCCCCGTTCGCCTTCTCGATACTGCCGGTCTCGATGCGCCGCGAGACGAAATCGAGGCCGAAGGCATCCGGCGTAGTCGACTCGCGATGGACGAGAGCGATCTTCTCCTCGTCGTGCTGGACGGGAGCGTTTCCCCGGATCGACGCGTACTGAGCGAAACGGCCGGACGCGCGCGTGTCGTCGTGCGGGCGAAGAGCGATCTCCCCGCTCACGCCGAGGCTCGGGCGCTGCCCGACGCCGTGGATGTCTGCACTGTCGACCCCCGAGGGGTCGACGCGCTGCTCGAGCGCCTCGCTCAGGACGTCGAGCAGCGCGCGGCCGCGGCCGGCGACGAAGGCGGCATCGTCACTTCCCTCCGCCAACTCGAGCTGATCGAAGCGCTGGCTGGAGCGCTCGCGGCGAGCGCCGAAGCGCTACATGAGATGCCACTCGAAGCGGCACTCGTCGACTTGAGGCACGCGCTGCGACTTACCGGAGAAGTCCTGGGCGTCGACGTGGGCGACGCTGTGCTGGACCACATCTTCTCGACGTTCTGCCTCGGCAAGTGACCCCGCTCGAGGCCCTGGAGGACGGGGCCGCGACCATCCTTGGAAGGCCCCTGACGGCCGGCGAGAGCGATGACTTCGAAAGGTATCTAGGCTTATTGGTCAAGTGGCAGAAGGCCCATCGCCTTGTCGGCTCCGCCGACCCGTTGTGGATCGTGGAACATCTCTTCCTCGACAGTCTCCTCTTCCTAGGGCTCCTGCCCCCCGCCGTCAGGTCGCTGGCGGACGTGGGTTCGGGCGCCGGCCTGCCGGGGCTTCCGCTCAAGATCGTTCGGCGGGATCTCGAGCTCACCCTGATCGAGTCGCGTCGGCGGCGCGCGATGTTCCTCACCAGCGCCATCCGGACGATCCAGCTCCCCGGCGTCCGTATTATCGAGGGTCGGGTCGAGAGCCTCGCACGAGAGCTCGGAGGCCAGTTCGATGCGGTCGTCATGCGCTGCGCCGGCGACGTCGAGGCGATGATCCCTGTGGCCACGACTCTGTTGTTGCCGGGTCGGGGCATTGTCGTCGCATCGGGCCCGCCGAAGCCAAGGGCCATTTCCGGTGCCGCATGGGTCACCGTTCCCGGGATCCGGAGAGGGACGACTCGCCGCTTTGCGGTGTACCGAAGAGACCAGGAGCCCCCCGCCAGGCATCCCACGAGAAGCAATTAACGGAAAATTTGACTCAACACCGAAGACTGTGGAAAGTGTTGCGCGTGGAACACGGCCCAAGTGGTAAACACGTGTTGATAATGCTGTGTGCGTCGTGGAACATTCGCGCCGATGGAGCGCTGTGCGTCGTGGAACATTCGAGTGGCTAGAACCCTTGCGATCGTGAACCAAAAAGGCGGCGTGGGCAAGACGACGACAGCCGTCAACCTCGCTGCAGGGCTCGCTCTCGCCGAACGCCCAACTCTTCTGGTCGACCTTGATCCGCAAGGCAACGCGACGACCGGGTTGGGCGTCCAGAAGAGCGGCCTCCATCCCACGGTCTATCACGCGCTACTGGGGGGAGAGGCGGCGGAGAAGGCGATCCGACCGACAGTCGTGCCGGGCCTGCGATTGCTGCCGGCGGACATCGATCTGGTCGGGGCCGAGATCGAGCTCGTCGGTGTCGAGCGACGCGAGCACAAACTGCGCGAGGTGCTCGAGCCGGTTTCGGCCGCGTACGACTACATCGTCGTCGATTGCCCGCCATCGCTCGGTCTGCTGACTATCAACGCGCTTGTCGCGGCGGATCGAGTCCTCGTCCCGCTGCAGTGCGAGTTCTACGCGCTTGAGGGGCTGGCTCATCTGCTCAAGAAGACCGTGAAGCTGGTCCGGGACAAACTGAATCCGGGCCTCGATCTCCTGGGAATCCTGCTCACGATGTTCGATGGCCGCACGAGCCTCGCGCTCCAGATCCGCGACGAGGTGAACCGGTACTTCCCGGGGCAGGTATTCGACACCGTCATTCCGCGCAACGTCCGTCTCACGGAAGCGCCGAGCCACGGCCGACCGGTCATGCTCCACGATCTCAGGTCCAGTGGCTCCGTGGCCTATCTCGAACTGACGAGGGAGGTGCTGAACCATGATTACTAAGCGGGGGCTCGGTCGCGGCTTAGGAGCGCTCTTGGCCTCGGAGCCAACCGAGGTGGAGACCCTCGTCGACGTGCCGATCGACCAGATCGAGGTCAACCCGAATCAGCCCAGGAAGGTTTTTGACTTCACGGCGCTTGACGAGCTCGCCGCCTCGATCAAATCCTCCGGCGTGATCCAGCCGATCATCGTCCGTCGACTCGGGGGGTCGTACCAGCTTATCGCGGGCGAACGCCGCTGGCGGGCGGCCCGCCAGGCGGGGCTCGCTCGGATTCCCGCGATGGTGCGCGAGGCGACGGACGCGCAGAGCATCGAGCTCGCGCTCGTCGAGAACCTCCTGCGCGAGGACCTGAACCCGATCGAGGCGGCGCAGGCCTACCAGAAGCTGCTGGCGGAATTCGCGTGGACCCAGGAGGAGCTGGCGCAGCGCATCGGCAAGGACCGCACGTCGATTGCGAACTGTCTCCGATTGTTGAGGCTCCCGGAGGAGATTCAAGCCGATCTTCGAAGCGGGCGGTTGACGATGGGCCACGCGCGCGCACTGCTCGCGCTGTCGACGGTCTCGGAGCAACTCCGGCTGCGGGACGAGATCTTGGCGAACGATTGGTCCGTGCGCACGACCGAGGATTCCATCCGCGCGAAGGAGTCGGCCGCCGAAGCCTGCGGCGTGACGCCACGCAAGGGCCGGCGGCGGTCGGTCGAGCTCGCGGCCCTTGAGGAGGCGCTCCAGCGGGGGCTGATGACGCGCGTGCGGATCATCGGCAACGAGCGAAAGGGTAAGATCGAGGTCAGCTACGCGACGTCGGAGGAGCTCGAGCGTCTCTCCGAGCTGCTCGGCGCCCAGCACTAGGGCCGCGCAGAGGCGATTCGCCGCGCCCAGCAAGATCCCGCACCAGGAACGTGATGGCAGAACGTATCGTCGTCGGCATGAGCGGAGGCGTCGACTCGTCGGTCGCCGCGGCGCTGCTGGTCGAGCAGGGCTGCGACGTCGTCGGGGTCACCATGCGCGTCTGGCCGCGGCGGGAGACGGAGGAGCCGACGAAGCGGTTCGGGAGCTGCTGCGGCACCGAGGCGGTCGAGGACGCGCGCCAGGTCGCGCGCGCCCTCGGGATCCCGCACTACCTCCTGAGCATGGACGAAGAATTTAACCAAAAGGTGATAGGCGAGTTCGTCGAGTCATACGGGAGAGGCCGGACACCGATCCCGTGCCTGTCGTGTAATAGTAACCTAAAGTTCGGCTCACTGCTCGGCCGCGCGCGCGCATGGGACGCGGTGGCCGTCGCTACCGGGCACTACGCGCGGATCGGGCGCGATCGCGCGACGGGCCGCCATCTGCTCCTGCGGGCCCGCGACTCGCGGAAAGATCAGACCGATTTTCTCTGGCCGCTCACGCAGGAGCAGCTCGCCGCCGCGCGGTTCCCGGTGGGCGAGCTGACGAAGGACGAGGTGCGCGCTCGGGCGCGCCGCCTCGGGCTGGTCACGGCCGACAAGCCGGAGAGTCAGGACATCTGCTTCGTCCCCGACGACGACTACCGCGGCTTCCTCCGCCGGCGCGCGCCCGAGGTCTTTCGGCCCGGCGCGGTCGTCGATCGGCGCGGCAACACGCTCGGCGCCCACGCGGGCATCGCGGGCTTCACGGTCGGCCAGAAGCGCGGGCTCGGCCTGGCGACCGGTCGACCGCTCTACGTCGTCGACCTCGACCCCGAGCGCGATACGGTCACGGTCGGCGAGGCGGCCGACCTCGAGCGCGACCGCCTCGTGGCGACCGCGGTGAATTTCATCGCCTGCGCGCCGCCGATCGCTCCGCTGCGGGTCGCCGCCAAGATCCGCCACAGCCACCAGCCGGCCGCAGCCACCGTGCGCGCGCTGGACGGGAACCGGGCGGAAGTCGTCTTCGATGCCCCGCAGCGGGCCGTGAGTCCCGGCCAGTCGGTGGTCTTCTACGACGGCGACGTCGTCGTCGGGGGCGGGGTTATCGTGCGCTCGCGCGACTGAGCGCGGGCGATTGACACCGAGCGGAATTGCGTGATAGTTTTCACAAACCTTCGTCGGGCATTTCGAGATCGAGGAGACCTCCGAATGTATCAGCGTGAACGGCAACGGATCAGCACCGTCGCGCGTGTCGCCGTCCTGCTGGTGCTGCTGGCGCCGTGTGTCGCGTGGGCCGCCGCCGGGGGCGGGCACGAGAGCGGCGGCCTGATCAGCCTCGACAAGTCGCTGATCATCCAGTTCCTCAACTTCATCATCCTCTTGCTGATCCTCCAGCGGCTGCTCTACAAGCCGTTCCTCGCGAAGATGGCCGAGCGCACGCAGGCGATCCAGAAATCCCTCGACGAAGCGCAGGCGGCGCGCGCACAGGCCGCTCGCCAGCAAGAGGAGAACGAGGCGCGGCTCCGCGCGGCCCACGCCGAGGCAGCGGCCATCCGCGCGCAGGCGCTGAAGGATGCGGCCGACGAGCAGAAGCGCCTGGTCGACGCCGCGCGCGCCGAGTCGCAGCGCCTGGTCGAGACCGCGAAGGCGCAGATGGACGCGGACGTGCGCCGCGCGCGCGACGAGCTGCGCCGCGAAGTCGCCGACCTGGCGACGGCGGTCGCCGAGAAGCTCGTGCGCCGGAGCCTGCGCGACGAAGACCACCGGCGCATCGTCGCCGACGCGATTGCCAAGGTCGGCAGCTAGGTGAAGGCCTCGCCCGGCGTCGCCCGCTCCTACGGGAAGGCGCTCTTCGAGCTCGCCCGCGAGCGCAACCAGGTGGACACCATCGCCCGCGAGCTCGACGCCGTCGCGACGCAGTTCGCCAGCGAGCCCGGTCTCCGCGCGTTCTTCGCGCGCCCGTGGGTGACGTCGGCGGCCAAGCGCGGCGTCGCGGCCGAGGTGGCGCGCCGGCTCCAGGTCTCGAAGCTCACCCAGGATTTCCTCTCGCTGGTGGCCGCGCAGGGACGCGCCGACCATCTGGAGGCGATCGTCGCGGCGTTCCGTGAGCTCCACGACGAAGCCGAGAATCGCGCCCGCGCCCGGGTGCGCACCGCGGTACCCCTCAGCGACGCCGAGCGCACGGCCCTGACGGGCAAGCTGAGCCGTGCCCTGGGTGGCAAACAGGTCGTGCTCGAGGAGGTCGCCGACCGGGAGCTGCTCGGCGGCTTCGTGGCCGAGGTGGGCAGCCTGCTCGTCGACGGGAGCCTGGACGGACAGCTCGCGCGAATGCACCGACGCCTCGCGCAGGAGTAGGGGACAGGAGAGAGCGATGATCAGGGCCGGAGAGATCAGCGAAATCATCAAGCGCCAGCTGGCGGGCTACGAGGCGGAGATCGACCTGCAAGAGGTCGGGCGGGTCATCGAGGTCGGCGACGGTATCGCGCGCGTCCACGGGCTCGAGAAGGCGATGGCGGGCGAGCTGCTCACGTTCCCGGGCGACGTCGTCGGCATGGTGCTCAACCTCGAGCAGGACCAGGTCGGCGTCGTGCTCCTGGGCGACGACAAGGTCATCAAGGAAGGCGACATCGTCAAGCGCACCAACCGCATCGCGCAGGTGCCCGTCGGCGAGGCGCTGATCGGGCGCGTCGTGAACGCGCTGGGGCAGCCGGTCGACGGCAAGGGGGCGATCGCCGCCAAGGAGTTCCGCCCGATCGAGCGCTACGCGCCGGGCGTCGTCGATCGCCGGCCCGTGAAGGAGCCGCTGCAGACCGGGCTCAAGGCCATCGACGCGATGATCCCGATCGGGCGCGGCCAGCGCGAGCTCATCATCGGCGACCGGGGCACCGGCAAGACCGCCATCGGCATCGACACGATCATCAACCAGACGGGACAGGACGTCTTCTGCTTCTACGTCGCGATCGGGCAGAAGCTCTCGACGGTCGCGCAGGTCATGAAGGTGCTGGAAGGCTCGGGCGCTATGAAATACACGACGATCGTCGTGGCCTCGGCGTCCGAGCCGGCGCCGCTGCAGTACATCGCGCCGTACACCGGCGTCACGATGGGCGAGTACTTCCGCGACTCCCGGCGCCACGCGCTGTGCATCTACGACGACCTCTCGAAGCACGCTGCCGCGTATCGCCAGCTCTCGCTGCTGCTGCGGCGGCCGCCGGGTCGCGAGGCGTACCCCGGCGACGTGTTCTATCTCCACTCGCGGCTACTCGAGCGCGCGGCGAAGCTCAACGACGATCTGGGCAGCGGATCGCTGACGGCGCTGCCGATCATCGAGACGCAGCTCGGCGACGTGTCCGCGTACATCCCGACCAACGTCATCTCGATCACGGACGGGCAGATCTACTTGGAGTCCGACCTCTTCTACGGCGGCATCCGGCCGGCCGTCAACGTCGGCCTCTCGGTCTCGCGCGTCGGCGGCTCGGCGCAGGTGCGGGCCATGCGTCAGGTCGCCGGCAAGCTGCGGCTCGACCTCGCGCAGTACCGCGAGCTCGCCGCGTTCGCCCAGTTCGGCTCCGATCTCGACCGCGCCACGCAGGCGCAGCTGGCCCGCGGTCAGCGCATGGTCGAGCTCCTCAAGCAGGGTCAGTACCAGCCGGTGCCGGTCGAGAAGCAGGTCGTGATCATCTTTGCCGGCACGCAGGGCATGCTCGACGAGCTGCCGGTCGACGCCATTCGCGAGTTCGAGCCCTTCCTCTACAGCTATCTCGAGCGGCGCGCGCCGCAAATCCTCACGGACATCCGTGACAAGAAGGAGCTCTCGGACGCGCTGCGCGAGCAGCTCGCGAAGGCGGTCACCGACGCCAGGACCGAGTTCGTCGCCGCCAAGGGCATCAAGGCGGCCTAGCGTCCCGAGGCCATGGCGACCCTCCGCGACATCCAGCGGCGGATCCGATCCGTCCAGTCCACGCAGAAGATCACGCGCGCGATGAAACTCGTCGCGGCGGCGAAGCTGCGCCGCGCCCAGGAGCGCATCCTCGCGGCGCGACCCTACGCAGCCAAGATGGGCGAGCTGCTCGGCAACCTGGTCTCGGCCGCGTCGGGGAGCGACGGCGCCCCGCATCCGCTCGTCGAGCCGCGGGAAGGGCCGCGGCGCCAGATCGTGATCGTCACGGCCGACAAGGGCCTCGCGGGCGCGTTCAACTCCAACGTCATCCGGCGCGCGCTCGAGCTGGTCCGTCAGTCCAGCACCACCGAGGTCACGCTGGTGGTGGTGGGCCGCAAGGCGCGCGACTTCTATCGCCGCCGCCCGTGGACCATCAAGCGCGACATGATCGGCTTCTGGGATCGGCTGGCGTACTCGCACGCGGCCGAGCTGGCCGATTACTTCATGCAGCAGTACCTCGACGGTGAGGTGGACGAGGTGGTCCTCGTCTACAACGAATTTCGCTCGGTCGTCGTCCAGCGCCCGGTCCGCGAGCAGCTCCTGCCGATTCCGCGCAAGGCCGAGGGCGAGACGGACGGGACGGCGGTGGACTATCTCTACGAGCCGAATCCGAAGGCGATCCTCGACGAGCTGCTGCCCCGGCACGTGCGGACGCAGGTCTTCCGCGCGCTCATGGAGTCGCTGGCCGGGGAATACGGCGCGCGCATGACGGCGATGGAAGCCGCGACGAAGAACGCCAAAGAGATGATCGACGTCCTGACGATCCAATTCAACAAGGCGCGCCAGGAGAAGATCACCAAGGAGCTGCTCGACATCGTCGGCGGCGCCGAGGCCCTCAAGCAAGGAGCGGAGGCATGAGCACCGGGAAAATCGTCCAGGTCATCGGGCCGGTCGTCGACGTGGAATTCGAAGCCGGCCGTCTGCCGGCCATCTACAACGCGCTCCTGGTCGAGGGCGTCGAGAACAAGGACGTCTTCGCGTATTCGCAGAAGCTCACCCTCGAGGTCGCGCAGCACCTGGGCGAGAGTCAGGTGCGCACGGTGGCCATGGCCTCGACCGACGGGCTCCGGCGCGGGATGACGGTGAACGACACGGGCGCGCCGATCTCGATCCCGGTCGGGCCGGAGACGCTCGGGCGGATCCTCAACGTCGTCGGCGAGCCCGTCGACAAGGGCCCCGCCATCCACGCGAAGAAGACGTACCCGATCCATCGCCCGGCTCCGCCATTCGAGGACCAGTCGACGAAGGTCGAGATGTTCGAGACGGGCATCAAGGTCGTCGACCTGCTCGAGCCGTACACGAAGGGCGGCAAGACGGGGCTCTTCGGCGGCGCCGGCGTCGGCAAGACCATCCTCATCCAGGAGCTGATCAACAACATCGCCAAGCAGCACGGCGGCATTTCCGTGTTCGCCGGCGTCGGCGAGCGCACGCGCGAGGGCAACGACCTCTATCACGAGATGAAGGAATCGGGCGTCATCGAGAAGACCGCGCTGATCTTCGGCCAGATGACCGAGCCGCCCGGCGCGCGCCTGCGCGTGGGTCTGACCGGCCTCACCGCCGCCGAGTACTTTCGCGACGAGGAAGGCCGCGACGTGCTGCTGTTCATCGACAACATTTTTAGATTTACGCAGGCCGGCTCCGAAGTCTCGGCGTTGCTCGGCCGGATGCCGTCCGCGGTCGGCTACCAGCCGACCCTCGGCACCGAGATGGGCCAGCTGCAGGAGCGCATCACGTCGACCAAGAAGGGCTCGGTCACCTCGGTGCAGGCGATCTACGTGCCGGCCGACGACATCACCGACCCGGCGCCGGCCACGGCCTTCGCGCACCTCGACGCGACCACCGTGCTCTCGCGCCCGCTCACCGAGCTCGGGATCTATCCGGCCGTCGATCCGCTGTCCTCCACCTCGCGGATCCTCGATCCGAACATCCTCGGCGCCGAGCACTACCGCACGGCGCGCGACGTGCAGCTGATCCTCCAGCGCTACAAAGATCTCCAGGACATCATCGCGATCCTCGGGATGGAGGAGCTCTCGGACGACGACAAGCTGATCGTCGCGCGCGCGCGCAAGATCCAGCGGTTCCTGTCGCAGCCGTTCTTCGTCGCCGAGCAGTTCACCGGGCAGCCCGGTCGGTACGTCAAGCTCGCGGACACCGTGAAGAGCTTCCGCGAGGTGGTCGACGGCAAGCACGACGAGCTGCCCGAGCAGGCCTTCTACATGGTCGGCGACATCGGCGAGGCGATGGACAAGGCCAAGAAACTCGCGGCGAGCGGCTAGCAGTGGCCGACCGGCTCACGCTCGAGATCGCCACCCCGACGCGCCTGGTCGTGGCCGAGACGGTCGACGAGATCGTCATCCCCGGCAGCCAGGGCTACTTCGGCGTGCTGCCGGGTCACGCCGCCTTTCTGACCACCCTCGGGATCGGCGAGCTCATGTACCGGATCGGGCGCGACGAGAGCTCCCTGGCGGTGGCGAAAGGCTTCGCCGAGGTGAGGAACGACAAGGTGATCGTCCTCGCCGACACGGCCGAGCGCCAGGAGGAGATCGACCGGGTACGTGCCGAGCGCGCCCGTGACCGGGCCGAGCGACGGCTCTCCGGCCGCTCCGACGAAGAAGTCGACTACCTTCGGGCCCTCGAGGCGCTGGCGCGGGCGCTCGCGCGACTCCTGACCGCCGGCCGCGCGCGCTAGACATCCGTTCACCGACCTGCGACGTAAGACACCTGCGACGTAAGACAGTAGAATTCGGGCCGCCACCAACTCGACCCGCGCCCGACAGGAGGCCCTGTGAGCCATCGAGCATCCGTCGTCGTGGCCCTGATCGCACCGCTCCTCGCCTCGCCGCGGTTCCCGGCACGGCCGGCCCGGAGAAGATCGCCTTCCCGGCGAGATACAAGGACCACGTCCTCTACGCGACGGTCGACCGATACGACAACAAGCAGTATCGCGAGCTCTACGGCACCCCGGAGGCCGTCAAGGCGGCGCGAGAGGGCAAGCCGATCCCGAGCGGCACGGTCCTGACGTTGATCCAGTACAAGGCGCAGGTCGACGACGCCGGTAACCCGATCAGGGACGGCGACGGTCGATTCGTGAGGGGGGCTCGTCGGCTTCACCGTTATGGAAAAGCGGACGGGCTGGGGCACGGAGTATCCGGACGACATCCGCAACGGCGAATGGGAGTACTCGGCCTTCACGGCGGATCAGAAACTCAACGACAAGGCGAACTACAAGGCGTGCTTCCAGTGCCACAAGCCTCACGCGAAGCAGGATTTCGTGATCTCGCTGGCCCGGCTGTCGGGGCAGGCGCCGGATGGGCCCGTGCCGATGAAGACCAGCCCGAATGACGTCGGCATCGCCGGGTTCGCGTTTGGCCCGAGCAAGCTGACCATCGCGCCCGGGCAATACGTGACGTGGACCAACGGCGACGACTCGCCGCACCAGATCACGATCGCGCAGAGCCAGGAGCGGTCCGCCGTGCTCCTCAAGGGTCAGAGCCGCACGCAGGCCTTCGCCACCGCGGGCGTCTACGAATACAGCTGTGGTCTCCAACCGAGCATGAAGGGCACCGTCGAGGTGAAGTAGCCCGCCGCGCGCACCGCGGTTGCCCAGCGGAGTGGGCGCGCCGCCCGCGTCGCTGGGCGGCGGCGGATGCGCGCGTCAGAGAAGTCCGCGTCGCCCCGAGGGCCGAGCGCTGGCATCGCGCTTGCGCTGGAAGAGCGGCATGCTGACGGTCCTGATCGCCGACGACGAGCCGCACGTGATCGACCTCATCCGCCTGACCCTCGAGGACGAGCGCATCGCCGTGATCGACGCCTTCGACGGCGAGACCGCGCTCGCGCACGCGGAAGCAGTGCGCCCCGGGCTGATCTTCCTCGACATCCGCCTGCCGGACATGAGCGGGCTCGAGGTCTGCGCGCGGCTGCGGAGCGATCCGAGATTCGCCGCGACGAAGATCGTGATGCTGACCGCGGCGGCGCAGGAATCGGACATCGCCCGCGGCCTCGCCGCCGGCGCGAATCACTATTTGACCAAGCCGTTCTCGCCGGTGCGCCTGCTCTCGCTCGTCGAGAGCGTGGTGCCGCACGCCGCCGTATGGCAACGCGAGTGAACGCCGCCCCCGGCGACGACCTCACCGTTGCCTATCGCCGGCTCAACGCCGCGTACCAGCAAACCTTGCGCTACGCCGAGGACGTGCGGCGCCTCTATCAGCAGGTGCAGCGCGCCATCTATCAGTCACTGCTCGGGCTGGCCAACGCGCTCGAGGCGAAGGACGCGTACACGCGGGGCCACTCCGAGCGGGTCGGCGCCTGGAGTCGCGGCGTCGCGGCGGCGCTCGGGCTGCCGCCGGGCGAGGTCGACATGATCGGCCAGGCGGGTCTGCTCCACGACATCGGCAAGATCGGCATTCCCGAGGGCGTGCTCCGAAAGCCCGGCGCGCTCGACCCCGAGGAATGGACGGTGATGCGCAACCATCCGCTGATCGGCGCGCAGATCGTCGCGCCGTTCGACTTCTTCACCGGGGGCGCCCTGATGATCCGTCACCACCACGAGCGCTGGGACGGCTCGGGCTACCCGGATGGGCTGGCCGGGGACGAGATTCTGCTCGGCGCGCGCATCATCGCCGTGGCGGACGTCTACGATGCGCTGACGTCGAATCGACCCTATCGCGCGGCGCTGTCCCACGCGACGGCGCTCGAGCACCTCACCTCCGCGGCGGGGCTCACCCTCGACGAGGACGCGGTCTCCGCCTTCGTCGGACTGATCGAAGCGCTCTCGACCGCGAAGCCCGATGTGGGCCCTCGATCAGCCCTACGCCCCTCGCGCTGAGCACCTCCTCGCCGACACGCCGCTGGCGCTGCTCGCCGCGCTGGCCGCCGGCGCCGCGACGGTTGCGGCCCTGGTCGAGCTCGCGGTGCTGCCGGCCCACGCGGCGCGCGTCGCCGGTGTGACGGCCGCGCACGGCGCGCTGCTCGCCACCGCGCTGGCCTGGGCGCGAGCCGGCGTCGCGTCGAGCAGTGTCGCGGTCTCGCTCATTGGGCTGGCCGCCGCCACCGCGCAAATCTCTCCGCTCGGCGCGCTCGCGTATCTCGGCCCCGGCCTCTGGGTCGGTTCGCTCGCGGCGCGCGGCCGGCTCACGAGCCTGGGCCTCGGCACCGCGGTGTCACCCGGGCGGGTGGCCGCCGGCGTCCTCGTGGGCGCGGGTCTCTCGAGCCACTTGCTCGTTTCGGCCTCCAGGACTCTCGGCCTTCACGTGCGCCTCGACCAGGCGCTCGAGGTGCTCGTCGCGATCGGGTACGACGTCGGCGCCAACGTGCTCGCCGGCGAGTGCTTCTTTCGCGGCGCGCTGTTCCGCCGAGCCGAGCGGCGATGGTCGTTCGCCGCCGCGTCGACCGTCGCGACGAGCGCGTACGTGCTCCGCTACCTGGTCGATCCGCTCCTGCCCAAGAGCGTCGAGCTGATGATCGGCGCCGTCTTCTACCTGGCACTGCTCGGCGCGATCAACTGCTGGCTCCTCTCGTGGTCCGGAAGCCTCGTGCCCGGGCTCGCGAGCGCGTCGATCTTCTTCGCGGCCTACCGGACGCTCGGAGTCCGATGAGCCTCGTCGCGGCGGCCCTCGTGGCGGTGACCGCGCTGATCGCCCTCGACGAGAGCGGGCCCGCATCGCTCATCCGTCACGCCTATCTGGTGCCCGTCGTCGCGGCCGCCCTGCGGTTCGGTGCCGTCGGTGGGGGGCTGGCCGCCGCGACCGCCGCGCTGCTGAGCGCGCCGCTGCTCCTGCCGGAGATCGAACGGTCGGGTCTCACCGACGAAGCGGTCGAGGGATTGGTCACCTTCGCAGTCCTGGGTCTGGTGGGCGTGCTGAGCGGCGCGCTGCGAGGTCGCGCCGGCCGGCACCGCCGACGGTACGAGATCCTCGTGACGATCCAGCGAACCCTGGCCGGCGAGGCGCCGCTCGACCAGGCGCTGGCTCGGCTGCGGGCCGCGCTGGCCGACCGTCTACGCGTCGACGAGATCGCCCTCGTGGCCCGCGATGGGGAGCGGCTCGCCGTCGCCGGCGGAGAGTGCGTGGCCGCTCGCTCGCTGGTCGCGCGCGTGCTCGACACCGGCGAGCCCGCGTTCGTGAGCGACACGGGCCACGACGCACGCCCGCGCCGCGCCTTCGCCACGCCGCTGATATCGGGCGGATACCCGGTCGGTGTGCTGGCCGTCGAGCGAAACGGGGAGATCTCGGTCGGCGAGCGGGCCGCCCTGGAGACGATCGGCGCCCACGTGGGCGTCGCGCTCGAGAATGCGCGGCTCGCCTCCCGCCAGCGCCGGTTCGCCGCGGAGCTGGAGGAACGCGTCGCGGCGGTGCGGCGCGAGCTCGAGGAGCTGGATCGAGCGAAGTCGGCGTTCGTCGCGATCGCGTCGCACGAGCTCCGGACGCCGCTGACGGCGCTGCAGGGCTTCAGCGAGATCCTGGCGCTTCGGCGGCTTCCGCCCGAGGAAGTCACGCGGCTGGCAGAGGTCATGCGCCGGGAGGCGCGGCGGCTCGCGCGGATCGTCAGCGACTTGCTGGACCTCTCGCGGATCGAGCGGGGGCTCGAGCCGGCGCTTTGCCGCGTTCCCGTGAAGATCGAGCCGACCATCGAAGCGACGGTCGACCTCTTCCGCCAGTGGACCGCCACGCACCTGATCACGACGGAGTGCGAGCCGTCGCTGCCGGTGGTCGACGCCGATCCCGACGCCCTGGAGCGCGTCTTGACCAACCTGATCTCGAACGCGATCAAGTACTCGCCGGCCGGCAGCGCGGTGCGCGTGGGCGCCCGCGCGCTCGCCGGCGCGGTGGCGATCGAGGTCGCCGACGCCGGGCGCGGCATTCCGGCCGAGGTCGTGCATCGCGTCTTCGAGCCCTACTATCGCGTGCCCGATGCCGCGGGCGCGGCGCACGGCACCGGCATCGGCCTGGCCGTCGTGAAGGCGCTCGTCGAGGCTCACGGCGGAACGGTGCGCGTCGACAGCGCGCCGACGATCGGCACGCGCGTGACGGTCGTTCTCCCCGCGCCGAGCGGTCCGTTCCTTGACACTCCGCGTCGCTCGCGTGTAGGCTGACCGGGTTATGCCTCGCCACGCAGCGGTTGCCGATCGCATGGCGAGCGCGGTGGTCAAGCGACTGACGGTGCGGAAGGTCGCGGATATCAAGGACGAGAACACCGCGCGCGCCGCCATCCGCCACGTCGTACTCGAGAACCTGGCCGCCGAAGAGCAGCTCGACGCCGAAGCCCGCAAGCTCCTGCTGGACCACGCTAAGATGATCAAGGACTCCGCCGCCGACTACCGCCAGCTGCTCGGCAAGGTCAGGGAAAAGCTCGCGCGCGAGCGGGGGTTCATCATCTGATGATGCGGATGAGCCGCGAACGGTTGTTCCACCTCGCCGATCAAATCCTGAAGGAGCTTGGCACCACGCCGGGCGTGAGCTTCAAGGCCCCCGACGAAGTCCGGACCGAGGTCATCCGCGCGCTCACCGAGGAAGCCAAGCTTGCCGAATCGATCGACGGCGAGGTGCGCAAGATCCTCGGATCCTACTCGCGTCCGATGCCGGAGGGCAGCCGCGAGTGGGAGGTGCTGTACGAGAAGACGCGCGAGGAAGTGTTCCGCAAGAGGTTCCGCCTCTGAAGCGCCTCGTCATCGGGATCACGGGCGCCACCGGAGCGATCTACGGGATCCGTCTGCTCGAGATCCTGCGCGGGCAAGCCGACGTGCAAACGCATCTGGTCATCTCGGCGCCGGGCAAGCGGACGATCGTCGAGGAGACCGCGTATTCGGTGCGAGACGTCGAAGCGCTCGCCGCGCACCACTACGACATCCGCGATATCGGCGCGTCGATCGCCTCGGGCTCGTTCCGGACGGCCGGGATGGTGATCGCGCCGTGCTCGATCAAGACCGCGGGCGCCATCGCGTCGTGCCACACGGACTCACTGATCGCGCGCGCGGCGGACGTGACCTTGAAGGAAGGCCGCCCGCTCATCGTGCTCCTGCGCGAGACGCCGCTGCACATCGGGCACCTCAAGTGCATGGTGGCTCTCGCCGAGATGGGCGCGGTGCTGCTGCCGCCGATGCCCGCCTTCTACAACCGCCCAAAAGATCTGGACGACATCGTGAATCACACGATCGCCCGCGTGCTCGACCGGCTCAACCTCCCGCAGACGCTCGTCGCTGAGTGGCAGGGCACGGCCCGGCGCGTGTCGGCGGGGGAGCCGGGTGACTGACCTCTCGGTCGTCATCCCCGTCTACAACGAGGAAGCCAGCCTCACGCCGCTCTGGGCCGAACTGCGCGAGGTCCTCGAACGGCTCGGGCTCGCCTTCGAGGTCGTGTTCGTGGACGACGGCAGTCGCGATCGAAGCGCCGAGATCATTCGCTCGTTCCGCGAGGCCGACCAGCGGGTGCGTCTGGTGCGTCTCAA